>Ga0134125_10006777_pt1 | contig 12943 bp, 11 predicted proteins | sample KB31751_FD_96464 | JGI IMG/M metagenome (GOLD analysis project Ga0134125, IMG submission 96464) | Terrestrial soil microbial communities with excess Nitrogen fertilizer from Kellogg Biological Station, Michigan, USA - KB3-175-1 | ecosystem: Environmental > Terrestrial > Soil > Unclassified ... | reverse complement strand
GCCCTTCAAGCTAATCTTCTTCGTGCTGGTCGACGGCTGGTATCTCGTCGCCTGCAGCCTCGTGCAAAGCTTCGGCGGCAGTTGAATCGGCTAACCCGTCATTGCGAGGAGCGTAGCGACGAAGCAATCCAGGGAAACATCGTGGTGTATCCCTGGATTGCTTCGCTTCGCTCGCAATGACGGTTCGATTAAGCGCCTAGTGCTTCGTCACGATCTTGATCAGCTTGCCGAGGTCTTGCTCGATCCCCGGATGCGAGCCGTACCAATCCGTCGTCACATCGATGAATTTGGCGCCATTTTTCTCGAGTGCGGCGATCTCCTGATGCGTCGGCGTCTCGGGATAGGTGTCGAGCTCGGCGCCGAAACCGTCATGCAGGATTTTCATCTGGCCTTCGGGTGACGAGGCATAGAGCGCGAAGAGAATCGCGGCATTGGGATGCGCCGCATTCGTCGGCACGCAGAGATAATCGAAGCGCCGGCTGGCGATATCGAGCAGCACGTTCTCGGCAAGCACGCCGCCATATTTCGGCAGGTGCGCTTCGGAGCCCGAGCAAGACAGTGCGAGCGCCGCGATCTCGCCCGAAGCGATGCGATCAACGCCAGCGCAAGAGACAAGGCCGCCGATGTTCTGCGTGAGCTGCTTGATGAATTGCTCGGTCTTGTCGTAGCCCCACACGTCTTTCGCCACGAGCACGTCGAAGCCGGCAAGATAAGGTGTCGTGTAGAGCTTTCCCTTGAATTCGGGCTTCAGCAGATCCTGGATGCTCTTCGCCTCGCCGAATTTGGGCGCGACCTTCTTGTTGTAGAGAATGCCCGGCACTTTGGTGACGATGCGCAGCGCGCGGCTATCGGCCTCGGCGATCTGCGACGTGATGCGGCTGGGATAGAGCTCGGTCCACGGCACCTTGCGGAAGAGGCCTTTCGATAGCTGCGGCGTCACTTCGACGGCCGTGCCGTTGTAGAGATCGGTCGTGGACGGCTGGCCCGCCTGCATCTCGGTCAGGAGCTTCGCCGCCATCGGCGCGAAAGACGGCCCCGGAAAATAAGTGATGTCGATATCGACGCCGAATTCCTTCTTGATGCCGGCCGCGCCGGCCCGCGCACCGTCGGCGCCGCCCAGGATGTTCGCGGCGTAGGATAGCGTCAGCTTACCTTCCTGTTTGGCGCCATCGATCACCTTTTGCAGCGTCGGGTTGATCGGAATATCGCCGGCGCGGGCAATCGGCCCCGTCCCAATCACAACAGCCGCCATCAGCGCCGCCGCGATGGCCGGCGCAACCCGAAATTTCATGGCTTCCTCCCTGTATTCGCGTTGCCGCTCAGTCTATCGCCGAAAGCATGCCGCGCCAGCCGAAAGCGCGTCGCTTGCGCAATTCCCGAAAATGCGCGCCTTGCGTGCACGGTCGCTTTCTGCCTCAATCGGCTCACAATGATTTTATTGATGACCCCGATCTTCGCGCCGCCGCAAGCCTGGCGGGAATGTTTTACTCGTGAGATGCCTGAGCTCGAGGTGCGATTCTGGCCCGAGGCCGGCGATCGCGCCGAGATTGACGCTGTCGCCTGCGGACGCATGCCAGACAATGCGCTGCGCTCGCTGCCCAATCTCAAGCTCATCGTCTCTCTTTTCGCCGGACAAGATTTGTTCCTCAGCGACAAGACCATCCCCGAGAACGTACCGGTCGTGCGCGCTGCCAATCCGGCCGGCGATCAGATGATGACGGAGACCGTGATCCTTCATGTGCTGCGCCATCACCGGCAGATTCCCGAATTGCTGATCGCGCAACAAAAAAGCGAGTGGGCCTCGCCCAAACGTCTCAAAACGCGCGACCGCAAAGTCGGCATCATGGGGCTTGGCCCGATCGGCGTTGCCGCCGCGAAAGCCGTCCGCGATCTCGGCTTCCAGACCGCGGCCTGGGTCAAGCATCCGCGCCAACTCGACAGCATCGAGATCTTCCACGGCGACGATCAGCTTGCCGCTTTCCTCGGCCGCAGCGAGATCGTCGTCAATCTTCTGCCGAATACACCCGAGACCGAGGATATCCTCGGCGCCAAGAATTTCGCGCGCATGCCGAAAGGCGCGTCGGTGATCAATCTCGGCCGCGGCCAGCAAATCGTCGATGCTGATCTCATCGCCGCGCTCGATGGCGGCCAGCTAGTCGCCGCGACGCTCGACGTGTTCCGCGAAGAGCCGCTGCCGAACGAGCATCCTTTCTGGCGCCATCCGCGCATCACCGTCATTCCGCATGCCTCGCGCGGCCAATTCCCGGCCGATATCGCGCCGATCATCTGCAACCATCTTCGCCGCTTGCAGCGCGGCGAGAAAATGACGGACGTGGTCGATCTGAAGGCTGGCTACTGATCGTTGCAACTCTATCCGGCGTCCTTCGACTACGCTCAGGACGAGGGAAATCGTATCGGGCATCAACCATCGGAAGATGCCGGTAGCACTATCTCCTCGTCCTGAGCGGAGCCGAAGGCGTAGTCGAAGAACGCTGGATAACCCTGCAACGATTACCAGTTGCCAGAAGGACCTTGGCGACGGAACATAGGCCCCAAGAACCGCACACGCGCCCTAAGGAGGAAGCATGGACACCCATCTCGCCACAATGACCGCGGATAAATATGTCACCATCGACGGGCTGAAAGTCCGCTATCTCGAAGAAGGCTCGGGCTCGCCGGTGCTGTTCATGCATGGCGCGTCGCTCGGCTCGTCGGCCGATGTGTTCCGCCGCAATCTCCCGAATTTCGCCAAGGCCGGCTTCCGCGCCATCGCTTTCGACTTCCCGGGTTATGGCTTGAGCGAGGTCGGCGACGATCTCTCTCTCGCCTATCAGACCAACACCGCACCGAAATTCATCGACGCGCTCGGGCTCGGCAAAGTCGCGCTGGTCGCGCATTCACGATCCGGCGGCCAGGCGGTCCAGCTCGCCGGCAAGGAGCCGCAGCGTTATTCATGCCTCGTCGTGCTCGGCACCGGCACGCTCATCCCGCCGCTGCCGGCGGATATCGAAGGCCGCTATAGCCAGGTCGCGGCGCGCGTCGACCGCAAGATGGCCGAAAGCGAACCAACCTCCGATGACACCAAGAAGCTGATGCAAGCCGATCTCTTCAACACCGAGTTGGTGACACCGGCGGAGCTTGCGCTGCGCCATAGCCGCAGCATCGGCCGCAACTTTGAGGTCTTCACCCAGCGCGCGCGCTCGGAGGAAGGCGCCGGCGGTAGCGGCGCGACGCCGGCGGTGCCGCAATGGCAGCGCATGTTCGACCTCAAGATCCCGACGCTGCTGATCTACGGCCGCGAGGATCGCGCCCATGCCGGCGAGCGCGCCGAGCTCTTCAAGAAGAGTCACCCCCAGGTCAACCTCCACATCTTGGACGGCTGCAAACACATGGTGCCTTGGGACAAGGAGCAAGACGTCTATCGCCTCGCGCTTCCGTTTATCAAGAGCGCCTAAGCTGAGACTTCGTCATTGCGAGCGAAGCGAAGCAATCCAGAGTCTCACGTAATGCCCTGGATTGCTTCGTCGCTTCGCTCCTCGCAATGACGCTAAATAAATGCAAAAGGGGGGCGGAGCAAGAGCATGGCAAAGATCAGGCATCTCGCTTTCTTCGCGGACAGTCCGGAAGAGATGGCGAAATTCTATGTCAACGCCTTCGGCTTCGAGATCACCGGCCGCGGCAAAACCTCTGTCTGGCTCACCGACGGTTATCTCGACATCGCCCTGCTGAAGCGTGCCGACAACATGCATGTGCATACCGGCCTCAATCATTTCGGCATCACGCTCGATGCCGACGAACAGCCGGGCGTCTATGACCGGCTCGAGAAGATGGGCCACACGCCTTTCAAGCCGCCGAGCGATCGTTCCTATGTCGAGGACTATTGCATGGATGTCGAGCGCAACAAGTTCGACCTCTCGACCTCGGGTGTGAAGGCCGACAAGAACAAGCAGATGGTCTTCAAGGAACCGTCGAAAGTTTGACGCAGCATCGCGATCAGGTGCGGGGATGAGCTTCCATCCCCTCGCCTACTACCCTTGCGTATGCGGTTCGTCATCTATCTCTCGATGGTCTTCTGGATCGCACTGACGGTCGTCAGCACGGCCGATATCGGCGCGACAGCAAGACTCTTCGCCAAGATTCATCTCGGCTGAGTCCCAGCTCGAAGGGTTTGGCGCCTCGACCATCTCTCTCCGGTTCGCTAGATTGCCCGCGCCATTTGATAAAGCGCGCGGGAGGGAAAGCGAATGCGGGCGAAATTTGTCTTGGGAATGACCATTGTCGCCGCGCTCGCCTGGCTTTCGCCGCGCGCTCACGCCGAAACCATCAAAATCGGTTCGACCAAGATCGCGTCCGGCGGTCCTGTCTTCATCGCGATCGATAAAGGCTATTTCGCCGAGGAAGGCCTCGACGCGCAGATGGTGTTCTTCGCCGCATCGCTTCCCGTCGCGGTGGCGACGGTCTCCGGCGATATCGATTTCGGGTCGGCCGGGCTCACGGCGGCACTTTATCAGCTCGGCGGCCAGGCCCAGGTTCGCATCATCGCTGCTAATGCGCGCGACGCCGCCGGCTTCCCGCTCTACGCCTTCGTCGCGTCGAACAAGGCCTATGAGGCGGGGCTCAAATCCTACAAGGATGTCGCCGGCAAGTCGGTCGCGCTCGGCGAGGTCGGCGCGCCGGCGCACTACACGTTGTCGCTCATCACCGCCAAGCACGGCGTCGATCTGAAGACCGTGCGTGTGCTGCCGATGCAGGCGATCGTCAATGTGATCTCGGCCGTCACCGGCGCACAGGCCGATGCCGGCGTGACGCCGGCTTCAGCCGTCCTGCCCGCGATCCAGAAGGGCGATGTGAAGCTCATCGGCTATCCCGGCGAGGAGGTGCCGACGCAGGGCGGCGCCATGATCGTCACCACGAAAACTGCCGATGAGCGCGGCGATCTCGTGAAGCGCTATCTGCGCGGCCTGCGCAAAGGTGCACGCGCCTATCATGATGCTTTCATCGGCCCGGACGAGAAGCCGCACATGGGTCCGACAGCACCCGAGATGCTCGCGATCATCTCGAAATACACCCAGCAGCCGACGGCGCAGATTCAGCGCGGTCTCGCTTATGTCGATGCCGATGCGCGGCTCGACGTGAAGGACGTGCTGCACCAGATCGCCTGGTACAAGAGCGAAGGCATGATCAAGGGCGAGGTCGATGGCAATAAGATCATCGACAAACGCTACGTCGTACCGCTGCCGGAGAAGTGAGCCGAGCTGCATTGGACCGGAGCGCCCAGGTAGATGCCCAACTCCTTCTCCTCCTCACCCTGAGCGGAGCGCAAAGCGCGTAGTCGAAGGACGCAGGATGAGATTGCAACGTGTGAGGAGAGATCGTTGCAATCCTATCGCGGGCCCTTCGACTTCGCTTCGCTCCGCTCAGGGTGAGGTTAGAGGGAGCGTCTGGCCTCCTCGGCTACAACAGGTCAGAAACTCTTCGTCAGCATCAGCTTGAGGACGAGACCGTCGGAGCCAGCGGTGAAGCCGTGGCCGATGCCGGCTTCGACATCGACCGGCTCGCCGCTGTAATCGACCACGGCGAAGAGCATCTGCTGCTGGTCGCGCAAGCCAGCGAGGTCGCGGAACTGGCCATAATCGGCGTAGTGTTCGAGCGCGACGGCCCAGGCCTCGGAGAAATTGTAATCGAGCCGCACGGCCGGTGCGAAGTCAAGCGAGCCGACGCCGTTCCAGCTATTGTCGATGATCGGATTGAAGATAAGATCGACGGGACCGAAACGCACGCCGATGATCGGGCGGATCTCGCTGCTGTAGCGCGTCGGTTCCCAATGCTGCGCGTTGTAGCTGAATTCAAAATTGATCGCGTAGAAGAACTGGCGCTGGGCAACATGCGGCTCGGTGAAGAGAAGGCGTATCTTGCCGCCATTGATCAATGGGCGGCCCTCGCGCGTGATGGAATAGAGCGGCAGATAAAGCCCGGCCTCGAACCATTCGGTCACGCCATAGGCCCATTCGGCAACGCCGTTATAGGAGCCCTGCGGCACGATCCCGCCAGGAAATTCTGCCTCTTTGCGGCCGATCGGCGTGTAGTTGTTGTGGAGGGTAAGGCTCGCCTGCCCGACCTCGTCGATCTCGCCGTTATAAACCTGGATCTCGTCGGTCTGCGCAAAGGCTGACCGCGCCAGCATGACGAACACGACGACGATGGCGAGATTTCGCCACACCATCCCGAGTCCTCCCCGACTTTCTATTGCGCGTCATGGCCGGGCTCGGCCCGGCCATCCGCGAATAGCGGATCGAGAGGGAAGTGTAGCCTTAATTCACGGCGGCGTTGAGGCCGTCGCTGGCGAGACGCTTGCGGTAGGCCGCCATGAAGCTTTGCAGATTGCCGATCTCCGCGACGCGCGTGGCGATATCCGCCGCTGTACCACCCCCGGCAACGCCGGCATTGGCATCCTCGGTGATGAGGTTGAACGCCTGCGCGGTCTGCGTGCCGGCGATTGCCGGGCCCCAATCGTTGCGCAGCTTGTCGAGCCCGTCCTGATTGCCGTCGAGCGTCAGCGCCGCGGCCCAGGCGAGCAGGATGCGCGATAGATCGACGCCGAGCGGGCCTTGCGCCGGCGGTGCGCCGGCCAATTCGCCGAAGGTCTTGGCCGCGTTCTTCCAATCCTTCTGGCGCCAATATATATCGGCGCGCAGCCGCGCCGCATCGACGCTGTTGTCGCCCTGCAGAAGCGCCAGCGCGTCCGGCACCTTGTTGAGATCGGTCATGGCGCGCGCACGCAGCTCCTGGCGCTGGCGCGCAAGGTCGGCCGGAATGTCGTTGCCGACATCGACATCGAGCGCGGCGATCGCGGCATCGGGTTGGCGGTTCATGAGCCGCAGCAGCGCAAGTTGCGTCGCGCCGCGCGCCTTGTCGCGGCCGCTCAAATGCTTCTTCACCTGATCGTCGAGCAGCGATGTCGCCTGATCGAGAAGATCGACCGCGACCAGACGATCGATCAGCTTGCGCACGATCTCGTCATGGCGATCGCCCGCAGGCTCGAGATCCTGGAATTCGGTGTAGAGCGCTAGCGCCTTCACCGGCGGTACGTCATCGGTATTCTTGCCGAGATAGAGATTGGCAAAGCTGTCGGCCGCTTCCTTGGCGACATCCTTCGAGGCGGGATAGTTCGGGAAATAGACCGCCGCTTCGTGCAGCGATTCGATGCCACCAGAGATATCGCCCTCGGCGAGTTGCAGCTCGCCGAGCCGGCGCAGCAGCGTGAATTCGAAAACATCGCCGCGCCAAGAGAAGCGCAACGCATCGAGCGCGTTGATCGTATCGAGACGGCTCACCTGCTTGTTGTCGTAGAGCGCCATCGCGCGCGCGTAGAGCGCCCGCGCCCGCGCCTTGCGGTCACCGGAAGCGGCGACCTTGACCCATTCCTCGAGCGCCGGCTCGAGCTGGCCGAGCTGCTGCTCGCGCCGGCCGGCGAGATACTCGGCCATCGCCTTGTCGCTGGTGCTCGGCGCATCCTTGAGCACCGTATCAAGCAGCGGGCCTGCCGCCGAACCGTGGTCGGTCTCGATCATCGCCTCGGCCGCGTCCAGGCCGAAACGGTCGCGCAGAACCTTGGGATAGGTGACGATGACGCCGATGCTGCCGGAGAATTCGCGTGCGGCGGTGTTCCAATCGGCCATATCGGCGGCGAGCGCACCGCGCCACAGGGCGATCTCAGGCTCTTTGTCGAAGGTCGCGAGGTTGAGCTGCTTCTTGGCACAATCGCGATCGTCGGCAAGGAAGCAGGCCGCGCCTTTCAGCGCCTGGATGCCGCGATCGGTCGCGGAAGCCGGATCGTCATGCTCGATCTGCGCGAGCACGCCGAGCGTCTCGGCGGCGAAGAGATGAGCGAAATAGAAGCGCGCGAGATCGAGCCGCGGCATGGTGCGCGCGGCCGGCGCCGCATCGGCGGCGGCACGTTCCAGCTTGACGCGGCGCTCGATGAAGGTCTCCGTATCGGGCCCCTTCCACGCGGCGAAATCGAACAAGCGATGGAGATCGGTCGGCACGCCGCCGAGCAGCCGATTCTGCTCATTGGAGAGCGCCAGGCCATGCGGCCGGGTGATCTGCACGGTGTCGGTATCGGGCAGGACGACGAGATCGTTCGTGTTCGGGCGAACAACGACGCCCTGCACGCTTTCGAGCAAGCGGAAATCGACGAAGCTGCGTGCCGTATCGATGCCCCGGCCGAGCTCGCCGACCGGCACGATGATCAGTTTGTCGCCCAGCACCGGGTCTTTGATCATGAGCGGCGCGGCCGCCTGATGCACATGCAGCTCGACCGACGGTACGGTCGCGCCCGGACGCGGGTCGACGCTGATCGGCGCATCGGGCGTCGGCGCGATGCGCTTCAAATCGACGATCCAGGAATTGCCGGCGCGGCGGACGCTGGGGTTGAGGCCATCGGCGACGACGAGACGCAAAGCTGTCCCAGCCCCGGCCGGAACCACATCGATCGCCGAAAGAACGCCCTTGCTATGCGCGCGCAGGCTGTCGAGATCGAGCTTCGTCGAAGCGGCGAACACCAGCCACAGCGCGCTGCTGCGGCGATAGATAGCAGCCGCGGTCGGTGACGGCCAATCGAAACGCAGGCTGGTCTGGCCGCTTTCGGTGATGAGTTGCGGCGCCAGCGTGCCTGACGCGCTCGCATTCTGGCTCGCCGGCGCGGGAGCCTCAGACGCTGCCGGTTTGGTCTGCGCCGGCGCAATGCTCGCGACAACGGCTTCGCCAGCGGCGGGATTGGGATGGAAGCCAACGCCGGCCGGCGGCACTACGGCGAGCGGCGCGGCTTGCGGCGGCGCTTCCAGCGAGGCGAGCTGCTCCGGCTTCTCCTTGCCGGGCGCGGCTTTCGCGGATGCGGCTTGGGCCACCTCGGTCTTCGGCGGCGGCGCCTTGATGAGCTTGCCCTTGGCGAGCATCTGCGCGTCGGGCTTGGTCGTCAGCGTCTCAATCTTCTGGACGAGATCGATCGCGACGATGTTGTGGTCGACGGTCTCGCTCCTCAACTCGACCGGACGCAGAAGCTTTGCCGTGATCGTCATGCCGTCGGCCGATTGCGCGGCATTGGCGACGTAATGATCGAGGTGGCGGTTGATGATGTTGAGCTGCGCGGTGAAAGGCCGCGCGAAATGGATGACCAGAGTCTGGCCGTCGAGCTTCGCCTGGTAGGTAACCGGCGTCGGCCATTGGATCGCGATACGGCCATAGCCCTCATGCTCGCCGGCGCGCAGCTGGACCTTCTCGGCGGCGCGCGCGGAGAAGCTCAGCGCAACGAGCGCCAGAGCAGTCAGGAAAGCGGAGGCGCGTTTCGTCATCATCGGCTTAGGGCTTCGCGGGCGCTGTCGACGGAGGAACAGACGGCGGATTTTGCCGTCTCACCATCGCGGTTGTGATCGCTTCTGCCTTGCTCGGATCCATCGCTGCCAGGATCGGCGCGGTCTTCGCTTCCTTCATATGGCTCAGCATCTGCAGCAAGATCGGCATATCGAGCTGGCTGAGAATCTGCGCCGCATCGGCCGGCTTCATCGTCTCGTAAATCTTGACGAGGCTTTGCGTGCGCGCGTCATCCGCGGCGTTCTGCTTGTCGACCGATTCTTGAATGCTCTTTTGCAGCGTTTGCAGCTTCGCAATCTTCTCGTCGATGCGCTTTTCCGCAGCCTGCAACACGACCTGTTGCTGGTCGATGTCGGCGGCGCGCTTGTCGAGCTGCGTGCGGCGCTGCGACAATTCCTGCAACACCTCGATCTCGGCCGGGCTCAGCAGTAGCGGATCCTTCATGGGCGCGCGTGCCGCTGGCTTGTCCCCAGCAGTTTTCTCCCCGGCAGGCTTCTCCCCGCCGGACTTCTCGGCACTGGGCTTATCCGTGGCGGGCGCCTCCGCGGTTTGCGTGGGCTTGCCACCTTCGGCCTGCGGTGCTGGCTTCGCGCCTTCAGCCTGAGCCGGCGCCTTCGGCGTGGCGGCTTGCTGCTGTGGCGCATGCGGCGTCGCGGGCTTCGCGGCAGGCTCTTCCGGTTTGCCGGCGGTTGGCGCGATGCTCGGCATCTTCGCCGCATTCGCCAGGCTGGTCAGATCGAGCGGCGCACCGGTCGCCTGCTTGGTCGACGGCGCCTCCGCCAGCGCGTGACCGCCGACGGAGAAAATGTCGCTCACCTTGAGGCCGAGCAGAACCGTCGCCGCAAGGATGACCGAAGGTATGAGGCGAGGACGAAGCTTCACCACCCGCTCCTAGCGGCGCCGGGCGGCCAGCGCGCGGAGCAGATCGCGTTCGGCGCGTGACGGCGCGTTGGCGCGCTCGACGACAGGCTCGGCAGCTTGTGCCGTGCTTGCAGCAGCGGCGGGAACGGTGACGCGCGGCTCGACGCGGATCGGCTCTGGCTTCACGAAAGCGGGGCGCGGCGTCGCCGCGCCCTGGACTTGTCGATGGGTAGGCTCGGCGGCAGCACGGCGGGCTGCCGGCTCGGTTTGCTGGGGCCGGGTCACGGCAGGCGCAACCGGCTCGACGACATAGTCGGCGCAAGGCTGCAGCTTCGCGGCTTGCTTCGGCTCGGGCTGAAAATCGGGCTTCAGCGCGTCGCGGCCGGCGCGGATCTGATTGGCGAGCTTGTCGGCGATGCTGTCGCCGCGCTCGATCATATAAGTGAGATCGTCGGCGAGGGCCCGCGCCTCTTCCACCTTCTTCTCGAGACGACGGCTCAAATCGTCGGCGGTAACGCGGAGATTGGTGACCGCGCCCTCGGCACGCTGCGAAGCGGCGTTGAGATTGCGCACCAGCACTTCGAATTTCTCGCGATCGCTCCGCACCGCCGTGAGGCGGCGGTTGAGGACGATCGAATAGCCAATCGTAGCGATGAGGAGCAGCGCAACGATGGCGTCGCCGGCAAAGCTCAACATCAGGCGCCTCCCCGCTCTCTGTCGACTTTCTCTTCAATCTGCACGGCGATGTTGCCGGCTTTACGGCCCATCTTGCCGATGAACATCGGCAGGTCGCCGCAGGTCAGCTTGATATCGGCGTCGGGCTGCGCATTGAGCGGGATGCGGCTGCCGACATGCAGCTTCAGCACATCGCGCAACGACATCTCGACAGTGTCGAGCACCGCCTGGATCGGCACGCGCGTATTCCAGAGTTCGCCGGCCAAGTGCGTTTCCCAAATTGAATCGCGGCCGAATTTCTCGCCGAGGAAGCCTTGCAGCAGGATCTCGCGCACCGGCTCCAGGGTCGCGTAAGGCAGCAGGACTTCGAGACGGCCGCCGCGATCTTCCATGTCGACGCGCAAACGCGCGAGTACGGCGGCATTGGCCGGCCGGCCGATCGTCGCAAAGCGCGGATTGGTCTCGAGACGGTCGAAGCGGAAGGTGACCGGGCTCAGCGGATCGAAAGCGCCTGAAAGGTCGGAGAGCACGACCGAGACGAGGCGCTCGACAAGGTTGCGCTCGATGGTCGTGTAAGGACGGCCTTCGATACGCATCGCCGCCGTGCCACGGCGGCCGCCGAGGAGCACGTCGACGATCGAATAGATCAGCGCGCTATCGACGGTCAGCAGCCCGTAATTGTCCCATTGTTCGGCCTTGAACACGGTGAGCATTGCCGGCAGCGGGATCGAATTGAGATAGTCGCCGAAACGGATCGAGGTGATGTTGTCGATCGAGACTTCGACGTTGTCCGAGGTGAAATTGCGCAAGGAGGTCGACATCATGCGCACGAGGCGGTCGAAGACCACTTCGAGCATCGGCAAGCGCTCGTAGGAGACGAGCGCTGAATCGATGATCGCGCGGATGCCGGAATTGTCGGCTGCGGTGTTGCCCCCGTCGCCGAAACCCAAAAGGCTGTCGATTTCGTTCTGATTGAGAACGCGGGCCGAGCCGAGCGGCGCATCATCACCCCCGCCCTCGCCAGACATCGCGGCGTCGGCAGCAGCCTGGTCGCCGCCGCCTTCGGTCTGCGCCGCCCATTCGGCGGCGAGCTCTTCGTCCGTCTTTTGCGGCTCGTCAGCCATGGATCGCGCCTACTGAACCAGCATTTCTTTGAAGAGGACGTCGTTCACCTTCACGGGAGCGACGGCAGCATTGACGCGCGCGAGCAGCTCTTCGCGCAGACGATAGATGCCACCGGAGCCGCGCAGATCGTCGATCCGGAGCTCACGGAGATAAATCTGGAAATTGTCGACGATGCGCGGCATCACCGCTTGCAGCCGCGCCGTGTCCTCTTGCTTCTCGAGCTCGAGACTGACCGAAAGCTTCAGGAAGCTCGCTTTCTTGGCGCCGCCGCTGTTCAGATTGACGAGGAAATCAGGCAGGTCGAAGAACACCAAAGGCTTGGGCGGCGGCGCCGCTTCGGCGGCGGCCGCCTCTTTCTTCTTGCCCATCAGGCTGTCGAGCATGCCGGTGAAATAGAGTCCGGCGCCGGCGACCAGGAGAAGGCCCACCACGCCACCGACGATCATGATCAGCTTTTTCTTGCCGCCGCCTTTGGCTTCGGCTTCGCCTTCAGCTGATACGGCTTCGATCTCTTCGGTCGCGGTAGCGGTCGCCATTACGTCACACTCGGGAAAAGGGGGTGTCAGGACTGCGGCAAATCTGCGGCGGACCTTAGCGACGGTACGGTTAACAACTGGTTGAGGGGGGCCGGCAAACCGGCAGAATTTTCCCGGCAAACCGCGCCGGAGGCAGTGGCGGCTCGGCGGTGCCGGGTGCTAAGCGATTGAAAAAGCTCAATTCACCTTTTGGCACGGGCCGTGCAACGGCGAGACCGGATTTAACCGAGCCGTAGCTTATGGACAATTCGACCTATATCGCCCTGTCCGGCCAGACCGCCCGCGAGCACCAGATGGAAGTGCTCGCGAACAACATCGCCAATCTTTCGACGCCTGGCTTCAAGGCGGAGAAGATGATGTTCCAGGAGTATCTG
>Ga0134125_10006776_pt1 | contig 12943 bp, 12 predicted proteins | sample KB31751_FD_96464 | JGI IMG/M metagenome (GOLD analysis project Ga0134125, IMG submission 96464) | Terrestrial soil microbial communities with excess Nitrogen fertilizer from Kellogg Biological Station, Michigan, USA - KB3-175-1 | ecosystem: Environmental > Terrestrial > Soil > Unclassified ... | reverse complement strand
GGGCCTGGAGTACGACACGGTCTTCATCATCGGCTGTGAGGACGGCGCCTTCCCTCACATGCGGGCGCTCGAGGAGGGTGGCGAAGAGGAGGAGCGGCGCCTCTGTTACGTCGGCATCACCCGCGCCGAACGACGCCTCTTCCTCACCTGGGCGCGCGAACGCCAGCTCTTCGGCCGCTCTGAGCGCAACCTGCCCTCGCGCTTCATCGAGGAGATCCCGGTCGAGCTGACCGAGCGCAACTCGACCGCGGCGGGCACCGGCATGACCTGGGGCTCGACCCAGTACGGGGGCGGCGGTGGCGGGTTCGGCGGTGGCTTCTCCGATACCGGCCCCGGGGCGCCGAGCCCGGCCCAGCCCCTCGACCCGAGCGGGGCGCTCGAGATGCGGGTCGGCGACGACGTCGTCCACGCCTCCTTCGGCGAGGGCGTGGTGACCGGGACCGAACCGGGCGGCGTGATCGTGGTGCGGTTCTCCGACGACGGCAAGGAGCGCAAGCTGATGGCCGACTACGCCCCGATCAAGAAGAGGTAGCCGATGGCGGCGCGGATCATCGACGGCAAAGCCGTGGCGGCGGCGGTCAAAGAGCGGGTCAAGGTCGACCTCGCCGCCTACGAGGAGGAGTCGGGCCGCGTCCCGGGGCTGGCGACGGTCCTGGTCGGCGAAGACCCCGCCTCCGAGGTCTACGTCGGGATGAAGATCAAAGCCTGCGCGGAAGTTGGCATCAATTCGATCCACAAATCCCCGCCGGCTTCGATTCGCCAACAGGATCTGGAGGAGTTGGTCAAGTCGTTGAATGATGACGAGGATGTCGACGGGATCCTCGTCCAGTTGCCGCTGCCCGACCACCTCGACTCCGATCGGATCGTCGCGCTGCTCGACCCGGCCAAGGACGTCGACGGGCTGACCCCGGTGAACGCCGGGCTGCTCGCCCACGGCACTCCCGGCCTCGTCCCCTGCACGCCCGCCGGGGTGATGGAACTCCTGGCCCACGAGGGGGTGGACGTGGAGGGCAAGCACGCGGTCGTGGTCGGCCGCTCGAAGCTGGTCGGGGTGCCGGTCGCCCGCCTGCTGCTGCTGGCGAACGCGACGGTGACGATGTCCCACTCGCGCACCCGCGACCTCGATGCGATCTGCTCGCAGGCCGACATCCTGGTCGCCGCGGTCGGGGTGCCGCGGCTGCTCGGCGCCGCCGCGGTGAAGCCCGGCGCGGTGGTGATCGACGTCGGCGTCAACCGGCTCGAGGAGGGCCTGGTCGGAGATGTCGACTTCGAGGCCGCGGCCGAGGTCGCCGCGGCGATCACCCCGGTCCCCGGCGGGGTCGGGCCGATGACGATCGCGATGCTCCTCCACAACACCCTGCAGGCGGCGCGGGCGAGGACGGGGCACGGATGAGGAAGCGGCGGGGGCTGCGGACCGGGGAGGCGATCTATCTCGTGGCGGCGATCCTGCTCTTCATCCTGATGTTCTTCGACTGGTACGGGGTGTCGTGGAAGAACGGCACCGAAGCGATCGTCACCTCCGTCGCCGGTGGCGACGCCTGGCAGACGCTGGAGGTGCTCCCCCTGTTCCTGATGCTGACGATCGCCGTCGCGGTCGGCGCCGCCTTCCTGCGGGCGAGTGGCTCCGACTGGAAGCCTGCCATCCCGCCTGCCGCGGCCGTCTGCGTGCTGGGGTCGCTCGCCGCCCTGGGCATCCTCGGCCGGATGATCTCGCCGCCCGACCTCGGCGGCGAAGGCATCGCCTACGGAGTGGACCTCGAGCTGGGGATCTTCCTCGCCCTCGCCGCCGCCCTCGGGATCGCCTACGGGGGATGGAGGGCGATGGCCGACGAAGACGTCTCGTTCGCGGGCGTGGCGAAACGGCTGGAGTCCTCCCGACCGGCGCCGAAGAAAGCCACCTCGCCTCGCCGGCCGTCGCGTAAAAAGCCCTGAACGCCGCCCGGCGCGGCCCCACCTAGAATCGGTCTCGTGATCGATCGCGAGCAGGTACTTCACGTCGCCAAACTGGCGCGGCTCCGCCTCGACGACGCCGAGGTCGAGACGATGGCCGGTGAGCTCTCCGGCATCCTCGGCCACGTCGACCGGATCTCCGACCTCGACCTGGAGGGGGTCGAGCCGACCTCGCACGTGGTCGCCCTGGAGAACGTCTTCCGCGCCGACGTCCCCTGGACGAGCCTGCCGCCCGAGGTGGCGCTGGCCTCAGCCCCGGAGCCCTTCGAGGGCGCCTTCCGCGTCCCCTCGCCGCAAGCTCCCGTCGACTGATGGCCGACCTGCTCGACCTGACCGTCGCCGAGGCGGCGGCGAAGATCGCCGCGGGTGAGATCTCCGCCGACGAGTACGGCGCGGCGTGGCGCGACGCCGCCGCGACCGACGACCTGAACGCCTACCTCTGGCGTGCCGACGGCGGCCCGTCCTCGGGTGACTGGACCGGGGCGGGGGAGAGCGCGCCGCCCGGCGAGGGCACCGAGACCCCGTACGGGGCCGGCGCCCCGGCGCCCGCCGACTCCGGTCCGCTGGCCGGGGTGCCGATCGCGGTCAAGGACATCTTCACCACCGAGGGCGTGCCGACCACCGCCGGCTCAAGGATCCTCGAGGGATATCGCCCGCCCTACACCGCGACCGCCGTGCGCAAGCTGACCGCGGCGGGAGCCCGGGTGCTCGGCAAGACCAACATGGACGAGTTCGCGATGGGCTCCTCGAACGAGAACTCCGCCTACGGGCCGGTCCGCAATCCCTGGGACCGCGACCGGGTCCCCGGCGGCTCCTCCGGCGGCTCCGCCGCCGTCGTCGCGGGCGGCCTCGCCCCGGCGGCGCTCGGCACCGACACCGGTGGCTCGATCCGCCAGCCCGCCTCGCTCACCGGCATCGTCGGGCTGAAGCCGACCTACGGGGCGATCTCGCGCTTCGGCATGATCGCCTTCGCCTCTTCGCTCGACCAGTGCGGTCCGCTCACCCGCGACGTCGCCGACGCGGCGCTCCTGCTCGGCGTGATGGAGGGCAAGGATCCGCTCGACTCGACCGCGGTCGGACTCGACGGCGGGGTCAGGCTGCCGACGCGCGAGGACCTCTCCGGGCTGCGCTTCGGGGTGCCGAAGGAGATCGGCGAGGCGGCCCTCGACCCGGGCGTCCGCGCCGTCTTCGAGGCGACGATCGCCCGCATCGAGGACCTCGGCGGGGAGATCGCCGAGGTCGCCCTGCCACACGCCGAGCACGGCATCTCGGCCTACTACGTGATCGCCCCGGCCGAGGCGTCATCCAACCTCGCCCGCTACGACGGCGTCCGCTACGGGCAGCGCGTCGGAGGCGACGAGGACCTGGTGACGATGTACGAAGAGACGCGGGCGCGAGGATTCGGCGCCGAGGTGAAGCGGCGGATCATGCTCGGCACCTACGCGCTCTCCTCCGGCTACTACGACGCCTATTACGGCCAGGCGCAGAAGGTCCGCACCCGGATCGCCGGGGACTTCGACGCCGCCTTCGAGCAGGTCGACTTCGTCGTCACCCCGACCTCGCCCTCGGTCGCCTTCGGGCTGGGGGAGAAGACGGCCGATCCCCTGGCGATGTATCTGAACGACTTCTTCACCGTGCCGATGAGCCTCGCCGGGATCCCGGCGATCTCGATCCCGGCGGGCCTGGCCGCGCCGGAGGGTGCGGGCGACGGCGCCGCCGGGTTGCCGGTCGGCTTCCAGATCGCCGCCCCGGCCTTCGGCGAGCAGAAGCTGCTGGAGGCCGCCCACGCGCTCGAGGGCGCGCTCGGCTTTGCCGCCGCGGCGGGCGACGGCGTCCCCTGGAAGCAGGGAGGGGCGGCCGATGTCTGACGAGCTGGAGGCGGTGATCGGGCTCGAGATCCACGTCCAGCTGGCGACGCGGACGAAGATGTTCTGCGGCTGCGAACTGAGCTTCGGCGACGAGCCGAACGTCCATACCTGCCCGATCTGCCTCGCCCACCCGGGCATCCTCCCGGTCCCCAACGAGGAGGCGATCGCCTACGCGCTGAAGATCGGCCTGGCGCTGGACTGCGAGATCGCCCCGCGCTCGATCTTCCACCGCAAGAACTACTTCTATCCCGACAATCCGAAGGCCTACCAGATCAGTCAGTACGACATCCCGATCTGCGGGCCCGGCAAGCTCGGCGAGATCCGCATCACCCGCGCCCACCTGGAGGAGGATGCGGCGAAGACTATCCACGCCGGCACCTCGGGCCGCATCCACGGCTCCACCGCCTCGCTGGTCGACTTCAACCGCGGCGGCACGCCGTTGGTCGAGATCGTCACCGAGCCCGACCTGCGCGGCGCCGCCGAAGCGGCCGACTGGGCGCGCCTGCTGCGCGAGACGGTCCGCCAGCTCGGTGTCTCCAACGTGAACATGGAGGAGGGGAGCCTGCGGGTCGACGCCAACGTCTCGGTGCGCCCGGTCGGCTCCGACGAGCTCGGCGTCAAGACCGAGCTGAAGAACATGAACAGCTTCCGCTTTCTCCAGCGCGGGATCGAAGCCGAGCTGGAGCGCCAGCGCGGTATCGTCGAGGCGGGGGGGACGATCGAACAGGAGACCCTCCACTTCGACCCGGCAAGCGGCGAGCTGACCTCGCTGCGCTCGAAGGAGGAAGCGCACGACTACCGCTACTTCCCCGAGCCCGACCTGGTCCCGATCGTGCCGACCGAGGCGATGATCGCCGCGGCGCGCGCGTCGCTGCCGGAGCTGCCGGCCGCCCGCCAGGCGCGCTACGAAGGTGAGGGGCTCGACGACGCGCAGGCGCGCCTGCTGGCGGCCGACCCGGAGCTGGCGCGGTACTTCGACGCGGTCCTCGCGGCAGCCGGGGCGGCGGAGCCCCGGGTCGTCGCCAACTGGGTGACCGGCGACCTCACCGCCGCCCTGCGCGCCGCCGATGACGCGGAACGTCCGGAGCCAGGCCCGGTCGCCGACCTGATCGGCGCCGTCGCCGCGAAGACGATCTCCCACGCGGGTGGCAAACAGGTGCTGGCGATCCTGGTCGCCGACGAGGATGCCGACGTCGCCGAGATCATCGAGCGCGAGGGTCTCGCCCAGATGGGGGGTGAGGACGGCGAGCTGGCGGCGATCGTCGCCGCCGCGATCGAGGGCGACCCGGATGCCGCCGAACAGATCCGCAGCGGCAACGGCCGGGCGATCGGCGCCATAGTGGGCGCTGTGATGCGGGAGACGAAAGGCCGCGCCGACGGCGGCGAGGTCAACCGTCTGATCCGCGAGCAGCTCGGCCTCTGAGCGCCCTGCGGCCCCCCCTTCTGTGATCTAAAGCACTTTGTAACAACGTGTTACAAGCTGCTACCGTCGAGGCATGGCTTGGAACATCGTCATCGCCGGGGGTGGTTTCGGAGGGCTCGCCGCCGCCCGTGAACTGGAGAAGGTCATGCCGAAGCAGTCGGCGCGCCTGATTCTGGTCAACGAGACCAACTACTCGACCTACTCGCCGTTCCTGCCGGAGGCCGCCGCCGGGACGCTCGAGCCGCGCCACGTGGTGACGCCGCTGCGGGACATCCTCAAACGCACCTACATCCGCCTCGGCGAGATCAGCGGCCACGACCCGGCCGCCAAGACGGTCGAGCTGACGACCAAAGACGGCGAGACCGAGACGGTGCCCTACGACCAGCTGCTGCTCTCGCTCGGCTCGGTCTCGCGGGTGCTGCCGATCCCCGGCCTGACCGAGTACGCGATGGGCTTCAAGGGCCTCGCCGACGCGATCGTCCTGCGCAACCGGGTTATCGAGAACCTCGAGGCGGCGAACGCGACGGCCGACCACCAGCGCCGCGAGGAACTGCTCACCTTCGTCTTCGTCGGCGGTGGCTACGCCGGGCTCGAGGCGCTGGCCGAGCTTCAGGACTTCGCCGCCGACGCGATGGACAGCTACCCACGCGCCCGTCTGCACGGGATGCGCTGGATCCTGGTCGAGGCGGCGCCCCGGGTGCTGCCGGAGATCGACGAGGATCTGGCCGACTACGCGCTGCGAGAGCTGCGCGGGCGCGGCATCGACATCAAGCTGGAGACGCAGCTGAAAGAGGTGACGGCAAACTCGGCGACGCTCTCGACCGGCGAGGTCGTGCCGACGACGACCGTCGTCTGGACCGCGGGCGTCGCCCCGGCGCCGATCCTCAAGCAGCTGAACCTGCCGCTCGACGAGCGCGGCCGGGTGCCGGTCGACGACCACCTGCGGGTCGAGGGCCTCGACTCGGTCTGGGCGATCGGCGATTGTGCCGCCGCCCCCGATCCGCGCGGCGGCACCTGCCCGCCGACCGCGCAGCACGCGGTCCGTCAGGGCCCGGTGGCGGCCCGCAACATCGCCGCCCAGCTGGGGATCGGCGATGCCGAACCGTTCACCTACCGCAGCGAGGCCTCGTTCGTGAACCTCGGCCGCTACAAGGCCGTCGGCCGGATCGGCGAGCGCAAATTCCGTGGCTTCCCCGCCTGGTTCCTCGCCCGCAGCTACCACATGAGCCAGATCCCGGGCTACGCGCGCAAGGCCCACGCGATCCTCGACTGGACGGCGAGCATGCCGTTCAAGCGCGACCTCGCCGAGCTCGGCTCGGTCACCCGCCCCAAACGCCTCGGCTGACGCGGGCGCTATTCGACCGCGATCGTGGCGGTCATGCCGTGTTCGGCAAGGTGGCCGATCGTGCACCCCTACTTGACAGGTGCTGGACGTTCAGGCATCGCGACCCGCCACAATGGGATGACGAATGGGCCTCGAGTACCTCTGGATCATCTTCTTCTGCGGCCTCGCCACCGCGATCATCGGCAAGGCCAAGGGCAGCTCCTTCTGGATCTGGTTCCTGGTCGGCGCGGTGCTGCCGATCATCGGCCTGGTCGCGGTGATCCTCTCCCGGCGCGAGAAGGACGAACCGGAACGCCAGTGCCCGAACTGCCTCAAGGCGGTGAAGCTCTACGTCCAGGTCTGCCCTCGCTGCGGCACCGACCTCTACCTGCCCGACCCCCGCGCCGTCCGCCATCCCGGCGTTCGCAGTTAGCGCAGCCAGGTGCGGACGATCGCGTTGGCGAAGCCGACCCCGTAGCGGAACACCGCGGGCTTCTTCGAGTGCCCGTGGAGACGCTGTTCGACCGTGATCGGGACCTCCTTGGCGGGGATCCCGCGCTTGATCGCCTCGATCATGAACTCGGAGGTGTGGAACTGCTCCTGGCGCAGGACCAGCTGCGGCAGCACCGTGGTGCGCACGGCGCGGTAGCCGTTCGAGCAGTCGGTGACGTGGGTGCGGGTGATGAAGGAGACGAGGCGGTTGAAGAAGACGATGCCGAGCTCCCTCGCGAAGTGGTTGCGGTCGGCGTGGCCCAGCACGCGCGAGCCATGGGCGACGTCGACTTCGCCGCTCAGGACGGGTTCGACCAGGCGCGGCATCTCCGCGGGCAGGTGCTGGCCGTCGGCGTCGAGGGTGACGACGATCTCGGCGCCCGATTCGACCATCAGCCGGTAGCCCGTGCGCAGGGCCGCGCCGCCGCCCCGGTTGGTGACGTGGCGGGCGACCAGGGCGCCGTGCTCGGCCGCCACGTCGCCGGTCCCGTCGCGGGAGCCGTCGTCGACGACCAGGACCTCGGTGCGGACCCCGCAGACCTCGGCGGGCATCTGATCGAGGACGACGGCGATGTTTTCCGCCTCGTTGTAGGCCGGGACCAGGATCGCGATCTTGCCCTTGAAGCGGTCGGGCAGGCCGGCCTGGCGGAACTCCTCCCAGGCGAGTCCCTCGAGCGCCGCCGAGAGCTGACGCGAGTTGCGCGCCCCGACCGAGAGTGCCCGCACGGTGATGATGAAGAGGACGAAGATGGCGAAGACGGCGAGGCCGAGGATCCGCCCGCCGTTGCCCTTTTCGAAGGAGAAGGCGGAGAGCAGGCCGTTGACGACTTCGGTGCCGGTGACGACCGCCAGGGCCAGCCCGGCGAGGACCAGCAGCAGGACGTCGGCGTTGCGCAGCGAGCGTCGACGGACGACCGCGTAGACCACGAGGATCAGTGCCAGGGCGAGGCCGAGGGCGCGGAGGGCCGTCAGTTCGGCCGGGAATATGCCTGCTAGTGGGACCATTTACGGCCTGAGGAGGATAGGGCCGCGGCGGCCGAGGCGAGGGCCAGCCCGGCGAGCGGGAAGATCAGCGTCATCAAGATCTCGTTGCGGCGTGGAGCGGCGAGGCTGACCGCGCCGACCAGGGTGACGAGGGCGATCGGGGCGGCGAGACAGAGCGTCTCCCACCAGCGGCGGGCGAAGCCGAGCAGCACCAGGCCGGCGATCCCGAGCAGCACGAGGGCGATCTGGATGGCGCGGCCGGGCGTCGTGGCCATGAATTCGCCGACCCCGCTCGACCACATCCGGCCGATCTTGCGCGTGGTCATCCCGAGGTAGCCGAGCGGGTGGTCGCCGAAGTACTCGGAGAAGTCTTCCTTGCCGATCTTGCCGAGGGCGGAGTCGCGTTCCAGTTCGGGGTACCGCGATTTCCAGACGTGGTCGAAGAGCGGGGTGGGGTCGACTTCGTTCAGCGCCTGGGAGTTCGGCGGCAGCCTTTTGCCCGTTTCGCGTTCATAGAGGATCGCCTTGACGCGCTGGTATTCGCCGTCGGCGGGGTAGAAGGTGCCGACGTAGAGGGCCTTGCCGCCGCCGGTCGAGATCGGCACCAGGCGGTCGAGGACGACGATGTTGCGGATCGTCCAGGGCACGATCGGCAGGAGCAGGGCGACCAGCATCAGGGCGATCGCGGTCGCGCCGAACGCCCACTCGCGCCGCCAGGCCCAGCGGACGGCGGCGAAGGCGACGAAGGCGCCCGCGACCAGCGTGTACTCGGGGCGGAACATCGCGGTGGCGCCGAAGAGGAACCCGGGCAGGAGCCATCGCCACGAGCTCTTCCCCTCAGCCGCCCATAAGAACGCCAGGATCGCCGCCGGGAGGGTCAGCATCGCCGGCGGCTCGCTCATGATCTCGCCGACCGAATGGATGAACGGCGGGTAGATCGCCACGCCGAGGGCGCCGAGAAGCGCCGGCCACCTGCCGCCCAGGCGCCATCCGAGGAAGAAGACGACGAGGATCGTCCCCACCCCCATCAGCGCCTCGAGGATGCGGATCGTCCCTTCGCGCGGGCCGCCGGTGACGACGAAGAGCCCGGCGTAGAGCCAGGGCGCTCCCGGAGACCAGTCGCTGGTCGCTTCCGAGTGGAATTCGGGGCCGCCGTAGCTGCCTTCCAGGTAGAGCGACTTGGCGAGGGCGTAGTAGGCGTGCGAATCGTCGGCCGGATCGGCGACCGGGTGGGCGACCGCGACCGCGCGGAAGGCGAGGCCGAGCGTCGCGATCAGCGCGAGCGCGATCAGCGTCCGCCGCCCGTAGCGGGCCGGCAGCGTGCGAAACCAGTTGCGGAGGGTGGTCAAGGGCGCGGGTCAGGCTACTCGCGCCGCGGCAGGAAACCGGGGGGAGGCGCGGAAAAGCCGGGCAAACCTCAGGAAAGGAAGCTTCATGAAGCGTATTTCCCTGGCCCTCGCGGCCGCCATCGCCTGCCTGCTGGTCGCCTCCGTGGGCACCGCCGGCGCGATGCCGACCGAAGGCATCGTCAACACCTCCTGCACCACGAACTCCAAGAACGTGGTCGGCAACAAGGTGACGATCCGGGTCGCCGGTAAGAACGTCGACCCGTCGCAGATGGAATTCGCCGAATGCAAGGTCGTCAAGAAGGTCGCCAACAAGATGCTCTCGCTACGGATCGAGAAGCCGAAGGTCTTCGAAGGCTTCCGCTGCACGCCGACCGTCTACACCAAGGGCCAGGGCACCGAGGAAGCGCAGGAAGTCAAGTACGGCTGCCTTTTCCGCGGCGCCGACACCGCCACCGAAATCCGCCTCACCTTCAAGGTCACCTACAACCAGGACTGAGCCGCACCGCGGCGAGCCCGGGCGGCGATCCACGCGATCGCCGCCCCGGCGCACGCCGAAAGCAACGGGATCAGGACCAGGACGCGGCGGGGGGAGGCGACGAGCAGGGCGCTGACCAGGGTGACGGCGAGGAAGACGGCGCCGATCAGCAAGGCCTCCCAGCGGCGCAGGTAGGCGAGCAGGCCGAGGCCGAGGAGGCCCAGGCCCAGGAGGACCCAGTGGAGGGCCTCCCAGACCGGCTCGCGCATCACCGCGCGCGGACCGTGGGACCAGATGCGGCCGATCTTGGCGGCGACGAATCCGACGTACTCGCCGAAGTGGTGGGTGATGTCGGTGCGCAATTGCTCCCTGCCCATCGAAGAGAGGGCCTGGTCCGGTTCTTCACCTGGGTGGCGGGCTTCGGCGAGGCGGGCAAGGATCTGCTCCAGGCGCAGGTTCTCCACCGCGTGGGGGCCGAAGAGGTCGGGGTTTTCGGCGACCACGCCGGCACCGACGTTTTCCGGGTTGCCGTCGGAGGGCAGGTAGGTGCCCGCATAGAGGACCTGGCCGCCGCCGGTGGACACGGCCACGAAGCGGTCGAGCGCGATCGCGTTGCGGATCGTCCAGGGCGCCACGACGACGATCAGGCCGAGGGCGACGACGCCGCCGGCCAGGAGGGCGCGCTTGCAGTCGCCGTGGCGTAGCTGGCGGAGGAAGACGAGGAGGGCAAGGAGTAGTCCGATCGCGAGGTACTCCGGCCGCACCAGCGCGAGAGCCCCGAGGGTGACGCCAGGAACGAGCCAGCACCAGGCGGGGACGGCACCACCACCAGACGTCCCGGGCGCCCCGTCAGCGGCCCAGAGCAGCCCGAGCATCGCGCCGGCCAGGAGCGTCGCCGCCGCCGGCTCCGTCATCAGCATCCCCGTGTACTCGATCGTCGCCGGATAGATCGCCACCGCGAGCGCCGCGAGCAGCGCGGGTACCACCGCCCGCCCGGGGGGTGGCTGTCCTTGGTCGCCCACAGGGCTACCAAGGACAGGGTCCCCGTCACGGAAGAGTGCCGCGCACGCGAGGCGGAGGGCCAGGAGGTAGGTGAAGAGGACGGCGAGGGTGCCGATCAGGGCGAGGACGATGCGCGCCAGGCGTTCGTGGACCCCTCCCGTGACCTTGTAGATCGCGGTGACGAAGAGGGGGAGGCCGGGGGAGTAGTCGGAGCTCGGTTGGGTCGCCTCGGCGCCGACGGTGAAGCCGTTCCCCTGGTCGAGGTTCTTCGCGATCGCCGCGTAGGCGGCCGCGTCGAAGACCGGTGCGCGACCGTCCCAGGCTTCGCCGACCCGCAGGCCGGCGCCCAGCACCAGGATCGCGACCAGCGCCGCAAAGCCCCATCTACCGCCATGTCGGGCCATCAGCGCGTTTGGCATCGGCCCGATTCAACTAATCTTGCCGGTCTATGCGGATCCTCATCCTCGGTGGCGACGGCTACCTCGGCTGGCCGACGGCGCTTCGTTTCTCCGCCGCGGGCCACGAGGTGGCGGTGGTCGACAACTTCAACCGCCGCCGCTGGGTCGAGGGCGCGGGCTCCAACTCGCTGACCCCGATCGCCGATCTGGACACCCGGATCACGGCCTGGGAGGAGAAGTCCGGCAGGCGGATCGCCTCCCACATCGGCCCGATCGAGGACGGCGATTTCCTCGACGGGGTCGTCGCCGACTTCCTCCCCGAAGCGGTCGTCCACTACGGCCAGCAGGCCTCGGCCCCGTACTCGATGATCTCCCGCCAGACCGCGGTCGAGACCCAGTACGCCAACACGATCGGCAACCTCAACCTGCTCTTCGCGCTCCGTGACCACGTCCCCGAGGCGCACCTGGTGAAGCTCGGGACGATGGGCGAGTACGGCCAGCCCGAGATCGACATCGAGGAGGGCTACATCGAGATCCACCACAAGGGACGCAGCGATCGGCTGCCCTACCCGAAGCTGCCGGGCTCGCTGTATCACTGCTCGAAGGTCCACGACTCGACCAACATCCACTTCGCCTGCCGCACCTGGGGCCTGCGGGCCACCGACCTGAACCAGGGCGTCGTCTACGGGATCGAGACGGATGAGACCGCGGGGGACGAGCGGCTGATCACCCGCTTCGACTACGACGAGCTCTTCGGCACGGTCCTCAACCGCTTCTGCTTGCAGGCCGTCATCGGTCATCCGCTGACCGTCTACGGAGAAGGCAACCAGACGCGCAGCTTCCTCAACATCCGGGACACGCTCGCCTGCGTCGAGATCGCCGTGACGAACCCGGCCGCGGCGGGCGACTTCCGCGTCTTTAACCAGTTCACCGAGGAATTCTCGGTGATGCAGTTGGCCGAGCTGGTGAAGGAGGCGGGGGCGCACCTCGGTTACGAGGTCGACATCCAGCACTACGACAACCCCCGCGTCGAGAAGGAAGAGCACTACTACAACGCGGTCAACTCGAACCTGCTCGACCTCGGCCTGCGGCCACGATTCCTGGGCGAGGAGCTGGTCGAGTCGATCCTCGGGATCCTCGAGCGCCACAAGGGCCGCGTCGCCGAGGGCGCGATCGACCCCCGCACCCGCTGGAACCCGGCCAAGCCCGCCGCCGCGCAGGCGTAGTCGACGCCTGAGTCGCCGCTTTACCGCTGGTAGCATCGTCAGTTCGATGAGAGCTGCCGACGCACTGATGGAATCGCTCAAGGCCGAGGGCGTGAAGAACGTCTTCGGGATCCCCGGTGGGGCCAACCTGCCGATGTACGACGCGGTCGTCGACGCCGACTTCCGCCACGTCCAGACCCGCCATGAGCAGGGCGCCGGCCACGCCGCCGAGGGCTACGCCAAGGCGGGCGGCAAAGTCGGGGTCGCCTTCGCCACCTCCGGCCCCGGGGCGACCAACCTGATCACCGCGATCGCCGACGCGATGCTCGACTCGGTGCCGACCGTCTTCGTCACCGGCCAGGTGAAAACCGAGCTGATCGGCACCGACGGCTTCCAGGAGGCCGACATCCTCGGCGCCACGCTGCCGTTCGTGAAGCACTCCTTCCAGGTGACCGACGCGCGGCAGATCCCCG
>Ga0134125_10006774_pt1 | contig 12943 bp, 19 predicted proteins | sample KB31751_FD_96464 | JGI IMG/M metagenome (GOLD analysis project Ga0134125, IMG submission 96464) | Terrestrial soil microbial communities with excess Nitrogen fertilizer from Kellogg Biological Station, Michigan, USA - KB3-175-1 | ecosystem: Environmental > Terrestrial > Soil > Unclassified ... | reverse complement strand
TCAGATCCCACCTCGCGATGGACACCCTTGCCGTTCAGCTAACACTTCCCCTTGCCGGGTGTGTAGAGGACTTTCACCTCCAAGTGAATGCGCCCTGCCGGGCGCACATAAAAAAGCCCTGCCTTTCCGGGCAGGGCTTTGGCAGTCCAGGCCGTTATTCATTCGGCGGCATGGGAGGAGGGCCATCCCCCGGGCCACCCGGTCCTGGCTTGTGCATGCGGAAGAACATTCTTTCGTGACTCATTGATTGGAGCTGCTTCCATTGGTCGGGCATGAGCACGCCGCGGAAGGCCAACGTCATCACTGTGAATTCTTTCTCCAGAGCGTTGCGTGCGTTCTGGAGTTGCGTCACTTGCGCGAGCACCTGGTCCTGCTGCGGTTGATCCTGATCCAGCAGGTCGCTCAACTTGCCTTCCTCGATCTCGACATTGGCTCGCATCTGCGCCAGATTGGCGCGGTGACTGGAGAAGATTTGATTGAGCTGCTGAGTTTGCTGCTGGCTTAATCCGATCTTCTGCGCGACCTCAGAATTGCGCCACCAATCATGACCGAATCCCATGCCTGGCATTCCACCGTGCATCTTGTCCACCATGATTTTCACTCTGGGCTTCTCGGTTGGAGCTTGCGAATCGTTCTGCGCTGCCAGAACTCCCGCTCCCGCGAGTAAGAAGACCAGTAAATAAGAGCAAGTTTTCATTGTGTGTTCCTTGTCCGATTGTGCAGAGTTTTCTGCGAGTTCACGTTCGTGTTCGAACCTTCCATTTCTCCTACCAGCAGATTGGCTGGCTGCAGAGCGTCGGGCAGATCTCCGTCGAGCTGCGCCTCCACGTCGCCGAGCAATGCGGAGTCTGAGATCTGGGGTGGTTGATTGACCGCGGTCGTCGTTGAGGTGCTGTGGAACCCGAGAAAGAGGAATGCAACCAGCACAATCGTCAACACCACCATTGCGAGCGCGAATCCGGCGCTGCGCCCTTGCGTTTCCCGAATCTGCACTGCCAGGATTCCCTGCTGAATTGCGCGCGACTGTCTTCCCCAATCGATGGCCGACCGGCCGGCGCTGTAGCAGACGTCCTGACGTAGGCTGGCCATACGCTCGCGGTACAACTCCACCTGCTGCTGGCAGTCAGCACAGATTTGCAGATGCTGCGCGGAGCGTAGCTCGCGTTCGCCGGCTGCCGCGACGGTAATCTCCTGATCGCTCAGGTGAATCGAAATCACGATTGTTCTCCTTCCTGCCAGGTGCGCAGATTCATCATTGCTCGATGCAAGTGCGACTTAACTGTACCCGGCTTGCGATTCGTCGCGCGTGCGATCTCCTCGATCGACATACCTTCAACCGCGCTTAACAGCAACGCCTCACGCTGGGGCACCGTCAGATCGCGAATTCTCGCGGAAACACGTTCCAACCGTTCGCGCCGCAAAATCTGTTCTTCCGGAGTTGATCCGGGATCGCGCACCTGCTGCGCTCGCTCCTGCTCCTCGTCCGAATGATCGAAGCGGATGAATCGCCGCCAGAATCCGAAGCGCCGGTTGCGGTAGTGATCGCGCACCAGATTGATCGCAATCCGCGCCAGCCAGGTAAACACCTGCGAATCGCCGCGGAAGCCATGCTGCTTCTGAAAGGCGCGGATAAAGCACTCCTGCGTCAATTCTTCGGCGAGATCCGGGTCGCCAGTCTGCGCCAGGAGCAACCGGTAGACGCGCTGCTGATAGAGTCGAATGAATTCGTCGAAATCGGCGAAAGGCGAATCAGTTTCAGCATTCGCCGTTACCGGAGCCGCGGCCTGCACCATGTTCATCGTTCCGATGAGCTCTCCGTTAGTTAAATGGACGAATTCCACGCCTAGGAGTTTACGTGCTGCGAATTTTTTTCTTGCCCGAGATGAATGAGCAAATCTTGGAATTTCGTGATTTCCTGATTTCGCGATTTCGTAGTTGTTGTGCTTCCAATCGCGAAATCACGAAATCACACAATCGCGAAATTTGCGGGCACTTTTTCTGGAGTGCGGGCGTTTAACTCGGGTTTCTGCCGGGTTTCTGACGGGTTTCTGACGTGATTCCCTCAATTCCACAGGCAATTTTCTTGTAACTACCGTGAGCAATCGTGGTACCTTCGTTTAAGCTTCGCCCTGATGGGAGGACGAATGGGACTTGCAGTTGCTGTGGTTTCCGTTTTTGCTGGAGCAGTCGCTGTTTATGCAGTTCTTCGCCCTAAGCTCGCGGTCGCGCGCGAACGAGCGGCGCATTTGGACGCACGAGTGGCCGAACTCAAATCCGCGCAGATGCGACTATCCGCAGACGTGAGCGCCAAGGAGAGCGCACTCCTTGCTGTGTCGAGCGAACTTTCGGCTCTGAAAGCCTCCCTCGCAGCCGAGCGTGAAGCCGCCACTGACAAGCTCGAGTTAGTGCGGCAGGCGCAGCAAAGCTTGTCCGAATCTTTTGATCTGCACGCTGCCCGTGCGCTGAAAGAAAATTCGGCCGAATTCCTGAATCTCGCCAAGAATCTCCTTGACCAGCAACAGGAGACCGCATCAAGCGATCTGGATATAAAAAAGGATGCGATCCAATCTTTGCTGAAGACCGCAGCCGATTCCCTCTCGCAACTCCAGGAGCGGATCTCTGCGAGCGATAGCGACCGCAAAGCCAGCGAATCGGTGTTCGGAGAGCAGATTCACTCCCTCGTCGAGTTGCAACACCGGTTGTCTGACGAGACTCGCCGCCTTTCGCGCGCGCTCGAGCGTCCCACCGTGCGCGGCAACTGGGGCGAAGTGCAATTGCGGCGTGTTGTTGAGTTTGCGGGTATGGTCGAGTACTGCGACTTTGAATCGCAAAAGACTTTCTTCGATGATGACGGCCGCAGGCTGCGTCCGGACTTGATCGTCAGAATGCCGAATGGGCGAGTCATCGCCGTCGATGCCAAAGTCTCACTCGATGCATTCACAAAGGCCGCCAACGCCGAGCAGGACACCGACGTTCGGCAGCATCTGGAAGACCACGCTCGCCAGGTTCGCGCTCATATCGAAAGCCTGTCGTCGAAAGCGTATTGGGAACAGCTTCCCAATTCCCCGGACTTCGTGGTTGCCTTCATGCCGAGCGAAGCTCTGTTGAGCGCCGCGCTGCAGGCGGACCGCTCCCTACTCGACGACGCTGCCCAGGGCAAAGTTCTTCTCGCCAGCCCATTAACGCTGATCGCTCTACTCAAAGCCGTGTACTGCGGCTGGCGCGAAGACAAGCTCGCTAAGAATGCAGAGCAGATCAGCAATCTCGGCCGCCAGCTCTATGCTCGCCTGGTCACGCTCGGAAATCATCTTTCCAAATTGGGAAATCATCTCGACCGTGCAGTTTCTACCTACAACGACGTAATCGGATCTATCGAGCGCAGTGCCTTTCCTGCTGCACGCCGATTCGAGCAGCTTGGGGCTGCTTCCGGCGATGTTATTCCGGAATTGGTCGGCGTCGATCACTTGGCGCGTCCCTTGCAAGCTGCGGAATGGCGAACGGAGACTGGCGAGAATGCATTGGATCTAAACACCCTGGAACTTGCTGAAGGAAGCGGGATGCCATCATAAACACGCGCAAAGCAAGCCGATTCGGTTCTATCGGCAACCTCTAAACCCGCGCGACTGGCGAGTCGCTTTTCTGAACCTCATGTCCAGGCAAAATTTCCCGCAGCGCCCAATCAATTCGCTGAACCGCATCGCGAATGGTACTGAGCTGCATTTCCTGATCCTGCGAGTACGGCAGGTACATCACCGGTTGCAAGGCGTTGCGCACGTGGTGATTCATCAGCTCGATCACCTGCAGCTTGTGGATCAGCTCTCTTTCTCGCCGCCGTTCGTAGAAGAACACGACGAGTCCAAGCAGTAGGGCGGCAGCAGCGTTATCGACCCACAGAGTCCAGCCGGTAATGCCTTCATGTCGCTGAAAAGCTTCAACCATCATTCCGAGCGAGAACGAGACGAATGCCAACAACACGCTGACGAGACCCTTGCGGACGCTGCCGGACGCTTTCTGAGGCATGCAGCTATTATCGCGGAAGTAACTTTCACCGGCGGCGGACTTCACCAACACGACAATCCCGTTCACCCCAACTCATACCGAATTCCATATACGTTCACCCCTGAGCCTCCAAGAATTCGGAATTTTCGACATGCAAAACGTAATGTTTTGTTAAAGATGCTGCTGGCACCCGACTTGCTTATAGCTGGCATAAGGGAGACTCATGAACCAGGAAATTTCAATCTCGTACCGGGCGGTCAAATCAAAGATCTATAAATTGATAGACGCTCTGGTCGAAGGCGAAAAGAACGAAGCCGAAGTGCAAGAGTCAATCCGCCGCTGGTGGAAGATGGTACGCCCAGACGATCGGGCAGTCGCGGAAAAGTACCTCTCGATGGTCCTCAATCGATCGAATGCTAGCCTGCTTGCGATCCGCGACGGCATCCCCACCTACGAGGCTTTCGAACTCGGACATCAGAATAGCGTGCGTGTCGGGAATCGACAGCCTGCAGCCTAAGGCAGAACAGATAGAAGTACAAAGCGGACCCAAAAGGATCCGCTTTTTTTCTTAAGAACTCCGATAAATGATGGGACTCAGCTTCTCGGGGCGGGATTCTCGCCTATGACTTAGTCTCTGCAATCCGCCGCGCTCGCGCTCACTCCTGTTCATCGTGCATGAAGGATGGAAGCCGCGACGAGGCGAAAGTTATTGCTGTCTTCGGTGAAGTCAAGTCCTTCGTTTATGGCGCATCGTCCACCTTTAACTGATGCGACTCTTCCGTTTGGGAACGAGCAGCAAATCAACTAGAGTTCCGGCCAGCCAGTCCTGGTATTTCTGGAGAGACCAGCCACGCTCGCTCACCAGCATCCGGTAGACGTCGCCGCCAGTGAGCATCCAGAAAATATCGCGCGCTGTCTGAAAGCTGAGTCCTGGTCGCAGCTCTCCAGAGTCGCGAAGAGACGTGATCATGCTTTTCTCCCCGTCATAGCGCAGACGCTCGCGCTGCTGTTCCAGCTTCGCCAGCTCAGGCGCCACGACGCCGGCGCCTCGCAGCAAATCGAAGGTTGCACTCTGCGCGCCGCGGATTTGCCTGGCGACACCGGCAGAGAGCCGCAAACGGTGTTCCGGATCCTTCGCACTCAATGCCTCTCGCACGAGCTCGTCGTAATCCTGACCGAACATCGATTGATCAAGAAGAGCGATCAGAATTCCGGTCTTCGATTTGAAGATGGCATAGACGGTCGGCGCCGACACCTGCGCTGCACGCGCTACGGCTTCGATCGTCATTCCTGCATAGCCTTCCCGTTCCAATAGCTTTCGCGTGGCTTCGACGATTCGCTTGCGCGTGTCGCCCGCCTGCCGTTCGCGTAGCAACGATTTGTAAGCGCGCTTTCTTATTGTGGACAAACCGCGAAAAATTATAGCATCATATATTAAGTATTGTTATCTATAACCAATATGACTACCGAATCTGGAGACGCCAGCCGGTTCGAGAACGGGGGGCCGTATGAAGATCGTCGTATTGGGAGCTACCGGAGGTACGGGACTTGAAATTATCAGGCAATCAGTGGAGCAAGGCCACTCTGTAACGGCTTTGGTTCGCTCGCCGGAACGGCTCAGACCATTTCAGGATCGAATCACCGTCAGACGCGGAGACCTGCTGAACTCCGCTGATCTTCAGCAGGCTGTCGAAGGTCAAGACGCCGTTCTATCGGCATTCGGCCCTCGTGTGCCCGTAAAGAAAAGTGAAGCACATCTCTTGGAGCAATTTGCCGGCGCGCTCACAAAAGCGATGCTGCATACGAATGTCCGACGCGTTGTTGTGGAGTCGGTTGCCTTCCTTTTCAAAGATTCTCTTTTGCCACCGGCGTATCTGCTTGGTCGATTGCTCTTTCCACGGACGGTTGCGGACGCCTCAGCGATGGAGCAGGTTTTTGCTGAGAGTGAACTTGACTGGACGATGGTGCGGCCACGGGAGCTCACTGAGAAGCCATATACCGGGAAGTACCGCATCCTGGAAGGCCATCTGCCGCGCTTCGGCTTCAAGACTTCCCGCGCGGATGTCGCCGATTTCATGATCAACGTCGTTGCGAATCGCTCGACGATCCGCAAAGTCATCGGCTTATCGAACTAACTACCGAATAGAAACGAGGTCTTCATGTTCGTTGCTTACGTTGTTGTCACGATTGTGACTGCCGCAGCCAACATCTATGCGGCCACAGCTGACTTTACCCGCCCAGCGTGGCTCCTTCACAACATGAGCAAATTAGGAGTGCCAGAATCGCGTCTGCCCACATTGGGCATGCTCAAAGCGGCAGGAGCGGTAGGACTGCTGATCGGACTTGCCGTGCCATCAATCGGAGCGGCTGCAGCAATCGGTTCATCCTATTCTTTGTGGCCGCCATCACTACTCACCTGCGTGCCGGGGATCATTCGTTTGGCATCGCCGTGATGTTCCTATTGCTCGCTGTTGCCGCGTTGGTGCTCACAATGTATGTGAGAAAGCCGATGGTCTTGGCGCTGATCTCGTGATCAACAACAGACCAATTTAGGGAAGGGAGTTTATGGCGTGGTGAAATGTACAAGGGGAGCTTGCGTGATAAGGGCCGCCTCCTAAACAGTTCATGGTCGGGAACTCCCGCAGAGGTCGATGTTCACCATTGAGGAGAAAGATTGATGGTTCGTGAGGAGAAAATAAAGTTGGTCGAAACTTATCTGGAAAGTCTCTTAAATAAAGATCTTTCCAAGGTTTCATTTGCCAACAGTGTTACGTTTGAAGGCCCGCGAATGCCGACACTCAATGGCCGCCAAAGTGTGCTTGGGTTCTTGCAGAAGATCATGTTACCGGCCGTCAAGGACATTCGGGTGAAGCAACACATTTGTGAAGGAGATCATGTCGCCACAGTCTTTGATATGGAGACTATCGACGGAGTTGAGCATGTTTTTGATCTGATTCACGTCGTGGACGGTCAGATCAGGGGAATCCATGCATTCTTTTATCCGCAGCAACGATCCCAATAAAAGCTCGCCTTTTCACCAGGCTCTTGACAATTGGGGAAGCAATGACAAAGAGGATGTTTGCCCGAATCGATGCGAATCGGTGACCGCCCGCCCCACACCGTCTTAAAAGGTCAGAACAATAGGGCAGATCAGGCAAAACGTGGAGTCAAGTCTCTCGAAAAAGGTATTTTGCGAAAAGGGGGAGGGTCAGGGCCGTGGATCGAGTCATCTCCCGTGTTTTCGTCCCGTTCTGCTTCGATCAGGAGCGACTCTGTCATTGACTCCGAGTTTGGTTGTCCTAATATCTGTCTGAGTCTCTCACTCGAATATGAAATCGAAATTCACTTCCGCTTTCTTGTCTGCAAATCTCGCGATGTTCCTCTTACCTTCGGTCTGGGCGACCTGCGGTGGCGGCGGTGGCGGCGGAATGGGCGGAATGGCGCCTGCCGGCGGAGGCGTGTCGATGCCGCAGCAGGTGTACTACGTTCCCTGGAAGCTCGCGCAGCCGCAAATGTCGGCGCCCGCAGGCGGACTCGTTCTGTATTGGTTCCCCTCGTCGCAGGACGAGCTGCAGAAATCCAGCCTGCGCGTCTCTCGTCCGCTCTCGCTGTATGCATCGCAATGCGTGGAGATGGAAGTGGCCGATCCGAGCTCGGAGTTTCGCGCCAAGTTCGCTGCAGCAGACACACTGCCGGTGGCCGTGCTTGCCGCCCCCGATGGATCCGTGATCGGCAAGCTTCAGAACAAGAAGGGCATGCTTCACGTGGAAGACGTTGAGAAGCTGCTCGGAGGCGAGATCAAGAAACGCGAGGATGCCCTCGAAAACCAGCTCAAAGCCGCAAAGGAAACTGCGAAGTCCGATAAAGACGCCGCTATTCCGCTCTATCGTGTGATAGCCGACCAGAAATGCATGTTTCCCAAAAAGGCAAAAGAGGCTGCGAAGGAGCTAAAGAAGCTGGGCGTGGAGGTTGGCGAAATCCCGGAGCCTCCGATCTTTGATTCGCAGAAAAGCGCCGCGATTGAGAAGACGATGGGTGATGGCCTGCAGGCAGAACTAGCCGGCGATTATCTGAAGGCCGAGCATTTGTATCAGCAGGCGCACGCGATGGATCCTGCCGATCCAACTCCCCTGCGTTATCTGGGTGAGGTGTTCCGGCATTACACCGGGGAATGGGACAAAGCACGCGAGGTTTTCCAGTCGATTCTGAGTATGCAGGCCGATCCCATGTCACGTGCTGTCGCACTGCATGGTCTGGGTAAGATGACGATCCATGATGGCGACTTTGCGAAAGGCCTGGCATTGATGGAACGCTCAGTCGAGATCTATCCGCTGGCCCTGGCATATAGAAACCTGGCGGTCTACTGGAATTCGGAAGGCGACAGCGCCAAAGCCGACAACTACGTCAAGCAGGCATTGACGGCTGATCCGAACGACGCCTATAACTTGATCTTCGCCGCGGCGTTTATGGCCGGCAACGGTCACGGCGACGAAGCATTGAAGATCGCCACCGCCAACGAAGCGCTGCTGCCGGCATCCTACAATCTGGCAGCGATCTATGCCCAAACTGGGAATCGGGAGAAGGCGCTCACTCTGCTCAAGCGTCATTTCTTCGAATACGAGCGTTTTCAAGCTGTGCGTTCCGAAGAAATGATGGAAGCACGCGTCGATGCCGTCTTTGCCTCAATTCGCAACGATCCCGATTTCGTCGCTCTTACCAATGGGGCTGACGGCAAACTCGATGCCTCGAGGATCATGGCGCATCCACCTGCACATTGAGATTGCGAGTCATGAGCGGCGATGGCGCCGCGTCTCTCTCTCTCTCTCTCTCTCCCTCTCTCTCTGCGGGAGACCTCCATCATTCTCTGCCTGACCTGCCCCATTTAAAGGTCACTTTCCTGCTCATCTACTCCACTCCTCGAGGGTTCGCGATCGCGGCCTGCACATCGTGGATGGCGTTCAGCACCGTGTCGGGATCTTCGAGGTGAACGCTGTGTCCCGATTTGGGATCGAACACCACCTTGCTGTTGCGGGAGAGCTGCGCATATCCACGCTTTTCTGCCATCTTTTCTGAGACGAGCGCCCCCCATTGCGCCTTTGCCATCCCGGGAGGCGGCGGGTCGGCACGTCCGGCGACAATCCTCACCAGCGGCTTGTCTCCGAGCGGGGCTGCTACCTTCTGGGTCTGGTCATACATTTCTGCTAACTCCTCGGCAAAGTAGTTGTCCGATCCGGCCGCACGCGGCGGCAGTGACGAGGCCCATAAGCGGAGCTTGTGGATTGCAGCAGGAAGGCGGTCAAACGGCGGACTGATCTTCGACTGTCAAAATTGTTTGTGGAAGTCAGCCCACTGCTTCAGTTCGTCGGCGCTGGGCGGACGCGGCGGACTGCTTTCCATCGTCTGAACATCCGGAATCGGACGCTGCTTTGCCTGCTCACGCACATGCACCAGCTTCCCATTCATTCCCAAAGTGGTATCCGGACTCGTCGCATCCACCAAAACCAATCCTGCGGTGTCGTTCGCATACCGATCGGCAAACACTCGCATCATCAGGCCGCCGAGCGACTGCCCGACCAATAAATAAGGACCGCGCTCACCCGACTTGGCCAGCGCGCTGTGTACCTCGAATGCTTCCTGGCGCATGGTGAGCGGCTGCGGACCAGGATCGCTCCAGGCACTGCCGGCTCGATCGTAAGAACAAACGCGATCAAATGCGCTGACTTTCTGCTGAACCAGAAACCAATTGACGGAAAATCCCCCACCGCCGGGCGACAGCACAACTGTAGGAGATCCCTGGCCAGTGCAGTTCAGATGAATCCGGTACCCGCCAAGATCGACCAGCTTCCCCGGTGGATCGGGCGCAGGTTCCTGTTGCGCCAACAACGTGCAACCAGCGAATAGCACTGCATAGAAGAGGTTGCGCATCCCAGTTCGACGCCATACGACAAGATCCGTTAGTGATGAAGAGAGTGAGATCGATCCGCCGAATTTCCATCACTCGATTCTCCCTGTGCCCTGTCCCCTGTAACCTATGCCCTGCCCTCCCCCCTCCCCTTTTTAGTCAAAATCCGTGATTCAAAGGACTTACATTGGCAATAATATACTTGACTAACCTTTCCTTTTGTTCTACTCTGTTTCCAGAGGCGAGCAATGAAAAAGCCCACAACACTTCAAGAAGCCATCCGGTATTTCAGTGACGAACAGGTGTGCATTGATACCGTTGCGGCTCTTCGATGGCCCGACGGAAAGCCTGCTTGTCCAGCCTGTGAAAAGACTGGCGCGTACTGGCTTGCCTCTCAAAAACGCTGGAAGTGTAAAGAGTGCTGGAAGCAATTTTCAGTTAAGCTCGGCACGATTTTTGAGGATTCCGCAATTCCACTTTGCAAGTGGCTTGTGGCCCTGTGGATGATCGTCAATTGCCGAAATGGAATTAGCTCTTATGAAGTCGCCCGCGATCTGGGAGTAACCCAGAAATCCGCATGGTTCATGCTGCATCGGCTTCGTCTTGCTCTGAAAAGCGGAATGACGGAGAAATTCGGGCAATCTGGCGGAACTGTCGAAGCAGACGAAACCTTCGTCGGAGCAAATACCCAGAAGATGCACAAGTCCCGTCGAGCCAAGATGCAAGCAATTGCCAGCAACACCTACGGCATGAATAGGCACGCGATTGGCAAAACGATCGTGATGGGGATGCTTGACCGCGATCTTCGCAAGGTTCGGGCGACAGTGATTCCGAATGTGAAACGGGCAACCCTGCAAGAGCAGATTCTTAAGCACGTCGCGGGCGGGGCAAGAGTCATCACCGATGACGCTACTGGATACCGCTATGCAGTGTCTGAGGGATTCGCTCACGAGATTATCAATCACGCGCAAGAGTACGTGCGCGACCAAGTTCACACTCAGGGGATTGAGAACTTCTGGTCATTGTTGAAGCGCGGGCTTCGCGGAACCTATGTTGCTGTTGAGCCTTATCATCTTGAGCGTTACGTTGATGAACAGGTGTTCCGTTACAACACTCGCAAGCGCGATGACGATAAGAAAATCACAGATGCAGAACGTTTCGAGATGGCACTCTCACAAGTTGCTGGAAAGCGTCTGACCTTCGCAGAAGTGACTGGCAAGGTGGGAGCGACGTGTTTCTAACCCTTATCGTCTGAGGCGCGGGAAGCGGAAGCGCGTTTAGACTTCCGCTTTTTCTCGGCCTTCTCAGTATCACGCATACGTTTCATGTCTGAATGGGAGACGGTAAGCACCTTTCGGAGCGCGCCTAGAAACTTGTCGTATCCTTCAGGATTTTGCCTTGCCACTCGGCTCCTCCTCCCTGGTGTGTTCCACATATAGGTCAAAAATGTGTTTTCTGTTTTCGCCGTTAACGGAAATTACCACTTGAAGCGTTCCCTGCTCGGCAATTGGCAATCCACGTATGTTTAGGACGTTGCTAACGGCCTCATGGGTCTTGAATGTAAAGACCTGCTTCATGTCGGAAGATTTCTTGCCGCTCGGCAGAAACACTTCCGTATGCTGCGTGAAGGTTTTGCCGTGTTCGCCATCGCGGGGCCGCCAGAGTGCAAAAATGCCCCATTCCTTTGGACTAAGTGCGCCCTCTGGAACTTCTTGAACCGACGCTGGAACCTGTACGGTCACTTTTTGCATGACCGAAATTAGGGTCGGATTTCCTTGTTGGTCAATGATTATTTTTTCGCAAGGCGCGAAAATCAAAAGATCAGGCATCGCTCAGGCTGCTGCTGCGGGATAAGGGAAAACTACGCTGTTATCGGATTTGCGTTCTTGGCGAATCCAATATGGAACGGCATCAGGGAAGTATGTCACCAATTGCTCCCATGGGCTCCAATTCGCAGGCTTCAGCCTGTAGCGGCTGAACCAATGCATTCCCTCGGCGATCCAGCGGGCTCGTAGCTCTGCATAGGAAAATTCGGCATCATCGAACCCAAATTCGGTTCCACAGCAAGGGCAAATGCTGTAATTCTCGGGCTTCTCGGGAAGCTCAGAGAACCCGCATACTGGACAAACGTAATTCACTCGGAAAGCCCCTCAGTCAGAAGATTCTCCAGCATTCCGCGTACCAATAGCAAACGTTGGAAGCATAGCCGTGATTTAGCGGTTTGGCTATGAAATACGTAAACACGAACCCCCTTGAAACAACTCCAAACTCCGCAGTTTGCAGGTCGTATCGAATAATGTCTCCCTGTGGACGCCTGCATTGGAGCGTGGTTTCGCGGAGCGGTGTGAAAAGAAATGCATCTGCGCGCTTTTCATATTCCATTTCATTAGCACAGGAGAATTCTTTCCGTCGAATGACGTGCTTGTCGAAGTGCTCTCCGCGTTTATATGAGAACTGAAATGGCACTTTTGCGCCGAGATTATACCAAGCAGAAAGCGTATAATCCGCGCCGCTAGATCAACGCCACCCGGAGATTCGCTCATGGCAGACAATGAAATTTCTACGGCTATCGGTTTTATTGCGGGAACGGTTGAAGTCAATGGGGTTCCAGCAAGCTCACAGGATACAGTTTCGGTTTTCGCTAGACAGGATCAAGGTAGTGGCCCGAATGCTCAGATCAACTTCGGCATACAAGAATGCAAGCCTGAAGCCGGAAAGAAATATGCAATTACGGTTGCTCCGGGAACATGGGATGTTTGGGCTCAGGTCGGCCCCGCAGTCGTGTCTGAACGAAAAATTGTGACCGTCAAATCTGGACAATCGGTAACGGTTGATTTTTCCTTCGGCGAAGACAAGGACTAGGGCTTGCGAAGCTCTACCAAAATTTGCCTTAACAATTCGATAATCTGCTGAAGCGACTCAGCATCTTGCCCTGTCACGGCACTCAGATTTTCCACTTCTCCTCTTGGTTAGTCAAGTATATTATTGCCCTTACATTCACGAGATCCGGCGTTTTCATTTTTCGATCCGCAAGATGTGCCG
>Ga0134125_10006771_pt1 | contig 12946 bp, 12 predicted proteins | sample KB31751_FD_96464 | JGI IMG/M metagenome (GOLD analysis project Ga0134125, IMG submission 96464) | Terrestrial soil microbial communities with excess Nitrogen fertilizer from Kellogg Biological Station, Michigan, USA - KB3-175-1 | ecosystem: Environmental > Terrestrial > Soil > Unclassified ... | reverse complement strand
GGGACCTGCCGTCGAACGCCTAACGGCGGCGCCGATTGCCGAAGTGACCGTGACGGACACGATCGCGATTCCGCAGGCGCGGCGCTTCGGACAGCTCAAGGTGTTGTCGGTGGGCGAATTGTTGGCGAAGGCCATTCGGTACACGCATTCGGATGAATCGGTGAGCTCGTTGTTCGAGTGACGCCAGGCAACCAGTCACGAGTGATACGCATATGACGGCAACCCTCTCGGCCTCCAAGCGCACCGACACCGGCAAGGGCGCGGCGCGAAAGCTTCGCGCGGCGCAATTGATCCCCGGCGTCATTTACGGACACAACCGCGAACCGCTCGCACTCTCGATGAGCGGCCGCGACCTGGATCGCCTGCTCGATCGCATCGCGGCCGAGACCACGGTGGTGGAGCTCACGATCGACGGCACGATGTCGCGGACGCTCATCCGCGAGATCCAGCGCCATCCGTTCAAGCGCGAGGTGCTGCACATCGACTTCCTCGAGCTGGTGGCCGGCGAGAAAGTGGCGGTCGACCTGCCGATCGTGCTCGTGGGCACGCCGGCGGGCGTGCGCGACTCGGGCGGCATCCTCGACCAGATCCTGCGCGAGATCAGCATCGAGGTGGATCCGGCGCACATGCCGACCCACATCGAGGTGGACGTCTCTGCGTTAGGCATCAACGACTCGCTGCACGTGTCCGACCTCAAAGTGCCGGAAGGCATCGAGGTGCTGGTGGACGCCGGGGCCACGGTGTGCGTCGTCTCGCCGCCGCACGTCGAGGAAGAGCCGGCCGCACCGGAAGCCGGCGCCGAGACCGAAGTGCCGGCCGAGCCCGAGCTCATCCGGAAGCCGAAGGGCGAGGACGAAGAGGGCGCCGAAGAGGAGAAGTGATCGTGGCCGGCGCGGCCGGCGCGGCCTGCTGATCGAGGGTCCGGCGCATGAAGCTGATCGTCGGCCTGGGGAATCCCGGGCGCGCCTACGAACGGACACGCCACAACGTCGGCTGGTGGGTGGTGGACCACCTGGCCGACGTTTGGCATCTCGGGGCCTGGCGCGAGGACGGGCAGGCGCTCGTCGTCTCCGGCCGGTTAGGCGCGGCGCACGTGCGGCTCCTGAAGCCGCTCACGTTCATGAACTTGAGCGGAGCCGCGCTGGTGCCGTACCTCAGGCGCCCCACGTTCGACCCGGCCACCGACCTGCTCGTCGTGGTGGATGACGTGGCGCTTTCCGTTGGGCGCATTCGCCTGCGCGCCCAAGGCAGCGCGGGCGGGCACAACGGGCTCAAGAGCATCGAGCTCGAGATCGGCGGCCGCGAGTACGCTCGCCTGCGCGTTGGTGTGAGGCCCGTCGATCCCGACCGGCCGATCGGCGAGCTCGCGGATTTCGTGTTGTCGCCATTCGGCTCGGCGGACCGCGACGTCGTGGTATCGCTGTATCCGCAGCTGACCGCCGCCATCGAGACGTGGGTGCACGACGGGATTGCCGCCGCTCAGAACCGCTTCAACGCGGACGCCACGGCCTAGTTCTTTTTCACATCGACACGTTCAACGCTGCATGCTCTCGCTCGCCATCGTCGGTCTGCCTAACGTCGGCAAGTCCACGCTGTTCAACGCGCTCACCGCCGCCAAGGCGGACGCGGCCAACTACCCGTTCTGCACTGTCGAGCCGAACGTCGGCATCGTCGAAGTGCCCGACCAGCGCCTGACGACGCTGGCCGAAATCGTCCAGCCCAAGAAGGTGGTCCCTGCGGTGGTGCAGTTCGTGGACGTCGCGGGCCTGGTGAAGGGCGCGTCGAGCGGAGAGGGATTGGGCAACAAGTTTCTCGCCAACATCCGCGAGACCGACGCCATCGTGCACGTGGTGCGCTGCTTCGACGACCCCGACGTGCTGCACGTGATGGGCTCGGTGGACCCGGTGCGCGACCGCGACGTGATCGAGCTGGAGCTGGCGCTCGCCGACCTGGCTACGGTGGAGAACCGGCTCGACCGCGTGCGCCGCGCGGCGAAAGCGGCGGACAAGGATGCGCTGGCCGAGCTCCCGGTGCTCGACGCCGCGTATGCTGCGTTAGGCGAAGGCAAGGGGCTGTGGCAGCTGCGCCTGGATGCCGCGTCGCGCGCGGTGCTCAAGCCGCTCTCGCTGCTCACCATCAAGCCCGTGCTCTACGCCGCCAACGTGAGCGACACCGAGCTCACGGGCGCCGAGGGTCCGCACCTCCGCGCGCTGCGCGAGGCCGTGCGCTCGAGCGGCGAGCACGCCGGGATCGTCCCCTTCTCCGCCAAGATCGAGGCCGAGCTCGCGGACCTGCCGCCCGAGGATCGGGCGGAGTTCCTGTCGTCGTTAGGCGTCGAGTCCGCCGGCCTCGCTCGGCTCATCCGCGCCGGCTACGCGCTCTTGGGCCTCGAGACCTACTTCACAGCGGGCGAGCCCGAGGTGCGCGCCTGGACTATTCATCAGGGCGACACGGCACCCAAAGCCGCCGGCGTGATCCACACGGACTTCGAGCGCGGATTCATTCGCGCCGAGACGGTGTCGTTCGATGAGTTCGTCGCCAACCGCGGATGGAAAGCCGCGCGCGAGAAGGGCGTGGTGCGCAGCGAGGGAAAGGAGTACGTGGTGGCGGACGGGGATGTGATGCTGTTCCGATTCAACGTCTGAGGGACGCGTCGCCCGGGGAGGCGCTTCGTTGGTGGCGATGGGACGCTGCCTTTCGACCACCTGAAGCGTGTCGTACATTCCCGCAGCAGACGGATATTCCTCGCGAACACTCTGGTCCTGTGGACGAACAGGGCGAAGTCACTCGATTGTTGGGCGCCGCACAAGGCGGCGACGCGCAAGCACTCAACCGCGTCGTGACGCTCGTGTACCGCGAGCTCGAGCAGCTCGCGCACCGCCAGCTGGCAAAGGAGCGCCCGGACCACACGCTCGACACCGGCGCGCTGGTCCACGAGGCCTTCCTCAAGGTATCTGGACTACACAGCATGCAGTGGCAGAGCCGCGCGCACTTCCTGGCTATGTCCGCGCGATTGATGCGGCGCATCCTCGTCGACTACGCGGCCGCAAAGAGCGCGCAGAAGCGCGGCGGGGACGCCGTCCGCATCACATTCGATGCCGATCTGGGGGCGGCCGCCGCCGCGGAAAGCGAAGATTTGCTCGCGTTAGACGACGCCCTGCAACGGCTGGCGACGCTGGATGCGCGCCAGGCGCGTGTGGTCGAGTGCCGGTTCTTCGCGGGCATGAGCGTCGAGGAAACCGCGACGGCCCTCGATATCTCGCCCGCGACCGTAAAGCGCGACTGGATGGTTGCACGCGCATGGCTCAACGCGGAGCTCGGGTCGTGAGCTACAGCGCGGATACAGTGGAGCGGCTAGTGCGCAGCGCCGGCACGGATCGATGACGCCCGAACAGTGGGCCATCGTCCAGCACGTGTTGCACGAAGCCATTCCACGCGACGGGACAGATCGCGATACGTATCTCGAGTCGGCCTGTGCGGGCGACGCCGCCCTGCGACGCCACGTAGATGCCCTGTTGAATGCGCACGCACGTGCCGGCAAACTGGATGCCCTCGAGGATCGCATCCGCGCGCCGCTCGCGGCGCTCCTCCATAGCCCGGGCGGCGTCCCGCCGGACATGCCGGTCCTGTCGCGCTATGAGGTCCTCGAGCGGTTAGGCAGCGGCGGCATGGGCGTCGTGTATCGTGCGCACGATCGGCGTCTCGATCGGCACGTCGCCCTCAAGTTTCTTCCACCGCACCTCGCCACTGCAGATGCGGCCAAACGGCGGTTCCTCGCCGAAGCGCAGGTCACCGCCGCGCTCGAGCACCCGAACATTTGCACGATCTACGAGATCGGCAACACGGACGACGGCCAGTTGTACATCGCCATGCCGTTCTACGATGGCGAGACGCTGGACCGGCTGATTTACCGGGGGCCGATGCCCGTTGGCGAGGCGATCCGCATCGCGCTCGCGATCGCGGATGGGCTGGCCAAGGCGCACGAGCGCGGCATCATCCATCGCGACGTGAAGCCGCCTAACGTGATGATCACCGCCGATGGACTGGTGAAAATCCTCGATTTCGGGATCGCCAAGCTGGTGGACCTCGGCGCGGATGGTGCCACGCAGCCAGGCACCAGGGTCGGCACGGTGGCGTACATGAGTCCGGAGCAGGCGGGCGGCACACCCGTCGATCATCGCACCGACGTCTGGTCGTTGGGCGTCGTGCTCTATGAGATGCTGGCGGGCGAACGCCCCTTCCTCGGCGACGACGAGCGCGCGCTCATCGACGCCATACAATTGCGCGACCCCAAGCCGCTCTCGACACGGTTCGAGGAGCTGCCGTCGTCCATCGACCGCATTATCGCCACGGCGCTCGCCAAACGGCCCGCCGATCGATACGCATCGATGCGAGCCTTGGTGCAGGAACTGGCCTCGCTTCATGCCGTGCTCGCACCGGCTGTCGGCGCATCGCGTCCAACCACCGCACGCCATGAGCCCCCGCGCACCGCACTCGCGTTAGGCGGCGAGCGCCGCCAAGTCACGATCCTCGTCGCCACGGTGTCGGGCTACGCGTCCGTCATTGAGCGCTGCCCGCCCGACGAGACGGAGCGGGTCCTTGGCCGTGTGCGCAACGCGGCGGCGGATGTGACACGCCGCTACGGCGCATCGATCGAGGGGCTGCAGGGTGACCAACTGCGCGCGGTGTACGGCGTCCCCGAGATTCATGAGGACGATGCGCTGCGCGCCGTCCGTGCCGCACTCGAGTTGCACGCGTGCGTCCGCGAGATCGCGGCATCGGTCGCCGACGGACCGGCGCGGGCGATCCGCATGCAGTCGGGGATTCACACAGCGCCGGCGGTGATTCATCGTCCTCGACGCGACGACAGCGGTTACCAAGTGATCGGCGCCGCAATGCACTCGGCCGCGCGTCTTTCGGCGATCGCGGCGCCGGACGAAATTCTCGCGAGCGGCGAGTGCCATCGGCTCGTGTCGCCGTTCATTGCCGCGGAGCCAAGCGCGCCGGTGCTGCTCACGGCGGGCGCCGCGCCGTCGGTCGTCTACCGCATTCGCGGCGAGTCCGGACTGACGACCCGCCTCGAAGCCGCCGAGCGCGCCGGCCTAACGCCGTATGCGGGCCGTGGCGCCGAGCTCGGCACGGTGAAAACGAGGCTTGCACAGGCCTGCGCGGGGGACGGCCAATTGGTGGTCATCGTCGGCGAGGCCGGAGCCGGAAAAAGCCGGCTGTTGTACGAGCTGCGACACGGATTGGTCGGCAGTGACGTGCGAGTGCTCAAAGGGCGGTGCCAGTCGTACGCCGGCGTCGCGCCGTATCGCCCGTTCATCGAAGCGCTGCTCACCATCATCGGGCCCGACGATGGCGGCGAACAACGCACATCGCTCGAGCACATCGTGTCGCGCATCGTCGCTATCGATTCGTCGCTCGCCGATTTCGTCCCGCTGTACCTGCACCTGCTCTCGATCGACAGTCAGCAGTACCGCGTGCCGCGCCATCTGCAAGGCGAGCGCTTCAAAGCGGCAATGCTCGATGCGCTCGTGGCGATCGTCACGCTCTATGCCCAACGGCACCCGGCCGTCGTGCTGTTCGAGGACTGGCACTGGGTCGACGATGCATCGCGCGATGTGCTCCGCCAGCTCTCGGAAATTCTGGCGGCGTATCCGCTGCTCGTTGTCGTGTCGTGTCGTCCCGATGGCAGCGATGCATGGGGCAGCGCGGACAACCGGACGGTGATTCATCTGGGACCACTCGACCGAATCGCGTCGGCAGCGATCATGCAATCCGTGCTACAGGCTAGTCGCGTGGAGCCGGAGCTGGCGCGTCAAATCCATGAACGGACAGGCGGCAATCCATTCTTTCTCGAGGAAGTGTGTCAGACACTGATCGAGGACGGCACGGTGACGGTATCCGACGGCGAAGCCATCGCGGCCGACGGCTCGGGCCCAGTGCAATTGCCGGAAACGGTGCAAGCGGTGATTCGAACGCGACTCGGCCGCCTGGACGGGGACGCACTCGAAGTACTTCGCGTCGCTTCGGTGATCGGCCGCGAATTTTCATGCGCCGTACTCGAGCACGTCCTCATGGGCGCCATTGCAGCAGCGCCGGCGCTCCGGCGCCTCAATGGCGCCGGGCTCCTCCAGCAGACCAGCGTTGTCCCGGAGCAGTCGTACCGATTCAAGCACGTGCTAACGCAGGAAGTGACGTACAGCACGCTGCTCGAGCATCAGCGCAAGACGTTGCACGGAGCGGTGGGGCGCGCGCTCGAGCGCCTGTATTCGACACAAATAGAAGAGCGCCTCGGCCTGCTGGCGCATCACTTCAGCCACGCCGAAGAATGGCGGGAAGCCGTGCGCTACGGCATGCAAGCAGCGGAACGCGCGGCCGCATTGAGCCAGTTCTCCGACGCGCTTGCGGCGCTCGAACGTGCCCAATCGTGGCTCATGCATCTCGAGGAGAACGCGGATCGGCGAGAGACGCTCGCCGACATTCTGCTGCGCCAAGAGCGTGTGTGCGAGACGCTGGGCCTGCGCGGGCGACAGCAACGCCTGGTGGATGAACTCATCGCGCTCCTCGCGCCGGTGGGCGCGTCGGCGAAACTCGCCGAGGCATATCTGCGGCAAGGCGACGTGTCGACGCTCCTCAAGAAATTCGATGCGGCGGGCCGGGCCCTCGAGACGGCGCTGCGCATTGCGCGCGAGCAGGGCGATGCGGCGGCCGAGCGAAACGCGCTGCGCAGCATCGGCCTGCTCCGATGGCATGAAGGCAACAATGCGGAGGCGCTCGCGATTGCCGAGGACGCGCTGGCCATTGATCGCGAGCGCGAGGACGAGCACGCTGTCGCCGGCGATCTCGCCAACCTGGGGAGCATCCTCCGGGGCATGGGCGAGTACGAGCGCGCCAGGCTGTGTCTCGAGGAGGCGCTGGAGCTGCGGGCGGTTCGAGAGGATCCCATCACCCAGTCGTTCGTGCTGCAACATCTGGCGAACGTGCATCGGTCGTTAGGCAACACCGAGCGCGCGCTCGAGTACCTGCGCCGCGGGGCCGAGCAGACGCGCGAGCTGCGTCTGCCGATCCAGCGGTCGTTCCACCTCACCGCGATCGCACACATCTATTTGCAGCAGGGGATGATCGAGGACTCCCTGCGCGTGTACGGCGAGGCGGTCGATCTCAGTCGCAAGGCCCGGCATGCGGATGGTCTGGCGCAGGGCGTCCGCACGTTAGGCGAGGTACTGTTCGGCCTGCGGCGCGACGCCGAGGCGCTGCCGCTGTTCACCGAGGGCGTTGCGTTGTTCGCGCAGCTCGAGGATGGGCGCGGCGAAGCGTTGATGCGGTCGCGGATCGCAGCCATCAACGAGCGAACCGGATCGTTCATCGAGGCCGGCGCGGCGTGGGAGTCGGTACGGGCGCTCGCGCGCCAGGTGGGTGGCACCGGCGACGAACTGGACGCGATCGAAGGAATGGCGCGGTGCGCGCGCCACCGACCGCCGAACGAAGCCGGCGCCGCCATCGCACTGTACGAAGAGGCCATCGCGCTGGCGTCGGCGAGAGGCGAGCAGCAGCGTGAAGGATCGGTGCGCAACCACCTCGGCATTCTGCACTGGGAGCGCGGCGCCTATGCATCCGCCCTCCAGCAATACGAAGCAGCGCTCCGCATTGTCCGCGCGCTCGGCGACGCCGTACACGAGGGGCTCATCCTGAACAGTCTCGGCCTAACGCTATCTCGGCTGCGCCGGCACGATGAGGCGCGAACCGTGCTCGCGCAGGCCCTCGCCCTGAATCGCCACACGGGCGAATCGCTGCTCGAGGCACATACGCTGGCCGTCCTGGGCGAAGTCTACTCCGACGTCGGCCGTCTCGAGGATGCCGCGGCGCACTACGAGCTGGCCATCGCAATCCGGCGCGAGATGCAGGACCAGGTCGGTACCGGCCATCTGCTGACTCGACTCGCGCACGTGCACGACATGCAGTCCAACACATCACCAGCGGAGTGAACTATGCCGCGCTACATCATCGAGCGGAATGTACCCGGGCTGTCGCATCAGGATCTCGAGGCCGCCGCCAGGCGATCAATCGAAACGATCGCCCACATGCAGGGCGTCGTCTGGATCCGGAGCTACGTATCCGATACCGAGGGGAAGATTTATTGCGAGTACGATGCACCGGACCCGGCTGCGATTCTGGACCATGCACGTCGCGCCGGGTTGCCGGTGGATCGGATCTCGGAGGTCACCCTCGAGATCAGTCCCGCGATGTTCGTATGAACCTGCCTAACCCCAGCGCGGCATCTCGTCGGGGCTGATTCCGAGGAGCGTCTTCGCGACCAGCTCGTGCGTGAGCGCGCTGTTCGCGGGGTGTATCCGGCCCAAGCGCGCGTCACGAAAGAGACGCTCGAGCTCCGCACGCCTGAAGATGCCAAAGCCGCCGGCCAGGTCGAGCGCGCGGTCGATGATGCGCCACGCGCCCTCCACGGCGTGATACTTGGCCGCGAAGATCTTGGCCGGCCACTGCGCACCGTGGTTCACTCCGTCTGACCAATCCTGCGCGATGCGGTCGAGGTGAGGTCCGATGCTCTCCAGCTCGAGACCCATGTCCGCCACATTGTGCTGCACCTCGGCATGGTAGGCCATCGACCGGGACAGCGCGATGGACTTTTTCTTTTTCAGCGTGTCGATGGTTCGATCGAGCGCGTACTGCGCCATACCGTAGTAGATGTTGCCGAAGCCGAGCAGCGCCCATGCGAACACCGCCAGTACGAACAGGTCAACACCCGCGGCTCCGGCCGGGATGACGCGTACGACGAAACGCTCGGGCACGACCGCGCCCTCCAGAATCGTGTCATCGCTCCGCGTCGCGCGCATGCCGAGGACATCCCACGTCTCTTCGACGCGAAAGCCGGCGGTGTCCCGCGGCATGAACGCGTGCACGACCTTCGGCGCAGCCGGATCGCTCATGTCCATGCCGTGAAGCCCGAGATACGACCACACGGGAGTGAGGCTGCCGAACGATTTGTGTCCGGTAAAGCGATATCCGCCCGCGACGCGTTCGGCCTTGGTGGTGGAGAGCAGCACCGGAATGTCGTTGCCGCTCTCGGCATGTCCCGCCGCGAACACCGCGCCGCGGGCGGCCTCGTTGAGCAGCCATTCCATCGAGCGGTCGCCGGCGCGCCAGAGGTCGGCGGCGACGCCCACCCAATAGAGGTGCATGTTGATGCCTAACGCTGTGGGCGGCGCGTAGTAGGCGAGCCGCCGTTGGTCGCGAACGACGTCGGCGAGGGTGAACCCGGGCCCGCCAAATTCAGCGGGCAGCGGGAGGCGCAGGTATCCGGCGTCGCGCAGTTCCTCGAAGTCTTCCGAGAAGAATCTGTTGTCCCGATCGTAGCCCGCAGCGCGCTTCCGACAGCGCTCGAGGAGCGCCGGGGTGAGTGGTGACGGAGAGACGGCGTCCTCCGAGTTAGAGGAAGCGGTCTCCGAGGCAGTCGTAGCCATGACACGACTCCGGTGTTTGGTTCGAGTAGGATGGGCGGCGTTTACAATAGAGGCGGCAGAAACCGGAAACGGGGCTCACACCTTGGGGGCGGCGGCGCTTCCCTCACAAAGCTCTCACCAGTTACTTTACGTCACTCACATAGCCCTCCTCCGCCCAAAGAGCGGAGGCGACCAAGACCACAGGGAGGAAGCACCAGAATGCCTCGCCGCTACGAGGCGGTGTACATCTTCGACTCTACGCTCGAAGACGCCGCCATCCAAGAGAAACTCGGCCGGTTCCACGCCATGCTCGGCGCCGGCGACACGCTCAACGTCGACCATTGGGGCCGGCGCCAGCTCGCCTACTCCATCGGTCCGCGCGACAACGGCTACTACGCCATCGCCCGCTTCGAAGCCGAGCCCACCGTGCTCCCGGAGTATGAGCGCGCGCTCAAGCTCGACGAAGGCGTGGTCCGCTACCTCGTCGCCCTGCACGAGCACGAAGTCGGCGCGCCGCCCATGAGCGAAGAAGAAATGGCCGCGGGCCGCCCGCCCCGCAGCGCCGATGACGACGACGACGAGGACTGACCCATGCGACGCCCACAGAAAAGCTGCCCGTTCTGCGAGTCCCGCGTGCGCTTCATCGATTACAAGGATGACCGCACGTTAGGCCGCTTCCTCACCGATACCGGCAAGATTTTGCCCAGCCGCCTGAGCGGCGTGTGCGCACGCCACCAGCGCCAACTGGCGGTGTCGATCAAGCGCGCGCGGTACCTGGCCCTGATCCCCTATATCCGGGGACACCAGGGCTGACGGATGCCTAACGGCACCACGCCGGCGCCGCGCGAGCGGGGATGGATCCGCGTCATCCTCGCTCTCGCGGCGTTGCTGTTGATTCCGCACATCCCGGGCGGACCATCCACGTTACCCGTGGTCGACACGCTGGTGCTGCTCGTGCCCGCGCTCGCCGCGTGCTGCGTGGTGGGATGGTGCGCCGGTGGTTCGCTGTGGCTCGCGCTCATCTGGTCGACGCTCGCCGCGGCGATCCTCGTCTTGCCGCCGCCCGCCGGCGTCGATGACGCGTACTACGCGCTGGCGCGCGGGTGGGGCGTGATCGTCGCGGCCGCCTTCGGCGTGGTGTGCCTCGTCGGACGCGGGCAGCCGTTCATCACCCGCGCGCTCATGGGACTCGGCCTCGCGATCGTCCTGTCGTTAGGCGTGATCGGAGTGGGCCGCCTCGACCCCGGCAGCGCCGAACGCGTTTTCGCCGGGCAGTTCGCCGCCCGCAACAGCGCGGCAGTGGATGAAATGGAGAAGGACGCGTCCCAGGTGGCCGAGTCGTTCCCGAACCTGTCGGGGATGGCACGCGAGGTCGCCACGCGACAGGCTCAGGTGCAGGACACGCTGTCCCAGTATGCAGCGCCGATCTACCCGGCGGCGCTCGCCCTCGAGGCGCTCGCGGCGCTCGCACTCGCGTGGGCGCTGTTTCACCGCTTGAGCCGCGTTCGCATCGGCGCGCCGCTCGCTCCGCTCAAGCTGTTCACATTCGGCGACCAGCTGGTCTGGGCTCTGGTCGCCGGCATTGCCTTGATCCTCGTGCCGTCGCGCGACGCGCTGGCGGCGATCGGTACGAGCGTCCTCATCTTTTTCGGAACGCTGTACGCGCTGCGCGGCTACGGCATCTACGCGTGGTTCATCTCACGGCGCGTGGCGGTCACCAGCGTGGCAGTGGCGGTCGCGGCGTTTCCGTTGTCGCTCGTCACCGTGCCGTGGGCAGTTGGGCTCGGCGTGAGTGACACTTGGATCGACTGGCGCCGCCGCCTCAAGCATTCGCTCACCGGCGGCAGCGACCGCGCCTGAGTCTGTCTCGTCTTCGCCTAACGTTACCCTTTCGCCCGACTGGAGCACGACATGGAAGTCATTCTTCGCAACGCCATCGAAAACGTGGGCAAGCCGGGCGACATCGTGAAAGTGTCCAACGGCTACGCGCGCAATTATCTCATTCCGCGCGGGCTGGCTTACGAGGCCACGACCGGCAACCGCAAGCGCATCGCTGCGGAGCGCGCGCGTCTCGACGCGGCCGAGAACGCCCGCCGCGACGCCGCGCAGACCGTCGCGGACCGTCTGCAGCAGGTGTCGCTCACCTTCTCCGCCCGCGTCGGCGATGAAGAGAAGCTGTTCGGCTCGGTGACCGCGGCCGACATCGCCCAGCAGCTCCACGCGCAGGGTTTCCCGGAAATCGAGAAGCGACAGATCGAGCTGCACGAGCCGATCAAGTCGTTGGGCGTGTATCGCGTGCCGATCCGCCTCCACGCCGAGGTGAAGCCCGACATCAAGGTGTGGGTGATCAAGCAGTAGCGCGCCGATTCGTACCGTTTTCTGACAGCCGCCTCGGGGTCGCGACCTCGAGGCGGCTGTTTCGTTCGCGCGCGCATGACGGCGCGTCGCGCGCTGACCGGAACGAAACCGAGCGCTTGGGTAGCGAGCACGCTCGTTGCGTACGGTGCACGCAGGCGACCGAGTCTGGTCGACCACGCCGGAGCGACGCATTGTTTCGTGCTACCCGATCTCGCAGCGCAGAGGGCTGGACCGTCCGCGATACGCGCGAGGTGGGTTGCGCGGCAGGCGGAGGGTTATGCATTACGTTGGAACATCCCGTCGCATTGGACCGCGGCGCTGACGTCACCACACTCAGCCCTGGTTTGATCGAGCACAGCATGTCGCAGCCGTTGCCACAATCGCAATCCGATTCGCTCACGCAGGCGCGCCGAGCCGCCCACCTCTGCTCGGACCTCAAAGCCAACGATGTCGTGATGCTCGACCTCGCGCGCGTCTCCGATGCCACGGACTATTTCGTGATCGCGAGCGGTTCATCCGACACGCACGTGCGCGCGATCGCGGAGCACGTGCTGGAGGAACTCAAGAAAGAAGGCGTGAGAGCGCACCACGTCGAAGGGCTGCCCCAGGGACGTTGGGTGTTGCTCGACTACATCGATTTCGTGGTTCACGTGTTCCACCCCACGCTTCGGTCATTTTATCAGCTGGAACGATTGTGGGGTGATGCGGCGACGATCCCGATCGAGGGATTGCGGGCGGGCATGTGACGTCCACCTGGGCACGTCGCGCTCTCTATGTCGCGGCAGTGATCGCGACCGGCCCGGCCGCGCTGCACGCCCAGGATTACTTCGGACAGAATCAGGTCCAGTATCGGAACTTCGACTGGCAGGTGATCGAGACCGATCACTTTCTCATCCACTATTATCCCGACGAGCGCGAGGCGGCGATGGACGCCGCCCGATTGGCCGAGCGGGCGTACGCGCGGTTGTCGCGCGTATTGTCACACGAGTTCCGCGAGAAGAAGCCGATCATGGTGTTCGCCTCGCGGTCGGACTTCGGCCAGAACAACGTCACTGGAGATTTAGGCGAAGGCACCGGCGGCGTCACCGAGCCGCTGCGCGACCGGATGCTGCTGCCGTTCACCG
>Ga0134125_10006770_pt1 | contig 12946 bp, 9 predicted proteins | sample KB31751_FD_96464 | JGI IMG/M metagenome (GOLD analysis project Ga0134125, IMG submission 96464) | Terrestrial soil microbial communities with excess Nitrogen fertilizer from Kellogg Biological Station, Michigan, USA - KB3-175-1 | ecosystem: Environmental > Terrestrial > Soil > Unclassified ... | reverse complement strand
TCGGGACCGAGCGTCAGGAATTGCCGGCCTATGTCGTCCTTTCGGACCCCGGCGGGTTGCCGGTGGATGGCACGAACAACTGGTCGAGCGGTTTCTTGCCGGCCGTGTATCAGGGGACGCCGTTCCGGGCGAAGGGGACGCCGGTCGCGCACCTGGCGACGCCGCCCGATCAACCCGCGGCAGGCCGCCGCAATCAACTCGACCTGCTGAACCAACTCAACGCGAATCACCTGAAACGCCATCCCGGCAACGCCGAACTCGAAGCGAGGATCGGTCACTTCGAACTGGCCGCACGCATGCAGACTGCCGTGCCCGATGTCCTCGACATCTCGAAAGAAACTGACGAGACGCGGAGGCTCTATGGCATGGATCGACCCAAATCCGCGGAGTACGGCAAGCGCTGCCTGCTGGCTCGGCGGCTCGTCGAGCGCGGCGTCCGCTTCGTGCAAATCTTCCTCAGTTCGCAGCCGTGGGATACGCACTCGAAGAACGCCGAGAGCTTGAAGAACCTCACGGCCATGACCGATCAACCGAGCGCCGGCCTGGTGCTCGACTTGAAGCGGCGCGGGCTGCTCGATTCGACCATCGTGATGTGGACCGGCGAATTCGGCCGCCTGCCGATCTCGCAAGGAAGCGACGGCCGCGATCACAACCGGCATGCCTTCTCGCTCTGGCTGGCCGGCGGCGGCTTTAAAAAGGGCTACGCCCACGGCGCAACCGACGACTTCGGCTACCAGTCCGTCGACAAGGTCGTCCGCGTTTGCGACCTGCACGCCACCTTGCTTCATGCCCTAGGCCTGGACCACGCAAAACTCACCTATCCGCACGAGGGCCGCGACGACGCGCTCACCGATCCTGCAGTGACCCGCGCCAGTGTCGTCAGGAACATTCTCGATTGAAAACGCTGCTACTCTGGCTCCCTACCGAGAGCAGCGATTTCACTCACCTGGAAGGACTGAATAAGAAGCCGCCCAATTCCCTTATTGGAATGAATTGGCAGCCGCGGTAAACTCAGGGAATCCTTTCCGGTGGTATTATGCTTTCGATCCGCCATTCCCGCATTCGCCTCTGCGACGGCCTCACGCGGCGCGAGTCGATGCAGATTGGCGGTCTTGGATTCACCGGGCTTATTTGGCCGCACTGGCTCAAGGCTCGGGCGGCAGCCGCGTCGCCGTCGCGCAGCGATGGCTTCGGCAAGGCCAAGTCGTGCATCCTGATCTTTAATTACGGCGGCCCGTCGCACATCGAAACCCTCGACCCGAAACCAACCGCACCAAGCGAGATTCGCGGCGAGTTCAAACCCGCATCGACTGCAGTGCCCGGCATCGCCATCTCCGAACATCTACCCAAGCTCGGTAAACTCGCACAGCAATACGCCATCATTCGCTCCATGCATCATCGCGACAACGACCACGCCATTGGGGCTTATCTGTCGTTGACCGGGCATCACCATCCCAAGAATGCAATTCTCGGAATCGAGCCGCCGGCCACGCCGTTGGACATGCCGTCGATCGGTTCGGTGGTGAGCAAGCTGCGGCCGACGATGCGATCGATCTTTCCTTACGTCACGCTCGGCGAGTTGCGGCATTTTGGGAACTTCGATAGCCTGGGCCAAAATGGCGGCTGCCTCGGCAAAGCGTTCGATGCGTTTACCGTTCCCTTCGTCAGGCCGATGAACGGGACGCTCGATCTTCGGGGCGTCGCCGAGGTGATGGGCGCCGTGAATGGCGAACGGATTGGCGGCCGCCGCCGCCTGCTCGACGATATGAATCGCGCCGCTCCGGCCCTGCACGCAGCGTCAGAAATCCGCGACCTCGACAACGCCACGCGCCGCGCCTTCGACTTGCTCGCTTCGCCGGCCACGCGCGACGCCTTCGATTTATCTCGCGAACCCAGCAAGGTTCGCGATTCTTACGGAACGATACCGTTCGCCCGCAACTGCCTGCTGGCCCGCCGCCTCGTTGAATCCGGCGTCCCGCTCGTCACCCTTTATTCCTTCGGCAACCGCGACTGGGACACGCACGACAACAACTTTAAGCAGTTGAAAGAGAGCTTGCTGCCGCCCACCGATCATGGGGTTTCGACACTTTTGAATGATCTCGCGATGCGCGGCCGTCTCGATGACACGCTGGTGCTTTGGATGGGCGATATGGGCCGAACGCCGCGGATCAACAAAGCGGCGGGGCGCGACCACTGGTCGTTCTGTTATTCGGTCCTGGCCGCCGGCGGCGGCATTCGCGGCGGCCAGGTGATCGGTTCCTCCGACCGCAGCGCCGCTTATCCTTCCACCAAACCGTTGGCTCCCGCCGATCTCGCCGCCACCATATTCCACTTACTCGGCATCGACCCGCGAACGGAAATTACCGACCAGCAGGGACGACCCTTTCTCGCCAGCACCGGCTCGATCCTTCAGGAGCTTCTGTAAGGCTTCGGCAATCATCGGTTCGGATGCTTGTCGGGCGTCCGAATGCGCGATGTGGAGGTCGAAGGTTCCGGGGAATGAAGTGCTTGCGCGAACATTTGCGGCGTGCGATCGCTCTCCTTCCTCATCCAGGTCAGTGCTGAAAGAGAAACTCTGGATGGTTGAGAAGGGCGTGGAGGACGTCTTCGAACTTGCGTTGGCGAGACATCCGGGGGTCGCGGCCGAGGAACTCGGAGACGCGCCGCCATTCCGCGGCCGTTGGAGGCCGCGACAGCGTTCGCAGGAAGAGTCCATCGACCACTTCGCTATCGGTCGCCGACGATGCCGCAAGCCGCGCGATCCGGCCGGACGGGTGCGTCAGCTTGGTCTGAAGAAAATCGCCTCCTTGCAGCATCAGGGCCATGTGCAAAGTGGTGTCGTCGCTCCGTTCGCACTCGCAGACGGTGGCCCGCGCCGGCCGCCCAAACGTTTGCAGGAACGGGTAAGAGAACTCGCCGTCGGGAAGTTGGACCGCCCGAGTCCCGGCCCGAAATCCGGGGAACCGCTCCGGCACTCCAGTCGCGTCGCCCACGGCGTCGAGCAATGCCTCGGCCCCGAGGCGCCGCGGCACGTACCGCGAGAAATACCTGACGTCCTCGGCGTTGGTGGCGTTCTTTGCCCCCGACGATTGATAGACCCGCGAGTTCATGATCGTGCGGATCAGGTGCTTGCGGTCGAATCGATGGGCGACGAGATCGGCGGCGAGCGCATCGAGCAGCGCGGGGATGCTGGGCGGATTGGTGGCGCGGAAGTCGTCCACGGGTTCGACGACGCCGCGGCCGAACAGGTGGAACCAGATGCGGTTGGCGGCCATTCGCGCGAAGAACGGATTGCCGGGCGCCGTCAGCCAGTCGGCGAATGCGCCGCGGCGGTCCGCTTCTGGCCCGAGATTAGCCATGGGACCGCCGGGGAACTTCGGCGGCACCTCGGCCCCGGTCCGCGGATGCGTTTGTTCCCCGACCCGCGTTGAGAAAACCGTCTCTTCCTTGTCGTAGATTTGCAGGAAGAACGGCCCGTTGCGGTAGCCGATGCGGTTGAAGAAGGCGGCCAGGCCGTAGTAATCGTCTTGGGTCCAGTTCTCGCCGGGGTGGTTGTGGCAGCGGGCACAACCAATCCGCACGCCCATGAAGAGTTCAGCGATTTCCTCGGCCCGCACCTGCGGATTGCGGAGGCGACGGAAGAATCCGGCAGGCGGATTGGTATAATTCGGCCCGGCGGCCGTGATGATCGCGCGGGCGAACTCGTCCTCGGGCATATTCGCCGCCATCGCACCCCGCACCCATCGATGGTACTTCACCGCGCCGATCTTGCCGACGAAGCGCTGATTCACGCCGAGCCGGTCCGACCATTTCAACGCCCACCAGTCGGCGAATTCCGGCAACGCGAGCAGGTGGTCGACGAGTCGCGCTCGTTTCTTCGGGTCGGTGTCGGCAAGGAACGCTCGTACTTCATCGGGGCCCGGCAAACGGCCGACCGCATCGAGATGTGCCCGGCGGATAAACTCGGCGTCATTGCAGAGCGGCGCCGGCTCGATTCGGAGCGTCCGCAACTTCGCGAAGACGTGACGATCGATGGCATTCCACTCGGGCGGGTGGGGCCAGTGAAATCCCGGCCGCGGGTCGCGAAAGAGAATCCGCGATGGCGTCATGAGCCCCATATACTCGGCGATTACCACGACCTCGCCCGGCCGCAGTTTCGCCGCCGTGCCATCCGGACCGACCCGGGCACTTAACTCATCGCTCACCGTGAATCGGGTCAAATGGGTCACATCGCGTTTCGAGCCATCCGGGAATGCCGCCAGCACGCGAAGCGATTGCGTAGCGATCGGGGAATCGATAATCGCGTGCGATGGCATGACAGTCAGTGTGGCTGGCCGGGGCATACGCTCGCGGTCGTCGGGCATTCCCAGTGCGATCCAGTCGCGGACTAGGCGATAGTGGGCGCCGTCGGGGTCGAGGCGGCGGCCACCTTCGTGCGGGACGCGGGCCGTGGCCTTCTGAAGAATCAGGCTGCGGTCCGGGTCGATGCGGTCGATGCGGCGGCCCGCCATCTCCCGCGTCAGCGTGTGAATGTCGAGGGCCGGATCGTAGCCGCGAAGGCTCAGGCGGAAGCCATTCTTACCGGTCGGCGTGCCGTGGCAGGCGCCCGAGTTGCACCCGGCCCGCGTGAAGATGGGGATGACTTCGCGGGCGAAGCTCACCGGCTCGACAGCCGCGACTGCCGGCGCGAGGGCCAGCATTGCGAAAACGACAGGAATGAATACGAGCTTGCTCACAACCTCCGATTCTCGCCGATGCCTCTGCGAATGGCAATTGTGTAATGGAATCGTTTGCCTCGCGGCGCGATTTCGCCGATAATCGGGTCGTTCTCTCCGCTGCCAGCGCGAGCCCTCCATGCCTGCCGCCTTCTCACGCCGCACCCTGCTCCGCATTGGGGCCGTCGGGCTCACTGGGCTGACGTTGCCGGCCGCGCTTCGCGCCGAGCAGTCCGGTGGACGGCGCAAGGCGAAAGCCAAGAGCGTGATCATGCTCTTCCAGTTCGGCGGCCCGAGCCACCTCGATACGTTCGATCCCAAGCCGGACGCTCCCTCCGGCATTCGCGGCGAGTTCAAGACCATCCGCACGAAGACGCCCGGCTTGCTCGTGACCGAACATCTGCCGAAGCTGGCCGAGCGATCGCATCGGTATTCCGTGGTGCGGAGCGTGCGGCATACGCGTTCCAGCCACAACTCCGGCGCGTATTACTCCCTCACCGGCCGCGAACCGCTGATCGACATCGTCACGGCCAACGCTTCGGCCACGGACTTCCCGCACCCCGGATCGGTGATTGGCGCGCTGCGTCCGCCGGACCAGAACGTGCCGCCGTTCGTGGCCCTGCCGACAATGATTGCCGATGGCCCGTTTCGAACGCCGGGCGAGTTCGCCGGCCTGCTCGGCAAGGCGCACGACCCCTTGTGGGTGCTCAAGGATCCGAACGCCCGCGACTTCCAGGTGCGCGAACTGGCGCCGCCCGCGGGGGTGGATGTGGGCCGCCTCGCCGACCGCAAATCGCTTCAGGCCGGGCTCGCCGGGCTGAGCGAGCTTGCCGACCGCAGCGCGGAGATTAACGGCATGCGCGACTACCAGGCCCGGGCCATCGACCTGTTGGCCGCGCCGCGCACGCAGAAGGCGTTCGCCATGGAGGAAGAGAAGAGCGCCACCCGCGACCGCTACGGCCGGAACAGTTACGGGCAAAGCGTCTTGCTTTCGCGCCGGCTCGTCGAGGCGGGCGTGCGCTTCGTCACCGTCTATTACTCGCCGGGCATTGGCGGCTGGGACACCCACAAGAATAACTTCTCGACGCTCAAGAATAGCCGGTTGCCCCACAACGATGCCGCAGTCGCGGCACTCCTGGACGACCTGCACGACCGCGGACTGCTCGACGAGACGCTCGTCTACTGGACCGGCGATTTCGGGCGAACGCCGAAGGTGAATAAGGATGCCGGCCGCGATCACTGGCCGCAGTGCATGTCGGTGCTGATGGCCGGCGGCGGCATCCGCGGCGGAACGACCTACGGCGCTTCCGATCCGACCGGGGCCTTTCCCAAAGACGACCCATGCCGCCCGGACGACATCACGGCCACGGTCTTCCACGCCGTTGGCCTCGATCCGGCGACCGAGATTCGCGATCAGCTCGGCCGGCCGATGCCAATCTCGACCGGCACGCCGATTCGTCCTCTCGTCGAGTCGTCTTGAGCATGGACTCCTTTCCCGATGCCCATTCTAAGCACTTGCACTGTCCGTGAAACCTTTTCAGATTCTGCTTGCGAAGGGCCGACGGCTCTTCAATAATGCTCCCTACCCCTTGCGGACATCCGGACTTCATTGCGGCAGAGGCGCTATGCGATTTCCCATTGGCGAAATGACCGTTGGCGACATCCTGGATCGCGGCATCAAACTCCTCTTCGCACGCCTTCCGGTTTACTATGCGATCAACATTCTCGTTTTGAGCCCGTACATTTTGTTTCAAATCGCAATTCCATTCATCGTTCAGGGAGACCCCGGCAATCCGGCGACGCTGCCCGCCATCCTGGCACTGTCGCTCGGGGCCCTCGTCGTTCTCGTGATCCTTCAACCCATCGGCATGGCCGCCGTACTGTACATCATCATGGAAGAGTACGCCGGACGGCACGTGAGCATCGGGCAGGCCCTGGCGTTCGGGTGCAGCCGCTTCCCCACGCTCCTGGGCGCTTCGATCCTGTTCGGGTTGATGTTCATCATTGGCTGGATTCTCTGCTGCATCCCCGGCATCTACCTGGGGATCACCTACATCTTTTTCGGGCAGGCCGTGGTGCTCGAACGGATGAACGTCAGCGAATCGTTTTCGCGAAGCCAAAGTCTGGTGACCGGCCATCGCTGGCGCGTCTTCGGTGTCGTTGTGCTGGTCTACATCGGCATGATCATCGTGACGCTGGGCGTGCAGCTTGGCCTCCTGGCCGCCCTTCCCACCCAGGAACTGGTGCCGATGGAAGAAGGGATCAAAGTCGAGTTCAATCCCGTCAACCACATCGTGGATACGCTGGTCACGCAGTTGGTCAGCATCCTGTTCTCCACCTACCTGGCCGTCTGCGTCACGCTGCTTTACCTCGACCTGCGGATTCGTAAGGAGGGCTTCGATCTCGAACTGGCGGCCGAGGGGGAGGGCCCACGTCCCGATGGGAACGGCGATGACTTCGACGACGATGAGGGAGACGACCGCGAACGGTATCGCGAGGACCGCCTCCGATGATTCCGCGAACGATCTTCGTGGTCGGAGCGTTGCTGCTTGGGTCTTCCCCCGCCGCCGAATCGGCTTCCCCCGATGCCATTCGCCGGACGACCGAAGAGGTCTTTCGCCGGCGCGAGTTCCAGTCCGCGGGTTCCGAAGGAACGAACTGGCTCGGGCGACAGTTGCGGGCGATCTTCGAATGGCTCGCGCAGCTTCACGAGCTTTCGCCGCTCCTTTTCTGGTCGGTCCTGCTCCTTTGCATCGCGGCGCTGATCTTGCTGATTGTCCATCTCGCATTCGCCGTGCGCCGCATGGTGTCGTTCGAGCGGAATCCGAAGCCGCGCCCCGAGGGGGAAGAGGAGCGGCGGATGCTTTCCTCCGCCTATCAACGGGAAGCGGATGTTCGCGCCGCGGCCGGCGACTATACGGAAGCGGTGCGGTTTCTCTTCCTCGCGCTCGTTTACCGCTTCGATGAACGAGGCCGAATTGCCCTGCACAAGTCGTACACCAATCGTGAATACCTGGGCCTACTCGGGGAGCGGACGCCGGCGCGAGCCGCCCTTCACGTAATGGTGGATGCCCTGGACGACCATTGGTACGGACAGCGCCCGTGTCGGCGGGAACAGTATGAAGGTTGCCGGCAGGCGTTCGACCGCCTCATCGCCGGCGTCTGACAGGAGCAGCGACTCGCATCATGGCCTCCGCGCTTCCCGGCGATCCCCCCGCGGATCCGGCATCCCGCTTCTGGTGGGCCATTCCGGCAATCGGCGTCGTGCTGCTGGCCGTCTTCGCCATGGTTTTCGGCTCCGGTCCCAAGAAAGTCGACTTCGGCACCAGCTACGACGCTACTTCGCGCGGTTCGCGGGCCGCTTACCTCGTGCTGGAGGAACTCGGCTATCCGGTCGAACGATCGCGGCGGGCCGTGGGTGGCGACGTGCGCTGGCTGCTTTTTCCCAGTGCCGCAACCGCTCGAGACGCGGCGCCGCTCCGCGACTGGATTCGTCGGGGTGGAATCGTTCTGCTCGCGGTCGACGACTCCGAGTTTGCCCAACACCTCGGTCTCAAGCTTGCGATCTCGGGCAATGAGCCGAGTTCGCATCCCGAAGCCATGCAACCCCGAAAGCGGTCCCGCCCCGGCGAAGTTTATCCGGCCGAAGCGCCGGACGTGAAGAGCGTGCGTGCCGGCAATCTTCAAGTCGAGGGACCGCCCGCGCAGGATACTTGGGGAACTTTGGATGGCCGACCGCTGGTCAGCGTCTACCGCGAGGGCGCCGGCGAAATCTGGTTGCTGAAGCGCCCGGATGTGTTCACGAACGCGAACCTCCAGGGCGAAGACAATGCGGTACTCCTGTGCCGGCTGGCCGACGCCATGCTGGACGAGCGGCCGGGGCGGATCGCATTCGATGAGTTCTGCCACGGCTTGCGGGACCGGCCGTCGGTCGGCGAGCTTCTCTTCCGCCCGCCGGCGCTGGCGGCGACCTTGGAAGTTCTCTTCTTGACATGCCTGGCCCTCTGGCACTTCGGGATGCGCTTCGGCCCGGTGCGGTCGTCCCCGCCGCCGGCGCGCCGGGCCAAGGAAGAATTCCTCGATGCCATGACCGAGTTGCTGGCGCGGCACGGCGACCGCGGCGAGGCGTTCCGGACGATTCGCGACGAATTCCTGCACCGGCTGCAGGTGGGCCTCGGCTTGCCCGCCGGTGCGTCGATTTCCGCCACCGTGGAAGAGGCCGTGCGGCGCCGCGGCCTTTCGCCCGAACCTCTTCGGACGCTATTGGCGGCTGCCGAACCGCCGGCGGGTCGAAACGCCTCCGCATTCCTTGCGGCCTTGCACCACCTGGACGACCTCACACATGAACTCTCCCAGCCCCGAAAGTGGGATCGCTGATCTGTATGCTGCCGCGCGCCGTGAGATCGCCAAGGTGATCGTCGGCGCGGATGACTTGGTGGAACACGTTCTGATCGCTCTGTTCGCGGGCGGCCACGTGCTCATCGAGGGGGTGCCGGGAACGGCCAAGACGCTGCTCGTCCGCGTCGTCGCGCAACTCTTCGACTGCTGCTTCCGCCGCGTGCAGTTCACGCCGGACCTTATGCCGGCGGACATTACGGGCACGAACGTCTTCGACCCGCGCGATCAAAGCTTTCGCTTCCGCCAGGGCCCCGTGTTCGCGCAACTGCTCCTGGGCGACGAAATCAATCGGGCGCCGCCGAAAACCCAGGCGGCCCTGCTCGAGGCCATGCAAGAACGTCAAGTCACCGTGGACGGCGTTTCGCATCGGCTGCCCACCTTATTCACCGTCTTCGCCACGCAAAACCCCGTGGAGCAGGAAGGCACGTACCCGCTGCCGGAGGCGCAGCTGGATCGCTTCATGATGAAGGTGCACGCCGACTACCCGGAGGAAGCGGGCGAAGTCGAGGTGCTTCGCGTGCACCAGCGCGGCCTGCGCGTCGACGATCTGAAGCGGTTCGACCTGCAGCGGATCGGCGGCGAGGCGGAATTGCTCGCGGCCCAAGACGAAATCCACAACCGGACGATTCGGGATGAATTGCTCGGCTACATCGCACGCGTGGTGCGCGGCACGCGCGACAACCTCAAGGTCGAAGTCGGCGCGAGCCCCCGCGCCGGACTGATGGTGCTGACCGCGGCCAAAGCGCGGGCCGCGCTGCGCGGCCGGCCCCACGTCCTTCCCGACGATATCAAGGCGGTCGTCAAACCGGTCCTCCGCCATCGCTTGGTGCTCAAGCCCAACGCGGAGGTCGACGGATTTTCCGCAGACGACGTGCTCGACGAGGTACTCGGCCGAACGGAGATTCCCCGATGAGGTTTGCGCCATCGCGGCGGTTCCTCCTGGTGATTGGCGCACTGGCCGCGGCGGCGCTCGCGCTGCTGATTTTTCCAGGCGCCTGGCCCGCGCTGCTCGCCGCCAACCTGGCGTTCCTGCTGGTCGCCGCGATCGACCTGGCAATCACCCCGCGCCTTTCGATGCTTGATGCCGAGCGGCTGGCGCCGCCGCGCATGTCCGTCGCCAACGAACAGCGCATCGCGATTCTCGTGAAGAACCGGTCGGGCGCGCGCCTGACGATCCGGATTCGCGATGCGGCCCCGCCGGAGTTTCAGAGCGAGGCGGAACTGACGGGCGTTGTCCCGCCGTTCGGCGAGACGCGCTGGGAATACGCGGTGACGTCGCGACTCCGCGGCCGCTTTGCCTGGGGGCCTATTTACCTGCGTTACTGGTCGCTGCTCGGCCTTTGGGAACGGTGCGCACTCGCGGAAGCCCCCAGCGAGACCCGGGTGTATCCGAACCTGAACCTTCTGGAACGCTACCATCTGCTCGCCCGTTCGGATCGGCTCTCGGCGCTCGGCATTCGCCGCGTGCGCTTTCGCGGCGGATCGACCGAATTCGAATCGCTGCGGGAATATTCCTTTGGCGACGACGTGCGGCAACTGGACTGGAAAGCCACCGCGCGCCGCGGACGCCTGACCGTTCGCCTTCGCGAGGCCGAACGCAATCAGACCGTCCTTCTCGTGCTCGACTGCGGCCGGCTCATGAACGCGACCGAGAACGGCGTCTCCAAACTCGATCATGCGGTGAACGCCGCCTTGTTGCTCGCTCATGTGGCTCTGGCCCGCGGCGATCGGGTCGGGCTCTGCACGTTCTCCGGAAAGGTGCAAGCCTGGCTCGTTCCCCGCGGCAACACGGCGCAGAACCGGCTGATCGGCGACAGCCTGTTCGACCTCGCCGGCGACTTCACCGAAAGCGATCACGGCCGCTGCCTGAGGTTCGTCGCCGCCCGCCATCCCAAACGCTCCCTGCTCGTGGTGCTCACGGATTTCGTCGATGCGACCACTGCCGCGGATATGGTCGCCCATTTGCAACTCGCCGCGCGGCGACACGTCGTCCTTTTCGCCGCTCTGAAGGATACCTTTCTGGAGCAGGCGGCCGCTTTAAAGCCGCAAACGGATCGCGAAGGCTTTCGCAAGGCCGCGGCCATCGAACTGTTGCGCGAACGGCGAGAAGTGCTGGAGCGGATTCGCCGCGCGGGAGGACACGCAATCGACGCGGCGCCCGGCGACATCGCGCCGCCCATTATCAACGGCTATCTCGAAGCGATGTTCGGCGGCTGGCTCTGAGAGCGGCCGGCCAGTCCGATATAGAGCGCGAAAAGGAGCCCGGTGCCTCCCGCCACGGACCAGCGGACGACCGCACCGAAATGAGGCGTCACGAATGCTTCGATGATGCCGGCCGCGACGAGCATCAGAACGGAACCGGCGAGGAGGGCAAAGGCATCGGCGGACGCCAGGCGGAATGCGTCGCCGCGGGTCAGGCGGCCCGGCGCCAACAGCGACCACCCGAGCCGGAACCCCCCGGCGGTGGATATGCAAATGGCCGAAAGCTCCAGCACGCCGTGGGTGGCGACCAGCGAATAGAATCCGAGGAAGTAGCCGCCGTTCCAGACGAGGCCTGACAGCGTGCCGAGCATGCGGCCGTTGAAGACGAGCAGAAACGCCCCGAGCACGCAGCCGAGCGAGCCGAGCGCGAACCCCATGATGGCCACTTTCACGTTGTTGCCGATTATCTGGGCCGCGACGAGCGGACTATCGGAAACGTCGAAGGTAAAGTTGCCGCGATACTCTCCCTGTTGCTTCTCCAATCGGATATTCTCGTATTCGACGATCTTCTCGTCGAACAGCGAGAAGGCGAGTTCGGGGTCGCGAACCACGGCGAGCCCCGAGATCAGGGTGGTCGAGGCGAAAACCAGCGCGGCGGCGGCAACGAACCGCCAGTTCCGCCGCAGTGCCCGGGCGAAGCCTCGGGCCGCGAAGTTGACGAGCGGCCCAAGTGACGCGCGCGAGGTCGCATACACCTGACCGTGGGCTCGCGCCGCCAGGGCATTGAGGTACTGAAGCACGGCCGGGTCGGCGCCGGACGCCCGCGCCTGCGAAAGGTCGATCGTCACTTGCCGATACAGGCTGCAAAGCCGCTTGATCTGCTCGACGGGCAGAACGGCGGCGCCGCGGCGCCCGATCCGGTCGAGCAACGCGGAGAGTTCGATCCAACGCTGGCGGCAGTTCTCGCGAATGGCGGGCCTCCGAACGCCTGAACACATTCATACGAAACGGCGGAGAGTCGGCATGCGGTGGACGGACGAACTGCGAATCGAGACGCCCGAGCAAATCGGCGTCGAACTCGAGTTGGCGGGGCTCGGGTCCCGCTTCGTCGCTCAGGTCGTCGACTGGCTCTGGAAAGGGTTCGTCACGCTGCTGTTGGTGTTGGCCGCCGCTCTCGTTCTCAGCGCCGTCGGCCGCGAGCAGATGCTAGCCGACCCATCGAAAGCGATGGCGGCACTTTTAATCGCAGGACTCTATGGCCTGTGGCTGGGATATGGAATTTATTTCGAAACGCGCTGGAACGGGCAGACCCCGGGGAAGCGTTTTGCCCGGATCAGGGCGGTCCGGCAGAACGGCACCGCCATCGACGTGCCGACCGCATTCATCCGCAATTTGCTGGCGATCGCCGACTTCCTCCCCGCGTTCGATCTGCTCGGCGCCGTGCTCATCATGCTGACGAACAAGCGGCAGCGACTCGGCGACCTCGCGGCCGGGACCATTGTGGTGCGCGAACGAGTCGCCGACCTTCCCGAGGAAGCCGACGAGCTTCTCGACTTCGCTTCCGACGACTTCACGTTCTCCTTGCCGCAACTGGCTCTGATCACTCCGGCCGACCGCATCCTGATTCGTTC
>Ga0134125_10006768_pt1 | contig 12949 bp, 11 predicted proteins | sample KB31751_FD_96464 | JGI IMG/M metagenome (GOLD analysis project Ga0134125, IMG submission 96464) | Terrestrial soil microbial communities with excess Nitrogen fertilizer from Kellogg Biological Station, Michigan, USA - KB3-175-1 | ecosystem: Environmental > Terrestrial > Soil > Unclassified ... | reverse complement strand
GTCATGAGCATGTACAGATCTGCGACCGACCGGCACAGCACCTCGTTGAATATGTCGTTCGAGGTTTGAACCGACGCCGCCCGGTAGGTTGCGTGCTTCAAATCGCGTTTGGCCGCGAACATCGCATGGAAAAAGGCAAGCGGCCTCGTCTCTTTGGGCTGGTCGCAACAAACCTCGACGAAGATAGAAGTCCGCGCCTTCGGTGCCAGGCTCAATCGGTACAAAGCCACGTTTGGTCCGAGCAGGGTCGGATCCGGATCAAGCCCGATCGAGGTCTGCCGTATCTTGTCGTCCAGGCCCGCATATCTCAGGACCACTTTGCCGGGGTTTTTCAATCCGATCGAAGTGGTGCCGTGACGCTCTCGCTCAAGTCCGCGCACCTCGAAGATGTCGGCGAAATCGCTGGCAAAAATGAACGAGAGCTCGAAATTGATCTCCTCCTCGCCATGATTGCGCACGCCTAGGCGCTGATAAAATCTGCCGCGCCAGACGAACAAGGTCCGAACGATGTGGAGCGTGTCCTTCTTGCAGAGCAAGCGCTCGCCGATGAGGATATCCGGATTGGTTAGGTCGACGTTCAGAGTCGAATTGTCGTCGCTGACATTGGACCCCAGCAAGAGCGGGCCTATTCCGTTCAGGCGCAATTCAAGGCGCGACAGGAAACGTGTATCGCAATGAAAGAGCCCGTCGGCGACGTCGGCGACGGCTCCCATATCGCCGTGGCTGTCTAGCACGGCGAAACTGTCACCATGCTTGAGCGTCCGCCTCTGACGGGTCGAAGGGCCCGTCGCATGCACGGAGAACAGGGCTTCTTCTGCGATGGTCTCGCCGACGAGCGCCACGGTCGGCATCCCCTAATCAATCGGCATAGAAACCCTTGCCATTGCCATTCATTCGGCCCGGGCGGCGTGGCGTTTCGAGATCACGATCCTCGACATCGCTGCGTGCCGGCGTGCGGAGCAAGGAATGATAGACCTTGAGGTACTCGCGCGCCATGCGCTCGGCCGAGAAACGCTCTTCGAAGCGCTGCCGCACGGCGCGGCGATCGAGCGACAACACCTCCGGCAGCACCGCGATCGCTTCTTCAGGTGTGTCCACAATATAGCCGGTTACGCCCTCATCGACGATCTCCGGCACGGAGCCGCGCCTGAATGCGAGCACCGGCGTTCCACAGGCCATGGCTTCGATTAACGCAAGTCCGAAAGGCTCCGGCCAGTCGATCGGAAAGAGCAGACCAAGAGCGTCGCCGAGAAACTTCGTTTTTGCGTGCTCGTTGATCTCACCAATGAATTCGACGCCGGGGCCGTTCAGCAGCGGCATGATGGCCTCTCGAAAATAGTCCTCGTCGACCTTGTCAACCTTGGCCGCGATCTTGAGAGGAACTCCAGCGGCTCGCGCGATGGCAATCGCGTGATCGACGCGCTTTTCCGGACAAATTCGCCCAAGAAATGCGAGGTAGCTTCCACGCCGATCGAGGTTGGCTGCATGAAGCTCCTTTGGGATCCCATGATAGACCGTCGCCGCAAAGTTTGCCGCGGCGCATGGTCGCCTCTGGGCGTTGGAGATCGAGACCAGAGGCATGTCGGTGAAGCCGCGATAAAGCGCCTGTAGGTCGGGCAGATCCTGCCGGCCATGCAGCGTGGTGAGTGTCCGCTGCGCCATGGGTCGAAAGATGGGAAAATGAAACTGGTCGATGTGAAAATGGAGAATGTCGAAGTCGTCGGCGCGCGCGCGAACCTTATCGAGCATCAGCATATAATAGGGGATGGAATCGCGGACCGTGGGCGTAAGACGAAGCGCCGTCTTGGTACACGGCACGAGCTCGGCCGAGGTCAGCGAGTCGCCGCTGGCAAAGAGCGTGAGCTGATGACCCTGTTTGACCAGCTCCTCGGTTAAATATGACACGACGCGCTCGGTGCCTCCGTAGCACGTCGGCGGCACACTTTCGATCGGGGGAGCAATCTGTGCGATCCTCATAGATGTGTCTTCCCTGGTGTTAAGGCGGCGTCTTCCCCCTGCGACCTCAACGCGCCAAGCCAAAAAAGGCTCCGTAAAAAAAGGCAATGAACCTTGCCGCCTCCTTTGGTGTTTCAATTAACGGACACCAAGAAGACCGCCATCGAGGGCCGCATGAATTGCTTCGTCCGAACTGTTGCGATCATTGGGATATTTCTTGTTGCGCTTCCCGAGACATCGGCTTGCGCTACCGGGTGGCGTCTTTCCCAAGCGGCGGCTCAAGCCGCCCAAGACGCCCAGCATCAAGACGCCCAGGTTCCGGCGGCGACGGCGACGGAGCAGCAAGCTCAGCCCGCGCAGCAAACGCCTCCCGTGTCGGCTCGCAAAGATGCGTCGCACGAAAACACCGGGGACGGGACTCCTGCCACGGTCATCGACGATCGCGACGCCGAGGGCATTCTCGGCAAGAATGTATACAGCGCTGCCAATGAAGACATGGGACGCGTTGTCGATGTGATCGTGAAACGCACCGGCGAGGTTCGGGCAGCCGTCATCGACTTCGGTGGATTCCTCGGCGTCGGCAACCGCACGATCGCCGTCGATTGGAGCGCGTTGCGCTTTCCAACCAGCGGACCGATGGACCACATCATCCTGGAGCTGACCCGCGACCAGGTCAGGCTGGCCCCCGAGTACAAGCCCGGCGAACCTCTGGTGGTGCTCGGCTTGGGCGACGTACAACTCCACCCGGAAACTCCAGCGCCTGAGCACTAATTTTGCCCGCCGCCCGACCACAGCACGGCGATCGACGATCGGGCCGGGCGAGGGCTGAAGCGGACGAGGCGCATCAAAGCCGTCCCGACCAGAGGATGCAGCTCGTCGCTCTCCGCCGGGCACCGCCCTCGCCTTCGCGCAATAGCTTGCATGGCTTGGACTGGTTCGTGTTCTTCCTCGCCGATGCTCAGGTGGGCTTCGGTCCCTTGATCGCGGTCTATTTGACCGCTGAGAAATGGACGCAAGGCGATATCGGGCTTGTTCTGACCATCGGCGGTCTCGTTGCCCTGATCGGCCAGATGCCGGGAGGCGCTTTGGTCGACGCGGCGCGCTCAGAGCGCGTGGTGGCCGCGTTCGCCGTGATAGCGCTTGCCGCGAGCGCGTTCATGTTCGCAGCATGGCCGGTGTTTGCCGTGGTGTTGGCGGCCAAGGTGCTACATTCGGCAGCAAGTTGCATTCTCGGGCCGGCGATCGGCGCGATCAGCCTTGGCCTGGTTGGCCATGCCGCCCTCGGCGACAGGTTCGGCCGCAATGCCAGATTTGCCTCCCTCGGCGCCGGATTTGCGGCGCTGGGCATGGGAACGATCGGCTATCTCGTTTCGAACCGTGCGGTGTTCTTCGTCACGGTCGCTCTGTGCGTGCCGACTCTTCTGGCACTTCGCATGATTCGCGCCGGCGAAGTCGATGCCGAGCGGGCGCATGGCGGCAGGGCGGCACCGCACAAAGGTCATCCCGAAGAACCTCTGTGGAGCCTTGCGCACAACCGTCCGCTGATGATTTTTGCCGGCTGCCTGATGCTCTTCCACCTGGCCAATGCCGCCATGCTGCCGCTCACGGCAAGCGTCGTGACCATGCGATCGAGCGATTCAGCGGCGCCACTGGTCGCGGCCTGCATCCTGGTGCCGCAAGTGGTGGTGGCGGCGCTTGCACCATGGGTGGGACGTCAGTCGGTTCGCTTGGGCCGCCGGCCGCTGCTGCTTCTTGGTTTCGGGGCATTATCGGTTCGTGGCGCCTTGCTGGCCCTGGTCAGCAGCCCCTACACGCTCGTGGCTGTGCAAGTGCTGGATGGAATCTCGGCAACGGTTCTTGCCGTGCTGGTTCCTCTGATCATTGCCGATGTGACGCGAGGCACGGGCCATTTCAATCTCGCCCAAGGTGCGGTTGGCAGTGCTGTCGGAATTGGTGCGTCACTCAGCCCCATGATCGCCGGCTACACCACCGACCAATACGGAAGCGCGGTCGCCTTCTTCGGCCTTGCCGCACTCGCGACAATAGGGTTCGTGTCGGTCTTGCTGCTCATGCCTGAAACCGGCAAAGGCCCATCGGGGCCGGTAACGGAGGTGTTGCGCAAAGGCGCGACATCCTGACCCAGCACGTTCGAAAATCCCAAGCAATTTGCGTAATGCTCACCACCAGCCCCCAACATCTGCCACACGCTGCGGTCGCGATTGCCAAACCGCCGCAGAAATTCGCCGAACTCATCTGGGGTTTGCGCGTTGCCCAACGAGACGTGTGAAAAGTTCGCGCCAAGATGGGGGTGTAGCCTTGGCCGTGATTATAGAAATTGATGGACAATTTTTGATCGATGGACGAGCTGTGCAAATACGCCAACCGGCCGTTCGCCTTCATTGGCCGCTACCTGCGACGACGCCGGATTGCGCATCTTGCGATCCTCATCGCCGTCGTCGGCGCCGTGAGCTGCTCGGTAGCGACACAATACGGCGTGAAATTTCTCATCGATACGCTGGCGCAAGGACCTAAGGCCGCCAGTATCGTCGCTCCCTTCGCTGTCCTCGCGATCCTGATCTCCGCCGATAATCTTCTGTGGCGGCTCGCATGCTGGATCGGCAGCTTCACTTTCGTTGCCGTCAGCGGCGATTTGCGCCGCGAGCTGTTCCGCCATCTGACCGGCCACGCCCCCAATTATTTCCTGAGCCGGCTGCCTGGAACGTTGACCAGCCGGATCACGGCGACGTCGAACGCCGTCTACACCATCGAAAACATGTTCGTGTGCAATGTGCTGCCTCCCTGCATTGCGACACTCGGCGCCATCATCGTCGTGCTGACCGTGAGCCCGGCCATGGCAGGCGTGCTTATCGTCATCGCCGCGATCTTGATCGTTACGCTGTTTCACCTTGCCGACGCCGGCAAACCTTTGCACCACAACTTCGCCGACAAGGCGGCCGCGGTTGACGGCGAGATGGTCGACGTCATCGCCAACATGCCTTTGGTGCGAGCCTTCTGCGGCCTCGGCCGCGAGCACAGCAGGTTCGACGAAACCGTTGGCCACGAGATGAAGGCCCGGCAACGCAGCCTGTTCTATCTCGAGAGACTTCGCCTGCTTCACGCCGTGATCTCGGTGCTGTTGACCATCGGCCTGCTCGCTTGGGCCATCTTCTTGTGGCAGCGCGGAGCCGCGACCACCGGCGATGTGGTGCTGATCTGCACGCTTGGAATTGCCATCCTGCACGCCACGCGCGACCTGGCGGTCGCCCTGGTGGACGTAACCCAACACATGGCCCGCCTGTCCGAGGCCCTCGCGACCCTTTTGATCCCCCATGAGCTCCGCGACCATCCGGAGGCTGAGGCACTGGTCGCGCGAGGCGCGGACGTCGTTTTTGACAATGTCTCGTTCCGCTATCCGGATGGGCGGAAAGTGTTCAGCGCGCTCAATTTGCACATCGAGTCCGGCCAGCGCGTGGGATTGGTCGGCCCCTCGGGAAGCGGCAAGTCCACCCTGTTCGGCCTGATGCAGCGCTTCTATGACGTGCAGGCCGGCCGCATCTTGATCCACGGTCAGGACATCTCACGCGTCACGCAGGAGAGCGTGCGCGCGGCGATATCCGTCGTGCCCCAGGACATTTCCCTGCTTCACCGCTCGGTCTTGGAGAATATCCGTTATGGCCGGCCGGACGCGTCGGATGCGGAGGTGCTGGAAGCTGCCGCTGCCGCGAGATGCGATGAGTTCATCGCAACGCTGCCCGAGGGCCTTGCCACGATCGTTGGCGATCGGGGCGTCAAGCTGTCGGGTGGCCAGCGGCAGCGCATTGCCATCGGGCGCGCCTTTCTGAAAGACGCGTCGATCCTGTTGTTGGATGAGGCCACCTCGGCGCTCGATGTCGAATCCCAGGAGATGATCCGCGACGCGCTCGAGCGCCTGATGCGCGGACGGACGGTGGTGGCGATCGCCCATAGCCTGCCGACTCTGCGCAGCTTCGATCGCATTGTCATGTTGCAGGACGGGCGCGTTGTCGAGGATGGCGATCCTGACATGTTGATGCAGCACGATGGCCCCTATCGTCGGTTGGTCATGCGTGAAATGGGCCGGCTGACGCGGAAGGCAGCGTGACCACCATCGTGCTGCATCTCAACGAAGCGGGCGAATGTTTGGGAACTCTGGAAAGCTCGACGCGTTGGCGGAGCTTAGCGGCCGATGTGGCATTTTTCCCTGAATGCCGACACCTTTGGCTGCGGAAGCCCGGTCCCAGCCCCCTGCAGGGCCGGGCTTCTTTGTGTGAACTCTCTGTGAACTCTGCGTCGCAGGCGGGAACCGAGCGCCGAAATTTGAGTTAGCTCCTTAAGACCAACGCAGGGGAAGAACGTGGACCATAGATACGCAAACAGGCAGAACGATGGACCTGATCTTGTTCCTCTTAAGGTGGTCGTCGCACTCCTTTGGCTGGTAGCCGGGGTCGTAGGGTTAATTGCGCTCGAGCGCTCAAGCATCGACGACCTTAACGACGTAGTAGCAGCGCCTAAGAGTCTAGTCGCCGCAGCCGCGCCATAACGGCGGGGCATTCGGCTGTCGGCGCTCATGTCACCTCACCCCATTGGGTTGTAGCGATGACGCTGACCGCGGACAGCATACTGCTCTTTGGCGCCACTGGAGATCTGGCGCAACGCATGGTGCTGCCGTCGCTCTTTGCACTCCATGCCGATGGACTGATCCCGCCGCAGCTCGCCATGCTCTGCACTGCGGACGGCGAGTTGACGAGCGATGATTTCCGCTCGCTGGTCGGGGCTACCATTGAGAGATATCTGCCGGCCGAGCGCCGCCGGCCGGGGACAGCATGGGACTTCCTCAAGCAGCTCCGTTACGTGCAGCTCGACGCCTCTCAACCTGAGAGTTTCGGGGTCTTGTCGAAGGCGCTCGGCAACGGCGGCACGCGCAACATCGCCATCTTTCTATCCACCGCACCGTCACTGTTTTCGCCGAGCATCGCCGGGCTGCAATACACAAGTCTGACCGGCGAACGGGCCAGGATCGGCCTCGAGAAGCCTCTCGGCCATGACCTTGCGTCATCCCGCGTTATCAATGACGCGGTGGCCGCCGCCTTTCCCGAGGACCGGACATTCCGCGTCGACCATTATCTCGGCAAGGAGACGGTGCAGAACCTGCTCGCGCTTCGCTTTGGCAATTGGTTGTTCGAGCCGCTGTGGAATGCGAGCGGCATCGACCATGTCCAAATAAGCGTCTCCGAGACGATGGGGCTGGAGGGCAGGAGCAACTTCTATGACGATGCCGGCGCGCTGCGCGACATGGTGCAGAACCACATGCTCCAGCTCTTGGCGCTGGTGGCAATGGAGCCGCCCGCGCATTACAACGCGGCTGAGGTGCGCGACGAAAAAGTAAAGGTGTTGCGCTCGTTGCGCTCGATCGATCGGACCACGGCCGCCACGCACACCGTCATCGGCCAGTACGGTGCCGGAGCAGTCGATGGCAGGCTCGTCCCTGGCTATCTCGAAGAGCTGGGAAAGCCGTCAAACACCGAAACCTTCGTCGCCTTGAAGGTCCATGTCGACAATTGGCGATGGAAAGGTGTCCCGTTTTATCTCAGGACCGGCAAGCGTCTGCCCCTCCGCGAATCGGAAATCTTCATCCAGTTCCGTCAGGTGCCTCATTCTATCTTCGAAGATAGAGGCGCCGTCGTGCAACCGAACAAGCTCGTCATCCGCCTGCAGCCGGAGGAAAACGTCAGCCTCCTGGTGATGGCGAAGGAGCCCGGCCTCGATCGTGACGGCATCCGTCTGCGCGAGGTTCCGCTCGATCTGTCGCTGACCAGCGCCTTCGCCGGCGCGCCCCGCCGCATTGCCTATGAGCGGTTGCTCCTCGATCTCATTGAAGGCGACCCGACCTTGTTCGTGCGCCGCGACGAGGTCGAAGCCCAATGGGCGTGGATCGACGGAATTCGCGATGGCTGGACAATGAATCAAATGACCCCCCGCCTCTATCCGGCAGGCACCTGGGGGCCTTCGGCGGCGATCGGCTTGACCGAACGCGACGGAGTGAGCTGGCATGATTGAAGCAGAGTGGCTTGACTATGACACTGCCGACGAAATGGCGGATGCGGTCGTCGACGACGTCGCCTTCGTCATTGCAACGGCACTCTATGAACGCGGCGAGGCCCTGGTCGCGCTGCCCGGCGGCAAATCCCCTGCACCGATCTTCGAAAGGCTGGCAGAGGCGGCGATCGATTGGAGCGAGGTGACGATCATCCCCACCGACGACCGCCTGGTCCCGGCCAACAGCTCATTGAGCAATGTCGCAATGATTGCACGCCATTTCGAACCGAAGGGGGCGCGCGTCCTGCCGCTCGCGCTGGATGGTAAGGACGACTACCGGACGGCGGGAAAGGTCGCCGATGCGCAGCTCTCCGGACTCAACTGGCCGCTGGACCTGGTCTGGCTCGGGGTTGGCGTGGACGGCCATACGGCATCGATCTTTCCCGGTCCTGATTTGGAAGATGCGCTCGATGGGCCGCCGGCTCGCAAAGCCGTAGGGGTAATGCCCAATCCGCTCCCAATTGAGGCACCAGTCCCACGCATAACGCTGAGCCGCGCCGGCATCGTCTCGTCGCGAGTCCTCTTGCTCGCTTTGTCCGGCGCGGAGAAGCGCGCGGTCGTGGAGCGCGCGCTTGAGGACGGCCCGCTTTCTGCCACCCCCATTGGGCGGGTGTTGGCGGCGGCCGAAAGTCCCATCTACGTTCATTGGAGTGCGACATGACACTTCACCCCGAAGTCGAGATCGTCACGGAAAGAATCATCGAGCGATCGCGTCCGACCCGCGGCGCCTATCTCGATCTGATCGCGCGCGAACGGGAGTCAGGCATCGATCGTCCGATGCTGTCCTGCGGCAACCTTGCGCACGGTTTTGCCGCAGCCGGCGAGGACAAGCGCGCGATCCGCGACGGCAGAGCCGTGAACATCGGCATCGTCACCGCCTACAACGACATGCTGTCAGCGCATCAGCCCTACGGCCGATATCCTGAGCAGATGAAGCTATTCGCGCGGGAAGTTGGCGCGACGGCGCAGGTCGCGGGCGGAGTGCCGGCGATGTGCGACGGGGTGACCCAGGGGCAGCGCGGCATGGAGCTCTCGCTGTTCAGCCGCGACACCATCGCCCTTTCCACAGCCATTGCGCTCAGTCACGGCATGTTCGAGGCTGCGGCGCTTCTCGGCATCTGCGACAAGATCGTGCCAGGGCTGCTGATTGGTGCGCTGCGCTTCGGCCACCTGCCGGCGATCCTCGTGCCGGCCGGGCCGATGCCGTCGGGGCTCGCCAACAAAGAGAAGCGGCGCATCCGCGAGCTTTACGCCGAAGGCAAGATTGGCCGCGCGGAGCTGCTCGACGCCGAGGCAGCCTCCTACCATGGGGCTGGCACCTGCACCTTCTACGGCACCGCCAATTCGAACCAGATGATGATGGAGGTGATGGGATTGCACATTCCCGGCGCTGCCTTCATCAACCCGGGCACCAAGCTTCGCCAGGAACTGACCCGCGCAGCGGTTCACCAACTGGTCAAGATCGGCTGGGACGGCAACGACTACCGCCCGCTCGGCCGCGTCATCGATGAGCGGGCGATTGTCAACGCCGCTGTCGGATTGCTCGCAACTGGAGGATCGACCAACCATGCGATCCACTTGCCGGCGATTGCGCGCGCCGCTGGCATATTGATCGATTGGGAAGATTTCGACCGGCTGTCGGCGGTAGTGCCGCTGATCGCGCGGATTTATCCCAACGGTTCGGGCGATGTGAACCAGTTCGAAGCCGCGGGTGGAATGGCGTTCACTATCGCGACCTTGCTCGACGCCGGCCTGCTCCATCGCGACATCGTGACGGTCGGAGGCGACCATCTCGGCGACTATGCCCGCGAGCCCAAGCTGCAAGGCGAAAGGCTGGTGTGGGAAGACGCGCGTACCAGCTCGCTCGACGAGACCATGCTGCGGCCGGTGTCCAATCCCTTCAATCCCGATGGCGGCATGCGGCTCGTGCAAGGCAATCTTGGCCGCGCGACCTTCAAGACGAGCGCAGTCGACCCGTCCCGCTGGACGATCGAGGCCCCTGCCCGGATCTTCTCCGATCAGGACGAGGTCTTGGCGGCGTTCAAGGCCGGCGAGCTCGAGCGCGACGTGGTGGTCGTGGTGCGCTTCCAAGGTCCAAGGGCGAACGGCATGCCTGAGCTGCATAAGCTCACGCCTTCGCTCGGCGTGCTCCAGGATCGCGGCTTCAAGGTCGCGCTGGTGACCGATGGACGAATGTCGGGAGCCTCCGGCAAGGTTCCGGCGGCGATCCATGTAAGCCCCGAGGCGCTAAGCGGAGGCCCGATCGCCAAACTGCGCGACGGCGATATCGTCAGGCTCTGCGCCAACCGCGGGGAGCTGACCGCTCTCGTCGATGATGAGAAGTGGGCCGGCCGACGGGATGCGGGCCCGCCGCCGCCGCCAATCGGAACCGGGCGCGAGCTGTTCGCCTTCATGCGTCATGGCGCCGATGGGGCTGAGCGCGGCGCCTCGGCGATGCTCGCGGCGGCTGGCCTCTAGTGGAACTCGTAGCCGTCGACATCGGAGGAACGCATGCGAGGTTCGCCATCGCCGACGTCGAGCATGGCCGCGTCACGAGCCTCGGCGATGCCACCACGCTTCGCACGGACACGCATGCGAGCCTGCAAACCGCCTGGGAAGCGTTCGGCGAGCTGCTGGGACGTGCCCTGCCGCGCGCCACAGCCATTGCCGTGGCCTGCCCGGTCATGGGCGACGTATTGAAGCTGACCAACAATTCCTGGATCGTCCGGCCCGCGCAGATTGGCGAGCGCCTCGGCGTCGACCGGGTCACTCTGATCAACGATTTCGGCGCGGTCGCTCACGCGGTGGTGAACGTCGAACCTGCACATCTTCGCCATCTGTGCGGGCCGGACCTGCCGCTACCCGAAGAGGGCGTCATCACCGTCCTCGGCCCTGGAACCGGACTCGGCGTTGCCCATGTGCTGCGCCACCATGGCCGCAACCATGTCATCGAATGCGAAGGCGGACATATCGATTATGCGCCACTCGACAGCATCGAAGATGCAATTCTCGCGCGCCTGCGCCAGCGCTATCGGCGCGTCTCCGTCGAACGGATCGTCTCAGGTCCGGGGCTCGTAAATATCCACGAGGCATTGGCGGCGATCGAGGGTCGGTCGGTCGAGGTCATGGACGACAAGGCGCTCTGGGCTGCGGCCCTATCGGGTGAGGACGGATTGGCGGCCGCGGCCCTCGACCGCTTCTGCATGACACTCGGCAGCGTCACCGGCGACATCGCGCTCGCGCAAGGCGCGAAGGCCGTTATCATCGCCGGCGGTCTCGGCCAGCGCCTTGTCGACGTGTTGCCGCGCTCAGGATTTGCCAGCCGGTTCACGGCCAAGGGCCGCTTCGAGCTGATGATGGCGGCGATATCGGTCAAAGTGATTACTCATCCCCAGCCTGGTCTATTCGGCGCCGCCGCCGCGTTTGCCGAGGAACACAGCCGATGAAGGACGTAGAGTCGATCATGACGCTCGCGCCGGTCATCCCGGTGCTCATCATCGACGATGTCGCCCATGCGCGCCCGATCGCCGAGGCTCTGGTCGCCGGGGGCTTATGCGCGCTCGAGGTGACGCTGCGCACCCCGGCTGCGCTCGAGGTCATTCGCGAGATGGCGAAGGTGGAGGGCGCAGTGGTCGGCGCCGGCACCGTGCTAAACGAACATGACTTGTACGCCAGTGTTCAAGCAGGCGCGCGGTTCATTGTCTCCCCAGGCCTGAGCGAGTCCTTGAGTAGGAAAGCTCTTGCGTCGGGGATTCCTTTTTTGCCCGGCATCGCCACCGCCGGCGACATCATGCGGGGATTGGACATCGGCCTCAGCCGGTTCAAATTCTTTCCTGCCATCGCCGCCGGCGGCATTCCCGCCCTAAGGGCGCTTTCCTCTCCCTTTCCGCGCTGCCGCTTCTGTCCGACCGGGGGCATCACGCAGGAGAACGCCGCAGAGTGGCTCGCGCTCGACGCGGTTCCGTGCGTGGGAGGAAGCTGGCTTGTCCCTAAAGGCGCCCCCGATCGAGCCGCGATCGCTGCTGCCGCGAGAAAAGCGGCACGGCTACCCTGAACTCGGAAAACTGTTTGGGACTGCCGATCGTTTGTTCTCCAGAGTTCCAAGTATGGGAGGTCCACCATGAAATGGGTCCTCGCCTTTACCACCTTTGCTCTCCTGGTTCCTGCGGCTGGCTCACCGTGCCTGTCGTCATGGGTTCAGTAGCGGTCTCAAACACCTCCTTCACCAACACTGAGCCGTCCAGGAAATGCCCATCCTTGCGACAAGCGGCGATCGTGCCGGGCGACACATAGACGACGTGGAGCTGTTGCGAACCTTTGCCTTGGTCGGCGGCGATCGCCCAAGCACCGAGGAACTGATAGGCGGTTCGATAATCTTCCGGCACCCGTAAATTGCCCTGAGCATCGACCACAGTTTGTGTGCTTTGGTCACTTGTTGCGGCGCTCGCGTGCTTCTGCACTTCAGCGGCGACCAGGGCTGTAGCCATAAGTCCTGCGAGGCCGATTAGAATGCTCGTGGTTTTCATGCCTGAGATTCCGTTGGCAACGCGGCGTGGCGCAGCAGAGCGAGGCCAGTACCTGCGTTGGCCTTCGTTGCTTCGGCATGCTTACCGCCACGAACACGAAACACGGCGCGGCGTTTAACCAATAGAACCAGACGTTGAGCCCGGTGGATGAAGCTGCCCGGGTCAGGCTTACTGATGAGCAACGCTAAGCTGTTTCACTATGTTTTCAGCGTCGCGCTGATGGTCTTGGAATATTTTTAGACCGCTCTCTAGCAGCGACTTTAGCTCCGCGTTCTGCGCATCTGGGATAATTGTGTTGCTCAAGGCGTCATTGACGCTCTTGTGATACGCAGCTTCATTATCGGCGTATGCCT
>Ga0134125_10006766_pt1 | contig 12949 bp, 11 predicted proteins | sample KB31751_FD_96464 | JGI IMG/M metagenome (GOLD analysis project Ga0134125, IMG submission 96464) | Terrestrial soil microbial communities with excess Nitrogen fertilizer from Kellogg Biological Station, Michigan, USA - KB3-175-1 | ecosystem: Environmental > Terrestrial > Soil > Unclassified ... | reverse complement strand
AGCGCCTATCGCCTGCGCGAGCATGTCGACCACCTGCTCAATTTGTCCTTCACCGCGCGTATCGGCACGCTTTTGGTCGGGTCGGTGCGCCAGCTGCCGATATGTGTCGGTGACACCAAGGCGCTGTTGCTCGGGCCGCTCACGGTCGAGCCGCCGTTTCGCGACCGTGGCGTCGGGCGTGCGCTGCTCGAACGCGCGCTGAGTGAGGCGAAGGCGGGCGGCTTCCGCCTCGTGCTGCTGGTCGGCGACGAGCCCTATTACAGCCGGGTCGGTTTCAAGAAGGTCCCGAAGGGCAGGGCGACCATGCCGGGACCGGTCGATTACGATCGCCTGCTGGTCGTCGAGCTCGCCGAGGGCGCCTTCGAGGGCGTCTCCGGTGCAATCCGCCCCGACTGGGATTTCGCGAAATAACAGCTTGCTGAGAGCGCGGCCGCGCATTGCGCGTACCTTTTCCCAGCGGGGAAAGGTGAAGAGCACACAATTCAACTTGATATCAGCGCCCCTCGCGCAGCCAGGTCGCGGCGAACGCGCCGAGCAGCAGCAAGAGCCCGATCAGGCCGGCAAACATCGGCAACACGCCGACCCCTTTGACGACGCTGGCATCGCGCAGACGCACGCCCATCCAGCCATCACCATGGAAGACGCCGGACGAATGCACGCCAACGATGCCCGGCAGCTGGATGCCTGACCCATCAGCCACCCGCTTCACGTCGCCGCCGGTTGCCTGCGCGAGCGGTTTCAGCGTTTCGGTCGTGGAGGTGACTTGCGAAAATTCCTTCGGGTTGGTGGGGCCGACATTGGTCAGCGCCTTGAGCTTGCCGTCGGTCGCCTGCCATAGTCCGAGTTCGTTGGCTGGTATCGTCGCGCGCCATTGGCCCGGTTCACTCTGGCTGAGCGTCAACTGCTTGGTCGCGCCGGATGGCGAGGTCACCGTCACCGGCGAGACGCTGTCGCCCATGGTCTGGCGAATGACTTCAAGGGTGTGACCATCGACTTTCAGGCGGAGCGCCTCCTCGTCCAGGTCCGGCTGCTTCATCAGCCAATGTGACATCCGCCGCAAAAGCTCGATATGCGGCCCGCCGCCTTCGTAACCGCGCGCCCACAGCCAGATGTGGTCCGTGAGAAGCAGCGCGACCCGTCCCTCGCCGTAATGCGACAGCAACAGCAGTGGCTCGTTGTCGGCCCCCGTCATCAGCGGCGGCGTGGTCGCATTGCGCGTGTCGATGGTACGGAAGAAGCGGCTCCAATGCGGCGGATCGCTCTGTGAGCCCTCCAGTCCCCGTGTCACCGGGTGGCGTTTGCCCGCTTCGGATAGCCGGGCGTAGAACGGCTTTTCGGTGACGCCGACGGGCTCGGCGGGCAATACCGAATCCAGCGGCGTGCGCCAGATGCTGGTGTTGGAGGCGTAGTCCGGCCCCGCCGCGACCAGCACTGCGCCGCCGGCGCGCACATAGCGCGCGATGTTCTCGAAATAGGCGATCGGCAGAACGCCTTGCCGGGCGTAGCGGTCGAAGATGATCAACTGGAACTGGTTGATCTTCTGCTGGAACAATTCACGGGTCGGGAAGGCGATCAGCGACAATTCATTGATCGGCGTCCCGTCCTGCTTTTCCGGCGGACGCAGGATGGTGAAATGCACGAGATCGACACTGGGGTCCGACTTCAAGAGGTTGCGCCAGGTGCGCTCGCCTGGGTTCGGCTCGCCGGAGACGAGCAGGACCCGCAATTTGTCGCGCACGCCGTCGATCGAAACCACTGCGCGATTATTAACGCGGGTCAGTTCGTCCTTCAGCGGCGAGGCCTCGATCTCGACGATGTTGGGCCCTTCATGCTTGATGTCGACGTCGACGCTCGATGTCTGGCCGCTCGACAGCGTCTGCTCGCTGATGGTCTCGCCGTCGCGGCGGACAGTGACCTTGGCGCTCTCGCCAGTGACGCCCTGATCATCGAGGCGGAAGGTAATCGTCTGCGGCTGACCGACGATGCCGAAGCGCGGGGCGGCGGTGATCGCAATGCGCCGGTCGCGCTCGTTCTTGACCCCCGTGATCAGGGCGTGAACCGGGGCGTGGAAGCCGAGCGCATTGGCGTTGGCCGGAATGTCATGCACCCGGCCATCGGTAATCAGGAAGGCACCAGCGACGCGATCGACCGGAACGTCCGACAGCGCGGAGGACAGCGCGCCGAACAGATGAGTGCCGTCGGTCTCGCCGTCGGCCTGGCCGGCCTCGACCACCCGCACCTCGAGTCCCTTGATCTTCTTCAGGGACTCGACCAACTGAGTGCGAGCTTCCTCGGTCTGTTTGTTGCGATCGCCGAAATTCTGGCTCGGACTCTTGTCGACAACGACCACCGCCACCGAACTCAGCGGTTGGCGGTCCTCGCGGGTGAACGACGGATTGGCCAGCGCCAGCACGATCAGCGCAAGCGCCGCAACGCGCACCGCAGCGCCGCGCGCACGCGCCAGCAACAGCACCGTCGCGACCACCACGATCGCGCCGATCGCAATCCAGAGCACGAGCGAAGGAACAAGCGGCGTAAACGCGATGCCGTAGTTCATATGGATAGCCTATCCTCTTCGTCATGCCCGGGCTTGTCCCGGGCATCCACGTCTTTTGTGCCGTGCGTCAAGGCGTGGATAGCTGGGTCAAGCCCGGCCATGCCGGCACTAACTTGAATAACGATGAGATCCATTACGCGCATCTCATTGTCCAAGCCGCTCGATGAGCGCCGGCGCGTGCACCTGGTCGGCCTTGTAGTTGCCGGTCAGCGTGTACATCACGATGTTGACGCCGGCGCGGAACGCGTATTCGCGCTGCTTGGGCTCGCCCGGCGTCAGCGGCAGCATCGGCTGGCCGTCGGGCCGGATGGCCCAGGCGCCCGCCAGATCGTTCGAGGTGATGATGATCGGCGAGACGCCATCGCCGCCGCGCGCCGGTCGAGACGCGGCGTCCTCGTCCTCGTTGCGCGGCAGCGCTTCGACCCAGGTCTGGCCGTTGGTAAATCGTCCCGGAAAGTCATGCAAAAGGTAGAATGTCTTGGTGAGCACGTGATCGCGCGGCACCGGCTCGAGTTCGGGAATGTCGAGCGAGGAGAGAATGTCGCGCAGCGTCTGCATGCCCGGCGTCTGCGACGCGCCGTTATCGCCCGGCGGCGCATCGATCGCATCGCGCGTGTCGAACAGCACAGTGCCGCCCTGCTTCATATAGGCGTCGATCTTGTTGAGCGCCTCCTGTGACGGTTTGGGCGCGCCGGGCACGATCGGCCAATAGATCAACGGGAAAAAGGCAAGTTCATCGCGCGCGGGGTCGACGCCCATTGGGTCCCCGGCCTCGAGCGCCGTGCGTTGCGCCAGGAACAGGGTCAATCCGGCCATCCCCGCCTTGACGATGGAGTCGACGTCGGTATTGCCCGTGACGACATAGGCAAGCCGGGTCTGCGAGACTGCCTTCATCGCGAAATCGTCGCCGCTTTCGGCGCGCATGGGCGACGGCGCCAACGTTGCCGCGAGAACGACGCCCATCGCCAGCACCGCCGCTGCCGCGCGCCGTCGCAGCAGCGCGGCCAGGCCGCCGCCGAGCAGCGCAATGATGATCGCATCGATCAGGAAGAGAGCGAGCGAGGCGGAGAGCAGCATGCCTCTTAGATCGCGCGGCTCGGCGTTGGTGTAGCTCGCCCGCCGCGCGTTCAGCGGCGAGGTATCCAGCGCGACAATGCGGTCGGCGGGTGCCAGCGCATTGACCGCCAGCGGCCCATCCGCAGGTCCGTAAAAGCCGGGCGGATGATCCGGCGTGGCGCGATCGCGGTAATCGGCAGGCAAGGGTTTGGCGGTCGGGGGCGGCGGGCCGAAGACGCCGAAGCCGTCCAGCGTGTGCAACGGCGCCACGGTTTGCTTGGTGTCCTGGCTTGCAACGCCGGCGCCCGCCTTGGAAGTATAGCCGGACATGTCGACGAGGCGCCTGAGCATTTCGACAAAGGTCCCGGACATCGGCAGGTTCGACCAGCGCATATCCGCGCTGACATGGAACAGGCTAAGGATACCTTTGCCGCGGCGTTCGCCGGTCACGAGCGGAGTTCCGTCCTCCAGCGAAGCCCAGCTCTTGTTCGTGAGCGCCGCATCGGGTTCGGCGAGCACCTGCCGGTTGACCGTGACGTCCTTGGGCACGCCAAGCCCGGCAAAGGGGCCGTCAGCGGCGAAGGTCGTCAAGTGCTGTGGCTTTTCCCAGGTGAGGCTGCCGCCGAGGGTGCGGCCGCCGCGGCGCAGCTTGACCGGGACCAGATCGTCGTCGCGTTGATCTGCCTGCTCCGCAAGCCGGGGACCGGCAAAACGCACCAGCACTCCGCCCTGGTTGACCCAATCGTTGAGCCGTTCGCGGAGCTCCGGGGAGAACGAGCCGACATCGGCCAGGACGATCATCGGCACCTTCTGGTCGAGGAATTGTGTGATCGCCTGCTGTGGCGCCTCGCCCCGCTCGGCCAATCGTACATCGGCGAAGGGCGAGAGCGCTCGGCTCAAGTAGAAGGTGGGAGCGAGCAGCGGCTGTGCGGTTTCGCTGGTTGCGCCGCTGACGATGCCGATCGCGCGGCGCCGCCAGCGCTTGTCGAGCAATTGCACCGCGCCTGCCGATCGTTCGCCGGCGATTTCGAGCCGCGCGATATCGTTACGCAATTCGACCGGAAGATCAAACGCCGCTTCCGTTTCTGTCGTCCGGGGCGCGAAGGAGAACCGCGCCTCGCCGATCGGCGAACCCTTGGCATCAAGCGCGCGCACGACCCCGCCGCTCGCCGCACCCGCGTCGGGCCGCAGCACTTTGACGGTCATCCTGGCCGCGGCATTCTCGGCAGCGACGAGCGCGAGCGGCGGGGGCGTGCCGCCCTGATAGACCGTGAGCCTGCGATCGCCGAGGGTTTTGCCCAACGCCGCCATGAACTCCTTCCCACGACCGGTATCGACGCCGTCCGTGAGCCAGGAGACATCGACATCGCCGGTTGCTTTCAGGAAACGATCGATCGCGCCGAGGGTTTCTACGCGATCGATGGCATAGGGCTTTGGCGCGAGCTTGCGCAACGCCACGCGCGCGGCGCCTGCCGGCATCAAAGTGATGTCGCGCGAGGGCTCCGACAGAGGGGCAAGCGCGACGCCGCGGCGATCGGTCTCGGCGTTGGCGATCAGTTCATCGGCCGCCCTGATCCGCGCATCCCAGCTCGAGGCCGCGCTCCAGCCGTCATCCAACAGGATCAGTAACGGCGCCTTGCTTCCGGCAAGTCCGGCACGCGGATTCCACACCGGTCCTGCCGCCGCAAGGATCACCAGCGCGGCGGCGGCGAGCCGCAGCGCGGTCAGCCACCATGGCGTGCGCGAAGGCGTCTCTTCCCGGGGCGCAATGTCGAACAACAGCCGGGTCGGCGGAAACTCCAGCCGCCGCGGCCGCGGCGGCGTCACCCGCAGCACCCACCACAATATCGGCAGACTTACCAGCCCCGCGAGCAGCAGCGGCTCGGTGAAGGAGAGGGGAAGGCCAAACATTACGCGCTCCGCCCTACTTTGACGTTAGCGCCCACGCTCCCTTTGCTCGCCGTCATGCCGCCGTGCAGGAACAACAAGAGTTCGGCCGCCGAGCGGTCCGTCGTGTGCGTCGAAAACAGCCAGTCCAGCCGGTTGGTCTCGGCACGAATCTGGTCACGATGCAACGCGACGCGCTCGACATAATCTCGCGCCCAGCTTTCCGCGCGTCCGGCGGTGATGACGCCATGGCCCTCGGGCTCAATGAACTCGATGCGTCCGGAATAAGGGAAGGTCTCCTCGGCGGGATCGACGATCTGCACCAGCGTGCCGTGCGCACCGGATGCGGACAGCCCCGCCAACGTGTTTCGGATATCTGATATCGGCGACCAGAAGTCCGACAGCACCACGATTTCGGCGAGCGCGGACGGCACGAAGGCTGGCGGCAGGCTCACCCTGTCCGCATCGTCGTACATCATCGCCTGCGCCATCTTGTCGATCACGTTGCGGCTCGCCGTCGGATTCATCAGGCCGGGAATGCCGACCCGCTCGCCGCCCGCGACTAACAGCTCCGCGAGTGCAAAGGTCACGATCAGCGCACGCTCGAGCTTGCTGTCGCGCGCCTGTTTCGAGGCGAACGCCATGGAGGGCGAACGGTCTGGCCAGATCCACACGGTGTGCGCGGCTTCCCATTCGTGCTCGCGGACATAGAGATGATCGTCGCGAGCCGAACGCCGCCAGTCGACGTTTTGCGATGGCTCTCCAGAGATGAAACGGCGGTACTGCCAGAAGTTTTCACCGGTGCCGGCGCGCCGCCTTCCGTGCAAGCCGTGAATCACATTGGCCGCGATGCGGCGGGCCTCAAGCACAAGACGCGGCAGCGACGCGGCGAGCGTTCGACTTTCGCCATCGGCACGTCGGACTGCTGTGATCTCCCCCTTGGTGTGCTTGGTCGCTTCAGCCATCAACCGATCCGGGTCTTCAATTGCCGGATCACGTCCGGAATGGTGCGCCCCTCGGCACGCGCCGTGAAGGTCAAGGCCATGCGGTGCTTGAGAATGGGTTCGGCGAGGTCAAGCACGTCGTCAACCGAAGGCGCAAGCCGTCCCTCGAGCAGCGCACGCGCGCGCACCGCGAGCATCAGCGATTGGCTGGCGCGCGGACCGGGACCCCAGGCGATCAGCTTGCCGGCCTCGCCGCCTTCGGGGCCCGGACGTGCCGAGCGCACCAGCGACAGGATCGCTTCGACAACGGAATCGCCGACCGGCAACCGCCGGACCAACCGCTGTGCCGCGATCAACGCATCCGCCGTCATGGCGCCCCTGGCGAGCGTCTCGTCGGCGCCCGTTGTTTCGAACAGAATGCGGCGCTCGGCGTCGCGATCCGGATAATCGACGTCGATCTCCATCAGAAACCGGTCGAGCTGTGCCTCCGGCAAGGGATAGGTGCCTTCCTGTTCCAGCGGGTTCTGGGTGGCGAGCACATGAAACGGCTTGGGCAGATCGTGCCGAGCGCCCGCGACCGTAATATGCTGCTCCTGCATGGCCTGCAGCAGCGCCGATTGCGTACGTGGGCTGGCGCGATTGATCTCGTCGGCCATCAAGAGTTGCGCGAAGACCGGCCCCGCGATGAAGCGGAACGAACGCTTGCCCGTAGCGCTCTCGTCCAGGACCTCGGCGCCCAGAATGTCCGACGGCATCAGATCGGGGGTGAATTGAATGCGTTTGGCGTCCAGACCGAGCGTTATCCCCAAGGTTTCGACCAGCTTGGTCTTGGCGAGACCGGGCACGCCGATCAAAAGCGCATGACCGCCGGACATGATCGTCACCAAAGTATTTTCGATGACTCGGTCCTGACCGAAGATGACGGCGGAGATCGCTTCCTTGGCGGCACGGATCTGCTCCGAGACCTGCTCGGCCGAGCGGACGATCACGTCCTCCAGCCTTTCGACACTTTCCGCCATCCGCTTCGCTCCTTCTTGACACGCCTCGTCCGCGCGCCATGCGAGAAAAACAATGCCACGAACCCATGCTAAACTCGCGCAAACGCTATGTGTTCGTCGAGTTAAACTATCCCCACATTAAGGGGTTTTCGGGGTATTAACGGCATCACGATGTGGCGACCCGATCCTGACAATTTTCCTGGGAACCCGCCAGCCATGTACAACGACCGCTTGCACCAATCGTGCCTAATCGCAAACTAAAATTTTCAGGACCAACCATGGCGAAGCAAGGGCAGAGCTCAAATCGGGGCCTGGATGGGCTCACGGCCGCGGCAAACGATCTTGCGAAAGCGGTCGCCGGAAAGGCTCTGCCTCCGGTTCACCTGTGGAATCCGCCGTTCTGCGGAGATCTCGACATGCGAATCGCCACCGACGGTACATGGTTCTACATGGGCACGCCAATCGGCCGGCCGGCGCTGGTGCGGTTGTTTTCCACTATCCTCAAGCGCGAGGAAGACAAATATTTCCTCGTGACGCCGGTCGAGAAGGTCGGCATCCGCGTCGATGATGCGCCCTTCCTTGCGGTCGAAATGATCAAAGAGGGCCATGCGAGCGGGCGGCTCTTGCGCTTTCGTACCAATGTCGATGATTGGGTCGATTGCGATACCGCGCACAGGCTGCGGTTCGAGGTCTCCCGCGACGGCGGGCTCACGCCCTATCTTCACGTCCGCGCCTCTCTCTGGGCCAAGGTGACACGCACGCTCTATTACGATCTGGTTGACATGGGCGAGGAGCGGATGATCGATGGTCGGCCGATGTTCGGGGTCGAATCGTCAGGCGAATTTTTCCCCATGGCCGATGCGGAACAGGTGAGGGCGGCGCTTTGAACGAGTCGATGCTGAAGACAGCTCCGGTCGAGCTCAGCTCGGCGGAGTTTTTCAACCGGGTGTGTGCGCGGCTCAACTTCGATGTCCCCCGAGCTCTGGTCGATCCAAATCTCATTCCGCAGAGCGGCGATGCCGGCACCGATCACATGCTTGAAATCATCGCGCGCGAGCAGCCGATCCGGCCTGCGGCCGTGTTGATCCCCATTGTGGATCACCCCGAGCCGACCGTGCTGTTGACGCAGCGTTCGGCCCATCTGGCCGACCATGCCGGCCAGATTTCGTTTCCGGGCGGCAAGATCGAGGCGGCCGATGCATCCCCGCGCGACACCGCGCTGCGCGAAGCCGAGGAAGAGGTCGGGCTTGACCACGGCTTCGTCGAGCCGCTCGGCTATCTCGGCGTTTACGGCACGAGCTTCGGATTTCGCATCCTGCCGACGGTGGCCCGCGTTAAGCCCGGCTTTGCGCTCACCATCAATCATTCGGAGGTCGATGATGCCTTCGAGGTGCCGCTGTCCTTTCTGATGAACCCGAAAAACCATCAGCTTCACAGCAAGGAATTTCGCGGCGTGGAACGCACCTACTACGCCATGCCCTTTGCCGAGCGGTATATCTGGGGCGCCACCGCCGGGATATTGCGCGTGCTATACGAGCGGATCTATCTGACATGATCCGGCAGCTGGCGACCGAGATCGGGATTTTCCTCGTTCCCTTCGCTATCTATGCGCTGTTTCTGGTCGCCACCCGTACCGGCCTGTTGGTACCGGCCTCGTGGCCGCTTCACCTGGTGGCCAGACTTGTGGTTGGATCGCTGCTCCTGGTCATTTTAAGTTTCATCATGCTTGCAAATTTTTCCGGTGCACCGCCAAATTCGACCTACGTCCCCGCGCATGTCGAGAACGGGAAGTTAGTCCCCGGAGTTGAGAAATGAATTCTGCTCGGGTGCTGGATGCGCCCTGGCTCAAATCCGGTCCTGCCGCCCGCGTGCTCGCCCTTCTCAACGATCGTGGCGAGGAGGCGCGCGTGATCGGCGGCGCCGTGCGCAACATGTTGTTGGGGATTCCGACCGGCGATATCGACATTGCGACCACCGCACTGCCAAATGAGGTGATCCGCCGCGCCAAGGTAGCCGGGATCAAGAGCGTGCCGACCGGTATCGAGCATGGCACGGTGACGCTGGTGGTCGACGCCCATCCATTCGAGATCACGACGCTGCGCGAGGACACCGAAACCTTCGGCCGCAAGGCCAAGGTTGCCTTCGGTCGCGATTGGGTGGGCGATGCGAACCGGCGCGATTTCACCATCAACGCGTTGTCGGTCGACCAAGCGGGCGTGGTCTACGACTATGTCGACGGATTGCCCGACATCGCGGCGCGGCGCGTGCGCTTCATCGGCGAGCCCGCGCGGCGGATCGAGGAGGATTACTTACGCATCTTGCGCTTCTTTCGCATTCATGCCGCCTTCGGCGCGGGCGAGGTGGACCGCGCCGGCTATCTCGCCTGCATCGCTGCGCGCACAGGCCTGGCCGCGCTCTCGGCGGAGCGCGTGCGGATGGAAGTCCTGAAGCTACTGATCGCCGATGGCGCAATAGGCGTGGCGGCCGCCATGGCGGAGGGCGGCTTCCTGCAGGCGATTTTCGGCGGCGTCGCCTATACCGGCCCGTTGGCCAGTATGATTGCCGCCGAACGTGAGCTTGGCCTGGAGGCCGATGCGATCCGCCGCCTCGCAGCGCTTGCCGTTGCGGTCACCGAGGACGCCCGGCGCCTAGCGACGCGGTTGCGCTTGAGCAATGCGGAAGCCAAGCGGCTCGATGCGATGGGGCACCGCTGGTGGCGCCTTGCGGGAATGGATGAGGCGAGAGCGAAGCAGAGGCTCTACCGGCTTGGCGAGGAGACCTACCGCGATCGTCTGCTGCTCGCCTGGGCGCGCGCCGGCGGCCATACCGATCCCGCGCCGTGGCGGGAATTCGCAACCCTGCCGCAGCGCTGGAGCGCGCCGAAATTTCCGTTGAAGGCCGCCGATTTCATCGCTCGCGGCATTGCCGAGGGGCCAACGCTTGGGCACGTGCTGACGCTCGCGGAGGACGCTTGGCTCGCCGCCAATTTCCCGCTCGATCCGGGCTCGTTGGCGTCGATCGTCGACCAGACGGTTGCGCGTGTCACTCGCGACAGACAGTGAATTGAATACGTTCTCGGATTTTGTCTGTCATTCCGGGGCGATGCGTTAGCATCGAACCCGGAATCTCGAGATTCCGGGTTCGGTCGCGACGCGCCCGCCCCCGAATGACCAGAGCCTACGGCCACTTCACCTCGGGCGGCATCGAGGAGAGGATGGATTCGATATTGCCGCCGGTCTTCAAGCCGAACAGCGTGCCGCGATCGTACAAGAGATTGAATTCGACATAACGGCCGCGCCGGATCAATTGCTCCTCGCGCTCGATTTCCGTCCACGGCGTGGTGAAATTGGCGCGCACGAGTTGCGGGTAGGCCTTCAAGAATTCGCGGCCGACGTCCTGGGTGAAGGCGAAGTCGGCGTCCCAATCGCCGGAATCGTGATGATCGTAAAAGATGCCGCCGATGCCGCGCGGCTCCTCGCGATGCGGCAGGTAAAAATACTCATCGCACCACTTCTTGTATTTCTCGTAAGGGGCGACCGCCGCATGCGCATCGCAGGCGGCGCGCATGGCGGCGTGAAAGGCGATCGTATCGGGGTCCTCCTGGGTGCGCCTTTGCGCAAGCACCGGGGTCAGGTCGGCGCCCCCGCCGAACCAATTCCTGGTCGTGACGATGAAGCGCGTGTTCATGTGCACGGCAGGGATGTGCGGACTACGCATATGCGCGATCAGCGAGATGCCGGAAGCCCAGAAGCGCGGATCCTCCGACGCCCCGGGAATTTGGCCGCGGAACTCCGGGGCGAATTCGCCGAATACGGTCGAGCAATGCACGCCGACCTTTTCGAACAGGCGGCCGTGCATCATCGCCATCACGCCGCCCCCGCCGGGGCCGCCCCGATGATCGTCGCGCTGCCACGGGTTGCGCGCGAAATGCTCCGGGTTGCCGGGAAAGAGCGCCGTCGGCGCTTCGTATTCCAGCTGCTCGAAGGCGGCGCAGATGTCGTCCCGCAATTGCTCGAACCAGGCTTTCGCGCGAGCCTTGCGTGCTTCGATATCCGATGAGTTCATCACTCGCCTATCTTGTGAAGGATGAATCCGCGGCCCTCTAGTCTGATCCTCGAGGGCTCATCTGATCCCGATGGTCTTGTGTGTCTGCAGGCTGAGCCGCCACCGCGGATGGTTGAGGCAATAGCTGACCGCGCGTGCGGTATTCTCGGCGATATCCGGACCGTCCATCGGCTGCAGCGAGAAGCGCTCGAAGGCGAGATCGGCGAAGCATTCCGGCTCGGCGCCAACTTGCGGATAGACCAGCTTCAGTTCGTGGCCACGCCGCAGCACGAGCCGGCTGCCCGCTTTCGGGCTAACGCAAATCCAATCCAATCCTTCCGGCGCCTCGATCGTGCCATTGGTCTCAACGGCGATCGCGAACCCATGCCCGTGGAGCGCGGCAATGAGGGCTGCGTCCACCTGGAGCAGCGGCTCGCCCCCGGTCAGCACCACGTAGCGGTTGCGGTCATCTCCCCTCCATTGCGCGGCGATCGTGTCGGCAAGCTCGTCGGCCGACGCGTAGCGGCCGCCCAAAGTACCATTGCTGCCGACAAAATCGGTGTCGCAGAACTGGCAGATGGCACTCGCGCGGTCCTCTTCGCGGCCGCTCCAGAGATTGCACCCCGAAAACCGGCAAAATACGGCCGCGCGCCCCGCATGCGCGCCTTCGCCCTGCAGCGTCAGGAAGATTTCCTTGACGGCGTAACTCACTTAACTCGCTCCTTGCCCTTTGAGGCGGGTCTGCCGCAGCGCTTCGCCGACCGCCATCGCCGCTGCCATCGCGACATTGAGCGAGCGCAAGCTCGGCCTGATCGGAATCTTGAGCCGCGCGTCGGCCCTGGCGGCAACGGCCTCGGGAACACCTGCGGTTTCACGGCCGAAAATCAGGATATCGGTCTCTCCGTATTGAAAGTCCAGGTAGGAAGTTGCGCCCTTGGTGGTGAACAGCAGGAGCCGGTGCCCGGCCTCGCGGCGCCATTCATCGAATTTGTCCCACGAATCGTGGCGCATCAGCATCACCTGATCCAGATAGTCCATTCCCGCCCGGCGGAAAGCCCGATCGGATACCGGAAAGCCAGCCGGCTCGATGATATGCGCGGTCACATCCAGGCAGGCACAAAGGCGCAGAATCGTCCCGGTATTCGGGGGGATATCGGGCTGAAAAAGCGCAATCTGCATCTGAGATGACCTAGGCGGAATGCGCGGGCCCCTACGCGCACCGCGCGGAATTCGTGCATTGCACGTTTGTTGGCCGATAGCGGGCTTGCGCTCTTCCGGCAAGGGTGCCAATAGAACGATTCTGGGCTTTCCGTTCGGCCTGCCTGGGCTGAAATAAGGTTGGTCCCTGCCGCCGCGGGGGACGCGGGCGCCGACAGCCTTTCCGGCCATGCTTTTTAGCGTATCCGGAGCGGTTCTGCCGGCTGCGAGAATAAGAAAGGGGTTTGGAAACGTGACGACAGCGT
>Ga0134125_10006765_pt1 | contig 12950 bp, 8 predicted proteins | sample KB31751_FD_96464 | JGI IMG/M metagenome (GOLD analysis project Ga0134125, IMG submission 96464) | Terrestrial soil microbial communities with excess Nitrogen fertilizer from Kellogg Biological Station, Michigan, USA - KB3-175-1 | ecosystem: Environmental > Terrestrial > Soil > Unclassified ... | reverse complement strand
TGGGTGCCGGGCCGTTCCGAGTACGTGAACACGTGCAGATAAGTGAACGGGCGATCTTCGATGAAGCGGACGGTTTCGTTAAATTCCGCATCGGTTTCGCCGGGGAAACCGGTCATGACATCGGCCCCGATGCCCGCGTCCGGCATCAAAGTGTGCGCGACGTCGAGGCGCGACGCATAGTGACGCGTGCGATATTTCCGGAACATTCGTTTGAGAACGGTATCCGAGCCCGACTGCAGCGGGATGTGAACATGCGGCGCGATGCGCGGCTGGCCAGCCATTAATTCCAGCAGTTCAGCGCTCCAATCCATCGGCTCAACCGAGCTGATGCGGATTCGCTGAACCGGCGTGTCTTGCAGAACCGCGCGAAGCAGATCGGGGAAGCGCAGGCCGCCCGGCAAGTCCCTGCCCCAGCGCCCGAGATTGATACCGCTCAGAACAACTTCGCGGTATCGTTCTGCGAGTCCGTGCACCTGTTCGACAATGCTCGCGAGCGGCGCGCTCCGGCTGAGGCCCCGCACGGACGGAATGATGCAGAATGAACACTTATTGCTGCAACCGTCTTGTACTTTCAGATTAGGCCGGGTGCGGTCGCCGTAGGCGTCGATGACCGGCGCGGCAAGAAATTCGCGCGACTGTTGGATATCGCCGATGACGATCTGGCCGTGGAACTCTTCCGTCCGGGGGGATCCCAGCACGATGCCGGCAATCTGCGTCGTGTGAGAATTGCCCACCACCCAATCAACGCCATCGAGAGCCGCCAGTTCCTCCGGCGCGCGCTGGGCGTAGCAGCCGGTGACCAGGATCTTGGCGTGCGGATTCTCACGATGAATCCGGCGAACGGCCTGCCGCGCGTCGGCATCCGCGCTGACCGTGACCGTACAGGTATTCAGAACAACCAGATCGGCGGAAGCAGCATCCGGAACGGCGCACAAGCCGCGATCCTCAAACGATGTCTGAATACCGGCGCCGTCGGCCTGCGAGGCGCGGCACCCGAAACTGTGTACAAAAACTGTTTTCACGAGAACTCAAATTGGGAGCTATGGAGCCGGGCGAGGCATGCATGGCCTCTACACGTTCCCCGCGCATCTCCCTTCAGTTTCGCGCATCTGTAAATAGATGCAATAATCAAGGTTCCTGCGCGTTCGGGCGACCGCCGGGTGGATCGCTTGCGTTTCCGCCGGGAGGAAAGTCCGGTCTCCATAGGGCAGCATGCCGGCTAACGGCCGGGGATTGGCTCTTAAAGGGCCCGTTACGGATCAGTGCCACAGAAAATATACCGCCGTTCGCATTTGCGGGCGGTAAGGGTGAAATGGTGCGGTAAGAGCGCACCGCGGCTTGAGCAATCAGGCTGGCAGGGAAAACCCCATGTGGAGCAAGACCAAATAGGGGAGGAGGAGCGGCCCGCTCCGCTACGACTTCCGGGTAGGTTGCTTGAGCCCATCAGCAATGGTGGGTCTAGAGGAATGGTCGCCGCCCGCTTCATCGCGGGAACAGAAACCGGCTTACAGAACGCGCAGGTTCACACACGCTCGGGTAAGGCCGGGCTATACTTCAACAGGCGTGGGCCATCGCATGTCGCGGATGGCTATAATTCGAAGCGCACCCCGTCACTCGGCGCACTTCTACCGGATCAAGAGGCTTTGCGACGAGATCAAAGCCGCCGTGGGCTAAAACGTCCACCCACAAGCTTTCGTCCGCCGCGTGCGACATAACAATCACCGGCAGTTGCCCGAAGCGAGCCACGCTCTCCAGGAGATCGCACCAGTTGCCGTCGGGAAGTTCCTTTTCGCAGAGGACGGCCGCGCACTTGGAGCGGCGCAGCGCCGCCAGAGCCTCGGCACACGTTTGCACCGGCTTAATTGTCCAATTTTCGAGGATCGCTTCGAGCGCCTTGGAATCGCCCAGGTCCGCGCTTACCGCGAGTAATGTCGCTTGTTCCACCGCCGACGTTATTGCGTTTGCCATCATCCCTCTTTCCCGGCTCACACTCGCAACGCTATTTCTTCATGTTCAAACAAAACACCTGATTCCTAAACTCAGGTTGCCTCTATTTCAACAGAAAACTCACTTTTTGCAAATACTTTTTACCTAGGAGAAGGCCGAAAAACCCGTCTGCTTTTGTAGCTTCGCGGTTGTCAGCAGTGGGTTTACAAGGAGTGAACACTGACTTCAGCGTTAACCTACGAATTTATTTATTCCGGTATTAGCGAAATCAGCGTACTTACCTCACGGTAATGTGGCGACGATTATGTTTGGACAGCCGTTACGGAACCGAAATTCTTCAGGCGGGGCACACGCGCCAGCCGTGCCAAATCGGGACGAACCGACGGAAGCGGTTTGGCTCGCAACGGCTTCTCCTGAAGCAGCAACTCCGTGGCTTGGACACGCGGGTCGGCATGAAACCAGTTGACAAACGGCGCGTCGCCCAACCAGTTCGTCATCGCCAGCAACGACATACCCTGGTGATGCGCCATCCACATTCGAACGATGACACCCTTGCGCCACGGAAACCACTGGCGCTTCAGAACGCCGTAGTCCACCGACTCATAGAAGCCGAACGGACTGGACCAGCCGTGCCGGGCCATTTGGGACAAGTTACGAAGAGCGGCCGAGGGATTCACCATCATGGCGAGCCAAGCCGAATACGGCGAGATGACAAGCCGATTTATTTCTTGGGCTCCGCCTTTCAGGGAGATGGGAGGGATGCCGAACGCGAGATACTGATAGTGGCCCTCAGCATTTTGTTGGCTCCACGCGGATTCCGAAATGCCCCACGGAGTCCGGTATTTGTGCGCGTACATCTGCTGCACCCGTACAGCCGCGTGGGCGGTTCGATCGAGCATGGTGTGGGGATATAAATTCATCCAGAGCGCCGGCATCAGGTACTCGAACATCGTGCCGGTCCAGGAAGCCAGCAGGGTTTCACCCTGCCAAGTGGTGTGAGCACGCCCGAGACGGAACCAACTCTCCTGTGGTATCTCGCCTTTGGCGATGGCGACAAATGCGGCAATGCGAGCTTCCGACGCAATGAGGTCATAGCAGGCTCGCTCCGCCTGATTCGCCCCGGCATCGTAGCCCACCGTGAGCAGCTTGCGCCGCGGGTCGAACAGGATAGAGAAGTTCATCTGCTGCGTGAAAATCTCGGCTCTTTGGGCAAGCGCCCGTAAACTGGCGGAGAGCGCTTCGGCGTTCGATTTGCAATCGGGCAAAAGCGCCTTTACCCGGGCCATGGCGTCCAGCGTGGGCGTGCCAGCCCCGGCGCGTATGGCCGCATGCAAGTTCCGGTCGAGTTGGGTATAGACGGCGCTGGCCGTGCGTGGAGTCAGTTTCGCCGCCGCGCCTTTCAGTTCCAACTGAGGGACGTCCAACAGCACGGCGTTTTCGGGAAGCAGCCAAGGCGCGTAATCGGTGGCGAGCAGGCGAAGGGCCTGCACTCTTTTCCGGACCTCGGCGAGCCACCACGCGCCCTCGCCGCCTGCCGCCTGGCGCGGCGGCTCGGACGACCAGGTATCCGGCTGCTTCAAAATCGCCGTTATCCAGCTATCGTCCGCAGCGGTGGCGCGGGGCATTTTCCAGACTTGTTTTCGTTTGATGGCGCCTACGCCCCGAAGTAATTGAAGTTCATCCGCAACGCTCTCGCGCAACGCCGCCGAAATGATCGGCTGCCGGTCCTGATCGAGCAGGCCCTGCTTCAAGGACCACAGTGAGGCGACCAGGTTTCCATTGTCCACCGTCGAGACAAACAAGGGGTTAAGAGGCTTCAACGTGAGATTGTCGTACCAGTTGAATAAATGCCCTTCGAACCGGAGCAACTTGTCGACGGAATCAAAGGTGCTTCGGGTGAGCGTTACGAGTTCGGGAACGGTAATGGCGCCGAGGGCGCAGGCCGCCTGACGCGAGTTCAGCAAAAATCCCAAGTTGGTCGGCGATAAACGGTCAGCGACGATGCGCGGGTTCTCCTGCACGTTGTCGGGTATGAGCCAATGATTGAGGTCGTTGCTGAATTCGGCAAAAAACCGCCACGTCTTGAGGAACGATTGCTCCGCCAGGCGTCGTTCCGAAGCGCTTATCGAATACGTTTGCGATAACGGGGGGCGATTCAACCAGGTGGATACCAGTTTTGAACACGCCCAGACAACGAGCACCGGCGCCGCATACGGAAGGGCCTTCGGGTGAAACAGCCACATCAAGAGCCCCAGCACCGCGGCGAGGACGGGCATCCAGTTCAGGTATGTGTCGACGGGCGTCCGTTTCTTAAGCCCGAGTTCCGCTTCCGTCGCCGTTTCCCATTCGAGCAGGCGGCTCCGCGTGATGTTGCTGCGAACAACGGTCCGTATGATCGCATCAAGCGCAACCAACGCCTGGTGTGCCAGGAAGACGATATTCAGGATAACGGTGGCAAAGGTGTTCGAGAGATTGCGGAAAGCATCATGAAGCGCCGCCGCCTCGCGCAAGCGCAGAAAACGGAACAGCCCGAAGAGAAACTGAAAAATACCGGGGAGGAATAACAGGCCGGCAATGATGCACGTCCAGGCGGATGGCCCGCCGGGCATGAAAAACCATCCAGCGATGAAGAGCACAAAGGTTGCCGGCTCGACCAGGCTGCGCCGCAGATTATCGAACATTTTCCAACGCGAAATCAGCGAGATGGGGTTACGCACAAGGCGTCCGGCTTCATCCGGCACCCAGGCAAACAGCCAGCGGGCGATCTGCCAGTCGCCGCGCAGCCAACGATGTTTGCGGCGATTGTAGGCGCTGTAATGCGTGGGGTAATCGTCTATCACTTCGACATCGGAAAGCAGTCCGGCGCGGGCGTAAGCGCCTTCGATAAGGTCGTGGCTCAGAAGCGTATTTTTCGGGAAGCGAAACTCCAGCACCTGGCGCAGAACATCGACTTCATAGATGCCCTTCCCCGTGAAAATACCCTCGCCGTAGAGATCCTGATAAACATCCGAGACCGCTCTAGTGTATATGTCAAAGCCGGTTTGGCCGGAATAAAGTTGGGCCAGGCGAGAGCGCCCAGCCGACTGAAGGCTGATGCCGACTCGGGGCTGAAGAATACCGTAGCCTTCCGTAACGATCTTGCGGGTTCGATCGACCACGGCCGCGTTCAGCGGATGAGCCAGCGTGCCGATCATTCGGGCCGCCGATCCGCGGGGCAACTGGGTGTCGGAATCGAGAGTGATGACAAACCTGACATCGCGGAGGAGAGCCATGTCTCCAGCTTTCACCGGAAACGGATCGTAAACGCCGCGCAGCAGCTTGTTCAGATCTAACAGCTTGCCTCGTTTGCGCTCCCATCCCATCCAGGCGCCTTCCTGCGGATTGAACACACGATGGCGGTGGAACAGGTAAAACTGCCCAAGACCCAGTTTTGAGTACTTCTTGTTCAATTCGTCGACGAGACGAACGGCGAGCTCGATTTTTGGATCGCGCTCGTCGGCGCGTTCCGCAGTGTCAGGCAAGTCCGTTAACAGCGCGTAGTGAATGTTTACATCCTGGTTGCCGAGATAGCGCACCTCGAGATCCAGGACGAGCTGCCGGATTTGCCGCTCATTGATCAACAGTGTCGGCACCGTCACGAGCGCCTTGCAGTCGGCGGGAACGCCTTCCGAAAAATCGAGCTTCGGAAGGGGCCTGGGGCGCAGAACGGACGTAATAAAATAATTTACTAACTCAACAGCCGCCTGAGTCACCGGAATGAGCAGCAGCAAGGCAACTATAAACAAGTAGCCGAGACTATACTTACCATGAGAGTAAGGCACGATAATGCCGACGATGGTAATTAGCGAAATGAATTCGATTCCGATAATGTAGAACTCATCCGGATATCGGCGCAAGATTCCCTGCAGCCATGTATCGAACGACGGGCGGTAGCGGATGCGGGAACGAAGTAGATTAACGCCGCGATCGACCAGGTAATAACCGACATGCCGGCGCCGCAGTGTGTCACGGTCGGCCGGATCTTCGGCTTGTACTTCGCGGGCTAAGTGAACGGCCATGCGCGCAATCTCGATTTCGCTCGCATGCGAGTGCTCCGCAAGGTCGCTGACGGCCGTCAGATAGTTCTCGCGAGTAATCTCGTCCATGCGCGCGTAGACGCCAGTGGGGTCTTCGCGCAGGATCGCGTTCACGTATGAGATCGGCTTGATCAACTCGTCCCAATCCAACTCGCCGGTAAGCCGAAGGCTTTGAATCACGTGATCCATGTGCGCCGATCGCTGCGACGCGGATCCCGTTAGAAACGCCTGCAAAGCCTGTTGCCCGCGGCGCGCGGCTTCTTCGAAGATGACGAGCTTCAGCATCAACGCCATCGCCCACAATTCGCGATGCTCCAGAGGCTCCACTTCTTCAGCGGCGGCGACAAAGGCGGTCAGAGTAACTTCAGACAACTGGTATTGAACCGCTTCCAGATACCCGCGCATCAGCATCCAGACGCGCGGCATCTCGAGTCCATCGGCGGCGCGCGCGATCGGAAGCTTTTTGAACAGCTTCATGCTGGTGCGGAATTCAATGACGTCCGATGCGAAAAGCCGGAGATGATCCGAGAGCCAGCGGAGGTCTTCGCTCAGATTGTCCTGCTTGTGCGAGGAAAGTTCGTACTGCAGTCCTGCCAGGATGCCAACGGCATTCTCGTATCGATTTTTAAGTTCGGGGCAGCGCGTCTTGTGGGGCAGAGTGACCCAACTGACCGCGACTTCTTTCGCGCGAGCAGACAATGCCGCGTAATCGCTCGCTTCGGGGAGCACGGCCGGCCCAACTCCCGACCACGTGATGTTTCTAACTACACTCCCGCCTGCCATTTCCGCTCCTTCAACGATAGCTTGATGCCTGTAATTCGAACATTTCGGCGTAGCGGCCGCCCATTGCTATCAGCTTGTCATGGCGCCCCTCCTCGACGATCCGGCCGCCATCGAGGACGACGATGCGATCGGACATGCGCACGGTGGAAAACCGATGCGAAATCAGCAGAGTCATTTTGCCTTTCGTCAAATCGCTGAACCGTTCGAAGACTTCGTATTCAGCCTGTGCGTCGAGCGCAGCCGTAGGCTCGTCCAGAATAAGAACCTGCGCATCGCGGAGATAAGCACGGGCGAGCGCAAGGCGCTGCCACTCGCCGCCGGACAAGTCGACTCCGCCTTCAAACCTGCGGCCCAGCATCTGATCGTATCCGTTGGCTAGCTTGTGAATGACGAGATCGGCCAAGCTCTTGTGCGCGGCGGCTTCGATCGCTTCCCTGTCGTCCAACTTCTCGATTCGGCCGACGGCAATATTTTCGGCAGCCTTCATCTCGTAACGCATGAAGTCCTGGAAAATGACGCCAATCTCACGACAAAGGTCCTCGACGGAATACTCGCGCAGATCCACGCCGTCCAGCAGAATCCTTCCCTCCGATGGATCGTAGAGCCGGCTGATCAGTTTCACGATGGTCGTCTTGCCCTGGCCGTTTTGGCCAATCAAAGCCACGCGTTCGCCGGGTTCTAAACGGAAGTCCAGCTTGTCGAGAATACGGCGGGTGGTTCCCGGATACCAGAACGACACATCTTGAAATTCGAACCCCCGGCGGATGGGCCGGGGCGCCGGTAATGCATTCTCTTTCGACAGCACCGTAGGCTTCATATTGAAAAACGCCAGCAAATCGGTGAGATAGAGAGCCTGGTCGGCGATGCCGGCAACAGTTGTGAATATGTTCTGGATGTTCGCCGAAATCTGCAGAATGGCCCCGGTTAGAAAAACCATGGTGCCGATGCTGATCTGTCCTTGTAGCGTCCGGTAGAGCACGTATACGTAGGCGCCGTAGTAGCCACCGCTGCTCAACAATCCAAGCGCGGCGTTGGCTGCGAGGCGGCGCCGCGCCAGCTTCACATTCTCGTCGTAAATGCCATTCCAAAGAGCGCGAAACCGCACCGTCAGAAAATCGCGCAGTCCGAAGAGTTTCAGCTCCTTCGCAGCTTCCTTGCTGCCGCCAAGCACACGGAGGTAATCCATCATGCGCTTGCGAGGCGTTTGGCTGAAATTCAGAGCGTAGCCAAGAAACGCGAAATGGCTTTCGCCGAGGAATGCGGGCGTGACGAACGCGACGAGCCAAAGAAGCAGCCATGGCGAAAGCCATAAGATGGGGACAGCGAGCGAAATGGTCGTGATGAATTGCTGAACCAGCGTCCCGGTAGCCTGGATCATCACCAGGCGGTCGGTCGCCTGAACGCGCGCGCGTTCCAGACGGTCGTAGAATAGCGGGTTCTCATAAGTGGCCAGGTCGAGCGTAGAGGCGTGCTCGAGAACCAGCACACTAACGTGCCGCGAATATCGATCCGACAGAAGCGTGTCGAAAAACGAAATAACGCGACTCGAAACACCGCCGATCACCGCCAGCGCGAACTCAGCGCCGACCAGCCACCAGAAAAACCACGGAAGAGGTTGGTGCTGGGTGGCTACGCTGTTCACCGCATCGACAATTCGCCCCGAAATCCAGAGCACTCCGATGGGCAGGACGGAAACAACCACGCGGGCGCTGAATCCCGCAACCACCACCCAAGGACCCGACTGCCAAACAATTCGCAACACCGGCGGCATATTGCGAAGCGCCGAGAGCCGGTCCCGCCAAGCGTTCCAAAAGCCTTTCTTAGTGTCGTGCATTCAATTGACTGTCACCCGCCCGATAATCGCGCCACACACCACCACGGGAGAATACAACGAGTCCTCATCAGGGCCTGGTTTTCAAGGCTGTTTGCGACGTAAGTATGCGGGCGCGGCTTCCGATTCTGAGCGGAGGCTCGAAACAGCGTCGCCCGGCATATCCCTTATCTACTAGACCATCTGTCGAACCGAACTGTTTCGGTAAATACCTAACGGTTATCTAACGGTTGCAGCGAGCTTATAGAAGCTGTTCCAGGGCGAGTTCGGTTAAGTCATCCACAAGGATATCAGGATGTTCGGCTAGCAATTCCGCACGTGTCGAAAGACCCGTAGCAGTCGCGATTGACCGGATCCCGTTAGCCCGGGCCGCTCGGATGTCGTTCGGATGATCTCCAATCAAAGAGATTTGAGCCGTTCCCGAGACGATGGACGTTCGGCGTGCTTCCTGTATTGCGAGGGCGGCCAGGGCGGCGCGGGTTTCACCGTGCTCGGCAAATGCGCCGAACATAAAATGCGGGCGCAATCCGGCAAGCTCCATTTTCCGCCAGCCGATGGCGCTCAGGTTACCGGTCACCAGTCCTGTGGCAATCCCATGTCGCGCCAGTTCAGCGAGAAGGAATACGACGCCGGGGCAGACGGTTGATCGAAGATCATCCGATGAGCCCGACAAGTAGAGTTCCTGCGCCGTCCCAATTAATTCCGGCAGCTTCGCCTCAATCTGCGGCCCCGGCAAGCCCGCCTGGGACAGCAATAGGCGGAGCAGATCGCAATCCAACATGCCTTGGGTGGGAATATCATCGAGCGTCACTGCACATCCGGTGGCCAACCTGACGCTTTCGATAAGCGCCAGCTTATGATGGTGTCCCGCGCGCCGCAACAAGGTGCCGTCGATATCAAAGAGAGCTAGAGCTTTGGCTGGCGCCTTCTTAGGATGTTTGGACGACACAGTTTCGGAGCAGCGGATGTAACGAAACCAAGAACCGCAAGGGCAAGGTTTACCGATGGGCGCCCGGGAGCGACGGTCCCAGAGCTAAGCCTTCTTTTCGGCGTCTACGGTCGCACTCGCAGCAGGCTTGTTCTGCTCGGCAGTCGCCTGCCTGATTCCGTCTTTGAAGGACTTGATCCCTTCGCCAAGCCCCTTGCCGAGTTCCGGCAGTTTCTTTGGGCCGAACACAAATAGAGCGACGGCGAGAATGATTAGCAGATGTTGAGGCTGCAGTAAACCTTCAAGCATGATGAATTGATACTCCTACGCGGCTTCTTTATTCTACGCTTAATCAATACCGGTGTGTTGAGACGTTAACGTAAAAAGGAACCGCTGTATTCCATTCCTCACTGAGAGGGACGATCAGATGTTTCCGAATGTTGCCTTGTGACCGATTTTATCTTCTAACATGTGGTGAACACCGCCCCATATACTCTGGCCTGCGGCCGGGGAAAGATCGAGCTGATGGCCGGGGATATCACAAAGATCCCAGTGGACGCCATCGTCAATGCCGCCAATTCCGCACTGGCGGGCGGCGGAGGTGTGGACGGCGCGATACACCGCGTGGGTGGAGCATCCATCATGAAGGAACTAGACGAGATCCGCTCCCGTGAGGGTGGCTGCCCAACTGGAAGCGCAGTGGCGACTAGCGCGGGCCGGCTTCCGGCGAAATACGTATTCCATGCCGTCGGGCCGGTATACCGTGATGGCCGCCACGGCGAAGCGGCATTATTGCAGTCGTGCTACGTCACATCTCTGAACCTTGCGAAAGAACGCGACGTCGAGAGCATCAGCTTCCCTTCGATCAGCACGGGTATTTACGGTTACCCGCTCGAAGAAGCCGCAAAAATCGCGATTTCGAGCATATGGGAGTGGCTCGACGCTGACCAGGGAAGCGTCACGCTCGTCAAGCTGGTCCAGTTCAGCGCCTCGGATCACGCCATCTATCGGCGCACGGCGGCTGGCATAAAGCGAATGCCACTACAATGAAGTGAATGCAGGTGCTCGAGGCTGGTCCTCATAAATATCTTCTGCTGGAACTGGATCCGGAGTTCATTGGCAACATCGCGCGGCAAACGGGTTTCGAATTCAAAGTCGACGATGGGAAACGGCTAATCTCGCTCGATCTGTTGGCGGCCGATCGCCAGGCTCCGCTCCTCCTCTTCGATGCGGCGGATCCGGGCAATCTCGGCTGGTTCTCGCGCTGCCAGTTTTACGTGGATGGCCGGACCGGGGCGGTCCTCCAGACTCCCTTGACACTCGCCAATCAGCGGGACCGTAGCGGGCGTCCTTTGTCGCACGCCATCCGGCTGCAAATCACGAAGGAGTTGCCCGGCGCCTACCGCATGCCGGGCCGACAGCCGATCACCGAGCAGGTCGTGTACGCGGTTTTGTTCAATTTCCTGAATGCCTTGTTGAATACGGGCGTAGGCGTGTGCGGCGGTCCGGGCGTGCGGCCGCTCGCTGGAAGAAGCGAGCATACCGGCCAGCGAAACTGACGCTTCGTGAATTGACTAACGCTGCAACTCCGCAGCCGAGTTCCATGACCTGCGGTACCAAGGCGGCACACCGCGGCTCAACCGCCGCTGTTACAACTCTTTACACGGGCGTTTCTACCAAAACACATTTACACGCGTAACCAAGAGGGTGCTCCATTCGCCCTAACCCCTGATGGATCTGGTTCGAGCTCTTACGGCAAGTTTAGCGATTTCGGCAGGCTTATTACTCATGCCGCTTGGGGCTCCCAGGCTTCTGGCGCAAGAATCCCCGCCGGCCCGCGCGGCCCTGGATCAAGTGCTTGGCACTGTCACGGCGGTGAACGCCGGCGATAAGACTTTTACGATTAAAGAAGACAAAACCGGCACGGAATACAGCGTTTCGGCGGCAAATGCCCGGCGGCTTTTGAAGGTTCCACCTGGCGAGAAAGATCTCAAGAAAGCCCAGCCGATTACTGCCGCTCAGATCGCCGTGGGCGATCGTCTGCTGGCGAGAGGGCATAAAGACACGAGCGGCCCGAAACTCAATGCGCAAATCGTCCTCGTAATGACGTCAGGCGACCTCCAGCAAAGACATCAGGCGGAACTCGAAGATTGGCAGAAGCGCGGCAAGCGCGGCACGATTACGGCAATCGACGATGCATCCCATTCCGTCGTGATGGCGGCTCCTACGCCGGAAGGCACAAAGACCATCACGGTGACGACCACTCCGGAGACGAAATTCACCCGATACGCTTCGACCTCAGCGAATTATTCGGATGCGAAACCTAGTTCTTTTTCCGAGCTAAAGCCCGGCGATGAGCTTCGGGTGCTTGGAAACAGCACCAATGCGGGTACGGATGTGGCTGCCGAACAGATAATATCGGGAGCGTTCAAGACAATTGCGGCGACCGTCGTTTCTATCGATCCGGATGGAAAGCAGTTGCAGGTCACCGATCTCCAGACCAAGCAGCCGATCACCGTTACGCTGGCGGCCGACTCATCGATCCGGCGTCTACCTCCCGCGATGGCGGCTGGCCTGGCTCGCCGGCTCAACGCAAGTTACAAGCCAGAAGGAGGCGGACCCGCACCGAACGGGCAGACGCCCCCGGCCGCTGGTTCTGAACAGTCGAGCACCCACCACGGAAATATGGAGCAGTCCCCTAATCCCAATGCCCCGCCAACCGCGGGCGCGGGGCCGGGCCGCAGCGGCTTCAGCGGCGATTTATCGAAAGATGTCGAACAACTACCCAAGATTTCCGCTTCGGATCTCAAGCCCGGGGATGCCGTCGTGATCTCTGGCAGCGCAGGCGACGACAAATCTCATCTCACGGCGATCAACATCATTGCGGGTGTGGAGCCGTTGTTCGCGTCCGCCCCATCCAAAGCCGGCCGATCTGCCGCATTGGGAATGTGGAATCTGGACGTGGGAACGCCAGGCGAAGACAGCAGCGGAGCAGGCGGCGATTCGTCCAATAAGTAACCGAGGATTCATGTTAAAGCATAAAGTGCATTTAGCGGTACTGTGTCTACTTTTGCCGGCGGCATTTCTTTCCGCCCAGACAACAGTTCCGGCGCAGAGCCCGCAAACGGCGGAGGCCCCGCCTGTAACGAACGGTGGCACCGTCCGCGGCACTGTCAAAGACGACACCGGCGGCGTTATCCCGAAGGCGACAGTGACGCTGACCAATCAAGATGGGGCCATCCGCACCGCGCAGACGAGTGCCGATGGAGTTTACGTCTTCAGAGGCGTTGCTCCCGGGACTTACACTGTCTCGACGGAAGTACAAGGGCTTACGCAAACCGGCGTGGTGGCCATTTCCGTGAGTTCAGGGCAACCGGCCGAAGGC
>Ga0134125_10006764_pt1 | contig 12952 bp, 10 predicted proteins | sample KB31751_FD_96464 | JGI IMG/M metagenome (GOLD analysis project Ga0134125, IMG submission 96464) | Terrestrial soil microbial communities with excess Nitrogen fertilizer from Kellogg Biological Station, Michigan, USA - KB3-175-1 | ecosystem: Environmental > Terrestrial > Soil > Unclassified ... | reverse complement strand
CTGGCCACGTGCGGGGTGGCCAGGGTGATCGCCAGGGTGAACAGGCCCGGTGCCAGGAAGGAGGCGGCCCGCCCGGTGGTGGCGTAGAGGCCGAACAATTCCCCCTCACGGCCGGCCGGGGCCAGCCGCGCCAGGAAGGCGCGGGAAGAAGACTGCGCCGGTCCCACGAACAGGCACAGCAACAGCCCGAAGACCCAGAAGCCGGTGGCCCCGGGGGCGAGGAAGACCCCGGCGGCGGCGATGAGCAGCCCGGCCAGCGAGCCGATGATGACCGCCTTGGGGCCGATCCGGTCGTCGAGCAGGCCGCCGGCCATGGCCCCGGCGGCGGCCACGACGTTGCCGACGATCGCGAACACGATGACCTGGGAGAGCGGGAAGCCGAAGGTGCCGGCGGCGATGACGCCGCCGAAGGCGAAGACCGCGGCCAGCCCGTCGCGGAAGACCGCCGAGGCGATGAGGAAGAAGACGGTATGCGGTTCGGTGCGCCACAGCGAGACCACGTGCCGTCCCAGCCGCTTGTAGGACTCCACGATGGAGACCTTCGCCGCCGCCTCCCGGCGGCGGATCTCCGGGACCGCGAAGAGCACGGGCAGGCCGAAGCCGAAGAACCAGACGGCGGAGAAGACGGCGACCAGCCGCAGGTTCAGGGATCCGCCGGTCGAGGCGCCGGGCCAGTCGACGACCGGCTGGACGAACAGGAACAGGACGAGTGCCAGCGCCAGGATCCCGCCCAGGTAGCCCATGCCCCAGCCGAAGCCGGAGACCTTGCCGATGTTCGCCGGGGTGGAGATCTGCGGGAGCATGGCGTTGTAGTTCACCGAGGCGAATTCGGAGAACACGCTCGCCACGGCGATCAGCGTCACCCCGAAGAACAGGAACCGGGGATCGGGGAAGACGAAGAAGCAGGCCGCCGTGGCCAGGGCGACCAGCACCGTGTTCACCCCGAGCCAGAACCTCCGCCGCCCGCCGAAGTCGGACCGCTGCCCGGTGACCGGGGCCAGCAGGGCGATGACGACGCCGGCGGTCGCCAGGGCGGCACCCAGCGCCGCCGAGTTCGCATCGGTGTCGCCGAACAGCGAACTGGTCAGGTAGACCGTGAAGACGAACGTCGTCATCACGGCATTGATCGCCGCGGCCCCCCAGTCCCAGCTCGCCCACGCGAGGACCTGCTTCGACATCGTCGCCGCCCCGCGGGACGGAGGGGCCGTGGGCGTGGCGTTCGGGCTCATGCCTGCATCGTAACGCCCTTGGCGAAATATCGGTCCGGAAGACATCCACCGGCGGAATTGGATTCTTGAACTGTTAAAGTAAAAGGAAAACCTGATCGTCCGCTGCGGTGTCGAACCATGCGTGGCCCAGAATCCCCGGGAGGAACGAGTGGCTCTGGTTCTCATCGCGCTGTTCGCGGTGAGCGCCGTCGCGCCGCTGTTGTTCCGCAGGTTCGGCCGCGCCTCCTTCTACCTGCTCGGGGCGGTCCCCGCCGCGGCCTTCGTGTGGCTGCTGGTGGTCTTCCCGTCATCCACCTCGGCCGACCAGGCGGCCCTGGCCGGGGAACCCAACGCACCGCCGGGCCTGGCGGTCGAGTGGATCCCCGGGCTGCAGCTGGAACTGGCCTTCCGGATGGACGCCCTGGCCGCCATCCTGAGCCTGCTGATCCTCGGCGTCGGGGCCCTGGTGCTGTTCTACTGCGCCCGCTACTTCAAGAACGAGGACGCGAACATCGGTCCCTTCGGGGCCCAGCTGCTGGCGTTCGCCGGGGCGATGTTCGGCCTGGTGGTCTCCGACGACCTCATCCTGCTGTTCATCTTCTGGGAAATCACCACCATCCTGTCGTACCTGCTGGTCGGCTTCGCCCGCACCCGCATCTTCGCCCGCCGCTCCGCGCTGCAGGCACTGCTGGTCACCACCTTCGGCGGGCTGGCCATGCTGCTGGGGCTGGTGATGATCGGCCAGAGCGCAGGGACCTACCGCCTCTCCGAGGTCATGGCGCAGGCACCCGAGCTGGTCTCGCGGGGCACCCTCATCGACGTGGCCATCGCCCTGGTCCTGATCGGCGCGGTCAGCAAGTCCGCCCTGGTGCCCTTCCACTTCTGGCTGCCCGGGGCGATGGCCGCCCCCACGCCCGTCTCGGCGTACCTGCATGCCGCCGCCATGGTCAAGGCCGGGATCTACCTGGTGGCGCGGCTGGCCCCCGGCTTCTCCGACACGTCCTTCTGGGATCCGCTGGTCGTCGGCCTGGGGCTGGCGACCATGCTCGTCGGCGGATGGCGTGCGCTGCGGCAAACGGACATCAAGCTGATCCTGGCCTACGGCACCGTCTCGCAGCTCGGCTTCCTCATGCTCACGGTCGGCCAGGCCCACGCCAATGCCGCCATCGCCGGGTTGGCGATCATGCTGGCCCACGGCTTCTTCAAGGCGGCGCTGTTCCTGGTAGTCGGCATCATCGACCACCAGGCCGGAACCCGTGATGTCCGGCTGCTCTCCGGGCTATGGCGCACGGCGCCCAAGCTCTTCGTCGTCGCCCTGTTGTCCGCCGCATCGATGGCCGGGATCCCCCCGCTCTACGGCTTCGTCGCCAAGGAATCGGTCCTCGAGGTCCTGCTGGGGGGTGCCGCGGACGGGCCGTGGGGCCTGGTGGTGTTCATCGGCGTCGTCCTCGGTTCCATCCTCACCGTGGCCTACAGCGCGCGGTTCATCTGGGGCGGCTTCGCCTCCAAACCGGGCATGCCGGCCACGCCCTTCAAGGCCGTCCCGTGGCTCTTCCTGGCCTCCCCGGCCGTGCTGACGGTCGCAACGGTGGCCTTCGGCCTGTTCCCGGCCCCGCTCGGGCATGCCGTCTCGGCGTTCGCCTCGCTGTTCCCGGCCGAGGAGCACCCGGTGCACCTGGCCCTCTGGCACGGCCTGACCCCCGTGCTCGGCCTCTCCGCCCTGGTCGTGGCTGCCGGCCTGCTGCTCTACCGGTGGCGCGTGGGCTTCGGCGCCCTGCAGGCGCGGGTGCCGGCGCTCGTGGACGCGGAACTGGCCTACAAGGCGGTCCTCAACGGCATCGACGAGGTCGCGGTCTGGGTCACCGGCCGCACCCAGCGCGGTTCGCTGCCGTTCTACCTGGGCGTCATCCTGCTGGTGGCCCTCGTCGTCCCGGCCGTCGCCGCGATAGCGAACGAGACCCCCGTCCCCGGCCAGCTGGCCTGGTTCGACACTCCGGCCCAACTGGTCACCGGGCTGTGCATGATCGTCGGGGCGCTGGCCGCCGTGCGCGCCCAAAAGCGCTTCCTGGCCGTCCTCATGGTCTCGGTGGCCGGCTACGGCATGGCGTTCATCTTCGCGCTGCAGGGCGCCCCGGACCTGGCCCTGACCCAGCTGCTCGTCGAGACGATCGTGCTGGTGGCCATGGTGCTGGCCCTGCGGGTGCTGCCGCCGCCGCTGTGGATCGAGAACCCCGCCGGGCACCGGATCGCCCGGGCCGTGCTGGGCATCGGCTTCGGCCTGGCCATGATGGCCATCGCCGCCACCGCGATGGCCTCGCGCGTTGCCGCACCGATTTCGCTGGACTTCCCCGAACTGGCCTACGTCGGCGGTGCGGGCAAGAACATCGTGAACGTCACCCTGGTGGACATCCGCGTGTGGGACACCTTCGGGGAGATCACCGTGCTGGCCGTGGCCGCCACCGGCGTGGCCTCGCTGATCTTCGTCCGCGGCCGCGGGGACGTGCGCCGCCGGGCACGCGACGCCGAGCCCGGCTCCGTGGGCCGCATGCGCCCGGAGTCCGGAAGCGCCCGGGCCGCCGCGACGCTCGCGACCGCCCGCCACTTCGCGCAGTCGGCCAAGAACGCCTGGCTCGTGGCCGGCAAGACGCTGGCCCCCGAACGGCGTTCGATCATCTTCGAGGTGGTCGCCCGGCTGGTCTTCCACACGATCATGCTCTTCTCCGTCTACCTGCTGCTGGCCGGCCACAACTCACCCGGCGGCGGCTTCGCCGGTGGCCTGCTCGCGGGCCTGGCCCTGACCATCCGCTACCTGGCCGGGGGGCGCTTCGAGCTCGCCGAGGCCAGCCCCATCAGCCCCGGCACCCTGCTCGGGATCGGCCTGGCCGTGGCCTCCCTGTCCGGGATCGTGCCCCTGCTCCTGGGCGGCCAGCTGTTCCAGTCGGCGGTCGTTGAATTCGCGTTGCCCCTCTTCGGCAGCCACAAGTTTGTCACCTCCACCTTCTTCGACATCGGCGTCTACCTGGTCGTCGTCGGCCTGGTGGTGGACGTGCTGCGCAGCCTCGGCTCGGAGATCGACGAGAAGACCGAGAAGCGCGGGTCGGGCAGCGGACAGCGCACCGCCGGCCGCGGCGCCTCCCAGCGGACGGGGGTCGGACGATGAGCGTGAACGTGACCCTGCTGGTCGTGATGGGCGTGCTCTTCGCCACCGGCATCTACCTGCTGCTCGAACGCAGCCTGACCCGGGTGCTGCTGGGCATCATCCTGGTCGGCAACGGGGTGAACCTGCTGATCCTGGCCGCCGGAGGGCCGGAGGGTCTGGCCCCGATCTACTCGGCCGGCACCCCGCCGGGGGAGTACGCGGACCCGCTGCCGCAGGCGCTGATCCTCACCGCGATCGTCATCACCTTCGCCGTCACCGCCTTCCTGCTGGCCATGATCTACCGCTCCTGGGTGATCGCCCGCCGGGACGAGCTCACCGACGACCTCGAGGACCGCCGCGTCGCCGAGCAGGACACCTTCGACTTCGAGGAGGACTCCGAAGTCGCGGTGGAGACCTCCGAATTCCCGGAGGACGCGGACGACGACGGGGCCCTGGCCCGCGAGGGCGTCTCCCGGCAGCAGGCGGCAGCCCGCGAGGCCGGGGAACGGCTCGCCAACGACTTCCGGCAGGCCTCCTCCGAGGAAAGCGCCGGAACCAGCAACGACCAACGGAACAGGAAGGCGCGATGATGGGCAACCCGACGGCCGTCGACTTCGCGCCGTTGGCGGTGTTGCTGCCGATCCTCGGCGCGGCACTGGCCTTCGTGCTGCGCCGCCACCCGCGCGCCCAGCGCATCGTGACCATCGGCGCGCTGTGCCTGACCCTGGTCCTCGAGTCCTGGATGCTCGTCTCCGCCTGGCAGCACGGGGCGCAGGCGGTGATGATCGGCGGTTGGGCGCCACCGTTCGGCATCTCCCTGGTGGTCGACGAGTTCTCCGCGCTGATGCTCGTCGTCTCCACCGCCGTCAGCCTCACCGTGCTCATCTACGCGACCGGGCAGGGCATGGCCGACGGCGACGAGGACGGGCCGATCTCCGTCTTCCACCCCGCGTACCTGATCCTGGTCGCCGGCGTGTCCAACGCGTTCCTGGCCGGGGACCTGTTCAACCTCTACGTCGGCTTCGAGATCCTGCTGACGGCCTCCTACGTGCTGCTCACCCTGGGCGGGACCACTGCCCGGATCCGGGCCGGGGTCACCTACGTCGTCGTCTCGGTGGTCTCCTCGGTGTTGTTCCTGGTGGCCATCGGCATGATCTACGCCGCCACGGGAACGGTGAACATGGCCGACCTCGCCGGCAAGCTCGCCGACGTCGACCCCGGCACGCAGATGGTCCTGCACGTGATGCTGCTGGTGGCCTTCGGCGTCAAGGCCGCCGTCTTCCCGCTCTCCTTCTGGCTGCCCGACTCCTACCCGACCGCCCCGGCCCCGGTGACCGCGGTGTTCGCGGGGCTGCTCACCAAGGTCGGCGTCTACGCGATGATCCGCACCGAGACCCTGCTCTTCCCGGGGGACCGGCTGCACACCGCCCTGATGGTGGTGGCCCTGCTGACCATGGTCGTGGGCATTCTGGGCGCCCTGGCGCAGGCGGACTTCAAGCGCATGCTCTCCTTCACGCTGACCAGCCACATCGGCTACATGGTCTTCGGCCTGGCCACCGGCAGCCTCGCCGCGCTGGCCGCCACGATCTACTACGTCGCCCACCACATCATCGTGCAGACCTCGCTGTTCCTGGTCGCCGGGCTCATGGAACGCCGCGGCGGGACCACCAACGTGGACCGGCTCGGCTCGCTGGCCAAGCTCTCGCCCGTGCTGGCGGTGCTGTTCTTCGTCCCCGCGATGAACCTGGGCGGCATCCCGCCGTTCTCCGGGTTCCTGGGCAAGCTCGGGCTGCTGCGCGGCGGCGTGGACCTGGGCACCCCGCTGGCCTGGGTCCTGCTCGCCGGGGCGCTGGCCACCTCGCTGCTGACCCTGCTGGCCGTCGCCCGCGTCTGGAACCGCGCGTTCTGGCGCCGCGCCGAGGACGCCGAGGACCCGGACCCGCTCCTGCTCATCGCAGCCGACGGCGGCGGGACCGCCACCACCTACCAGCACGTGCACGACGTGCCGGCCAGCCGGTACAGCGGCCGCGGCGACACCGCCCTGCTGCCGCGCACCATGGTCTACTCGACCGGGGCCCTGGTGCTGCTCGGGGTCGCGTTGACCGTGTTCGCCGGGCCCCTGTTCGACCTGGCCGACCAAGCGGCCCAGCAAATGGTCCAGCGCACCCCCTACATCGAGGCCGTCCTCGGGGCAGGAGGCGGAGCATGAGCCCGCACCGCCACCACGTCCGGCCCGCCCGCCCCTCGGAGCTGCTCACCGGGGCCCGGGGAGCCCGGGCCCGGGCACGACGCCGGCGCTCCCGCTTCCTGGTTGAACTGCCCCTGACGCTGTGGATGGTCCTGGTCTGGGGGGCGCTCTGGCAGGACTTCAGCCCCGGGAACCTGGTGTTCGGGTTCATCCTCGCCCTGGCCGTCGTGGCGACCTTCAAGCTGCCGCCGGTCGAGCTCAGCGGCCGCTTCAACGTCTGGCACGCCGTGCTGTTTGCCCTGCGGTTCCTGTGGCAGGTCGTCAAGGCCAGCATCCACGTCATGGGCGTGGCCATCGTCCGCGGGCCCGCGGTGCGCAACGCCGTCGTCGGGATCCGCATGCGCAGCCACGAGGACCTCATGGCCACGGCGCTGGGCCACGTGCTCACGCTGATTCCGGGCTCGTTCGTCGTCGAGGTCGACCGCACCACCTCGACCCTCTACCTGCACGTGCTGGACATCGACACCGACGAGGACGCCGAGGCCTTCCGCCAGGAGGTCCGCGACATCGAGGCCGCCCTGATCCGCGTCATGGGCAACAGCGAGGAACTGGCGGCGCTGCGCGCCGAGGAGGCCGCGACCCCGTCCGGCACCGCCCACGGAACGGAGCAGCAGCCATGACCCTCCTGATCGCCGCCTGGATCTCCGGGATCGCCCTGGCCATCGGCGCCGTGCTGTCGCTCATCCGGCTGGCCCGCGGGCCCTCGATCCTGGACCGCACCATCGCCCTGGACGTCCTGCTGGTCATCATCATGTGCGGGCTGTGCCTGGACATGGTCGTCAACCGGCACCTGAACCACGTCGTGTTCATCGTCGTCGGCTGCCTGGTGGCCTTCATCGGCTCGGTCACCATCGCGCGCTATGTCACGGATCGGAGGAACCCATGATGGACCTCGCCCTGGTCGAGGGCGGAACCGCCGACATCATCGTGGACTGGATCACCGCCATCTGCATGGTGGGCGGCGCGCTGATGTCCGTCGCCGCGGGCATCGGCCTGGTGCGCTTCCCCGACCTGTTCTCCCGCATGCACGCGGCCACGAAACCGCAGGTGCTCGGGCTGTTCCTGCTGCTGATGGCCGTCGCCTTGCAGATCAGGGCGTGGTCTGCGGTGCCGGTGCTGCTGCTGGCCTGGCTGTTCCAGCTGCTCACCGCCCCGGTGACGGCCCACATGGTCGGGCGGGCGGCCTACCGGACCAAGCACCTTAAACAGGAAACGCTGGTCCTCGATGACCTCAACGAGGTGGTCACCGAGGCCCAGCGCCGCCTGGACGAAAGCCGGTAGCCGTTCTCAGACCTCGTCGACGGTCTTGTTGAAGTGGCGGATGGTCCGCTGCGTTCCCCGGTTGGCCAGCACCTGGATCACGGCCGCGACAATGGCCGACACGACGGCGAATCCCAGCGCCTGGCGCAAGGTCGCCTGGGCCTGCGCGTCGGCATCGCCCGGCTTGGGCGGATTGACGCCGGTGACCTTTTCCCAGACCACGTCCACGAGCTTGCCGCCGATGAATCCGGCACCGATCGACATCACCGAGCCGAAGACTTTCAGTAGTACGTTCACGAACGATTCTCCCGTCGGTAGGTGGTTACCCGCCCAGCATAACGCGCTGTAGACTGGGCCCACTGAAACACCTACGACAGGGGAGCGTCGCCGGCCGGAAACGACCGGAAACGGACGCTGAGAGTGCGGAACGCCGCAGACCCTCGAACCTGCTCCGGCTCGTACCGGCGAAGGGAGTCGAGAATCTCAGGACGCGCGGAACCGCCGCGTAGCCCTCCCCTCCTTGACCACCAAGGAGGACACCCTCATGAGCAACACCCTCACCGCCGCGGCCACCACGCGCCGCAGCTGGCGCGTCGTCGACATCGTCGTCGCGTCCGTCATCGCCGTCGCCTCCGGCATCATCTTCTGGGCCTGGAACACCACCCACCACCTGCTGGACTTCCTCTTCCTGGCCTTCCCGCCGTCCTCGGCGCTGGTGGCCGGGATGTGGCTCTTCCCCGCAGTGCTCGGGGCGCTGGTCATCCGCAAACCCGGGGCCGCACTGTTCTGCGAGATGGTGGCCGCCGTCGTCTCCTCCCTGCTGGGCTCGGAATACGGCTGGACCGTCTGGGTCTCCGGCCTGGTCCAGGGCCTGGGTGCCGAGATCGTCGTCGCCTTGTTCCTCTACCGCCGCTGGTCCCTCCCGGTGGCCCTGCTCGCCGGGCTGCTCACGGGCATCTTCGGCGGGGTGAACGACGCCTTCGTCTTTGCCTGGTTCCCCGACTACACGACGGCGATGAAGTTCGCATACGTGGGGTGCATGGCCGTCTCCGGGCTGGTCATCGCCGGCCTGGGCAGCTGGGCCCTGACCCGGGCCCTGTCCCGGACCGGTGCCCTGGCGGCGCTGGCTTCGCGGAAGGCCTCCCAGGAGCGGATCGCCGGTTGATCCGATGAACCACCGATTGGAACCGACCGCCGATCCCCTCCCGGACGCCGGCGCGGCCCCGCGCGGCTGCACCGTCAAGGCCCGCGGCTGGGCCTGGAAGCACGCCGGTCGGGACACACCGGCCGTGGCGGGCCTGGACCTGGACATCGCCGCCGGCGAGCGGGTGCTGCTCGTCGGACCGTCCGGGGCCGGGAAATCCACGCTGCTGCATGCCCTCGCCGGCGTCCTGCAGGACGACGAGGACAATGCCTCGGCCGGCGAGCTGTCCATCGACGGCCAACCAGCCGACCGCGCTTCGGGCCGGACCGGGCTCATGCAGCAGGACCCCGAGACCCAGGTCGTGCAGGCCCGGGTGGGTGACGACGTCGCCTTCGGCGCGGAGAACCTCTGTGTCCCCGCCGCGGAGATCTGGCCGCGCGTTGCCGCCTGCCTGGGTGCCGTCGGCCTGGATCTCCCCCTGGACCACCCGACCTCCGCCCTGTCCGGCGGCCAGAAACAGCGCCTGGCCCTGGCCGGGATCCTGGCCATGCGACCCGGGCTCGTCCTGCTGGATGAACCCACCGCGAACCTGGACCCCGACGGCGTCCGGGAAGTCCGCGATGCCGTCGTGGCCTCCGTCGGACGCAGCGGGGCGACCCTGGTCATCGTGGAGCACCGGGTCGCGGCCTGGGCGGATGCGGTGGACCGCGTCATCGTTCTGGAGCCCGGCGGCGGGGTCGCCTGCCAGGGCAGCCCGGCCGAACTCTTCGCCCCGGGCCCCGTCCGCGACCGTCTCGCCGAGGCCGGCGTGTGGGTCCCGGGCTACACCCCACCGCTGCCCGCCCGCGTCCCCGCCGCGGCTCCGGGCACCGGGCTGCTGCGGGCGCGGGATCTGGCCGTGGCACGGGCCCCGCGCACCGCCCCGGCCTTGGCGGACCTCGACCTGGGGATCCGCGCCGGGGACGCCCTGTGCATCACCGGGGCCAACGGTGCCGGGAAATCCACGCTGGCACTGACCCTGGCCGGTCTGCTGCCGGAGCGCTCCGGCCGGGTGGAAGCCCGCCCCGGGCTACTGGGGCCAACGTCGGCCGGAGTGGGCGCCCCGGGGGAGGCACGGCCCTACCTCTGGCGCGCCGGGGAGCTGGTCACCCGCATCGGCACCGTCTTCCAGGAACCCGAACACCAGTTCGTCACGGCGACCGTCCGCGACGAACTGGCCTACGGCCCGCGGCACGCCCGCCGACCGGGCAGCAACGAGCGCCTGCATACCGACGCGGAGATCGACCGGCGCGTCGATGCCCTGCTGGACCGGCTGGGCCTGCGGGAGTTGCAGGATGCCAACCCGTTCACCCTCTCCGGCGGGGAGAAACGGCGCCTCTCGGTGGCCACCGTGCTCGCGGCAGGACCCCGCCTGCTGATCCTGGACGAACCGACCTTCGGGCAGGATGCGAACACCTGGCGGGAACTGGCCCTGCTGTTGCGTGAGCAGCTCGACGACGGGGTCGCCGTCATCGCCGTCACCCACGACGCGGCCTTCGCCGCCGCCCTCGACGCCACCCCCTACCCGGTGGGCCGCGCACCATCGACCACGCCATCGGCAGCCGTTCCCACGGGGACAGCACCTGTCATCGAGCCCGATGCGGCAGGCCGGGACAGCTTCTTCGGCCGCTGCAACCCACTGGCCAAGCTGGCCGCCGTCGTGTTGGCGACCACTCCGCTGATCGCCTCGCTGGACCTGGTTAGCTCCACCCTCGTCGTCCTGGTGAGCCTGCTGCTCCTGCCGCTGGCCGGCATCGGTCCGCTGCGCTTCCTGGCCCGGGCCTGGCCGTTGCTGGTGGCCGCCCTCTTCGCGGCCTGGGGCACGGCACTGGTGGGCAACGATGCCGGGGCGGTGCTGTTGGACCTGGGCCTGGCTACGGTGAGCGAGGGCTCGCTGGTCTCCGGGCTGGCCACCGGGTTGCGGGTGTTCGCGGTCGCGGTGCCGGCCGTGATCGTGCTTTCCAGCACCGACCCCACCGACCTGGCCAACGCGCTGGCGCAACAGGCCAGGCTGCCGCACCGCTTCGTGCTCGGCGCCCTGGCCGGGATGCGGCTGCTCGGCCTGCTCTCCGAGGAATGGACCACGCTCGGCATGGCGCGGCGGGCCCGCGGCGTCGGGGCCCAGGGCAGCATCCCCCAGCGGATGCGCGCCAACGCCGGGCAGAGCCTGGGCCTGATGGTCCAGGCCATCCGCCGCGCGTCCCGCCTGGCCGTCACCATGGAGGCCAAGGGCTTCGGTGGCCGGCAACGCACCTGGGCCAGGACGGCGGCGTTCGCGGCACGCGACGCCGGGCTCGTGGCCGGGGGCCTGCTGCTGGGGGCGGCAGCCACGGCCGCCGCATTGGCAGCCGGGACCTGGAACCTGGTCTGGGGCTGACCCGCCGCCCGGGTCAGCGCATGTACTCGAAGTGCCAGGCCTCGGCGTAGGGCGAGCCCTTTTCGTACACCTTGTGGTGCACCCACCCGTACCTCTTCGAGTAGGCCTTGAGCCACTTGTAGTACGTGCCGTCGAATCCGTAGTCGCGGGTCTCGGGGAAGTCGATGGCCAAGCCCCATCCGTGGTTGGAGGTGCCCGGTTTGGCCGCGATCATCCGGCCCAGCTCGCGGTAGAGGTATTCCTGGGTGCCCCGCGTGCGGTAGGTCAGGTCGATTTCCAAGTTGCGCCCGAACTTCTTCTTGAACGCCTTGTTCAACTTCGTCAGGTCGCCCAGGGCCGGTCCGGCGATCAGGTTCTGGCCCGGGTCCCAGGAGATCGCGACGAGGTTCGAGGAGGCGAGGCGCCCATTGGCCATCCGCCGGATCTGTGCCGCCGTCGTGCGCCTGGTCCACCTGCCGGTCCGTGGCTGGGTGCGCCGCAGCGTGCTGGAGCGGACCCAGCCGGTGGCGCCGGCGGTGCGCACGCAGTACCAGCCCTTCGGGGTCGCATGGGCCTTCTCCCGGCGGATGTCCCGCCAGGCAACCGTCCCCGCGGGCAGGTCCCCGATCATGGCCGTCCCGCCGGGCAGATAGTACAGGTCCGAGCCGTTGGCCGAGAAGTAGTAGCGGGCACTGCCGGGCAGCCCGTTGCGGGTCGAGGTGTAGTCCGGCTCCCGGGAGGTCTCCGGCTTCAGGTACCGGTTCGAGACATAGCCGGTCTTGCCCTTGTAGCGCAGCCGGTACCACCCGTTGGCGGCCACGCCCGTGGCGGTGAACCGGGCCCCCTTCGACAACGTGCCCAGCCGGGGGCCGCTGGTGGACGCGGAGGACCTGACGTTCAGGGCGGCCAGCGTCTGGACCCGGACCGTGACGGGGGTGGTCTTCGGCGCGACGACCTTGGCGTACCGGTTCGAGACGTACCCGGTCCGGCCACGGTAGCTGATCCGGTACCAGCCGTTGGAGGCCCGGCCGGTCGCGGTGACGGTGGTGCCCCGGGGCAGGGTCCCCAGCCGGCGTCCCCCGGTCCCGGCGCTGGCGCGCACATTCAGGTTCGCCGTCGTGATGATGCGCGTCCCGGCGGCGGCCGCGGCCTCGGGGGCGAGCAGGGAACCGGTGCCCCCGAGCAGGGCTGCCGCGGCCACGGCGGCGACGCCGAAGAGCCGGCGGCGGTCCAGCAGGGTGGGCGCCGCGGGCACCGCGGCGGTTGCGTCCGCGGAGAGGCGGTCCACGTCGAAGCCGCCCGTGCGGGTGTCGCGGTCCGGCCGGGCGGGTGCTGGCAGTGGCCCCATGGCGGTGTCCTCCTGGTGGGCGGTCAGCGGATCGTCTCGACCATGGCCGAGAGCTCGGCGTGCAGGTCCGGGTCGCGGGAGATGGCGGTGCCGTCGATGGAGTTCACCGGCGCCAGCAAGCGGATGCTCGAAACCAGCCAGACGGCGTCGGCCTCCAGGAGGTGGTGCGGTTCCAGGGGGCCGTAACCCAGTGACCAGCCGGCCCGTTCG
>Ga0134125_10006763_pt1 | contig 12952 bp, 9 predicted proteins | sample KB31751_FD_96464 | JGI IMG/M metagenome (GOLD analysis project Ga0134125, IMG submission 96464) | Terrestrial soil microbial communities with excess Nitrogen fertilizer from Kellogg Biological Station, Michigan, USA - KB3-175-1 | ecosystem: Environmental > Terrestrial > Soil > Unclassified ... | reverse complement strand
GGACTATGTTTGAATGCCTGCCCTACTTATCGCGAATTGGGCGTGGAAATGGACTCTCCTCGCGGCCGCATCCAGCAAATGATACGAATTGCAGGCGGCGAAGCCATTGATGAAACGTATGTCGAGCATATGGAGCTATGCCTTGCATGCCGGGGCTGCGAAACTGCGTGTCCTTCGGGAGTTCCTTATGGCCGTTTAATTGAAGCGGCGCGCGCCGGCATGGAGGCATCGCGGCAATATTCATGGCCGGTTCGCAAGCTGCGGAGTTTCGTTTTTAACCAATTGCTGCCGTCGCGAGGCATGCTTGGAACCGTTGGGGCGGGATTGTTTTTGTATCAAGCATCCGGCTTACAGCGGTTGGTTCGGGCGTCGGGAGTTTTAAAGCTCGCGGGTAAGTTGGGCCGCGTGGAAGCACTGGCTCCTGATATTGAAGTCCCGTTTTTCTTCTCGCACATTGGGAAAACGTATCCGGCCGAAGGAGAAAAGCGCTATCGCGTCGCATTCTTGGCCGGCTGCATTGCGAATCTAACGTTCTGCCGTCTCAACGAAGCGACCGTTCGAGTGTTGCAAAAGAACGGCTGCGAAGTGGTGATCCCCGCGGGGCAAGGCTGTTGCGGAGCGTTGCATGTTCATTCCGGGTTGAAAGAAGAGGCACAAAAACTCGCGAGAAAGAATATCGACGCGATTTTGAATGATAAGTTCGACGCGGTGATCACGAATGCAGCCGGATGCGGCTCGACGCTCAAAGAATACGACGAGCTTTTTCATGGTGACGCCGAATATGAAGGAAAGGCCCGGATTTTTTCGCAACTGATGAAAGATGTGAACGAATTCCTCGCTTCCATTGAATTGAACCAGGATATGCGGCCGCTGCCGTATACGGTTGCATATCAGGATTCCTGCCATTTGCTTCACGGGCAGAAGATAAAGGCCGCGCCTCGAAAATTGCTTCGCTCCATACCGGGCCTGACGTTTAGGGAAATGCCCAATGCGGATATCTGCTGTGGTAGCGCCGGCATTTATAACGTTGTGCAGAACGATATGGCAATGCGTATTCTGAAGCGCAAGATGGATTCCGTAAAACTCGCGAAGGCGGAGATCATTGCGACAGCGAATCCGGGTTGTATGCTGCAACTGCGAGCAGGCGTCGAGATGAATAGTACAGACCAGCGGGTGGCGCATATCGTCGAATTATTGGATGAGGCGTATGCGGCGCGGGAAAGCGACGGAAAGAGCTAGGGGGTCAGGCTAGACTGTTTAACAAGCCGAGGGTGAGATCGCGGTTCTGTCGATAACTATCGGAACGCAGCTTACGCGCTTCGTCGCGGATGACCAACGGGACTGCCTGTTCATAGCGCGAGCCGTGCGAGCGATAAGTTGCGCCAAGTTCTTCGCTTTCTTGATCGAGAACGCCAAACACGGTATCCGCATCGCCCGTGACGACCAGATCGCCAATTCGCTCGGGCATGAGGTCGAATGCGTGAGCGGCATCTTGGCGCGTCATCACCCGTTCAACGCCTTTTAATTTCTGAACGACATCGGCGACTCGCGATTCATCTGAGGGCCGTTGTAAGTAGACCCAAGCGACACCGCCAAGCCCCCGGTGGTGCCTCGGGTATTTATCTCGCTCGGCAGAGATCGCGATTCGAAGCGGTACACCGCGATTTAAACAAGCTTTCTCTAAATCCCAACCGCGGATCTTGTGGTTCAATCCGTGGTCTGCCGTAAGATAAAAGCCCGCGTCCGGAGCTATATGCGCGGCCTCGTGCAACTGAGAATCAATCATGGCCAGATGAGCGCGAGATTCATCCGATTCCTCAGCGTGCATGTGCATGGGATAGTCCGTTGTGTGAACGTATAAGATGTCGAGATCCGGGCGGCTGCGAAGATGATCCAGGACAACATCCCAGAGCCAATAGTTGATTTCCGCGCTATACACATTGGGAGGCATGCCGTATCGACGCACTATGTCGGGCGTGGGCGCCTCGGCCGCGATCACTGTGGATGCCCCGGCATTCAAGAGAGATGCGGTTTTCTTCTTGCTGGTAAAGAGGCCGGACTTGAGCTGCCGCGCGGCGGCCTTTTGGAAAAGGGTCGGCGCAAGGAGCAGGCGGGCATCTTCCATGAAGTCCTCCTGTCCGGTTTGGCGATTGAAGTATGAATTGCCGGTAATCCCGTGAACAGCCGCGGCCACACCACAGCAGATAGATGCATTGTTTGTGTTTGTGACTGAAGGCATCTGCCCATGAACTCTTGCAAAAATTCCTTCCTGCGCCCAGCGCTTCAGAGTGGGCATAGGCGATGCATCGTAATAGGGGAGACCGAAGCCATCCATCATGATGACTACACTTCGGCGTCGCCGGGATCGGGCGCTTGCTCGGAATACGGGCGCGGCAGCCGCTAAAGAGAGGAATTTCCTGCGCTCCAAGATAGGTGACAGCGTCTCAGGCGTTGTGTTCACAGAGTTCGATTATATTCATTGGCGACTTGCGAGCGAATTTGCAATATTAGGAAGCCGCGCCGCGCTATGGGTGGCGGGCAATCTTCAACAATTCGTAGCTTTTGCGGGCTTCGCCTGCCCTGCCCTATGCTCGCGCTGATTTTCGCGACTTCACCGCTATCGTTTGCATCTACAATGCGAGAATCGAGGGTATGGCCAAGCCGGCACTGTTAGCTGTCGACGACGAACCGGAAGTGTTGCGGTCTGTAGAGCGGGATCTTCGCCGCAAATACGGCCAGCAGTTTCGTATTCTCCGCGCGGAGTCGGGAGCGAGCGCGCTCGATGCCGCCCAGCGTCTTAAGGACCGCACGGAAACGGTCGCTCTGTTCCTCGCCGATCAGAGAATGCCGGTCATGTCTGGTGTCGAATTTTTGGCGGCGGCCTCGAAAGTATTTCCGGCTGCAAAAAAGGTGCTACTGACTGCCTACGCCGATACGAACGCGGCGATTGCGGCGATTAACCAGGTGCGGCTCGATTATTACCTGCTGAAGCCGTGGGATCCGCCGGAAAGCAATCTTTACCCGATACTTGACGATCTGCTGGACGACTGGCGAGCCCAATACCGGCCTCCGTTTGGCGGGCTGAGGGTGGTGGGATATCGTTGGTCACAAGAGAGCCATTCGGTGAAAGATTTTTTGGGAAGAAATTCTTTCCCCTATGAATGGATAGATCTTACCGGACGCGACGGCGATCCTGACTTACAGCCACTACTAAATAAGGAGTTGAAAGACGCTTCGAATTTTCCGGTAGTGTTGTTCCCGGATGGCACGCGTGTGGAACGGCCGACAACGGCGCTGCTCGCCGAGCGGCTAGGCTTGCAAACAAGCCCCGGAAAGAAGTTCTATGATTTGCTGATTGTGGGTGGCGGCCCGGCCGGCCTTGCAGCCGCAGTTTATGGGGCATCTGAGGGCTTGAAGACCGCCTTGGTAGAATCAGAGGCCCCAGGCGGACAAGCCGGCATGAGTTCGCGCATCGAGAACTATCTTGGTTTTCCTTCCGGCTTAACGGGCGGCGACCTGGCGAGGCGCGCAATGACGCAGGCAAAGCGTTTTGGAGTGGAAATTATCTGCCCACAATCGGCTGTCAGCATGAGATTGGAAGACCCTTACCGTATTGTTAAGCTCGCCGACGGAAGCGAGATAAGCTGTCACGCATTATTGATTGCGGCCGGTCTCGCGTGGCGTAAACTCGACGTTCCTGGTGTAGACCATTTCACGGGCACTGGCATCTATTACGGCGCCGCTCTGACTGAAGCCATTTCCTGCCGCGATGAAGAGGTAGTCATTGTCGGCGGTGCAAATTCAGCGGGACAAGGCGCAATTCACTTTGCACAGTACGCCAAAAAAGTGACGATGTTAGTTCGGGCCTCCGCGCTTGAGAGCAGCATGTCGCAATATTTGGTCGAGCAGATTAAAGCCACGCCAAACATCAATGTCCTAACCAACACGGAGGTAATGGCGGCGCTGGGCGAAGACCATCTGGAATGCGTCCGCGTTCGCAACAATGTTACAGGCGAAGCGGAAACCTTGACTGCGTCGGCGATGTTTATCTTCATTGGCGCGAAGCCGCGCACGAAGTGGCTCGCCGATCTGCTTACGCTGGACGACCACGGGTTTATTTATACGGGAAACGAAATTCCCCGCCCCGAGGGCGCCAAAGGACCCAAAGGCTGGCAGCTCGATCGCCCGCCTTTTCTGCTGGAGACGAACGTCCCCGGCGTTTTTGCGGCCGGCGATGTCCGCCACGGCTCAATTAAACGGGTGGCTTCGGCGGTTGGAGCAGGGTCCATTTGTGTGCAGATGATTCATCAGCACCTGGCTCTGCTTAGCGGCCTTGCCAATCGTCAAGCGGCAGCGGCACAGGTGTAAAGTACAGGTCAGACATGCTGCATAATCCCAAAGATCGCAAGCTGTTCCCCAAGCTCACCGAAGCAGAGGTGAAGGGGTTAATGGATCGGGGAGAGGTGGTGGCGGTCGACGATAGCCAGCTCATCCAGCAGGAAGGCGACAAGAGCTGGAGCATGTACATCGTTCTCGAAGGCGCGCTGCGGGTTTCGAGAAGGGTGGCCAATGCCGAAGAATTGGTGGCATTCCACACGCCGGGCGAATTTAGCGGCCATCTCGGGCTTCTTACAAAACAGCGATCTCCCTTCTATCTTCAATCGTGCGGCCGCACCAGACTTTTGAAGCTCAATGAGCAGGCGGTTCGAAAGCTCATATCGGAATCGTCTCCGTTTTCCGAGATGCTGCTAAAAGTGCTTGCCTATCGCTCGCGTCAGGTTGATTCGCATTTGGTACAGGAAGAGAAGCTTGCAGCCCTCGGAAAAATGGCAGCAGGCCTCGCACATGAGTTAAATAATCCAGCAACGGCGGCCCGGCGGGCCGCCAATTTAATGCTCGAAGCCGTTACCGAGACGCCGGTGCGCATGGCCAAAGCGGATCCGAATTTCACGCCGGACGAACGCGAGAAATTGATAGGACTAGCGAAGGAGATCACCACTGCCGGTTGTTCCGGCTGCTGCTGTCCCGATCCGCTGGAGTTGAGCGACCGGGAAGACGCGCTACTAACATGGCTTGAAGAGCTTTCGATCCCGCGAGCGGACGAAATAGCGCCGGTGCTTGCGGATGCCGGCGTGACGGCTGAGCAGCTAAAAAGCTGGACGCTGGTCGCCGGTAAGAACCTGGTGAAGGGCATTTATTGGCTGGAGACAGTGATACGGTTAACTGCGCTTGCCCGCGATATAGAGAGCAGTACGAACCGGATTGCCGAATTGGTAGCGGCACTAAAAGAGTATTCGTATATGGATCAGGCCCGCTTCCAGGAAGTGGATGTTCATCAGGGTCTCGAAAACACGCTGAAGATCATGCAACACAAGCTGAAAAAAGGTGTGGCCGTGAAGCGTGAATATGGAGCGGATATCCCGAAGATCTGCGCGTATCCTGGCGAGCTGAACCAGGTCTGGACAAATCTAATCGACAATGCCATTGATGCGATGGACGGCCAGGGGCTGTTAACCATTCGGACGCGATCGGGCGCCGACAGCGTGATCGTCGAAATTATCGATACAGGCAAGGGCATACCAGAAAACATTCAAAACAGGATTTTCGAGCCATTTTTCACGACTAAGCCGCAAGGCAGCGGGACAGGCCTGGGGCTCGACATCACTTATCGCGTGGTTGTGTATCGCCACGGCGGGCACATTCGCCTGCGGTCCGCGCCCGGTGAGACGGCTTTTGAAATTGAGCTGCCGGTGCAGCCGCCGAAGGAAGCGGATATTCTGGCTGCTCTCGAAGAGGCGGAATTGGAAGCAAAAGGAGAGGCAGTTTTTAAACCGTAATGCCTTCCTGCGAACATATTTCCACTGTTGACGTCCACAAGGCCCCGAACACCAGGGGTTGCGAAGAGTGCGAAAAATCCGGTTCCACATGGGTGCATCTGCGCGTCTGTCTTACCTGCGGACACGTCGGCTGCTGCGATAGCTCAAAGAATAAGCACGCCACCAAACACTATCACCGCTCGAAACATCCAATGGTTCGTTCGCTCGAGCCAGGAGAACGGTGGGCGTGGTGCTATGTCGATGAAGAGATTTTCGAGGACATTTAATTCCGGGTACTAGCGGAGGCTCAGGCCGACAGCACTTTCGAAAGGCGGGCCAGCCCGGCTTGACTCACCGGAAGTTGTGTCCCGTCGCGCAAAACCGCTAGTTTCGAATCGCGACCGTAGGGTTCCAGCCTTGAAAGCCTTTCGACGTTTAAAACGTACGAGCGATGGATTCGCACGAACGCTGACTGATCCAGCGCAGTTTCGAGACTCGATAGCGTTTGCTGCTTTAGATAGGTCTTGCCCTCACTGTGCACGGCGACATAATCGTCCTGCGCTTCGAGGTAGTCCACTTTGTTCATGGGAACAACGTGAATCCGCGCACCATCCTTGATCACGAGCCGTTCCAGAGAACTCCCAGGCTCGCGAGCCGCCGCCCGCAAAATTGAAGCTGCAGGACGGTCATGGTTCAGGCGCTGCTTGACACGTTCGAGCGCGGCTTCAAATCGCTCGGGTGAGACAGGCTTGAGTAAATAGTCGACGGCATGTACGTCGAAGGCCCTCATGGCGTAACCATCGTATGCAGTGACAAAGACAATGGCAGCATCCGTATCGATCAACTCCAGCACTTCAAAGCCACCAAGCTTCGGCATCTGGACGTCGAGAAACACGATATCGGGCTTAATCTCCGAAATGCCCTTTACTGCGTCGAAGCCATTAGAGCACTCAGCGACGACTTCGACATCATCATGGCGGGAGAGCAATTCCTTCAACAAGGCGCGGGCCAACTCTTCGTCATCGACAATCAAGGCTCGTAGCGTGCTCATATATTCATTTCTATGCCACGGGAAGAAGCAGTTCCGCTCGGAAAAAGTTCTCTCCGGTGGAAATAGCCAAACTTGCCGCCGGTCCGTATTCGCTTTCGAGACGCTTGCGAATACTATTCAACCCGAATCCGTGACGGGCCGATCGCGGAAATTCCGGATCGAAAGAGTTCTCAATTACGATTGAAAGCTGCGATGTGCTGCCGTGCCCGGCTATCAGGCGCAGAACGCCTTCTCCATCAATACCCGCGATTCCATGGATGACGGCATTCTCCACCAAGGGTTGCAGAATCAGAGCGGGAATTTTGTCCTGAAGGCATTCGACCGGCACCTCCTCTTCAAACTGAAGCCGCTTTCCAAATCGCGTTTTTTCGATAGCCAAATATTGTCGAATCAGACTGAGTTCAAATTCTAGCGGGATTCGTTCTTTTTCACTGAGGCCTAGAGTCGCACGAAGAAACTCCGAGAGTTGCACACACATCTGTCTGGCCTTGGAAGAATCGATGCTGGTTAATGCACTGATTGAATTCAGACTGTTATAGAGAAAGTGCGGGTTAATTTGTGAGCGAAGCGCTCGCAACTCCGCCTGGCTTGCCAGCAGCCTTGCCTGCGCTTCACGCTGTTGCGCGAGTTGCGATGCCTCCAGCGCCAGAAAAGCGGAGTGCATTGCGATGGAAACCAGATAGAGCACAATGCCAAAGCTGAAAAGAAGGGGCAATGCGGCGTTGATGCTTACCGCCGGAATCGCCGCGGTCTCCGCGATCACCTTCGCCGCTACAACCCAGATCGCACCGCCGACTAACGCATGCAAAATATGCTGCCCCAGGTTCGGCACGATCCGTTGGCCGCTTAGAGGAAAGGCTCGGCACAGATACAGGCTGCAGAGGCACACAAATGCATAAAGGAAGCAGATGGGAATGATGACCAGGGCGCTATCGCCCCACGAAAGAGGGCTCGGGGCGGTTAAAAACACCATTCCGGCAGCCAGCGGAATCCACCCGAGAATATAAAGCCCAAGCCGGCGGGCATCTCGCAGGATGGGATGCATAGATTAGTTCTTGATGTTCACTCCTCCGAAGACCGCGGAGCCCTTGATGATAAGTTGGGGCGCCTCTGAAGCGGGATTGGGATGCGTGGTTTCATCCGAATATCCCCCAAACAGAGGGAAGCCCTCGATTACGACATTCCAAGCTGGTGGAATTTTTAATTCGATGCCGCCGAACACGGCCGTGGCTTCAACCTCGGCGCGACCACTCTTCAGTGTTGCGTTGCGTAAGTCGAGGTTGTATCCGCCAAATACAACAGTCATCGCGGTGCTCTCAAACTCCTGCCCGCCCAGGCTTACTTCCGCGCCACCGAAGATCACCAGGTTTTCGCGGTCCAGACGATCTTCATTGCGTCTGGCTGCATTACAGGCAATGGCTCTCCAAAGAAGGAACAGGCCCAGAGCGATGAGTGCCAGCGGCCAGAGTTGAAACGGAGGAAGTTGCAGGTAGCCGAAAGTCCAGGCGAGAAACAGAAAGCCGATGACGATAAGAACCCAGCCTTCAAGACGTCGCGCTCGCGGATAGCGATAGACCTTAATTACACCCACGAGCACCAGAATAAGGGGCCACAAGTTCCAAAGGTCATACGATCGTACGATGTTGTTCTCGGTCAAAAAGAAGGCAGCCCCAATGGCGATCAACACCACTGCCGGAATTATGGGACCACGAACACGCCTTCTTTCAATTGATCTCATTTCACCCAGTCCACGTTAGTTGCGCTTGTGCTCCAAGATACCGTACACGCCGAACCAAAGCAGCGCGCTTGGCGCCAAAAATCGAAGTAACAAATGAATCTGATCGGACGGAAGGGCCAGCAGCAGCGAAATGGTAACGATCAGGACGGCCAGACTGCTTCCGAGCAGGATGATTGTGGCGGGCGACTCAATATCTCGCATTTCTATGTCTCCTGAGTCGAGCATAGGATCGTCCAAGCCTTCATTCCATGCATTACCGGTGAATGGCACGCCATAGTCGGTGAATGCCGTGAGCGTAACGACCAAAAAACCTGCCGGCCAGAGCGGACTCTACCGGCAGGTTCCATTAATTGCGGTGTTTTCTTACTGAAGCGGAAGTTCCGGTTCCTTATCTTCCTCTTCCGTTTCGGGAACGAGGCAGGCCGCGGCAACTTTGTCGTCGTCGGCCATCTTCACAACCCGCACGCCTTGCGCCGAGCGGCCCGTTTTTCGTATCTGATCGGAATCCACTCGAATAATCTGGCCATTGCATGTGATGACCATGATGTCGGCATTCTCTTTGATTGGCAGGACTTCCACTACTTTGCCGATTTTGGGCGTGATCTTCATATTGATGACGCCCTTTGCGCCGCGACCGGTAAGACGATACTCGGAAAGTTGTGTGCGCTTGCCGAATCCGTTTTCAGAAATGCTGAGGATATACCAGTCATCCTGAACGGCGGCAACGCCAACAAGGTAGTCTTTCTCGCGTAGATCCATGGCACGGACGCCGCGCGCCGGGCGGCCCATCGCCCTGACTTCGTCTTCTTTGAAACGAATGGCCATGCCTTCATGGGAGCCGAGAAAGACGTAGTTGTCGCCATTGGTGATGCGAGCGCCGAGTAACTCGTCGCCGTCATCCAGCGCCACCGCGATAATGCCGGCTTGCCGCGGATTATCGAATTCGGTCAGCTCGCATTTTTTAATGACACCTTTCTTGGTCACCATGATGATGTATTGGCCCGGGACGAAATCCTTCACGGCAAGGAACGTCTTAGCCGATTCATCTGGTTGCAGGTTGATAAGACCCGAGATATGTTTCCCTTTGCTCGTAGTGCCGGCGTCGGGAATGCCGTAAATCTTCAGCCAGTACACGCGGCCTTTGTTCGTGAAGATCAGCAGGTAGGCATGAGTGGAGGCGATTACCAGATGCTCCACCATGTCTTCCGAACGCGTGCCCATGCCGATTCGGCCCTTGCCGCCCCGGGTTTGGCGTCGGTAGGTATCGACCGCAGTGCGCTTCAGATAGCCGCCGCGCGAAATGGTCACGGCCATGTCTTCCATCTGAACCAGATCTTCGAGCCTGATCTCGCCGGTGTCTTCGATAATCTCGGTGCGTCGTTGGTCGCCGAAGTCTTTCTGGACTTCCTTCAATTCCTTGACGATGAGCGTGCGCAGCACTTTTTCCGAGCCAAGGATTTCCATATATTCGCCGATCATGCGTTGGATCTCGGCAAGCTCGTCGATGATCTTCTGCTGCTCCATGCCGGTAAGGCGCTGGAGTTGCAGCTCGATGATGGCTTGGGCCTGTTTCTCGGTGAACTCGAACCGCCCGACTAAGCTCTCGCGCGCTTCTCTGGGCGTTTTCGCGGCACGAATCAGTTGGATAACTTCGTCGAGGTGGTCGAGTGCCTTTTTGAAGCCCAGCAGCAAATGCTCGCGATCGCGCGCCTTGCGCAACAGGTAATCCGTCCGGCGCCGGACAACATCGGCCCGATGCTCGATGAATTTTTTGATGACTTCGATTAAGCCGAGTTCGCGCGGCTGCCCGTTCACGATGCTGAGCATAATGACGCCGAAATTAATCTGCATCTGCGTGTGTTTATACAGATTGTTCAGAATAATTTCGGCCTGTTCGCCGCGCTTCAGTTCAATGACGATGCGCATTCCGTCGCGGTCGCTTTCATCGCGAACGTCGGAAATGCCTTCGATCTTTTTGTCGGCAACGAGGGCGGCGATCTGCTCAATCAACCGTGCTTTGTTGACCTGGAATGGGATCTCAGTGACTACGATCGCCTCGCGTTCCTTGGCCATTTTCTCCGTGGCCGCGCGGGCGCGGAGTTTCAGGCTTCCCCGCCCTTTGCTGTAGTAGTCGATGATTCCCTGCCGGCCCAGAATGAATCCACCAGTTGGGAAATCGGGGCCGGGCGCCATCTCGATAACTTTGGAGAGCGGTGTCTTCGGATCGTGAACGAGCGCGATAGTGGCGTCGATGATCTCTTTTAAGTTGTGCGGCGGGATGTTCGTCGCCATGCCGACGGCGATACCGGAACCGCCGTTAATGAGCAGGTTCGGCACCCGGGTCGGCAGAACTTCCGGTTCCACTTCACTGTCGTCATAGTTCGGCCGGAAATCGACGGTTTCTTTGTCGATATCTTCGAGCAGCGTTCCGGAAATGCGCGAAAGGCGGGCTTCGGTATATCGCATAGCCGCCGGCGGATCGCCGTCCACCGAGCCGAAATTTCCCTGTCCGTCGATGAGCGTATAACGCATCGAAAACGGCTGCGCCATTCTGACGAGCGAATCGTAAACGGGAGCGTCGCCATGCGGGTGAAACTTGCCCAAAACTTCCCCGACAATCTTGGCGCACTTTCGCGTGGGGCGATTGTAGTGCAGCCCCATCTCATGCAATCCGTAGAGGATGCGGCGATGGACCGGCTTCATCCCATCGCGGACGTCAGGCAGCGCGCGGCCAATGATCACGCTCATGGCGTAATCGAGGTACGAGCGCTTCATCTCGTCTTCAATGTTGATGGGGATCAGATTCTTGTTGTTGTCGGGTGGAAAAAGCGTACCTCCTCCACTTCCATTCTTAGGCGGCTGTTGCGGTGGTGTCGGGCTGTCTTGGTCGGCCAAATGAACTCCTCGCTTCCCCGTACGGTTATTGCCAGATTCGAACAAACGAACCCAATTTGTTCGCTTCTTATTCGCTTACGGTTTTTGGCCGTAAATGATTGCAAGAGATAAGGCTTTCGGGGGAATTCGTACATTTTTATTTTACCAGGAATGGGGACTAAAAAGGGGGCCAAACGTACCGCCTACTTATGCCGCAAGGAGCGCCGCTTCATCATCAGGAAGAAGATCGGAACAAGGATCAGAACGTGGATGGAGGAGGTGATCATGCCGCCGACAATCGGGGCGGCAATCGGCTTCATCACATCGGAGCCGATACCGGATTCCCAAAGAATGGGAGCGAGGCCGGCAAGCACGGCGGCAACCGTCATCAATTTGGGCCGCAACCGCTTTACGGCACCGTCGATCACCGCCTGCTCTAACCTGGCATCGGTCAATGGCCCATCCTGACTTGCCCGTTCGAACGCCTCATTCAAGTAGATGACCATGACCACGCCTGTTTCGACGGCAATACCGAACAAGGCGATGTAACCGACCCAGACAGCAACGCTGAAGTGATATCCCAACCACCACTGCAGCAGCAAGCCGCCGGATAGGGCAAAAATGGTCGGAACGATTAAAACGACCGTTTCCAGCACGGAGTGAAAGATGAGATAGAGCAAAAGGAAAATGACGAAGAAGACGACTGGAAGAATGATCTTCAGGCGTTCCTTCGCTCGCTGTTCGAATTCGTATTCGCCGGACCATTGATAGCCATATTGAGGCGGCAGGTGCAGCTTGGTTCCTAGCTGACGAGAAGCCGCACTCACGAAACCGCCATAATCGGTGGTATTCAGATCGAGGTAGACGTAGCCGGTCAGCGCGCCGTCCTCATCGCGAATCATCGACGGACCGTTTGAAATGGAAATGCGCGCAACCTGGCCCAAGGAGATCTGAGCGCCAGATGGGGTAGCTATAAGGACTTGAGCGAATCGAGCGGGATTATTGCGGAAAGCGCGCTCGTAACGGACATTGATCGGATACCGCTCGCGGCCTTCGACGTTTTCGGCGATGTTTTTACCACCGATGCCGGAAGCCACTGCCTGCTGTACGTCCTCAACGGACAATCCGTATCGTGCCGCCTCGGCGCGGTCGGGTTCGACGTTGATGTAAAGCCCTTGCGCCACATGTTCCGCAAAGGCGGAGCGAACTTGGGACATGCCGGAAAGAATTTTTTGGATATCGCCAGCGATGTGCTGAATGCCTTCGATGGAAGGGCCTTGGACTTTTAGTCCAACTGGGGTTTTGATGCCGGTCAGTTCCATGTCGAGCCGGTTCTCAACGGGCATGGTCCATGTGTTCGATAATCCGGGGAATTGCAGCTTAGCATCCATCTGCTGGATAAGGTGATCGTAGGTGAGGCCGGGCGGCCAGAGCTCCCGCGGCTTTAACATCACCGTGGTGTCATACATATTG
>Ga0134125_10006762_pt1 | contig 12954 bp, 9 predicted proteins | sample KB31751_FD_96464 | JGI IMG/M metagenome (GOLD analysis project Ga0134125, IMG submission 96464) | Terrestrial soil microbial communities with excess Nitrogen fertilizer from Kellogg Biological Station, Michigan, USA - KB3-175-1 | ecosystem: Environmental > Terrestrial > Soil > Unclassified ... | reverse complement strand
TGGGCACAGGTGCGAGAATTTCTGCTTCGTCAAGTAGTATGGCACGATATCTTTTTGTGCCTTCTTCCAACGTACGGTTAATGGAATGAGCAATTGGAAAAACGTCTTCCCAATAATTTAAAAACATCGTCATTGTTACCGGCAGATTAGGGTGCAGGTTATCTGTGTCAAACAAATATCCGTTGACTAATATCGCCAACTGTGGAACATCTTCCTTTAAATAGGATACTAATTTCATAAAATGAATATTAAAAAGATTGCAAGATAAATTAATTAGACAGTAAGGGATAAGAAGTAATGATTTTAAAAATAATGGTGGAAGGCATTTAAAGGACCAAGGTTATGTTTGCACCTAAGCAGGCAATTTTTACAGGATGATTATAACCGGAAAGATTGATAAACCGTTACTGGAAAAAATAATTTATTGCAGTAAAACAACTAATAAAGCAGATACTTGTTTTTAATAACAGCGTTTTTGTTTAATTCAGTTTTAATTTCGTTCCCGCTTTGCACTGTCTTATTTTACACCATTATAGAATGGTATGTATGCATTGGCCACAGGAACATTTGCACCTCTTTGAAACCCATTGCCACAATCAAAATCCCACTTATTTGTTCCTTTGCTGATTATGTATTTTACTATTTTTATTTACCTGGTGAATCTCCGTTGCGCTGCGGCATGGTGAGGCTCAAAGGTATTTGTCCGCGCAACATATTTGCTGCTTCTCCGGTAAGCCAGAGATATAAGTCGGAAGGGCCTTCTACAGACAAAAAGGAAACTTTGTCGCCGATGGGAGGATTATCAGTTACTATAAAAATTGCAGTGCCTTCGTTCACTTCATCAAACATGGCTACGTATATCATTTGTGCACCGGCGTTTAGTTCCTATTTAAATATACAGCCTCAACAAAAACTCTTAGATCGAAGAAAAAGAGCTATCTCATCAGACGAACAAATAATCTGGAATTTTTTATCAAAACACAAAAAAGATGCGGCCTTTTTTGTTCTTTTACTGTCACATAAAAAGCAAGTGATAAATATAGTTAGATAGTACAGACCATTTTAATGCAAACCTTTGCCCAAATTGAATGGATGTTTAATAAAATCATCATTTTTATGTTTTCCTGTTCAATTCTTTTAGCTTTGGATTTATTATTTTCTTAAACTAAAACGAAACAGGCAAAACCAAATACGGTATGAAATCTTTTGACAATGGTAACTTTCTAAAAAATATTCATTCACTTGCAAAAAGGCGAAAGCCAAAAAATGGTTTTCCAAAGCTAAATGGCCGTTTACCAACTGAGCCTGATGTAACTGCTGAAGGCGCAAAAAAAAGATTAAACATATTACAGCAAGAAAGTGGAAAAGGTTTTCCATTCTTATCCGGGGTTTCTGCGTTCAATAATCTAAATCTGTTGGAAGGAAATATTGAAAATTTTATTGGAATGACTATGATTCCAACAGGTATAATTGGACCGCTGAAAATTCACGGCACTTCTGCAGAGGGCGATTTTTACGTTCCCTTGTCCACAAGCGAAGGAGCATTGGTGGCATCTTTTAACCGTGGCGCAAAGGCTTGTTATGAAGCAGGTGGCGCCATTTCATTTTGTATTGAAGAAGCCGTCTGCCGCAGTCCTTTGTTTAAATTTAATAGCCTGGTAGAAGTGGGCTTGTTTTTATCATGGATAACGGGACAAAAAGAAATTTTTAAAAAGATAACCTCTGAACATAGCCGTTTCGCACAATTGAAAGATATGAAATCAAATATTGAGGGCAATCAGTTGATTTTAAGCTTCGAATATTATACCCGTGATGCAGCCGGACAGAATATGTCAACTTTGTGTACAAAAGAAATTTGTAAATACATTATTGAACAAGCTCCGGTAAAGCCTTTATATTGGTATATTGAAAGTAATTATTCCGGCGACAAAAAAGCTACTGCATTATCTTTTAGCCAGGTTCGCGGCAAAAAAGTAAGCGCTGAAATTTCTCTGTCTGAAAAAGTGGTCAGGGAAGTTTTGAAAACAAATCCCGAAACAATGGAAAAGTATTGGCGCAGTTCAACCATTGCAGTTATTCAAAGCGGTTCAATTGGAGCGCAGGGCCATTTTGCAAATGGATTGGCAGCTTTATTTATTGCTACAGGCCAGGATGTGGCATGTGTTGCAGAAGCATCTGTAGGTATTACCCGGATGGAATTGCAACCGGATGGATCACTTTATACCAGTGTTACTTTACCCAATCTTATGGTTGGAACGGTTGGTGGCGGCACTTCTCTGCCGACTCAGAAAGAATGCCTTGAAATGATGGATTGCTATGGCGAGGGAAAAGCGGTAAAATTTGCTGAAATATGCGGTGCAGTGGTGCTAGCAGGAGAAATATCCATTGCTGCGGCGTTGGCAGCAGGCCATTTTTCAGATGCTCATAAAAAATTCGGGCGTAAAAAACAATGACCTTAATTTATCAAAATTTTTGTTGATTCATGAGGCATTTTCCGATAGCTTCAATAAATGAATTAGTAAGCGTATATTTAAGCCTTATTAGAAAACTAACAAATGAGCACAGCCATTATTGAAAATAATTTTCCATTTTTAAAAAGGTTATTCATTTATCAAAAAGAACGTTTCCCTCTTTTAGGGCATGGATTATTAGTGGCTGCCTTTAGTTTTTCTGCTATTTCATATTCCCGCATCTGCCGTGGAGCTGAAGGCTTTGTTTCTTTAAAAACCTTTCTGGTTGGAGCTTTCACTACTGTTTCACTTTTCTTTTTAGTACGCGTTTTTGATGAATTTAAAGATAAAGAAGAAGATGCACTTTATAGAAAATACCTGCCTGTACCCAGAGGACTGATGAGTCTGAAAGAGTTGAGAGTGCTTGGAATAATAACAGTGGCTTTGCAGTTAATTCTCAATTTAGTTTTCTTTCCAAAAATGTTGTTCATCTATTTTGTGATTATTGGGTATCTGTGCCTGATGGGCAAAGAATTTTTTATTTCTGTCTGGCTTAAAAAACATCAATTCTGGTATGTTACTTCCCACATGTTTATTATTCCTTTGGTTGATATTTATGCAAGCGGGCTTGACTGGCTATTGAACGACGTAAAAGCCCCGGCGGGATTAATTTTTTTCTTTGCCGTTTCTTATATGAATGGCATAGTGCTTGAGATTGGCCGCAAAATTAAACCACCCGGAAAAGAGGAAGATGGTGTAAATTCTTATACAAAAATGCTGGGTGTAAATAATGCGCCGTTACTTTGGATTGGCGTGCTTTTTATTACTTTTTGCCTGGCAGTATTTGCTGCTAAATATGCAGGTTATGGCAAAACCGGCTTATACGTGCTGAGTTTCTTTTTTATTATTTGTAGCATTCCCGCCATCTCATTCCTGGGTAAAAAGAATATAAAAACAGCAAAAAGTATTGAATTAAGCTCCGCATTCTGGACTATCGCTATGTATCTGAGTTTAGGTGGATTTCCGATGTTGCATAAACTATTCTTTGATTAATGAAATTAGTAACAGAAAATTATTCAGAAGAAAATAAGGAATTTGCTATCGGTGCAAAAGCAAAAAACCTTTATCGAATGAAAGCGTTTGGTCTTTGCGTGCCGAAGTGGATTGTAATTCCGGTGGAATCATTTCTGGAAATGGTGCCTGGAAACTTTGACAATTTAGCAATCTGCCTGAAGAAAGAAATTATTTCTTCTGTTTGCATTCCCGATTTTTATTTAAAAAATATAATCTCCTGCTTCCCGGAGGATACCTTATTTTCAGTTCGATCTTCTGCTGAAGATGAAGATGGGAGCGCTTTTTCCTTTGCAGGGCAGTTTGAATCTTATTTGAATGTAACAAAGGAAAACCTGGAAGAAAGCATTAAAAAAGTATGGCTCTCATCACTTTCAGAAAGGGTGCTGCTCTATCGAAAAAATCATAACCTGAAAGAAAATTTCAGCATTTCTGTTATTATTCAGGAAATGGTTAATGCATCGGTTTCGGGTGTGGCATTTTCAATGAATCCTGCCAGCGGCGAACGAAATGTAAAAGTGATCAATGCCGTTTATGGCCTGGGAGAAGGTTTGGTTTCAGGTGAATTAAATGCGGATAGTTTTTTTATTAAAGAAGAGAAAATTACCCGTACTATCGTTGCTAAAACCCACCAGGTAGTCTCTGGTAGTTCAAAGGAAGGAGGAACAAAAATGATTTTGGTGGAACCCCCCAGGCAGCAATTTTCAACGCTCAATGATGCACAGGTATTGGAGATAGCAAACGCGCTTGATATTTGTGTAAAAGAATGGAAAAAACCTATAGATCTTGAATTTTCTTATTCCTGCGGCCGGCTTTATTTATTACAAGCCCGGCCAATAACTAATCTGCATAAGATTACCGATCCAAATGGTGCATATATTTTATGGGACAACAGCAATATTATTGAATCTTATCCTGGTGTAACTACGCCGCTCACTTTCTCTTTTATCAGTAAATCTTATGAAAGCGCTTACCGGCTTTTTTGTTCTTTTATGGGTGTTAATAAGGCCGTGCTAAAACAAAATGAAGATGTGTTTGCGAATACATTGGGATTTATTAACGGCCGGGTTTATTATAATTTAAAATCGTGGTACCACATGCTGGCAATGCTGCCCGGATACAGCATCAATGCGCCTTTTATGGAAAAAATGATGGGCGTAAAAGAGCGGTTTGATATTCCGGACAGCTATCGTTTATCCTTAGGAAAAGCGTGGTGGAGCATCTTGAAAATGTCTATCCGGATGTATGGCCATTTTCTTTCGCTTCCAAAGAAAAGGGAGCAATTTGTGCAACTGCTTCATACGACAATCACTGATTACAAAAACATGGATTTGACCAAAAAAAATCCTAATGAGTTAATGCAGTTATACCGCAATTTTGAGGCTAAATTGTTGAATGAATGGAAAGCGCCGCTATTAAATGATTTCTTCGCGATGATTTGGTTTGGAATGTTAGAAAAAAAATGCAAAAAATATTTTGCAAGCAATAATCCCAATATTCATAATGATTTGCTTTGTGGCAGCAAGGATATTATTTCCACACAACCTATTCATCGTTGCATGGCGCTTGCAGAAATTATTTGTACCGATGAAAACCTAAAAACATTATTTAATGATAATCCGGAAAATATTGTTTGGGAAAAACTGAATACCAATCAGGAATTCACTGCAATTAAAAAAGAAATTGAAAAATACATTTATGATTTCGGAGAGCGTTGTATTGGTGAACTGAAATTGGAAACAGTTTCCTACACGCAGGATCCTGTCAAATTTATTAAACAGCTTCAGGGCTATGTTGTAGCGGAAATTACAACACTTAAAACTTCAGTAAAAGTAGAAGAAGAATTGCGCAAAAATGCAGAACAGGAAATCAGGGCTTCATTAAAATATAAACTATGGAAGAAATTTATTTTAAAAAGAACCATAAAAAAAACGCGTGAATTAGTCAGTGGCAGGGAAAACCTGAGGTATGAGCGCACCAGAGCTTTCGGCATCGTGCGTGAATTGTTTAATCAGATCGGGAAAAGATTTTATTCGGAAGGAATCATTGAAAATGAAAGGGATATTTTTTATCTCGGCAAAGAGGAAATATTTTCTTTTATCGAAGGCACTTCACTCACCCTGAATATAAAATCGCTTATAGTATTAAGGAAAGAAGAATTTGATCAATATAAAATTCAAAAACCACCCTCCGAGCGGTTTGCCACTTATGGTACAGTATATCATGCCAACAATTTTTTTAGTTTACCAAAAACAGAACCAATGCCAGGAGGTTTAAAAGGAATCGGATGCAGCCCCGGGAAAATACGGGGAAAAGTAAAAGTGGTTTTGAATCCCGACGAAATTGCTCTGATGAACAATGAGATATTGGTTACATTAAGCACGGATCCGGGCTGGGCAAGACTTTTCCCTTCCTGCGCCGGCATTATCGTAGAGCGCGGCAGTTTACTCAGCCATTCCGCAATTGTTTCCAGGGAGATGGGAAAGCCTTGCATCGTCGGCGTTACAGGATTATTAAATCTTTTAAAAACCGGAGATGAGATAGAAATGGATGGCAGAACAGGTGAAATAAGAATTATAAACAACCAGGAAATTAAGACTTGAATAAAATTGCTATGAAGGTAAAGGAATCTACCGGTAAAAAAAATACAGCGGATTTTAGTATGCTGCGTTATGCCAATTGCTGGGAAGATGCAGATATCCTTTTAGAAGGATTACAACCTCAGCCAGGAAGTAAAATTCTTTCAGTAGCTTCTGCGGGTGATAATAGTTTTTCTTTGCTCACCACGAATCCGAAAATAGTGATGGCTGTGGATATAAACAAAATACAGCTTCATCTTGTTGCTTTAAAAAAAGCCGCTATTCAAGCGCTTTCCTATGAAGAGACGTTGCAATTTTTAGGCTTTCAACAATCAGGAAAAAGGATATTTTTTTTTGAAAAAATAAAACATTTTTTGGATATAGAATCCAGCGCTTACTGGGAAAAAAATATACAGCTCATTCAAAGCGGTATTATTCACCAGGGAAAATTTGAAAGGTATTTTCAATTGTTCTGCAATAAAATTTTACCATGCATACATTCAAAAAAAACAACGAAGCTACTGCTTGCGGCTAAAAGCCCGGAAGAGCAAAAAGAATTTTATCATAAACACTGGAATTCGTGGCGGTGGAAATTGTTATTTAAAATTTTTTTTGGAAAATATATTATGAGTAAATATGGCCGTGCACCTGAATTTCTGAAAGAAGTGAAGATAAATGTTGGCTCCTATATTTTTAAAAAAGCAGAAGTGCAATTACAAAATATATCAGCACAGAATAACTTCATTTTGCATTATAACCTGCTGGCCGATTTTGGTAACACGCTTCCTCATTATTTAAAACCGGAAAATTTTCAACTAATAAAACAAAATATCCGGCGTTTACAAATCAGGCAGGGATTTGTTGAAGATTTGGATAAAGAAAATGAGAAATTTGATTGCCTGAATCTTTCCAATATATTTGAATATATGAACCAAAAGACTTTTGAACAAAGTGCTGAAAAGATTATTGGGCTTTGCAGACAGGACGGGAAAATAGCTTATTGGAACCTTATGGTTCCCCGTTTAATTTCAAATGTTTTGACGGATGAAGTGAATTTCCTGGATGACTTATCTTTCAAATTATCGTCAAAGGATAAAGGCTTTTTTTATAATCAATTTATAATTGAACAGAAAAGATGAATCATGAATTGTTGAATATCATTGCGCTGGCTTGCATGTTCCTTTTTCTTTTTGCGATTGCTGAGGCCGGCTACTATGTTCTGAAAATAAAACCGGAATTTACGCGCAAGTTTGTTCATCTGGGAACGGGTTTGCTGGCCTTGTTATTTCCTGTAATGTTGCAAAGCCACTGGTCTGTTTTACTGCTTTGCTTTGCTTTTTTTATTTTGTTGCAATTGAGTTTGAAATTTAATTTTCTGAAATCTATTAATGACGTTGGCAGGAAGTCTGTTGGGAGCCTGGCTTATCCTGTTTCGGTTTATGTATGCTACCTTGCCTTCTGTTTTTTTAACCGTCAATATTTTTATTTTTATTTGCCGGTTTTAATTTTAGCTGTTTCTGATCCCCTGGCTACTCTTGTTGGAAAACATTTGGCAGTAAACAAAGGAAAAAGTGCAAAAGTGAATAAGACAATGCCAGGTTCGATAGCCTTTTTTGTAAGCGCTTATATGCTTACTTTTATATTGTTTGTAGTTTTTAAAAATGATAAAGAAATGCTGAGTATTATTTTATATTCAGCCTTGGTTGCATTTGTTTCAACTGTTTCAGAATCTTTTAGCAGTAGCGGTTGGGATAATATTACCATCCCTGCTTCTGTTTTGATGAGTCTCATAACTCTGGAGTATATCATTTAAAAAATCAGCCATTTCAAGAAGTACCTGATAACCGTCTTCTTAAATCTAACGCTCAAAAGATGTATGGAAATAATAAAAACAATGCCAGGTGATAACCGGTTTTATTTATTTGAAAACTTACCCAAGCAGCTATACTCTGCAGAAGCTCTACATCAGAAGCACACAGAAGATTTTAATATTCCGTTTATACATGGCTATTATGTTTTATCAGACAATGGAGAGCCAAAAGCAAGAGCGGTTTTATATGAGAATCCCGGGTTATTTTACCAGGGAAAAAAAGCGATCGCAATCGGAAATTATGAATCGGTAGAAGATGAGAGAATTTCTAATAAATTTTTAAAATACTTTATTAAAGAAGCGCAAAAATTAAATGCAAATTTTCTTATAGGTCCATTGAACGGCTCAACCTGGAATAATTACAGGTTTAGTTTGCACAATGATTATGACAATTTCCTTTTGGAACTTTACCACCCGGTTTATTACAATCAGCAATTCTTATCTGTAGGATTTAAAACCATTGCACATTATACTTCAAAAATAAATACGGATCTTTTTTGTGATCATAAAGAAGTATTGATGAAGGAAAGCAAATTATTGAACGCAGGGGTTACGATCAGAAATATAGACCTTGCGAATTTTAATGAAGAGCTGCAAAATCTTTATCCATTTATATGCGTTGCGTTTAAAGACAATTTTTTATTCAGCTCCATTTCTATGGAAACTTTCCTTGAAAAATATAAAAAAATGGCCTCGCTCATCAATCCCGGATTTGTATTGATTGCAGAAGATGAACAGAGCAATATTGTTGGGTTTATTTTTTGTTATGATGATTTATTGAATAAAAAAGAAAAGAGCCTAATAATCAAAACACTTGCGCGCACCCAATCCAAACAATGGTCTGGCTTGGGTTCTGTACTTGCAAACCGCATCATAAGCCTCGCCAAAAAGCAAGATTATCAATCTATCATTCATGCGTTTATGAAGGACGATGGCAATTCGTCTGAGGCTTCAAAGAAATTTTTTGGAAATATTTATAAAGAATATGCCTTATACGGATTACAATTATAAAGGATAATGGACAAGAATTTTAATATCGTTGATCTGTTTTTTGATGCTGCAGGCAAATATCCGGAGCACATTGCTATTATTGATAAAAAACGTCAGATAACTTTTTCAGAATTAGAAAAAGAGATTCAGGATACAGCATGCCATTTTTTAACAAAAGGAATTCGCCGCGGCGATCGTGTATTGATATTCGTTCCGATGAGCATTGACCTATATCGAATTGTATTGTCGTTGTTTAAAATTGGCGCAACTGCTGTGTTTCTGGACGAATGGGTAAATAAAAAAAGAATGGAAGAATGTTGTAAGATTGCACAATGCCACGCTTTTATTGGTGTTTCCAAAGCGCATATCTTATCTCTTTTTTCATCTGAAGTAAGAAAAATCCCAATTCATTTGGGAACAAAATTTATCTCTGGTTCAAAAAATAATCTAACGGCGATGCCGGTTCTGCCCCATGACACAGCTTTGATTACTTTTACAACCGGTAGTACCGGCACACCTAAAGCTGCAAAAAGGACGCATCGTTTTCTGCACGAACAGTTTAAAGTATTAGCGCAAAAAATAAATCCTCAACCCGGCGAAATCAGCCTTCCTGCTTTGCCAATTGTGTTATTAATCAATCTGGCTGTTGGTTCTACGTCATTAATAACAGGATATAAAGCAAGGAACCCGGATAAAATGAATCCGGATAAAATTTTAGACCAGATAAATTTTTATAAAGTAGATAGTATTGTTGCGTCGCCATTTTTTATTAAACAATTAGCAACATTCACCATTAAGCATCAAGTTAAATTTCCCTCGTTAAAAAAAATATTTACAGGCGGCGCGGCGGTATTTCCTGGTGAAGCAAAAATTTATCAAAAGGCATTCCCAAAAACAGAAATCGAAGTTATTTATGGTTCTACTGAAGCGGAACCAATCAGTTCAATCAGGATAGAAGAGTTGATAAAAGAAGACCTCTTTGCAAAGGGATTAAATGTTGGAAAGCCAGACGACAATGTTGAAGTTAAAATTATTTCGTTGCAAAAAGGAATCATTAATTGTGCTGATGAAACCGAATTTCAAAAGATTATAATTTCAGATGGGTCTATTGGTGAAATAATTGTAAGTGGCCCCCATGTACTGGATGCATATTTTAATGATGAAAAAGCGCTCAAACAAAACAAGATTTTTGTTAAAGGTAAATGCTGGCACAGAACAGGAGACAGCGGCTTTCTGATTGACACCACTTTATTTTTAACAGGAAGATGCAATACCTTAATTTACATTAATCATAAAATAATTTCGCCATTCCTGTATGAAAATTATTTTCAAACTATTGCTGGTATTGAGACAGGAACAATATTAGAAAAAGAAAGGAAGATCATTGCTGTAATTGAACCCTTTCCCGGTTTCGATAAAAATGAAATCACTGAGCAAATACGAAAGATAAAAGAACCTCTGCTTCCCATTTACACAATAAAATGGATTTCAAAAATGCCGCGTGATGCGCGGCATCATTCTAAAATTGATTATGAAAAACTTCAGCGCCTGTTGCAATGATTCAACACTATTTAAAATCCAATTCCCCGGTCAATTTACGGACTTGCAAAACGTGCAGATCAAGGGCGCAAAGTGGTTTTGTTCCCGGATTTAAACGCTTTTGATATTTGGAGTAATAAGGTGAAGGAATTTGAAAAAGGATTACCGGAAACTACTTTTAAAGTTTCCGATTTATTACAAAACCATGCTTCTAAAGAAGAAAAGAAAAATGGTTTAGATATTGCAGATTTTATAATAAAATTGGATTGGAAAGATTTTAGAATATAGAGAAACCACAAAGGAGTATTTATATAATATTTAGTTTAAAATGTATGCAAAATGTATGCAAATTAAAAAATAAAAAAGGGCTTCAATATCTTGAAACCCTTTGTGGTGGCTGCTCCCCCCGCTGGACTTGAACCAGCGACCCTCTGATTAACAGTCAGATGCTCTAACCAACTGAGCTAGGGAGGAATACTATGTTTCAACTTTTTTACGCTGTTTGAACCAGCGACCCTCCGATTAATCCCGTACATACGAATTGAACAGGGATGAATGTCTTTTCCCTTTTTCGGGGGTGCAAAAATAGAGATTTTTGCTTTCTAACAAAAATTGATTTTAAATTATTTTTTATCGGTTCAAATTCTTAAATAAAAGCATCCGTTAAACTACCTGTTTTTTTAGTTTTTCACCCCCGAATTTCGTACATTTGCAAATAGCATTTTTTACAAACAAATTTGTTTTTTATCCCACTAATATGGCAGAAGATATCGCAGAGGTTATTACCCCAAAAGTAAATAGTTATGGTGCAGACAGTATCCAGGTCCTTGAAGGACTTGAAGCTGTAAGAAAACGCCCCGCAATGTACATTGGCGACGTAGGTACTAAGGGTTTTCACCACCTCGTATATGAAGTAGTAGATAACTCTATTGATGAAGCACTGGCCGGCTATTGCAGCCATATTACGGTTACTATCAATGAAGACAATTCAATAACTGTTGAAGATGATGGGCGTGGTATTCCCACAGGTATTATGAAGAAGGAAGGCAGAAGCGCATTGGAAGTAGTAATGACCGTGTTGCACGCCGGTGGCAAGTTTGATAAAAATACATACAAAGTAAGTGGAGGTTTGCATGGCGTGGGTGTAAGTTGTGTAAATGCGTTGAGTACAGAATTTCACGTTACAGTAAACAGAGATGGAAAAACCTTCGAACAGGAATATTCCAAAGGAATTCCACAGTATAAAGTCCGTGAAATTGGCACAAGTACTAAAACCGGGACAACTATCCGTTTTTTGCCCGACCCATCCATTTTTATAGTTTCTGTTTATAACAGGGAAATCCTTGAAGGCAGGCTAAGAGAACTGGCTTTTTTGAATAAAAAAATCAGAATAATCCTCAACGATCTACGCGAAAAAGATGAAGCAGGAAAAACTTATTCAAAAACATTTTACAGCGAAGGCGGCATTGTAGAATTTGTAGAATTGATTGATAAAAACGGGAGCCGTCAGCCTTTGCTACCTACAGTTATTTATTGTGACGGCTACGATGCCGCAAGCAATGTAACCGTAGATGTGGCAATGATGTATAACACCGGCTACCAGGAACATTTATTCAGTTATGTAAATAATATTAATACCATTGAAGGCGGTACGCACGTTTCAGGTTTCCGCCGTTCTATAACCCGTGTTTTTAAAAGTTATGGAGAAAAACAAGGAATGTTTGAAAAGGCAAAAGTGGAAATAGAAGGAGATGATTTCCGCGAAGGCCTTACGGCAGTTATTTCAGTAAAAGTTCCTGAACCTCAATTTGAAGGTCAAACAAAAACGAAATTGGGTAATAATGAAGTAATGGGTGTTGTTGATTCCACGTTAAGCAGGGTTTTGACTGCGTTCCTGGAAGAAAATCCTAAAGATGCCAAAACCATTATTCAAAAGGTAATACTGGCCGCACAGGCAAGAGCAGCTGCAAAAAAAGCCCGCGAAATGGTACAACGCAAGAGTGTACTTTCAGGCGGTGGATTACCGGGCAAACTTGCAGATTGCAGTGATAAAGATCCTTTTCGGTGCGAGCTATTCCTGGTCGAAGGAGACTCGGCAGGTGGCACGGCCAAACAGGGAAGAGACAGAAGTTTCCAGGCAATTCTGCCTTTGCGTGGTAAAATATTGAATGTAGAAAAAGCAATGGAACATAAGATATATGACAATGAAGAAATCAGGAATATGTTCACAGCGCTTGGTGTAAAAATCGGTACGCAGGATGATCCTAAGGCACTTGACCTGAGTAAACTCCGCTATCATAAATTAATTATAATGACGGATGCCGATGTGGATGGAAGTCATATTGCTACCTTGATTCTAACTTTTATTTTCAGGTATATGAAAGAATTGGTAGAGCAGGGTTTTGTATATCTCGCCCAGCCACCATTATATCTTTTGAAAAAAGGGAAAGAACAG
>Ga0134125_10006761_pt1 | contig 12956 bp, 15 predicted proteins | sample KB31751_FD_96464 | JGI IMG/M metagenome (GOLD analysis project Ga0134125, IMG submission 96464) | Terrestrial soil microbial communities with excess Nitrogen fertilizer from Kellogg Biological Station, Michigan, USA - KB3-175-1 | ecosystem: Environmental > Terrestrial > Soil > Unclassified ... | reverse complement strand
CGCGACCCGGGAATCGGCGGCCGCCGGCGGCGGGTCTGTGAGGATGTCCGCCGAGTCGCGCACCTCGCCGAGCCTACGACATGCCAGGGACAATCGGCGCAACGGACATGGCGTTTGCAACAAGAGCGTGACGATTCGTCCACCAGTGCGACTGGAAGAAGCGCTCGCAGCGAGGATGTCGTCGGTAGTCGCTCCCGTAGGCGCGCGATCGGAGCGCACGGCGGGAGGGGTCGCCCCAGGACCCGGAAACGCGACTCAGACGGGAACGTTCCAGCTGCGGATCACGGACTGCTCGCGCTCGTACCCGAGCACGCTGAGCGTCCCCGAGTCGAGCGCGAAGAGCCGCCCGTCGGCCGGTGGCAGCTCCAGCCATCGAGCGGTCAGCACGCGCAGCAGGTGCCCGTGCGCGAACACGAGCACGTCGCCGTCCGCCCCGCGCAGCTCCGCCACCACGCGATCCGCCCGCGCGCCCACCTCCTCCGGGCTCTCGCCGCCTGGAGCCCCGTACCGCCAGATCGTCCAGTCCGGCACGGCCTGCCGAATCTCGGCCGTCCGCCTGCCTTCGTACTCGCCGTAGTCCCACTCCCTCAGCTCCTCCCGCACGTCCGGTGAGAATCCCGCCAGCTGCGCCGTCTGGAGCGCCCGCTGCAACGGGCTCGACAGGACGAGCGCGAACGACCGCGCGCGCAGCGCCTCGCCGACCGCCCGCGCCTGCTCCTCTCCCCGCTGCGTCAGCGGCACGTCCGTACGCCCCGTGTGCCGTCCATCCCGGCTCCACTCCGTCTCGCCGTGCCGGACGAGCACGACCTCCATCAGGTCACGGCGAAGTAGATCGAGCACGCCAGCCCGGCCGCGAAGCAGTAGATCGCGAACGGCATCAGCGTGTTCGTCTCGAAGTAGCGCATCAGGAAGCGGACGGCCAGGTAGGCGGTCAGCGCTGAGCACAGCGCCGCGACCAGTGCCTGGCCCCGCACGCCGTCTCCTGCCGAGCCGAACAGGTCGGGCAGCTTCAGCACCGCGGCCGCGCCGATGATCGGCGTCGCCAGCAGGAAGGCGAACCGCGCAGCATCCTTGTTCGAGAGCCCGGCGAGCAGGCCGCCTCCCATCGTCGCGCCAGAGCGTGAGAAGCCCGGGATCAACGCCAGCGCCTGCGCGGCCCCGATCCCGAAGGCGCGGTCGAAGCGCAGCTGCTTCGCGATGCGCGCGTCGTCGTCGACGTCGGTCTGCGGCGCGCGCCGCCGCAGCATCTCCGCGCCGAAGAGGAGGACGCCGTTCAGCGTCAGGAAGATCGCCGCAGACTGCGGCGAGGCGAACACCGAGCGAAGCTTGTGCTCGAGCGTCAGCCCGAGGATCCCCGCCGGGATCGTCCCGACGACGAGCAGCCACGCCAGCTTTGCGTCCGTATCGTCGGCCGCGATCCCGCGGTCGCGCAGGCTGCGGCCGAGCCCCTTCACGATCCGGACCCAGTCGGCCCAGAAGAAGCCGAGCAGCACGAGCGCGGTCGCCAGGTGCGTCGCGACGAGAAACGCCAGGAAGTACGCGTCGTTCTGGTGGATGTTCCAGCCGAGCAGGCTCGGGAGGATGACGCTGTGGCCGAGGCTCGAGATCGGGAAGAGCTCCGAGAAGCCCTGCAGCAGCCCGAGCACGATCGCCTGGCCGTACGTGATCAGCGAGGGGACGACCATGTTGCTCTCAGTCGGCGGCGGGGGTCTCGCGGCGCGGCGCGCTCTGGAACCACGCGAAGACGAGCAGGGCGACGCCGACGAGGAACGACGCGAGCCCGTGCTTGAAGTGGTGGTGGTTCGACCCGGCCTGGTGGCCGGGGACGAAGGAGGCGAGCGACTTCGCGGGCTCGACCCAGTAGTAGATCGCCAGGGCGATGAGGAGGATTCCGAGCACCGTTGCGATCACGATGACCGGCCGACTGTTCAGGCGCACGGCCGGAACCTTAGTCACCGCCCCGGGCGGACGCCTGAAACAACGCGCTGGCGGCCGCGCAGGCGACAATCGCACCGTGATCGACCCGCTCGAGCGCTGGAGGCAGTACGGCGAGAAGCCCGACTACGCGGGCCTGCTCACCTACGGCGGCGCGCCGTACACGCAGGACCCGGCCGAGCTGGCCGGCTTCGACGTGGCGATCGTCGGCGCACCCACTGACGACCTGGTCTCGGACCGGCCGGGCGCGCGCTTCGGTCCGCGCGCGATCCGCGCGGCGAGCTGCCCGGCAGGGCCGCACCTCGAGTCGAAGGTCGACGCCTTCGAGGAGCTGAAGATCGTCGACTTCGGCGACGCGGCCGTGCTTCCCGCGGACCCCGAGCGGACCCACGCCGCGATCGAAGCGCTCGTCGGGCAGGTCGTCGAAGCGGGCCTGCTGCCCGTCGTGCTCGGCGGCGACCACTCGATCGCGGAGCCGGACGTCCGGGCCGTCGCAGCGCGCCACGGGCCCGTCGGCCTCGTCCACTTCGACACGCACACCGACACCGGGCGCGAGGTCTTCGGCGTCGAGCGCTCGCACGGCACGCCGATGTTCCGGCTGGTCGAGGGCGGCCAGGTCGACCCGGCGCGCTACGTCCAGATCGGCCTGCGCGGCTACTGGCCCGGCAAGCGCGAGTTCGCCTGGCAGGCCGAGCACGGGATCACGAGCTTCTTCATGCACGACGTGCGCGAGCTCGGGATCGAGGCCGTGGTCGAGAAGACGCTCGACGTCGTCGGCCACGGTCCCGTCTTCCTGACCGTCGACGTCGACGTGCTCGACCCGGCGTTCGCGCCCGGCACCGGGACGCCGGAGCCGGGCGGGATGACGAGCTCCGACCTCCTCTGGGCCTGCCGCAAGGTCGCGCGGGACGTCGAGCTGGTCGGCGCGGACGTGGTCGAGGTGATCCCGACCGCGCCCGGCTCGGCCGACATCACGGCGCTCGTCGCCGACCGGATCGTGCGCGAGATCCTGAACGGCGTCGCGCTCCGGCGTCGCTGAACGTTTTTTTGGCGCCACCCAGCGGGTAAGCGCCTCTACGTGACCCGCGTGCTGCTCTACGCCTCCGCGGCGGTTGTCCTGGGCGCGTTCGGCTTCGCGGTGGGCGCCCGCGCGCCGTCAGCGGCGCTACTCGACACGACCACCGACACGTCCACCGCGCCGACCACGACGACCACACCGGTCACGACCGAGCCGCTCACGACCGCTGCGACGACCGTCGCACCGCCGCCGCCGCCGCCTCCGGCTACGACGATCGCGAAGACGAAGACGAAGGCGAAGCCGAAGCACAAGCGGCAGACGACTACGACTCAGACAACGACGACCGCGCCGGCTACGACCGCGCAGACGGCAACCGGCACGACTACCACCACCGTGCCGAAGAAGAAGCGCCGGCAGGTCACGCCGGCCGCCGTGGTCGGGCCGACGGGCGGCGGCACGTTCCCGCCCTGGGCGATCGCCGGCTTCTGCCTCGCCGCGCTCCTGATCGGAGGCGGCGTCACGGGGATGGTCGTGACCCGCGGCCGTTGGTAGCGGCCCGCGTCAGCGGAAGCCCGTACCAGAACCACGCGACGCCGACGCCGACGAGCGCGGCGGTCACCCCTGCCCACCACGCGCCGAAGAGAACGTCCGCGATGAGGAAGACGGCGGCCGTCATCCCGATTGCGAGAAAGACGGTGCCGGCGATCGTGAGCTGGTTGGCAGTGCGCAAAATCTGCTCCTTGTCGCCCTCGCGCCAGCGCAGCCGGTGGTGCGCCGACGGCGCGATCAGCAGGACCGATGCCGCCGCGGTCGCGATGAACGCAACGAAGAAGACGTTGCGCTGCAATTCCGTGACCCGCGTCCAGCCGTTCGCGAATGGGACCGCCAGGAGGAACGCGAACAGCACCTGCACGCCCGGCAGCACGACGCGCAGCTCGTTCAGGAGCTCGATCAGCTCGCGGTTGAGCTCGTCCTTGCTGCGCTTCTCGACGCCGTCGGCCACGGGCCGACGATAACGCCGCGCGTCAGCGGCGGGCCGGTGAGGCTGCGGCGGCGAGCTGGATGAGCCACATGCCGACGAGCAGCATGTAGGTGATCGCCGGCAGGGCGAGCAGGAAGAGCGCCGCCATGATCGAGGGGGTCGAGGGGAGGCCCGGGACCGCACGGACCGCCGGCCCCAGCAGCAGGCCCACCACGAGTGTCGCCAGCAGGTGCGCGGTGCCGCCGCGGAAGCTCGACGGTGCGAGCTTCGGCAGGCGCAGCGCGATCCACGCCGCGATCGCTCCGGCGCCTACCACGAACAGCAGCAGAAAGCTCTCCTTCCCCATCCCCGCGTGGAGTATGACCCTTTCGCGGCGGAACCCAAACCGCCGCAAGGATGGTTCTCGCCAGCCGAACGGCTAGCGGAAGAGATCGCGCTCGGCCGGGATCACCAGCTCGCGGGCAGTCCCCTCGCCCCGGGCGTCGACGCCGCTGATCACCGCCGCCGGCACGCCGTCGGTCTTCCCCATCGCGAGCTCGGCCGCGCCCGCGAGCTCGTCGGCGACCGCGATCACGGTGGCGTGCAGCTCGTAGCCGGCGCGGTCGCGGACGCCCTTCAGGTCGAGCAGCGGCCGGATCCCCGCGACGCCGATCGCGACGTCGGTCGTCCCCTGCCGCCAGGCGCGGCCGAAGGAGTCGCTCACGATCACGCCGACATCGGCGCCGGTCAACGTGCGCAGCCGCTCGCGCAGCCGCGCAGCCGACCCATCGGGATCCTCGGGCAGGAGCACGACCGTGCCGTCCTCCGGCGCGTTCGAGGAGTCGACGCCCGCGGAGGCGCAGACGAAGCCATGCCGCGTCTCCGAGATCACGAGCGGCGGCCGGCTGCGGACGATTCGCGCAGACTCGCGCAGGATCACCTCGTGGCGCCGCGCGTCCTCGTCGCCCGCGAGCTCACGCGCCCGCTCGGACGGGTCGACGCCGTCCAGGCGAACGATGCGGCCCTCCGCCTTCGAGACCGCCTTCTGCGCGACCACGAGCACGTCACCCTCCTCGAGCCGCGTGCGCTCCGCGATCAGCGCCGCGAGGTCGTCGCCCTCGCCGATCTCCGGCAGCCCTTCGACCGGGCGAATCGAGATCACGGCAGGCCGGTGATGCGCAGACCCGCATGGACGCCGAACGCCTTGTTCACGTTCAGGATCACGGCGGTCATCGCCTCGAGTGCGCGCGAGTTTGCGAGCGGCCCGCAGTCGATCGCACGGCCGCCGACGAGCCGGCCGGCGAGCTCGAGCGCCGGCTCCTTCGCGCGCAGGTCGTCGCCGCAGATGAGCGCGTCCTGGTCGGGCAGGTCCGGCCCGGTGAGGTCGAGCGCCGAGACCGTCTGCAGACCCGAGGCCACGGGCGCACGCAGCAGGCGCGCGAGCGTCTCGGCCAGCGAGCCCTCCTCGAGGCCGGGAATGATCCCGGTGTCGGTGAAGTGCAAGTCGCTCGCGACGCAGAGCACGGGCGTCTCGCCGATCGCATCCGCCAGGCTCGAGCCCGTCTCGAGCGCCGCATTCGACTTCGTCGCGAGCACGACCAGGTCGACGCCCTGCACGACGTCGTGGTTGGCGCCGCCCTCGACGCCGAGCTCGAGCGCCCGATCCCTCGCGCGCTCTGCCTCGCGGGAGCCGATCCAGACCTCCTCGCCGAGCAGGTGCAGGCGCCGCGCAAGCGCGCGGCCGAACTGCCCGGTGCCGCCGACGATCGCGACCTTCACCGCAATGCCCCCGCCGTTTCGAGCACGGCCTCGGCCACGCGGCGGCGCCCGTCGGCGTCGTCCATCAGCGTGCGGGTGACGATCGTCCTGATGCCTGCCTCCTCGTTCGCGTCGGCCTCGTCGATCACGAGCGCGTCGATCAGCCCGTCGTAACAGTCTGTTACTTGCTGCGGGCCGGTGCCGCCGCGAAGGCGCCGGAGCATCCTGGCGGCCGGGCCGCGGACGGCCTCGCCGCCAATCAGCGGGCTGACCGCGACGGCGGGCGCGTGCCGACGCTCGATCGCCTCGCGTATCGGGCTCACGGCCAGGATCGGGCCGATGCTGACGAACGGGTTGCTCGGTGCGATCGCGATCAGGTCGGCCGCCTCCAGCGCCTCGAGCACGCCGGGTGCCGGCGTCGCCGCCTCGTCGCCTTCGAACCGCACGCCGTCCACCTCGTCGCGGTGGCCGCGGGCGACGAACCACTCCTGGAACGGCAGCTCCCCGGCCGGCGTCTCGAGCCAGGTGCGCAGCCGGTCGTCGGTCGCCGGCAGCAGTGCAGCCTCGAGCCCGAACGCCCGCGCGAGCCGCGCCGTGACCGCCGAGAGCTGCTCGCCGGCACGCAGCGCCTGCGTGCGCACGAGGTGGACGCCGAGATCGAGGTCGCCGAGGCGGAACCAGCTCTCGCCGCCGAGCTCCGCCACGGTCTCGAGCGCACTCCACGTCTCACCTGCGCGGCCCCAGCCCTTCGACTCGTCGAGCCGCCCGGTGAGCGTGTAGAGGATCGTGTCGAGGTCGGGCGAGACGTGGAGGCCGAGCACCTCGAGGTCGTCGCCGACGTTGCCGACGACCGTCAGCTCGTGGGGGTCGATCGTCTCCGCGAGCGCCCGCGCCAGCCTCGACCCGCCGAGGCCGCCGGCAAGGACGACGACGTTCATCGCGTCGAGCCGGCGCGCAACGCGGCGAGCGCCGCGGCGGTGTTCGTTCCGAGCAGCCCGTCGAGCCGCTCGAGATCGGCGAGCGTGTCGACGTCGTCTTCGAGGTTCGGGATCGACGCGATTGCGGCCGGCGCGCCGAGCCGCTCGGCGCGCGCGAGGAACCGCTCGGCGCTGCCGGGCCCGTACAGCGGCGCGAACAGGTGCGGTGCTGCGAGCGCGAGCGCATTGGTCGTCCCGTCGGCCGCACGGACGAGCGCGAGGCCGTCCGCCGGCATCGCCCCGAGCAGCGTCAACAGGTCGCGCGCCTGCACGCACGGCAGGTCGGCGTTGACGACGAGCACCGGCCCGGCGTCGAGCGTCCGCAGTGCGACCTCGACAGCAGGCCCCTGGCCGCCCGCCTCACCGGCGACGACGACCTCGCCGACGGCGAGCGCAGCCTCGAGGACGTCGTCCAGCATCGCCTCCGCGATGCGGGTGCGAACCTCCTGTGGCGCGGGGGCGAGCCGCTGCTTTGCCGTTTCGCCGCGGTAGGGAACAACAACGGTCGGCATCCGGTCAGGAGACTATCCAGCGATGCAGGGGCGACCGCCGGACAACGCAGAGATCGCCGCACAGCTCGACCAGTTCGCGTCGCTGCTCGAGCTGGCGGGCGCAGAGCCGTACTCCGCGCGCGCCTACCGGCGGGCGGCCGAACTGATCCGCTCGACGCCTGCGCCGGTCGCCGAGCTCGTGCGCGCCGGCCGCGTGCGGGAGCTGCGCGGGATCGGGCCGGGCATCGAACGGCGGCTGCGGGAGCTGGTCGAGACCGGCCGGATCGAGGAGCTGCAGGAGCTCGAGCGCGAGGTCTCGCCGGAGCTCGCCGGCCTCGGGCGCCTCCTCGGCGTGTCGGTCAAGCGCATGCTCGAGATCGGGCGCGTGCTCGGCGTGCGGACGCTTCCCGACTTGCGGCAGGCCGCGGAGGAAGGACGGCTGCAAGAGGTACCCGGGATCGGCCCGGAGACCGAGCGCAAGCTGCTCGCGGCGCTGGCGCGCGAGCCGGAGGCCACAACCCCGACGCCGCTGCTCCTGCATCGCAGCCGGCCGCTGGTCGCGTCGATCGCCGACGCGCTCGGCGGGATCCCGGCCGGCGACCCCCGCCGCTGGCGCGACGCCTCCGAGCGGCTCGCGGTCGTCGTCCCGGCCGAGCAGGCGGAGCCGGTGCTCGAGCGGTTCGCGCAGCTGCCGCAGATCGTCTCCGTCGTCGAGCGCGGCGAGCGGCGTGCGGTCGGCGTGACCGTCGAAGGCGTCCCGGTCGAGCTCGTCGTCGCCGAGCCGTCGCGCCTCGGCACCGAGCTCGTCCGCGCGACCGGCTCGGCCGACTGGGTGGCCGCGCACGAACCGCTGCCCGACGCTGCCGATGAGAGCGGCGTCTTCCGTGCGCTCGGGTTGCCGTTCGTGCCGCCGGAGCTGCGCGAGGCGAACGCGCCCGCGGCCGAACAACTCGTCGAGGTGGCCGAGATCCGGGGCGACCTTCACTGCCACTCGACCTGGTCGGACGGCAGGGCGACGATCCTCGAGATGGGCCTCGCGGCCCGCGACCGCGGTTACGAGTACCTGGCGATCTGCGACCACACGGTCAGCGTCGGCGCCGTGCCCGGGCTGGACGCCGACGGCGTCCGCCGCCAGGCGGACGAGATCGCCGCCGCCAACGAGGAGCTGGCCCCGTTCCGGATCCTGCGCGGCACCGAGTGCGACATCCAGCGAAACGGCCTGCTCGACCTGCCGGACGACCTGCTGGCCGAGCTCGACTGGGTGCAGGCGAGCGTCCACGGCGGCCAGCGCGCCTCGCGCGAGGAGCTGACGAAGCGGGTGCTGACGGCGCTCGACTCGCCCTACGTCAGCTGCCTCAGTCATCCGACGGGCCGGCTGATCAACTTCCGGCCGCCGAACGCGGTCGACCTCGAGGCGGTGCTGGAGCGGCTGGCCGAGCAGGGCCGGGCGGTCGAGGTGAACGGCCTGCCGAACCGGCTCGACCTCCGCGACGAGCACGTGCGGCTGGCACGGGAGGCCGGAGTGCCGGTCGTCTGCTCGACCGACGCTCACTCGACCCGCGGCCTCGAGAACATCGAGCTGTCCGTCGCGACGGCCCGGCGCGGAGGCGCCGGGCCGTCTGACGTGCTCAACACGCGGTCGCTCGACGAGGTGCTAGCCCGCCGCTTCGGCGGGTAGACCGGCCGGCTCTTCCTCGGGCTCGAGCCGCGGCAGCCACTCGAGCCAGCTCGGCAGGTACCAGTTCCAATCGCCGAGCAGCTTCATCGTCGCCGGGAGCAGCACTCCGCGGACGATCGTCGCGTCGATCAGGATCGCGGCCGCGAGGCCGACGCCGAACTGCTTGAAGAACGGCATCGAGAGCGCGCCGAAGACCGCGAACACGCAGACCATCACGATCGCCGCGCTGGTGACGACGCCGGCCGTGCTCTTGATCCCGTGCGAGACCGCCTCGTCCATGGTTGCGCCGCGGTCGAAGGTCTCGCGGATACGGCTGAGGATGAAGACGTGGTAGTCCATCGACAGGCCGAACAGGATCACGAACAGCAGCAGCGGCACGACCACCTCGATCCCATCGGCCGACCCGGCGCCGAGCAGGCCCCGGCCGATCCCGTGCTGGAAGACGAGCACGAGCACGCCGTAGGCGGCAGCGACCGAGAGCAGGTTGAGCAGGATCGCCTTGGCCGCCACCACGATCGAGCGGAACGCGACGAGCATCAGCGCGAACGCGAACAACAGCACGAATCCGACCACCGGGGCCAGGTTCGACTTCAGCGCGGCCGCCTGGTCCTTCCATTCGGCCGTGCGCCCGGTGACGCCGGCCTGCGCACCGTCGACGGTGCCGACCGTCTCGGGGACGACGGTGTCGCGCAGCATGCGGAACGCGTCGTTCGATGCCGCGTCGGTGCCATTCCCCGCGATCGGCACGGTGATGTTCGCGACCGTGCCCGCTGGATTGACGTCGACGGTGATCGGCTCGAAGGCGCGGCCGCTGGCGAGCGCCCGCCGCTCGAGCTGCCTGATGGCCGTCTCCATCGCCGGGGTGCGCACGCTCGAGGCCTGGACGACGACGTTCGCCGGCAGCGCCGTGCCCGGGAAGGCCTGCTGCATACGGTGGTACGTCTTCATCACGGTGAGCGACTTCGGGAACGACTCCGCTCCCTGCGGCGCCAGGCTCAGCTGCAGGGCAGGCAGCGCGAGCGCGACGAGCACGCCCGCCGCGAGCGCCGCCGACAGCGCCGGCCTGTGCAGGACGCGGTCGACGATCGCGCCCCAGATCCGGCCCTCGCCGTCGTCTCCGCGATGCCGCCCGACGAACGGGACGCGCAGGCGGTCGACGTTGTCGCCGAGCCGCGAGAGCAGCGCCGGCAGGACGGTCAGCGAGCCGAGCACCGCGACCGCGACGACGAGGATCGTGGCGAAGCCGAGCGAGGCGAAGGTCTGGTCGCCGGTGAGGAACATCCCGGCCATCGCGCCCATCACGGTCAGGCCGGAGATCAGCACCGAGCGGCCGGAGGTTGCCGCGGCTGCCTCGAGCGCTGCCTCGCTGCTCTTGCCGGCGGACCGTTCCTGCCGCTCGCGCTTCAAGTAGAACATCGAGTAGTCGACGCCGACCGCGAGCCCGATCAGCAGCACCATCGCCGGGGCCTCGAAGGCGACCGGCAGCACGTGGCTCGGCAGCGCGATCAGCCCGAACGTCGCCACCACCGCCGTCAGTGCGAGCAGCAGCGGGATCCCCGCGGCCACGAGCGCACCGAACGCGAGCACGAGGATGAGCAGTGTGATCGGCAGCGAGAGCGCGCCGGCCTTGGCGAGGTCGTCACCGTAGGCCGTCTCGACGCCCTTCTGGGCGCTGGCCCAGCCGAACTCGCCGATCGTGACGCCCGGATGGGCGCGCTGGGCGGCGGCGACGGCGTCGAGCACCGGCTGGACCTTGTCGGCGGCCTTGTCCTTGTCGCCGCGGATCGCGAAGTTCACGAGCCTCGCGCGCCCGTTCTCCGAGACCGCTCCGCGCCGGACGTGCTGGACGACAGCGATCCGCGAGATGCGTGCGACGACGTCCGGGGCGACGGCGTCGACGGCCGCTGCATTCCGGGCCTGGATCAGGACGCTCTCGTCCGCCGGTTGCTTGAAACCCGCGTCGAGGATCTGGTTCATCCGCCCGGATTCGCCGGGCCCCGAGCCGTTAGGGTCGATGTTCTTGAGGCCGACCGCGCCGCCGAGGCCGAACGCAACGACGACGAACGCGAGCCAGCCGAAGGTCGCCGTCTTCCAGTGATTGGCGCTCCAGCGGCCCATGCGGGCGGCGAGGTTCGAGTGTGGACGTGCGGGACGCATCTGCCTACCTCCTTCGGGGACAGCTGGTGAGGTCGGGAACACGCCCTGAAGCTACGGCGGTCTCGCTCGCACGTCGTCGTCCCCGCCGACGATTCGAGCTCCTACTTCGGTAGGAGGCGCAGGCGCGGCGACTGGAGTACGTTCACCGCGTGCAATCGCTGGCGCGCAGGTACGCGTTCGACGCCCTGATCGTCGTCGCCGCGATCGAGGTGGCGCTAGAGCTGGTGTTGCGCCAGGACGCCACCGACGCTCCGACGTCCTCGCTCTGGATCACGATCCCGGCCGCGGAGCTGCTCGTCCTGCCGTTGCTCGCCCGCCGCCGGTTTCCCTTCGGCGCGCCGGCGACGACCTGGCTGGTGGGCGGTGCCGTCTCGTTCGTCGACGGACGCCTGATCGGGTTCTCCGTCGTCATCTCGGCGGCGGGGATGGCGGCGGCCGTGCTGCTCGGAAACGTCCGCGGCGAGCTCCAGTCTCGTGTCGGCCTCGCGCTCGTGCTGGTCAGCAGCGGGCTGGTCGTCTACAACAAGCCCTCTCACACGGCCGCCGAGCTGGCGTTCATCCCGGTCCTGTTCGGGATCGGCTGGCTGGCGGGGTTCGCGTTGCGCGAACGCGGCGCGCAGGCGGATGCGGCCGAGGAGCGCGCCGCCCAGGCCGAACGGGAGCGGGACCAGGCGGGGCGCCTCGCGGTCGCCGAGGAGCGAGCCCGGATCGCCCGCGAGCTGCACGACGTGGTCGCGCACGCGGTCAGCGTGATGGTGCTCCAGATCGGCGCCGTGCGGCATCGGCTGCCCGACGAAGAGGTGGAGGACCGAGACGCACTCCAGGGCGTCGAGCAGGCCGGGCGCACCGCCCTCGCCGAGATGCGGCGACTGCTCGGCGCCATGCGCCGCGACGGCGACGGTGTCCAGCTCGGACCGCAGCCGGGGCTGGACGACCTTGCGCCGCTGCTCGAAGAGGTCGGCCGCGCGGGCCTGCCGGTCGAGCTCCACGTCGAGGGCGAGCGCTACACGCTCCCGCGCGCGGTCGACCTGTCCGCGTACCGGATCGTCCAGGAGGGCCTGACGAACGCGCTGAAGCACGCGGAGGCGGGTCAGGCCGACGTGACCGTGCGGTACCTGCCGGACGAGCTCGAGCTCGAGGTACGCGACGATGGCCGAGGCGCAACCACGAGCGACGGCCTCGGCCACGGGCTCGTCGGCATCCGCGAACGGGTGGCGATCTACGGCGGCGAGATGACAGCCGGCCCGGCGAACGGCCGCGGCTTCGTCCTCTCGACGAGGCTCCCGCTCGCATGAGCATCCGCGTGCTTGTGGCGGACGACCAGTCGATGGTGCGCGCCGGCTTCCGGATGCTGCTCGGCAGCGAGGACGACATCGAGGTCGTCGCGGAGGCCGACAACGGGCTCGAGGCCGTCGACAAGGCGGCGCGCTTCGGCCCGACCGTCGTGCTGATGGACATCCGCATGCCCGAGCTCGACGGCCTGCAGGCGACCCGCCGCATCGTCGAGGCCGACCCCGACGCGCGCATCCTGATCCTCACGACCTTCGACCTCGACGACTACGTGTACGAGGCGCTTGCCGCCGGCGCGAGCGGGTTCGTGCTCAAGGACGACCCGCCGGAGCAGCTGCTGGCCGCAATCCGCACCGTGGCCGCCGGTGACGCGCTCCTCTCGCCCGCCGTGACGAAGCGGGTGATCAAGGAGTTCTCGCGCATCCAGCGGCCCGAGCCGCCGCAGGGCCTGGACGAGCTGACCGAGCGCGAGCGGGAGATCTTCGAGCTGATCGTCCGCGGCCGCTCGAACGCCGAGATCGCGCAGGAGCTCGTGATCTCGGAGACGACCGTGAAGACCCACGTCACGCACGTGCTGCAGAAGCTCGGCCTACGCGACCGCGTCCAGGCCGTCGTGCTCCCCTACCAGGCCGGCCTCGTCGAGCTCGGCTAACGAGAGCCCGGGCCGCGCGTCGCCCACTCGCGCAGCTCG
>Ga0134125_10006759_pt1 | contig 12957 bp, 17 predicted proteins | sample KB31751_FD_96464 | JGI IMG/M metagenome (GOLD analysis project Ga0134125, IMG submission 96464) | Terrestrial soil microbial communities with excess Nitrogen fertilizer from Kellogg Biological Station, Michigan, USA - KB3-175-1 | ecosystem: Environmental > Terrestrial > Soil > Unclassified ... | reverse complement strand
CACTAGGTCATCAAAGTTGGGGATACACTGATGCTGAAGTTACACCTATACCTAATGTAGGAGGTATATATTTTAACACTGAAAGTTCTGTTCTTAGATATTGGGATGGAACTAAATGGGTGACTATACAAGGAGGTTCAGTTGGATGTTCTCCAATTTCAGATGGAGGTCATTGTGTAACTGATAATCCTACAATAACTCAGGATGTTACTCAGCCATCAGGGACATCGTTTAGGTTAGATTTTCCTGATTCTCCTGGACCTGGTTATTCTTATTTTGGTTCAGTAGGAGCAGATATTTTTAGTCATGGTTTTGCAGAAGCTATGATTGGATGGGGGACCAATTGCAAGAATAATGGTTGCATTGAATTATTCGGAGGAAATGATACAGGAACAGGTTATGGAAATGCTTATTTTGGCTTAGGTGTTACAAAAAGTGTACTACCTAACTATCCTGAAAATACACTACTTCAAGATAATGATATTGTAATGTCGGCTGCTCGATTTGGTTATTTTGCTTGTTATAATCTAGCAGGCTCATCTTGCCCAATGAATGTTACTGGGTTTAATGGTCCTTATTATTTTTATGATGCAACTGCTGCGAGTCTTGTTGAACCTTTACCTGTTATTTGTATTAATTGGGCTGTTGGAACTTGTACCCAAATTGGCGGGGAATCTGATATAATTACAGTTTTTAAAACTGATACAAGTGCAAATACTGTAACTATTACTCCTGCTTCTGGTGATTCTATTATTAACTATCCTTCTGGATATGTTCTATCTAAGCAATGGCAAAGTGTAACTTTAACTGGAGATGGATATCACGAATGGTTAGTTACTTCAGCATCTAATAATTCTGCTGGTGGAACTGTAGGAGCGTTTCAATATAATAGTGGTAATGGTTTTGCAGGTCTAAATATAACTGGCCTTCCTTGGGGAAATAATTCTACGGCTCCTACTTTAGCTACTCCATCCCAAGTGGGATCAGCAATAGTTGATAACACTGGCCTAAATGTGCAGGCAAATGGAAGCAGCACTCCTTGGAACTCATTCGTAACAAGGACTATTGCAATAGGCCCCGGAGCTGGAGCTAATCTGGGTGTTGGTGCTACGGCGGGACTCAGTGATAATGTCCTGATCGGTAAGGGAGCCGGAAACGCTAGCCAATTTAGCCAGGACAATGTCTTTATTGGGGATGAGTCTGGCTTTCATTTTAACGGGCCGGAGACTACCGACCCTCTTAATGGCAACAATACCTGCATTGGTGAAGCCGCATGCTATGGCGATGTGACAATGAACGAAGTTATAGCTGTAGGTCAAAAAGCTTATCTCGATGGTAATGGAGTGGCAGGATACAGTGGCGGAGCTGCATCTGACATATTTATTGGAGTTCATATAGATAACTGGGATGGCGGAACTTCCAATACACTTGTAGGCAACGGCATTTCTAGATACGCAGGTTTCGCAGTTACAGGTTCCAGTAATACTTTTCTAGGATCGAATATCTTAGAAGCAGCAACATGTGCTCAATCAGGTGCTACGTCAGTTTCATTTAACACCTTCGTAGGATCAAGTACAGGAAAATGCGCGTTTGCAGCAAGTTATGATACAGCGATTGGTTACGGCGCGTATGCTTCAAATGGTTCAGGCGTCCATAATTTTGTAGGCGGCGATTTCGCGGCATCGCATGTAACTACTGGTTCGTACAATGTCTTAATCGGCGGTTACGATTCAATTTCGGTAGCAGTGGCAAATAATCTTACAACAGCTTTAGGAAATACAGTTGTAGGCGCTGGAGCTGGTAGCCTTAATGCGACAAATAACTACCTAACGGCTTTTGGATATGATGCCGCTAAGAATGCTAATGCTGAAGTAGTTGCACTTGGGCCATTTTCTTGTGAAAATGCGACAGCTACAAATATTTGCCTTGGTATTTTTGCTGGAACAGGAATAACGGCTGGAGCGAATAACATCATTGTAGGCATGAACAGCGGAGCAGGAGCTGGTCCAGTTGGAGCATTTTCTAACAACGTTGAAGTAGGATCGGTAGTTGGACTTGGAGACAACTCTTCAAACAACTCCTATTTTGGCACCAATGCTGGACGTAGAAATGTAGCTTCACTTGGCACAAATGAAGCTTTTGGATATCAAGAGTTTGAAGGCACAACTGGAGCAATCGGAACAGAACAGTTCAATGCATTTTTTGGTGACAACTCAAATTGTAATGGCTGTACACATGGAATTAGTTTAGGTCATAATGCAAATATAGGAGCTGTAGATGGAGCGGCTCAAATAGGAGCTGGAACTAATAATACACCTAACACAGTTCAATATCAATCGTGGAATTTTTTAGATAACTCTGGTAATATTAAAGTTAATTCTATTACTAGTCCTACAACTATCACTATAGCCGCAGGTGGTGCATCTGGTACAGGAGCTACTGTAGCTTGTACAACAAGTCATAACTGTTCACCTATTGGTGGTAGTATTACTTTGACAACTGGAACTTCAGGTCAAACTGCTGGACAGCAAGTGCATTTAACTTTTACAGCCCTAGCTAAAATTCCAAATTGTGTTGTCTCTGGTGACGCAGCTTCAGCAGCTTTAATTCCAGCAATCGCTAATGCAAGTACCTCATCTTTTGATATATGGTTAGTAGATGCTCCTGCGATATCTACTACTTATACATTTACTTATGTATGTACTGACTGATATCATATAAAATATATAAATTAAAAGCCCCCTAGTTTTTAGGGGGCTCTTTCTTTTTGCTACATTTAAACTTATGCCATCTGATATGTAGCCTACAGGCGGCAGCTAATCCCTGCCATGCTTGTTCGATTTGATAGGTTTACACATAAGCTGAGTGCCAACAGAATAATTAGAAAACTCATAACCTGGAGGACACTCCACCACATGTGACTGTGAGTAAGGAGTTGTACTCGATCCAAAATCAGTTTTTTCATGAATGGCCGGAATTTCTTTGTCAATGTAATCACCTCCTTCAGCTTTTTAAATTTTAATGTCTATCTTCAAGTGGTACATCAAAATCCATAAAATTTTTAGCTTCTATATCCGTACCGTAGATAACACAAAGAGGTTCATGTTCACGCATGATTTTTAGGCGAAGATTACCTTTGAATGGAATCATAGTTCCAACGTAAGGCTGAAATAGAACTTTAGCGCCGGGACGAATTTTAACTTCTTTTTGTTCATTATCAAGAAATCTAGTTAAGCTATAACCAAATCTAAACCAGATATAAGCTTTATACCACCAGAGATTTCGGCGACTATTACATATAAGGTATTTTGCCCACCTAGTCTTCTCTCCAACACTAACAACTCGACCAAGAGTAGGTAAGCTTTTAGCTATTTCCGGCACAACTATAAGTGCGCCTTTACCATTACAAGAAGGACATTCTTTAGTTGCATCTATAACTACAGGAGATTTAATTTTTCCAGTTCCACCGCAATCAGAGCACTCATATCCTGATTTATAAGGATCAATTATAACTATGATCTTATCTTCAACTGCCTCAAGCTGAATTTTAAGTTCAGTTAGTTCAACTGCGTTATCGTTGTCTATGTTAATTTCGCCCATTACTTTCTCCCTTTATGGCTTCGGTTTCCCATTTGTACTATGTAGTTCAATATTTGAAATATTAGTTTGTGGCGATATTCTTGCCGGTGGACGATACTCGTAAAATGTTTTATTATTTACGAGTTTAATTGTACAAAAGTTAATCTGACATAAAACTTGAAGTATTCGATCTAGATTTTCAGGACTTACATTTCGATGAAGATTAGTTAAAATCTCTGCTTTAGTTACAAACTTTCGCTTTTCAATAAAGTTCTGAACTCTAGCTGTAGCTTCTGCTATATCTGAATCTCCAACTCCACGAAAAGCTTTGTCTAAATTAAATAGTACATGCTTTAAACATGTAACTGCATTATGTACATCTATTTGATCTATCTTTAAATCATCTCTATCTGCCACACAGAAGATCATAGCAACTTTAATTACATGAGTAAGCAATCGAGACTTGAAATGTAGAACTACATCTGAATCATTCTCTTGTCCACGAAGACTATTATAAAATTTTTCAAGCCCAACTGCACCATTCTGTGTAAAATTAAATTGGCCTTTAAGTGTAGATATCTGCTTTAGATCAATTACCAAATTATCTAAAAGTTTTTTACCCGCCGGAGTAGCGTCCATAGGTTTAGGCCACATAACTTTTTTAGAAGTCTCTTGGGCATAGACAAAAACTGTACGAGCAGTAAATCCACCATTAATCGCACCGTTAACGTCTTTATTAAGTCGTCTAATATACTCTGGTACACACGCTCCGATGAGACTGGTACACATACCTTTAATAACATTTGAGCCGTTATTTTTCGTATCGTAAAAGTATTCATTTCTGTCCCATGCTTCACAGAGAAAAGGTAGCATCCAATCAGAACTAGAAAGTAATGTAGGTAGTTCTAGAGACATTAGAACGGCTGTACTATCTTTTACTACAGATAATGCACCGCTATGATTCATAACATGACCCGGCTGGCCTGAAGCAATACGCTCAATAATTTTAGGAGCAGTAATCCTATCGCTGATAACATTAACCAAATTAGCATCTTTAGCCAAATCGTAAACGGGGTTGATACTAGAGCCTTTGCCAACACCAGGAGGCCCAACCAGAACAATATAATTATTAGGATAAATAGTAAATGTACCACGCTTAAAGTAGACATTGTTTTTTAAAGTCGCTCCTATCACAGAGATGGCAGACCAAATATTATACTGTTCTGGAGCTTCACTGATTGAAGACATAGCTTCAGCCCATTCAACTATCCAGTTCTTTCGGAGGAGGCGTCCCATCGTATACTTGTCCCAAAGCCAAAATTTTTAAACTGTAACTAGTTGTTGTTGTTCTATTTCTTTTTGTTTTGCTCGAATTTCTTGTAACTTGTTATAGGCTTTTTCAAGGTCTTCAAATGTATTAGTTTTAAGTTTTACTGTTGTTGCGAAGTCATATCCGATTTCTGCTTCAACAGGGATTTGGACTTCGATGCCGTTATGAAATGTAATACGTCTATCAAAGGCATGTACTGTTGCTTGGAGATAATGCCATATTGTATTAATTCTGTCAGGTATATCTTGTACAATTGAATCATGTCCTTCTTGTACGACCGCTCGCATTTCAGTTGGTATTCGAGTTTCCAAATATTGAACAGCAAACCCAGTATTATCACCCACAACAGACTGAGGAATATAAGAATATGCTTCGTTAAATAAACTGTAGTTGTTGTCATTTGGCCTAAATCCAAAAAATACCCTTTCTCTCCCAAAGGGAGTTTTTAAAGTTCTGGTGTTGTTGATTTCGTTTTGAATATATTTATGAAAAACTCCTTGTATATTCGGCTCAAGCAAATTAGCACGATCCAAGAGCATCTGACACATAGTCGGAGGGATAAACTTACCTTCTTGGGCCAAGCTATCGGACATTCTATTACCACGCATTCCGTAATTGTTTGCGTGCCCAACTTTTTTTCCGAGGTAGTACTCCATTCCGTCCTTCCAGTCTGGAGCTTCAGCTTTTGTGGCTGGTAAATTAAAGAGATATAACGCTCTTTTTGTATGCCTGTTTATTCCATTTCGTAACTCCGTTAATGCTATTTGATTATTAGCTAACGCATTTACCGGCCATTCCTCAGCCGACTTTTGATCGACCATCAAAAATATATTACCGGGCCTAGCTATAAGACATGATCTAAAAACTTTAGACACAGTTCCATGTTTAGGAAAATTTTGACCATTATTACCGTAGCCGAAAGTATGTTTCTTTGAAGCTCGTCTTCCCGTTAAAGTTCCTACAACATTATAGCCGGAAAGATAAAGAACCAAACCATCTGGAGTTTCGTATTTTCGGCATCCGAAATAGCTAGATTTGAGTTTTCCAAGTTCTCTGACTTTAAGTATAGCTTTAATGGCTGGATCACCGGCAGGATAGTTAAACTGATTTTTAACTAACATCTTTTGCAGTGAAAGCTCACCTGTAGAGTACTTTTGCTCATAGTTTCCTTCAGAATCTTTCTTAGTTATTTTTGGTACTTCATAACCAAGAACATCTTTCATTTTCTTTAAAAGAGCTTTGTCACCCTGTGTAGCATTTAAATTTACACTATCCGCCGAGCCGTCATCATTAGCTGCGCCAATGTAAACATGACAGTTCCATTGATCCGAAGCTATCTTCAGATTTTTTGCTATCTCTTGATCTATATAGAGAGAAGCCAAACGAAGCTTCTCTCTATTAAGACATATGCCACGATTGCTAATATTATTATAGATTGCTTGAAGTTGATGCAGATATGTAGAAGTAACCCTATCCATTTTAACTATTATCCTAACTTATAATTGTAGGCTTCTGTTTTTCTGGTGCTTTCATACCTATTACTTGATGTGGAATAACTACACCACAATCGACACAGTTTAATATGGATACTACTACTCCGTTAGGAAAAGTCATCATTACTTGATTTAGAGTTATAGGACGGGTTCCACAATGCGGACAAGTTGCGGCTTTAGGTTCTTTATCGAAGGTGGGGACGTTCATCAAATTCCTCTTCTTGTTTAAGATATACTTCATATGTTACACATACATCAAGACAGTTATACCGTCTTAAAGACTGAAGTTCTTTAGCTGACCAGCGTTTACCTTCATCCTTGTAATAAGGCTCGCGTGTATATTGCCGAGTTAAGAACTGAAGTTTATGAGGAAGCTCTGGCCAAAGAACATGATGTCGAATCATAGTATCTACTATTTTGGAGCTATCAATGTTAAAACCAAGAGAACTAAGGCGAGGAAAATCAAAATTAAAGTAATTCTGGCCGAGATTTCTAGAGTTAGAAAATACTTTATCAAGTTCCCTCCAAAGTTTTATATTTTGCTCTGGATCAGGCCACCAGAGATTAAAACTGACGCCTAGATTTGGGCTATCGGCAATACCTATAGAGATAGGATAACCCGGATGAGGATAAAAAGCGGACTTCATGTTGGTATAGATTGATTCTATATCAACAGATAAGAGGTCTTTAGACTGGAAGTAATGGAGGTACTCGATAGTTTCGTCGAAACTAAGATCGAATCGCAGTTCTCGTTTAGGTAAAGATTCAAGTGCTCCATGCTGACGAAAATAATCCAACTCGCTTTTTGCTTTTCCGAGATCGAGAGAAGTGACAATATCTCTAAGCGACCAATCTTGAACAATTTTTTCCGGTGTATATGTGGGTATGATAAAATGATCGTAGTTGAGGAGTTTCGACCTAAGTAGTGAACCTGCATATTTATCAAGCTCCGTTTTTTCTTCTTCGCCTTTTTTTGGTTTAGATGTCAGCTCAGAACAGAAGTGCTTTCCACTATCACCAAGAGGAATAACTATAGGTGGTCTATAATGATTTATATCATTTTCAATGATAGTATAACTATGTCTATCATCAAGATCTGGAGCACGACACGCTACATAATAATCTCGAAGTCCTGCTGAAGTCATCATTTTATCCCAAACATAACCTAGACCAGAGCTAAAAAGATATCCTTTTTCGGCATCTTTTTCATAGGGCCGTTCAACTATAACCCAAACTGGAGCACCAGGATTACCTTTGTTGTAAATGTTTTTCATCTTTCCTCAATATAGGCACTATGTACTTCAGGGAGTCCTGCAATATCTTCTCCTACAACTATCACAAGTCTTTTATTTTTATCTTTTTTATTTTGATATCTAATATAGAGCTTACGAGTTGCAGTCCTAGTCACAGAAATACCATTTGGTATAATTTCTGTTTCATGTCTTTCTTTAATTAACAGTTTTTTAATCATATATACTTATCCTTAATATCTCGAAGCCAAAAAAGCTGCTTTACGGAGCAAGTATATTCTAAACCTTCAACCATTTTAAGTTCATTAGGAGATAACTGATCCATATATGGCTCTAGAATAGCTATAATTCTAAAAGCTTCTTCTAAGCGTTCTGCCGGAGTTAAAGAGCAACTACTTAAATCATGATAAGCCATTTGCAGTCTTAAACTCCTTAGTGAAATAAGTCAAAAAGAAGTTTTTGACATTTTGCGGATTTCCATGATCTTCATAGTTTTCTTTATTAAGCTTTACAGCTTTATCTATTCTCTCGGTATGAGGTTCATAGATATGATAGTTACCGTCACGTTTAGGCTCAGTACACAAAGCACCTTTGGCGGCAGAACATTTTGGACAAACTACATCTAAAGTCAATAACATAACTTTGATTTAGACTCCTTTATAATTCTTCTTTGCCCTATTTTTACGTTTTGACTTTCGTCCTTTTCCAGCTTCGCTCATTGCAATTGCTATTGCTTGTTTTTGAGGTTTACCTGCTTTCATCTCTGTTCGTATATTGTCTGAAATTACTTTTTTAGATTTTCCTTTTTCTAGGGGCATTCTATTTCCTTTCAAGGTTAATTTTTAACTACTTCTTTCTCTTCCTCATCTTCATCTTTTCCAACTTCTTCTCTGCTACTATTGAAAAACTCACGAAGATTTAAAACTCTAACTTCTGGCTTTGAGTCACAAGAACAACTAATCTCGATATGCATACTAAGAGTAATAGGTTCATCTATTAAAAGAAAACATTTTGGAATCATAATTCTTGTATAATTAAAATGAGGTGTAGCATTAAAAGATGGATGGCTAATATCTTCAACTGGAGATTGAGTCTTATTTAAGAGAATATAGTTTTTATGTCCAATTAATAGATATCTACCCGACTCTAAAGTAGCTATAAACTCCATGAAAAAATTATCAGGAACAACTTTAATATTATCTTTAATTAGTTTTTCTTTTTCAATTTCCAACATATCAATTACTTTTAGTTCCATTTTAGTTTTCCTTTAATTTTAAAATATTTAAAAAGATTTGCAGAGCCAAGATGTTTTTTGACTCTGCATAAATAGGCGAATACGAATGATACAATGTAAACTTTTACGAAGATTTATCCATATCCGTAGCATGACGGATATCAGGAAATTTATTTGCACAATCTGGAACTACACAAATGAACTTTCGGATTGATTGCTGTTCGCGACCTTGGTAGGTTTTAACTCCAAGCTCCCACTGAGCAACTTTACCAACTAGCGGCCCAGCATATTTCCATGTCTCTGGATTATTCTCATCAAAAATAGAAGGATCAGCATCCATAATACCCGGAAACTTCGGATTATCCGATGCTTGGTCTTCCATTTCAACACCAAAGCTATGTACAAAATCCTGAATAAATGACGGAATACCTTCATTCAAAGTCGCAAATACTTTACGATTTTCAAATTCAGGATGATTAATAATAGTGCATTCCGCATTCAAATTCAAAGAACGAGGTTTACCATCACCCTTATCCTTTGATAGCTTCGGCTTAAATTGCTCAAACCGTACTTGATAAATTCCCGGAGGTACTGGTTTCATTCCGGATAGTTTTTCTTTGTCGTAACCCATTTTAAAAGCCATGTGTTTATGTTTTCCTTTGTGTTTGATTTGGTGTTAGTTTTGATACTTATATTACCAAGGTAAGTCATATTCCTCTAGTTGTGCTAGAGCTTTTTGCAGCACTTCTTTTAGTTTGGTTTTTCCCCAAAAAGTAACTGCTGCTGAATCGTCGTCTCCGGGCCTATGAATAAAAGGTCCAGATACGTTTCGTTTAAACTTAGAGGTTTTATTTATACCATTTTCAACTACAGTTTTTGAATCTACAATAGTACAAGGCAACTCTAAATAAAACCGTACTCCAGTGAAAACTTGTCCTTCAATTTCTTTACTAATTATTTCAACTCGATCTGTCATTTCTTCTGCGTAAACATTGACTCTCAAGTTAGTTGCTCCTTTATTTTGCATTTACCCTAGCTTCATGCTTTGCTAGAATCTTTTCAATATCTGCATCTTCTTCGTCATTAATTCTCAACGAAGTTATAGCTGCAAACTGTCTATCATTTCTAGTATGAACTTTGTAATTGAAATTAAAATCCCGCTCAAGCCTCCAACGTTCATTAAAGATAGAGAGTACAGTCTCAAGATATTGTGGCTCTGTAGTATACATACCTGTATACTTTGTTTCGGCTTTTGTAGTTTTGTCTTTATCTATTTGATCTTTAGTATGAAACACAAAAACTATATTACCAAGCACTCCAAATTCATTAATAAAATATTCAAAAAAGTTACGAATAACATTTGCCGTAGTCATAGCTGAGGCTGTCTTGAAAGTCTTTGTAGGGCTTAATCTAAAACTTAGTCCCATCGAAGCTTCAGATTTTAGCAAGCTATTTTCCATAGACTTTTTTAGATATGTTGCAGAATCAAATACAAACGTAGCTGGAATTGCTTGCTTTGATGATTTGGCAGACTTGAAAAGTGTTAGATCATTTTCAAGTTCATTTATGACTGTAGGATTGTTTGGATTAGAATCAACCAAAGTTTTGATTTTAATTCCATGTTTTCCGCGAAGTGATGCTGCACGATTATCAAAATCATAATACATAATAGGTTTAGGTGCAGTAGCCGCTAACCAAGATTTACCTTCACCCGGAGGTCCAACTATAGCTAAACGCAGAGGCATAATAACCGGCAGTTCTTCAGTAGCAACTGCCCCGGTTATCATAGCGTAGGGATCAGCTAATTTATCATTTTTATCAGTTTGTGTTAACGCTAGTGCTTGTGGTTGTGTTTGTGTTAGGTTCATTGTTAGAGATTTCCTCTATTGTTTGATTTTTAGACTTAGCTAAAGACTTTTCAAGTTCAAAATGATTTTTGCAGACAGGAAACTTATCTATCATAGCATAAGCTTTTCTACCACAAGAGAGATGGTTGTGTAAAATTATTTTGCACTTATTCTCATCTTGTTCTTCAAGAGTAAGTAACTTATACTTAAATTTATTCTCTTCTATAGGTTCGGTTGTTTTAGTTTGATTCAAAGATGTCATATATATCTCCTATTAATCTATCCGTTTCCGTGGGTTCTTCTGGTTTCCATTCGTGTCTTACAAAGGCAGAGTTTAAGATAATTCCCGCACTTGTCGTATCAAGTCTATGTACTTGCTTAAAAGGACAATCTCTGTGCATCCAATTTGAGCACATCATTGTATTATATGATGGGAGGATTTCTGGATTTAATAGGAGATTTAAAATAGTTCTGCCAGTTTGAATTTGTCTAAGACGATAGTCCTCTAACTGTTGGTCAGTTTTATATAAAGGCATCCGTTTAAATCTATCTGCATTTGTCTTATCTTTAGGCGGTAAAGCTATTTGAAGATAGTTCATCCAAATTTTGTTTGACGGCTTCCGGTTTAACTTTTGTTCAGGGGAAAGTAAATTAAATTGCTGAACTAATTTTCGAGCTGCATAAACATATCCTGTTAGTCCATCATTAATCTCATAGTTCAGTTGAGGATTTTTTCCCATAAAGTTCTTTGATGTCTTATGATCTATCGGGCAAATGCTTTCGCCATCATCAACTAAGAGGTCGATTTTTCCGGCAAGATAAAGTCTAAAAGGATAAGGACTAAGGCTGCTCCAATCAGAACCGTTAAATAGAGGAACTTCCCTACCTTTACCGAAATAAAGTTCAGTCCCGACAACACGAAATCTTTCATTGTCATGATTATAGTATGTCGCATATTGTATTAGTAATCCTCCAAATCCGACTAAGCCACCTAAAACTTCGTATTCAGGTACTTTAGAAAATTGATCCATATTCAAAGCATACCATATCTTTTTTCCGCAGCCTAAAATCCATCTGTCTAGACTAAACATTGGATGTTTGCGATAGGTATAATATATTTCCATCATTTTATGGACGGCAGTACCTAAATGTAAAAACCAAACTGGGCTAGATGAGCCATGGCGGCCTAAAAAAGATTCTACAAAATATGCTTCGCAACCTCTAAAAGATTGCATCATGTGGTTATCAAGAGTTAGCTCTATGAAACCATCTTCAGCTAAGTTAAACCAAGCATAACTAGAATCTAAGTCTTGTGCTCTTTTAGCTATGCTTGGGCCATAGATGTTTTCACATAAAACTAACTTTGAATGCTCAATTGGTTTATACATTTACGTTTGCCTTTAATTTTATTTTTTAATTTGCATTTATGTACTCTAATATCTCGACTACCTATAAGTATTGCTCCACAAGAGCAAGTATAAACTTTTCTAGGTATTAAAAATAGATCACTTGGTATTAATTCAAGCCGTCTATGACAATGAACACATTTTACAATTCTCTCACCATCTATTATTTGTACATATCTTACATGAAATATACATTTAATAGATTTAGACATTATCCCAATTCTCTTTCTGCTCGAATTTCTTCAAGAATTTTTTGTCCTTCTGGAGAATAAGATAGTTCCATTAAAAATGCGATTCCCCATCCTACAGCAGCAAGGTTATCATCATCTCTTTGCTCTTGACAACTAGGAGCTAGAAAAGCATTAAAATGTTCTTGAATATGATTAATACGATCTATAATAAAAGCTTTATCTCTAAAACCTTTACGGTAATTAAAATCACCATATTTTAAAGAACCAATTTTAAATCTTTCAGCAACACGCTCAAGAAAAACTCTAGGTAATAGATCGAATCTAGTTACACATCCTGAAGAAGTTGCACCAGATTTAAAGTTAATTTTAGCTTCTTCGACATCTTTTTCAAATGCAGTTTTTTGAATTTTTGAATTCATATCTCTGTCAAAATCTTCCATTTCTTTTTTCGATGGCCCTGGTTGATACGCTCTTGGCATTTCTTTATCCCTTCTTTCCTAAAAGTGCAAGAATCTCGTCTTTCGACTTACCTTGCTTAATCAACAACTCTAGCATAGATGATATATTCGCCATAGCAACATCCGGTTTTGTCGCTTTCACTGTCTTTGTCTTTTTGATTTTTGTAGT
>Ga0134125_10006758_pt1 | contig 12957 bp, 13 predicted proteins | sample KB31751_FD_96464 | JGI IMG/M metagenome (GOLD analysis project Ga0134125, IMG submission 96464) | Terrestrial soil microbial communities with excess Nitrogen fertilizer from Kellogg Biological Station, Michigan, USA - KB3-175-1 | ecosystem: Environmental > Terrestrial > Soil > Unclassified ... | reverse complement strand
TTGGCGATTCCGTGCGCTACGAACTGCGTAGCGAACACCGTTTTTCCGCTGCCGGGAGTGCCGCCTACTACCGTCGTGCGCGCCCTGGGCAAGCCGCCCATGACGAGCTCGTCGAATGCAGAGACCCCCGTCTTAACGCGCTCCAACACGCCTGTGACTTCGACCTCCTCCTCTGTCATAGTCCGTCATCCTTCGCTTCCAATCCGAGAAACTCCAATATGCGTTTGCTCTCGCCGAGATCGCCCACGATCCGGCGGGGGCGCAGCGGGTGCTCGTAGGAAAGTGTAGGCGTGGCGAGGATTCCGGCTTCCTCGGCGAGCTGCGGCTCGACGAGGACATCGATTACCCTCACCTCGCAGTGCGGCTCCTTCATGATTTCGCGCAAGCGCAGGATATTCTGCTGCGCGCGACGCGAACTGGCCGTATTTCCGGCAACGTAAAGATGGAGCAAAGTCACGCAGTCAGCACCATCGAGATCCGCACTGAGAGAGCGCTTCGGCTTGCGGTCCTCGCAACGCAGTGAGGCTGCGGGATGGAGGGCAGTCGCCTTGTCCGACGGTCAATCTCAATCGCAACAGAAACATTGCACGGGACGCGCCGCAAGAGAGCAAGAAGTACCAACAGAACTGGTATTACCGCGCCCTCAGGCAGAGCGCCTGGATTGGCGCGGCCGCAGCGCATCCTCGCTGGTAATCCCGCGCTCGCGCGCCCAAATGATTGCCGCGCTTCGGCGGTTTACCCCGATTTTGCGGTATAAAGCCGCGATATGGTTTCGTACCGTGTTGCGCGAGAGAGCGAGCGTTTTGCTCATATCATTGTCGGACTGACCCTGGCAGATCAGACCGAGCACCTCGCGTTCGCGATCGGTTAAGTGATCCAAGCTCGACGGGATCGCCGCTTGCAACCCACCCCGGAATGACGCGAGCGGGTCAACGACAACTCGGGCAACCGAATCATCGGCAATGACCGCTTCAATCGCCGCAAGCAGTCCTACATCGCGCCTGTGCCGGCTGGCGTCTTGAAGCACGCACAAAATCTCGCCGCTCGCATTGACGAGAAACAATCCTTCCGAGAGTCCGGTCGCGAGCTTTTCCAAATGCTGGCGCTTGCCGAACGCCCTATCGATGACGTGACCCATGAGAATGCCCTCCGAGGGTTCCGCAACAACAACGTCGGTTCCAGTCGATTGGTTTCAAAACACCAATTATGGTAGAAATGTGCCAATCGGCGGCTAAGTTGTGGCACACATCTGCATCTACAGAGCACAATCGCGAATTGGCGAAATCCATCCGCCTGCGCCTGCCCTATATCGACGCGCGCAGCAGTCCCACCCTTCCCCATCGCCCCGATTCAGTCTGAGACTTAAGGGAGGGTCGGATTTTCGAGCGCAGCGAGAACAATTCGGGGAGGGGGTTTATCCATAGGCACAGCGCTCTTGACATAGGATAGGAGTAGGACTACACATAGGAGGAATAAACCCGAGAGAGCCCATGTCCAGTCCAGAACAGATCGAAGCGAACCGCCGCAATGCCGCCCTGAGCACCGGGCCCCGCACCGAAGAGGGCAAAGCCGCGGCCGCTCTCAATTCCTTGCGCCATGGCCTCCTGGCGCGCGAACTCCTGGTCAAAGGCGAGAGCCAAGAGGATTTCGCGGCCTTCGCCCGAGGCGTCCAGGCGCGGCTCGCCCCGGTGGGAGAGCTGGAGGTTTTCGTGGTGAACCGGGTGATATCGGCGGCTTGGCGATTGCGCCGCGCCGTCGTTGTCGAATCCGGGCTGTTCAATTCCGACAACGGATCCATCGCTGCCGACCTGGCGCCCGACGCCTTGGGGAAAATACGGCTGCTGTCGCGCTACGAAGTGACGCTCGAACGCAGTCTCTACAAGGGGCTTGAGGAGCTTGGAGCGCTTCAGCGCAAACGGGCATGCGATAAGATCTCCGAAGAACACCGAATCCGGCATTTGGTGGCTTCCGCCCCAGACCAGGACAACGAAGACCCAGACCAGGAAGACGACGCAGACCACGACCACAACGCAGACCCGCACGACGGCGCAGACCAGGCCAACGGAATTGGCTCCGTTTCGCAAAAATGAGTTTTTCCGAGAATTGACGCGCATGGTCCATGCGCATAGGCTATGCGCATGACAGGATTTGACGAGGATTCGAAGCCTTTCCGCCACAGCGGCCATATCGGTCCGGGCCCCAAGCCCGGTCCCAAGCGCGCCGTCAATCTCACCATCGACGCGGAAATCCTGGCCGCAGCCAAGGCCCAAGGCATCAACCTGTCCCAGACGCTGGAAGACGAGCTGCGCAAGCGCACGCAGCAAGCGCGCGAAGCCAAATTTCGCGAAGAGAGCCGCGAAGCGATCGAGTCGTACAACCGCTTCATCGCCGAGCACGGCATCTGGAGCAAAAAGTACCGGAGCTGGTGAGTTTCAATGGCTCGCCAATTCGATGTCTATCCGAATCCAGACCCGGAGACCCGCGAGTTTCATCCCTACCTCATCGTTCTTCAGTCCGATGCTCTCGGGCATATTGCAACGCGCGTCGTCGCCCCCCTCGTCTCGCCGAAGAGAATTCAGTTTTTTGAGAGATTGCTTCCGGAGGTCACGGTCGAGGGAAAGAAATACGTCGTTGCCACGCCCGATCTCGGAGCGATACCGACCATGGAATTGAAATCGCCTGTCGCCAATCTGGAGCAGCAACGCGACCGCATCATCGCGTCCATCGATCTCCTCTTCACGGGCATCTGACATGACGGAATATTGGTTCAAGCCCAAGCAGCGCGGCATCGGCGCCGGCGTACCAATCCATTGGAAAGGCTGGGCGCTGTTCGCCGCCTATCTTGGAGCTATCGTTGCGCTGCCGTCGCTTTACGAAGCCTATCTCGGCTATCCCGGCACGCCGCTGCTGCGCATTTTGGGCGTGGTGGCGGTTTCTCTGCCCTTCCTGTTCATGGCGTGGAAGAAGACCGAAGGCGGCTGGCGCTGGCGGCGCGGCGGCGAGGATCACGACGACGACACACCGGGCTGACTTCTTCACCTCGCCCCTTGCGGGAGAGGTCGAGCCGCGCAGCGGCGAGGGTGAGGGGGCCACAAGAATTTATCAAAGAAAATTATAGCCCTCGAACATTTTGCTGAGATCGCCCTTCCACTCGCCGCGATAGAGCGCGAGCAGCTCCTCAGCCCGCGTCTGTCCGCGCTCGACCAGCTCCTTCAGCGGCTGCAGAAATCCCTCTTCCGACGAGCCCGACGAATCCAGCTCGGCGCGCGCATTAAGGCCATGCGAGGCGATCTCCAGCGTGCGGCGCGCCAGCTCGAGCACATTGGTCTTGCGGAACGGCGTGCGGAACGCCAGCTTGGGAACCGCGGCGCGCATGGTCTCGCGCTCTTCGGCGGTCCAGTCCTTCACCAGGTCCCAGGCCGCATCGAGCGCCGCCTGATCGTAGAACAGCCCCGCCCACAGCGCCGGCAACCCGCAGATGCGCCGCCACGTGCCGCCATCCGCGCCGCGCACCTCCAGATAGGATTTCAGGCGCGCCTCGGGAAATATCGTTGTGAGATGGTCCGCCCAATCGGACATCATGGGCGTCACGCCCTTCAGCTCCGCAATCCGGCCGGCCAGAAAATCGCGGAAGGATTTTCCCGCGACATTGATATAGCGCCCGTCGCGGTAGACGAAATACATGGGCACATCGAGCGCGTAGTCCACGTAACGCTCGAAGCCGAAACCGTCCTCGAACACGAAAGGCAGCATTCCTGCGCGGTCATTGTCGACATCGGTCCAGATCTGGCTGCGGTAGGACAGGAACCCGTTGGGCTTGCCCTCGCGGAACGGCGAATTGGCGAACAGCGCGGTGGCGACCGGCTGCAGCGCCAGCGCGACGCGGAATTTCTTGACCATGTCGGCTTCGGACGAGAAATCGAAATTGCCCTGCACGGTGCAGGTGCGGAACATCATCTCCAGCCCGTATCCGCCGACCTTGGGCATGTAGCGGCGCATGATGTCGTAGCGCCCCTTGGGCATGACGGGCACTTCGGCAAGCGACCAGGTCGGGGCATAGCCGACGCCGAGGCAGCCGGCGCCGATCTCGGCGCAGACCTCGCGCACCTGATTGCGATGCGTGTTCAGCTCGACGCAGGTCTCGTGCACGCTGCGCACCGCCGCGCCCGAGAGCTCGAACTGGCCGCCCGGCTCCAGGCTCAGCGCCGCCCCGTTCTGCGACAGGCCGATGATGTTCTCGCCTTCCAGGATGGGCTGCCAGCCGAACCGCGCCATGCCTTCCAGAAGTGCGCGAATGCTTGAGACGCCATGGTAAGGAAGCGGCTTATGATCTTTCAGGGAATAGACAAATTTCTCGTGCTCGGTCCCGATGCGCCATTGCTCGCGCGGCTTCGAGCCCGCGGCGATATGGGCCACGAGATCGGCACGCGAAGAGATCGGCCCGCCGGCGGATTGCGGGATGGACATGCAGGTTTCCTCTGCCCGCGAACAGGGCGGTGTGTGTCTGTTGATTTGCAGCGAACCTAGTGGCGCCCCTTCCGACTTACAAGCCGGGCCGCCCTAGGTCTTGTCTTCGAGGCCGGCCTGCGGCGGGTCCCATGCGCCCTTGGCGACGCCCGGCGGACGGCGGCCCCAGATGTTGCCATGCTTGTCCTTGCGGTCGGTGAGAAAGGCGACGATGAGCCGGTGAAGCATGTCCATGTTCGGCAGGATGCCGTGAAATCCCGCGACCGCGGTGGTGAGTCTGTCCTGGATTTCCCAGTAGCCGAAATCGTCCGGCGTGACGCAGACCAGCTTCTCCCGCGGCAGAAACTTCGGCAGCGCGCCGCGGAACGGCACGGTGCCGTCTCCCGTCCGCTCCGGGTCGGCGGGCGGCGGCTTGCCCCACTCGTCCTGCCGGTCGATGCTGTGGAAGGCGAAGTCGGGCTTTCCACCCGTGATGTCGATGCCGAGCTGCACCCGGGTGATCGAGCCCACACCGACGACGCACAGCCAATCGTCCGGGCTGAGCTTGCAGGCCTTCAGATCGAGTCCGTCGGTTACCGCTCGAAATCTTTTTGCCTCCTGCAGGATGGCGGCGAAGACCGCATCGGCCTGCTGCTTGGCGCCCGAGGGCGTCAGCCCGCGCAGCTGGATGTACTGCCGGATCGTATCGGTGACGCTCGGCTGCCAGACCTGCGGGTCGAAGAGGTCGGCAGGAAGCGCCGAACCGGGCGGCACCGTGAGCGCGTCCGGAAAGCTCGGCAGCAAATGATAGACGCCGGGCGTCATCCGCGCCGCCTCGCGCTCGCGCGAGCTCGGCGGCGTCGTGCCGAGATTTGCCGTGCCGGTGGTGACCTTTGATGACCGCCTCGTACGAACCCTGGAAAGGAGTGGCCAGCGTGACGATGCTTCCGACCCTGTGCTTGGCGCCGGCCGAGGCGAGGTAACCCGCGATGATGAGGCCGCCCATCGAATGGCCGACAAGATCGACGCGCGGGTTCGCCTTGTAGTCGGAATCGGCGTTGTAGTGGCGCAGCAGCAGCGTGCGGTCGATCACCTCGTCGATGAAGGGCCCGAGCTGCGCGCACGGTCCCGCCAGCGGCTGACGCCAGTCATAGGCAAACGGGTACACCGGCACGGGCTGATCGTCGCGCAAGCGAAGGTTGTGCCGCAGCTCCTCGATCAGCTCCTTATAGGCAATCTCGTAGAGCTGACCGGGCATGATTCGCGCCGGCTCGATCGCCTCGTAGCGAAGATTGTCCGGATGCAACGACGCGCGCTCGTATTGTTTGGAGCTCTCGAGCACCTCCCAGATCGTGTCGGGCGGAAGCGGGTACTCGTCGCGCAGATAGGTCGCGATGATGCCGGGAACAACAATGACGGGATTTGGCATTCTCGGCATGATCGGACGCCCCCTGAACAACTACGAAACGAGCCTATCCCAGCCGATCCATTCCTAAAATCGAGTGTTCGTGTCGCGCGACGCCCTCTACTTGGCTGGTGAATAAAGAAACCCGCTCTGCGACAGCAGGAAAAAAGAAGCCGAGCACCGGCATAAGATTAAGCGGGGGCATATATTCAGGTGTCCTTTCTTGCAATTTTGCACGCAATGTGGCGCGTCGCCTTTCCCATTTACGCGTCGTGTCCTGTGTTCCAACATCGTCTTATGACCGAATTGCTCCAGGGCGTACCCGAACGACAAGAGGTGTTGTGGGTAGCCCTGAGCAAGATGATGGGCCACCTCAATCAAGTTCTTGAATCCCCATCCTACGGGGCGCCCCATCTTTGCGCTGAAGAGGGCGTTCAATAAGGCCCTGACATTGCTGTCACCATCTGGAACATCGGGCATCGCCATGCCCTGTGCGTGAAGTCGTGACCGCAGTGCGTTCCAACGCGCGAAACTTTCCGGCCTGTGATCGAAGTGTGGTCCCATATCCTGCCAGAAAGCGTAAACGGCCTCGCGCAACTCTTCGTTCTCGTGCCATTTCCGCTTCTCTCTGTCGCACTTGATTTCGTTCCGGAGAGCCCCTGCTGAGCCTTCGTAATCGAAATAAAAGATGCGCTGACCAGCGCTGTCGCAGGTCAGTTCATCGAAGCGCACAATCCGCTCGTCCCACTCGTCTGAAATTCTATCCTGATCTCTGATTGGGCGCCTATGGAAGCAACGCAGATGAAATAGGCACGTCGCCTCAGATAACCGGGTAGTTTCGTCATCAACCACGAAAACATTTGAGTTATTGGAGAACAACAAATCGTCCGTCGTTAGCCGCCGATAGTCCGGAGTGAACTGGGCGAGGACCCAGACGAGCAGTGCGCCTTCATTGCAATAAAACATCCTCCGGCCCACCACGACATCAAGAAAAGTGGTTGAGAGTTGTGCCTCGAATGCAAATCGACCGGCTGTTGACGAGGCCTGTACATCAGGTTGGCGGCGTGATTGTGGGTTTCTCGCCGCACGCCAGACCTTCTCTTGGAGAATCGTGTGGAACGTCGGATCAGCGCAAAGACTGCGCTCTATAAGCGCCTTGATCCGAAGGTGCGCGTCGCTTTCACGTTGACCGTGATACTTTCGAGCACGGATATCTTCCTCCGTGAGTCCGCTCCTTGTTTGAGCTGGACAGGAGCCGTCCTCTACAATGTGGCGAAAGAAAAAATGCTTTTCGGTGACTTGACCGCGATGAACGCGGCACAGCTCGCCAAGCTCCACACATCCGGCGGGCACGTCTTTGGGAGCGCGAAGCAAAACCGACCAGCGCGGCAGCTTTTCGATATCGCTCCAGTTTATCGGCTTGCCCGAACTAAGCCCGTTGAGTTTGTCCAGGCTCTTAACGGCGCGCACCTTGAGCACCGGCAGACGCGCGCCGACATGAAAACAGGTGATCGCACCGGTGGTCATCGCGCCCGCGAACGGCAGCGCCTTCGCGTCCAACACATGAAGAGCCCTACCGCCCAATTTGCCCGCCAGGAGATGGCGCAGCGTCTTGCCGTAATTCACATCGAGCCACTCCGATGACGTAATGAAGGTCCCGAAGTCCCCCCGCTTGGCGAGTTGCGCAGTGCGCAAATAGAAATGAATGTGCAGCCCGGAAAGCTTTGACGCAGGAACGTCGAGCGCCTTTGCCGCTTCGCCAAACCACGACTTGCTTGCGGCGTCGATTTGGTGATGGCGCACATAAGGCGGGTTGCCGATGAAAAGCGAAGGCCCGTGCACGCGGCCGATCGGCGCCGTGCAGTAATCGCCCACAATGATCGTTGCCCGCGGCAGCAGCCCACGGACGGCAAGATTGGCGCGAAGCATCAGCGCGGCCAGCGGATCACGTTCGATGGCGACAAGCTTGGCATCGGGGAAAACATCCGCAGCGGCAAGAACAAACCGGCCCGAGCCGGCGCCCGGATCGATAATTCGTGTCGGCGCTTCGTGCTCGGCGGCCCATCGGATCATGGCGGCGACGATGATCTCGGGCGTGTAAGTGGCGCCAAGCGGGCGCCTTTGTTCGGGCGATCTGAGTTGCACAAAGGCATCACCGAGCGGGTCGTTGCCCATGCGGATTTGCTCACGCAATTTGTCCACCGAACCTCGACCGAACTTGACGTTGGCATTTTTGGCGAGTGCCCTCCGCCACGGTGACTCCGGGCGTTTGCCCCAAAAGACGGAGACAGAGCGCCGCGATATCTCCTTCGCCTTCGATTTTCATGCCTCTCTCCTCCCCAGGAGACTCGCCGCGGCCGCAACGAAAGAATGGAACAAAGTGAGAACGAGTTCAAGCTGGAGACGGGTGAATTGCGACTCTTAGCGTGAGTCGCACGTCCAAGGGCAAGGCATGCGCCGGCCTTGAGTTTTGCCGATGTAAGCCCCGCCTTCCGGCGCTGCGGGGCAGCGGCCTGCTAACAATCGATCGTTATCGCGATCGTTCCCGAGAGTTCGCGGCCCGCTGGGAACATGCCTGAAAGATTCCCGTTACGACGCTATGGCACACACGGTCAGTCCCGAAGCCGCGCCCATCCCGATCTGCGTGCAGCAAACACGCCTGGACTCGCCCAACCCGCATATCGCGTTGTCGAGAACCATCGCCTAGGGCCGTTTTTGGATTTTCAAGAGCCGCCGAGGGAAGGGCGGGAAAACATGAGCGCAGCATTTTCCTGCGACTTCGAAGGCCCTGCTCAGCGCCTTCCTCATTTCTGGGAGCACACGATTGGGAGCGGGCACGCAACCCTTGCGCTGCGCGCCGATTGGCAAGCTCAGATGAGGCGTGCACATGACGAACTTGGCGTGATGCATGCGCGTTTCCACGGCATCCTCGATGACGATATGGGCACTTTGATCGAGCAGGGCGGCAAGCTCATCTATTCATTCTTCAACGCGGACCAGATTATCGATTTCCTATTATCGATCGGCATGAAGCCATTCGTGGAGCTGAGCTTCATGCCCACGGCTCTCGCCTCGGGTGACAAGACGGCCTTTCATTATCGCGCGAATGTCTCGCCTCCGCGCGACCCTGCCGGATGGGCCGTTCTCATCCGCAAGTTGGTTGAACATTGGGTGGCGCAGTATGGTGTCGGCGAGGTTCGCCAATGGTTTTTCGAGGTGTGGAACGAACCGAACCTCACGGCATTTGGCACTGGCAAGCAGGAAGACTACTTTCGCCTCTATCGATACACGGCTGAGGCCATCAAAGGGGTGGACGCGCGATTACAAATAGGCGGGCCCGCGACCGCAGCCAATGCATGGATTTCGGATTTCCTGAAATTCTGCCGTGACAGCAAGCTTCCCGCCGACTTCGTCAGTACACACCATTATCCCACGGACGCGTTCGGTAAGCCGGGCGACGACACCGAAACCCAACTCGCGGAAAGCACGCGAAGCATATTGCGGGAACAAGCGCGACAGGTCCGCAAGCAGGCCGGCGACTTGCCGCTTTACTATACCGAATGGAGCAGCTCCTCGAACCCGCGCGATTACATGCATGACGACCCGTACGCGGCGGCATTCATCGTGAAGACGGTCCTGGAGGCGAATGGTCTGGTGCAGGGCTATAGTTATTGGACTTTTTCGGATATTTTCGAAGAGAACTATTTTCCTTCCCTGCCGTTCCAAGGTGGATTTGGCTTACAGACCATTCAGGGAATCGCGAAGCCGGCCTATCGGGCGTTTCAACTGCTGCACGAGCTCGGCGCCGAGGCGATTCCGCTCGAAGGAAATCACCAGACCGTCGATGCCTGGTTCGTGCGAGGCGATCGATCCGCCACCCTGATTCTCACGAATTTTGCCCTGCCGCGCCATCCCATTCTCACAGAGGAAATTGCGTTCACGCTGCGCAACGCGCCGAGGATGGCTCGGGCCTCCTGCCGGCGGATCGATCTGGACCACGCGAATGCGAAGCGCCTGTGGGAGCAAATGGGCAAACCCGAATATCCCGACGCGGCGTTGCTGAAAGAGCTTCACGAAGCGTCGCGATTGAGGACGGAAGAGCAGGCGATCGAACTCGCCGGCGGCACGCTGAGCTTACGCGCTTCGTTGGCGCCGCAGTCCGTCACATCCATTCGGCTGGCGTATTGACGTGCCGGAGCTGGCCGGGCTGGCGGACGATGCATTGCTGCTCAGGCTTCAACGCGGGGCTTTTGATTACCTGGTCGAGTTCTCAAATTCCCAGAATGGACTGGTCGCCGATACATCGCGCGCCGAATCGCCTTCCAGCATTGCGGTCGTGGGTTTTGCCCTGTCTTGTTACCCCATTGCGGTCGAGAACGGCTGGATGTCGCGAGCGGACGCGGCCGGCCGGGTGCTGCGAACGCTGCGCTTCTTCTCCAATAGCTCGCAAACAGATTGCCCCGACGCCACCGGATACAAAGGGTTCTATTACCATTTTCTGGACATGCAGTCCGGGACCCGCGTCTGGCAATGCGAGATATCTCTGATCGACACCGCCCTGCTGATTGCGGGGATTCTCGTAACATCGGTTTATTTCGACGGGGCAGGCGCGGAAGCCGAAATTCGCAGCCTTTCGGAAAGCCTATACCGCCGGGTCGATTGGCATTGGGCGGAGAGCGGCACCGCAACCGTATGGCAAGGGTGGAAACCGGAATGCGGATTTTTTCACTATGGTTGGGAGGGATATAATGAGGCGACGATCCTGTACATCCTCGGCCTGGCCTCTCCAACCTATCCGCTTGCGCAGCATGCCTACGCCAGTTGGCGGCTGACCTATCAATGGGAGAATCTGCTCGGTCAGGATTTGCTCTATTCCGGTCCGCTGTTCACGCACCTGTTCTCGCACGCCTGGATCGATTTTCGCGAAATCAAGGATGAATTCATGCGCAAACGCGGCTGCGACTATTTCGAGAATACGCAGCGGACCGTGGCCTTGCACCGCGAATACGGCCGGCGCAATCCCCGCGGCTTCAAGGCCTATGGCAAGAATTTTTGGGGGATTACGGCCGGCGATGGTCCCGGCGTGAAAGAGCTTCGCGAAAGCGGTCGCGACCTCAGATTCTTCGGCTACATGTCGCGCGGCGTCCCATACGGGCCGGATGACGGAACCATCGCGCCGTGGGCTATGCCCGCTACGGTTGCGTTCAATGCGCAAGCCGCGCTCGCCGGCACGCGCCACATCCTGCAGAGATATCCGATGGTCTGCTCGCAAGACCGTTTTTCAAGCGGCTTCAATCCAACTCTGCAGACAAAAGAGGGCGGCTGGCTGTCGCAGGGTTGGTACGGTCTCGATCAGGGACTTCTCACAATGATGATCGAAAACCACCGCAGCGGCATGATCTGGAAGCTTACACGGCGCTCGCCCCATTTCATCGCCGGACTGCAGCGCGCCGGCTTTACGGGAGGCTGGCTTGACGGAGAATGACTCCGGATCGCCGCGGCAGAATCCGGCAGAGGACGATTGCTATCTTGACCGCGTGCGCCCTCCGGGTTGGAAAAACCCGCAGCCAAAGCAAACCTACGATCTTGTCGTCATCGGAGGTGGGCCCGCGGGGTTCGCCGCAGCCGAGGTCGCCAGGCGGCTGGGATTCAGCGTCGCTCTGATCGAGCAGCACAGGCTGGGCGGGAACTCGCTGAATGCAGGCACAATACCCTCCAAGGCGCTGGTCGCCAGCGCACGGGCCTTTGGCAGGCATCGGCACGAAGAGCTTGGCGCCCCGGCGCACCAGCCGTGCATCGACTTCCCGAAGGTGATGAAACGTATGCGGGCTGTTCGCGCCCGAATCGCAGCCTACTTCGCGGCGGACTGCCTGACCGGTTCGGGATGCGATCTCTTTTTCGGCGCGGCGCGCTTTTTCGGGCCTAGAGAAGTGCGTGTCGGCGCCGCATCTCTGGTTTTTCGCAAGGCGATCGTCGCGACGGGCGCCAAGCCGAGGAGTTCGGACATCCCCGGCCTCGACTCCGTCGGCTATCGCACGAGTTCCTCCATCTTCCAGATCGAGGATATTCCTCGCAGGCTTGCCATTATCGGCGCCGGACCGCTCGGTTGCGAGCTCGCGCAGGCACTGTGCCGGCTCGGCTCTCACGTGACGCTGATTCAGCAAGACCCCAGATTGCTTCCGCGCGAGGAGCGCGACGCCGTAGAAATCCTCTCGCGTGCCTTGGCCCGGGACGGCGTCGAGATCCGTCTGAACACCAGGGTTGTCGGCGCGCGCAGCGACGGCGCCACCAAAATTCTGCAGACCGTGGCGAACGAGAAAAAAACGGACGTCTGCGCCGATGAAGTGCTGTTGAGCATCGGGCGAGCGCCGAATGTGGACGGCCTCGACCTGGAGTGCGCCGGCATAGAATTCGATGCGACCCGGGGCATCGCGACAGATGCCTGCCTGCGCACCTCAAACAATGACGTCTACGCGGCGGGCGATGTCTGCCTGGACGCCAAGTTTACCCATGCCGCCCAGGCATCTGCGCGCATTGCGGCGCGCAACGCCATGTTGGAAGAGAATAGGTCATTTAGCGAGCGTATTATCCCGCGCTGTACGTTTTGCGATCCGGAAATTGCCCATATCGGCCTATCTGTGGCTGAAGCCCGCAAGCTTGGCGTGGCCGTCAAGAGTTATACTGTCATGATGCAGGACATCGCTCGCGCCATCACGGACGCCGAAGACCACGGCTTCGTGAAGGTCCATGTCGAACTCGGCACCGACCGGATTCTGGGCGCAACCATTATGGGCGCGCGGAGCAGCGAGTTGATCAATGAGGTAGCTGTTATCATGAATGCGGGCATCGGGCTCTCCCGAGTCGCCGAGATGATCCACACCTACCCCGCAGAGTCGGAAGGAATCATGCTCGCGGCTCAGCACGCACGGGAAACATAATCTGCGGCCAGCGCCGCGGCGTCCGCCCGCATGATGCGCGGGCCCAGCGTCACCGGCAACAAGAGCGGGCAGGCCCGGACAGCACCGCGTTCGAATCACGCTGCCTCGCCAAGTGGCTTTGCGCGCTGGATCCGCTCGCGCTCGCGGGGACTATTCATCGCCTCCCAC
>Ga0134125_10006757_pt1 | contig 12957 bp, 10 predicted proteins | sample KB31751_FD_96464 | JGI IMG/M metagenome (GOLD analysis project Ga0134125, IMG submission 96464) | Terrestrial soil microbial communities with excess Nitrogen fertilizer from Kellogg Biological Station, Michigan, USA - KB3-175-1 | ecosystem: Environmental > Terrestrial > Soil > Unclassified ... | reverse complement strand
TTGGAGAGCAGAGATCCACAAGGCAGCGCCGGCCGCGACGCTATACTTCGCTTCCACCTGCCGGCGGCCGGCGGCGCCCAACCGCTGCCGCAACTCGGCATCGACCGCGAGGCGCCGCACCGCGTTCACCCACTCTTCGGTGGTCGTCGCCGAAAAGCCGGTCGCGCCATCGCGAACTAAATCGGCCTGCACGCCCACCGGATTGGCGATCACGGGCAAGCCGGCCGCCTGATACTGCAGCACCTTCAGTCCGCACTTGCCGCGGCTCCACGGATCGTCCGGCACCCAGCCGATCCCCACATCCGCCGCCGCGATTTCCGCCGCTTCCGTCGCTTCATTCCACTGGCACCGATCGACCGGCAAGTCGGGAATGTCGATGAAGCGGTCGCAAATAAGTTTCAACCGCGTGCCGGGAACGGCCCGACCGATGGCGGAGAGTGTCGGCATAAAACGCTCGAGGCCGCGGAGCGTGCTGGAGGAGCCGACCCATACTATCTGGAGCGATGATGTTTGTTGCCGAGGCCCGATGAGTGCAGCAAGATTCACTGGGGAGGTTGGATGCTCCTGGGTGGCACCGGCTTCCAGCCGGTGTGTCTTTACTTGCACCGGCTGGAAGCCGGTGCCACCCAAGAATCGTTCAGGCTTATCGTGTCCCCCAGAAATTTTTGCTGAACCCTGCCCGAGGTCCGGCAATACAACGCAGGTCGGGATGATGGCGACGCGTTCGGCCGGTATGTGTCGCCTCGCTTCGGCGGCGAGGTATTCGTTCCCGGCAATGACAAGATCGCAAGCCTCGATGGTGCTTCGAAAGCGGCGGGCGCGGCGCGGGTCGTCGAAGCCTTTGGGCGAATGCGAATCGCGCAGCCAGACGGCATCGTCGAAGTCGAAGAGAAGCCGAGAGACGCGCTTGCTGAGGCGGCGAATTGCCAGGGCCGGCAGCAGCTTCCGCTGAAGGATCACGGCATCGTACGAGGCCAAGCTGCTGCCCAGGTTCAGGCGGGCGAACCACGATTGAGGAGTTGGAAAGAGGTCGAGCGAATGCCCGGCCGCGGCTAGCGGCGCGCGGAACGCCGCCAGCCGGTAGCGGCAACAGACGTGATCCTCGGCTTCAACCAGCGCCGCCAACTTCACCGCGACCCTCCCTGGTCGAATGGCTTCTAGCCACAGAGGCACAGAGACACAGAAAACGACAATGAAATTAAGAGTCCTTCGATTCTTGTGATTTTTCACTCTGTATTTCGCAGTTCCATTCTCTGTTTTTTACTCTCTGTGTCTCTGTGCCTCTGTGGTTAACCATCAACCCTTCTTGCGTTTGCCGGCGGCGAGCGCCCGGTCGATTTCCCTGCGGGCGTCGGCTTTCTTCAGCGACTCGCGCTTGTCGTGCGTCTGCTTCCCCTTGGCCACCGCTATTTCCACCTTGGCCAGGCCGCCCTTGAAATACATCCGCAGCGGCACGAGCGTGAAGCCGCGTTCCTCCGCCTTGACGGCGAACTTGGCAATCTCGCGGCGATGCAACAGGAGCTTCCGAGCTCGCTTCGGCTTGTGGTTCATCCGGTTGCCGAACGGGTATTCGGGAATCTCGACGCCGTGCAGCCACACTTCGCCGCTTTCCAGGCGGGCAAAGGAATCTTCGAGGACGGCCTTCCCTTCGCGCAGGCTCTTCACTTCGGTGCCGACCAGCGCGATGCCGCACTCGAGCCGCTCGTGGATTTCGTAATCGTGCGTGGCCCGGCGGTTGCGGCAGATGTTCACCACCGCGTCGGTCTCGTCTTCGTTCTTGCCGCTCTTGGCCATGCTGTTTCCCAGAGCGTCGCGAAACCGGCATATCTTAGCAAGCCATCGGCCGGCGGCGTAGGCCATTCTGAACGGCCCGACGCGCCGCGACCCAACGAGGAGTTCACTCGCTCGTTGGGTCGCAGATGGAACAAATCGATCACTGGTTCCGCAGGTCGATGCTCATCTTGTCGCCTGCCGTGATCGGCAAGTTCATTTCGCGGGTGCTGTCGTTCCAGCGCGCCTTGATGTTGAGCGTGGATTGGGCGCCGGGCTGCAGCACGGCGGACTTGTAAACGACTGTGCCGCCGGGGGCCGCGGTTTCCTTATCGTTGATCCAGACCTTGGCGCCATCGGGAACCGTCAGGGTGATGACGGCTTCGGCCGGCTTGGCGGGCGTTGCCGGCGCCGCCGGGGCGGTGTAAGCGGGCGTGGTGTAAGACGGGGTTGGGAAGGCGGGATAGCCGCCCGAGGAGTAGTAGCCGGGATAGTAAGCGCTGCCCATGCCCATGCCGGCGAGGCCGCCGTAGCCGTAGCTGCCGTAGCCGTAGTTGCCGCCGTAGCCGTAGCCGAGTCCGTAGCCGCCGAGGCCGCCGTAGCCGTACGGATAGCCGAGACCATACCCGAGGCCATAGCCGCCGAGGCCATAACCGAACCCGCCGTAGCCGAGTCCGCCGCCGAACCCGCCGATGTGTCGGCCGCCCAACCCGCCGCCACCGATATGGTGCATCCCACCGCCGCCCATGTGCATGCCGCCCATGTGACCGCCCATGTGTCCGCCGCCGTGGCCTCCGCCATGACCGCCGTGCTGCGCCAGCGACACTTGCGCTCCGAATAAAACGACGACCGGAGCCAGCAAAGCTGCCAATCGCGATGACATGATAATCTCCTGATGTGATCGGCCGGGGCGTGCAGGCCGAATCTGGGATGGCATAGGTTATTATACCGCCAGTTCGAAGGATTCGGCAGGCAACTTCCCGACATCGCGACTGGGAATGCACAGATCCGTCTCCCCGTTCCTGCATTTCCCGACGAAACGGCCTCTCGCACTCGGGCTGCCTGTAAGATGATTTTTCCTTTACACTTCAGGCGGGTGAATCATGGCGGCCGCGACGCTTCCACTTCCCATCGGCTTTTTGGGCGCCGGGCAGATGGCCAGCGCCCTGGCAACCGGCTGGTCGCGGGCCGGCTTGCTCGATGGGCCGCGTTCGCTGGCCGCCGATCCTTTCCCTCCATCGCGCGACAAGTTCACCCAGATAACGGGAATCAAAAGCGTCGCCTCGAATCGCGAGGTGGTCGAAGCGTGCGGCGTCTTGGTGCTCGCCGTCAAGCCGCAGATCGTGCCGGCCGTTCTCGCCGAGATCCGACCGCTTCTTTCGGCGAAGCATCTGGTCATTTCGATTGCCGCCGGCGTGACATTGCGCGCTTTGGCCGACGCGCTGGGAAGCGGAACGCGGCTGATCCGCGTGATGCCGAACACACCCTGCCTGGTGAAGGCGAGTGCCAGCGGCTTCGCCGCGGGCCAAGCCGCGACGCCGGACGATGTCGCCCTGGCCGGCCAGTTGTTTGGAGCAGTCGGCAAAGCGTTCCCTTTGCCGGAACATCTGCTCGACGCCGTGACGGGCCTTTCCGGCAGCGGCCCCGCGTTCATTTACGTGGCCATCGAAGCCCTGGCCGACGGCGGCGTTCGCGTCGGTTTGCCGCGCGACGTCGCGCTGGCCCTTGCGGCGCAAACGGTCCTCGGCGCCGCGAAGATGGTCCTGGAAACTGGTCAACACCCGGCGGTCCTGAAGGACGCCGTCGCCAGCCCCGGCGGCACCACCATCGCCGGCCTTCACGCGCTGGAGAACGCCGGCTTCCGCGCCGCATTGATCAATGCCGTGGAAGCCGCGACAAAACGCAGCCAGGAACTGGGAAAGTGATTGGCGATCGGGGTTCGCCGGCTGGCGAGCCGGGAGCGTCAGCGGCCGGAGTTCTCGGGCCTTTCACTCCACTACTGGAGACATTCTCACGCGAGAGATCGCAGGCGCCATCGTCGTACTCGCCGGATCGCTCTTGGTAGCGACAGGCGTCATCGCTGAAGCGATGGGCGCGCGAGTCCCCGGAACGAACGGCGGCTGTTGGTTCGGGGGCTTCGTGATCTTCGGCGGATTCGTCTACCTCTTCGGCGGGACGCTGCGCCGCATCTGGGATGCGATTGGCACCCAGACCAGCGAACGCGCTCGGGAAAAGGAGCGATCGCCCGCGGAGAGCCGAATTCTCGACCGGAAGTTAAGGCAAAAAACCCGACAGGCAGCCAGCTTACCGGTATTATTCCATGACGGATGCCGCGATAGGGCTCAGGAGATTCCAACATGGGTGAAATCCGAGTGAAAGTGTTGATGACGAACCCAGCAGACGAAGCACTGGCGCGTCGCGGTGGTCTAGAGCCGCGCGAAGTGCGCCGCTACGAAGCCGACGCCGTGGTCGGTACCGGCGCCGTGCGGTCGGTCATTCCAATTCACGTCATGGAGAAACTCGGCATCCTGGAGCGTGGCCAGCGCGTTGCCGAGTACGCCGATGGCCGGAAGGACACAGTGGGTATTACCGAAGCGATTATCTTCGATTTGATGGGGCGTGACACGATCGAGGAAGCACTCGTTCTCGGCGATGAGGTACTAATCGGTCAGACGGTGCTCGAAAAGCTCGACTTGCTCGCGGACTGTGCGAATCGGCGGCTCGTCCCCAACCCCGCGCATCCCGACCAACCTGTGAGCAAGGTGAAATAACAGCATCCGGAGTTCGCTGGCACGCGACCTTCCCAATTGCTTCGGTCGTCGTTACACTGCCGTCACGCAAGTCGCCGTACACTCGATCAGGTTCTCCCGTTTCTTCCAGGAGTCGTGCCATGGATGCTCCGCGTTTCGTGCCGTCGCGGCGGCTGTTCCTCGCCTCGGCGGCGATCCCGCTGTTCACCGTCCGCGGCGCCTTCGCCAACTTGCTCAAAGACCTGACCAAGACGCCGGCCCAAACCGAGGGGCCGTTTTATCCCGACAAACTGCCCCTCGATACCGACAACGATCTCCTGGTCGTCAACGATGGCATCACGCCGGCGGTCGGCGACATCACTCACCTTACCGGCAAGATTCTCGATGCCCGCGGCAACCCCATCAAGAATGCCCTGGTCGAGATCTGGCAGTGCGATGCCAACGGCGTCTACCTGCACACCGGCGACAGCGGCGAAAAGAAAGCGCAGCAAGACCGCAACTTCCAGGGGTTCGGCCGCTTCATGACTGGGAAAAGCGGCGAATACTACTTCCGCACGATCAAGCCGGTGCCGTACCCCGGCCGCGCGCCGCACATCCACTTCAAGATCAAGCAGGGGCGCAAAGAACTGCTGACGACGCAGTGCTACATCAAGGGGCATCCCGGCAACGAAAAGGACGGCATCTGGCGGAGCGTCCGCGACGGCAAAGAGCGCGACGCCCTGACGATCCCCTTTGCCAAGATGAAGGATTCGAAGATTGGCGAACTGGCCGCGAACTTCAACGTGGTGGTCGGTTAAAGGTTAGCCGCGAGGCAGCGCCGAGCGCGCTCCCAATCGCGCTCCGCTCCGCGGACTCCGCCTCGCGGCTAATCCGTCACTTCATCGATTTTTTCAATTCCGCGATGACCGCCCGCACGTCGGTTTCGTTCACCGACGTGAAGGCGAACGATTTGGCCACTTTCCCTTTATTCACGACAACCGCGGTGAGGTGGGTGTCGCCGTTGATGCCCCAGCCGTCCGGGCCGCTCTTTTGGCCGTCGAAGGCCGCCAACTGCGTCCTGGAAAACTTGAGCGACATGGCGATGCGGGGCAGGTAATCTTTGTGCTTGTCGAAGGCCTTGTCGCCGAGCCAGATGGCGACGATGGCGACGCCGTCGAGTTTGCCCACTTCGTCGTCGAGTTTCTTCATGAAGCGGGCGGCGGGGCGGCCGCCAACCGGGATGCCCCCTTCCTCCGCGGCGACGAACAGATAAATCGTCGGCGCGTCCTTGCGTTCCGCCGCGAAGTCGGCCTCTTTTTTCTCGACGGTCCCGACGACGCCGTAGGCCTGGAGCTTGGCGACCTTCTCGCCGGCCTTCGGTCCCGAGTCATCGTCGCCGCGGGCGGGAAGGGCCAGGAGCAGCCCGACCCCGAAGGTAAATGCTAATCTACGCATGGCGAGCCCTCGTTTTTGGAACGATTGTGCGGGTTGGCTTCAGCCCGATTGCAGTCGGAATTCGCCTTTTTCCGCAGCCCTTCCGCCTTCTCCTTCCGATAAGCCACCGAAGGCGAGGGCGGAAGCATGGCGAATGGAATCGCGGCATCGATTTACGAGCGCGTCCTCGGGCACCTGTTGCAGCGTATCGCAGTGGCGAAAGCCGAGACGCATCCCTTCACACATGTCTATTTCGAAAACCTGTTCCCGACGGATTTATACGCCCGAATGCTGGACGCGTTGCCCGAGCCATCACTCTATTCGGCGGCGGCGGAACGGCATTACGGCGATGCGGTGGGAAGTTCCGTCCGGTGGATGTATGGCCTCTCCCGAGACGGCCTGAGCAAACTTCCATCGGCCATCGGCGACCTATGGCGCGGCATCGCCGCAGCGCTCGCCGACCAGGAGGTCAAACGCGCCGTGTTCGCCAAGCTGGCCCCCGATCTCGTCTATCGCTACGGAGTCCCCGCGGCCGCCGTCCCGAACCTCGCGGGCTATTCTCGACCCACGCTCTACCGCGAAGTGGATGGCTTCGAGATTCCGCCGCACCCGGACACGCGCAAAAAGATCGTCACCATGCACCTTTACTTCCCCGGGGACTTCAGCCAGGTCGACCTCGGCACGGCCCTCTATCGGCGGCGTTCGCTGGCATTGCCGCTGGGGAGTTGGCAGCGGCGATTCGAAAAGGTGAAACAGTTCGAATTTCGGCCGAACAGCGGATACGCCTTCGTGGTGAACAACACGTTGGCAAAACGAAGCTGGCACGGCCGCGAGCGACTGCCGGAGGGCGCCGGCGTCCGCAACACGCTGCTGAACACCTTCTACGCCGAAGAGCGGGATGGATTCAGCGGCTACCTCGCGGACGACGTGCCGCTCCGCCCAGCGGCGTAACTAAATGACTCGTTAAAGTAGTAGCTCGAAACTGCTCAGACAACCTCGTTAACCAGTGTTCGCCGTGTGACAATGTCCATCAATGCATCCGCGCGGGCGTCCCAAGTCTGAGCGGCAACTTTGTCCATACGTACCTTGGCCTCCTCACTGGTAATCGCCCGACTGACTGCACGATCGAGGCCGGCCAGGAATTGCTCGCGATCTTCGGCCAGGCATATCACGTCCGCAAACTTCTTGTTCTCCGCGGTAGCCGCTGCAACAACCGGAACGCCCATTGCCAAGTACTCTCGCAACTTCAGCGGACTGGCATGTTGAGCAAATCTATGGCTGAGTTTTGAAGGAATGATGGCGGCATCAAAGCGCCGGCCGTAGAGGGGAAGATCGGCGTACGGTTTCTTCCCTAAGAACAGTATGTTGGGCCGGCTCGGCAGTTCATTGGAAGGTAAGCCGATTCGGCCGATCAGGGCGAACGTCCAGGTTGGCCGCTGTTCGGCAAGCCATTCCAGCAGTTCCATGTCAAACCACTTCTCGATAAGTCCGAAGTAGCCGATCACCGGCCCCTTCAAGTCGGCGATTTCCTTCGGTATGCTTCCGGGGCTGCGCGCTTGTGCAAAATGGCTTGCATCGACCCCATGCGGGCTGAGGTATGTATTTGGGTTGATTTCTCGCTTCGCGGCCACCAACGTTTCAGACACCACAAAGACGATATCTGCCTTGCGAGTCATCTCTTCGTCCATCTGCTGAACCATGCCTGGATTAACGCCCGGATACGCCGAATGATCGTCGGTGACGTAATAAACAACCAATCGTCGCTTTTGGAGATCCACTATCGATGAAAGATGCGGCACAACATACCATGCCAACGGATCCCGAATGCCGTAAAGCCACATCATCGAGCGAATTGATGCCCGCAGGAACCTCCGATTTAGCCAGCGAACGATTCGATATCGAGGGAATGGCAGTTGAAGTAGAGTCCAAACCCGGAGGCCCTCGGGCACGCTTCGAGGCCCGCGACAGAACCGAACGAACTTCGCCCAGATTTTTTTTAGATCGCGCGAAGTTCCTCGGGGGGCGCGAAGTCCAGGACATTCGAGATAAAAGACGCGATGCCCTTTGGCGAACCTCCGAGCGATGTGATGGCTGGATGTTCGATTCTCCGCGGCCCAGTCATTGCCGAAATAAAGAATCGTTTGTGGTCCCATCTGCTTATCATCAAGTGGGGAAAAGGGACCGTTCGGCGGCCAGGATAGCTACTTCAACCCTCCTGGATCTCGACCCAGTCGGTGAATAGATGTTTCTGCGGTCAAGAAGTTGCACGGCGCTGCGCGATCTTTAACCATCCAAAAGCCAAGAATTATGCCTCCGAACGCTGAAGAGAGCTTGCCATTTTGTCTGGCCGGCTTTTCTCTCCATCGACCGGAGCCCGCTCGTTGATGGCCGCCTGGAACACGGAAGCCAGTTCGCGGGCTGCTTCCGCGTGGGAACGGGCAACATCTCCCGACTTCGTAAACGCGCGAGGTGCGGCGATCTGGGCGGCGATCGCTTCGGCCAGTGCAGCGGGGTTCTCCGGTGGAACGAGGCGGCTTGCCCCCAAGTGAGCGACTTCCGCAACGCCTCCGACATCGCTCGCGACAAATGGGATTCCACAAGAAGCCGCCTCGAGCAATACGTTGGGAACCCCTTCCGATCGGCTCGGTAGGACCAACAAGTCCGCGGCGCGGAACCAGTCCGGCAGTTGATCGTGGGGGATCGAACCGTGGAATCGCACGCTGTGTTCGATGCCGCCCAGCCGCGCTTGCTGCTCCAGTTTCCCCCGGAGTTTCCCATCACCGACGATATGCAAATCGAACGGAATTCCCTGGCGAGCGAGGGCGGTACAGGCTTCGAGCAGGATGTCGGGGCCCTTCACGGGGTACAAGTTTCCCACGAAGAGCAAGGCCGTACGCGTCTCGTGCAAGCCCAGGCGCTTCCGCGCGGCGCGCCGATCGCCGGGGCAGAACCGATCTTTATCGACCCCGGTATAAACGAGATGGACACGCGACGATTCGGCTCCCAATTCGACGACTTTATTCGCTAAATCGCGACTCACCGCGACAACTCGATCCGCTCGGCGAAGGGCATGAACGGTACCCTTCATTCGTCCCGACCCAGGCGCCAGCAAACGGATGTCTGAACCCAGCACCGCCAGCACCACGGGCAACTTGGCTCGCCGCCCGATCTTCACCGCGGCCCAGCCATCCGGATAAGCCCAGGAAACATACAAGACGTCCGGGCGGAACGACTCGATCTCGCGCAGCAACGTCTTCCGAACGGAGAGATAGTAAAAGTGGCCGTACAGACGCCGTAGGATCCTTGGAGTGAACAAGGAACGCGGGTATTTCACGGGAACCCCGTCCCACTCCATCATCCGGTTCCGCGGCAGCGCGGCCGCACCGCGCCGTCGAGCGGCCAGCTCGTCCGTCCAGGCGATCGGCGAAATCACCGAGACATCGTGCTCGCGTGCTAGAGCCTTCACCTGTTCGCGATTAAACGTCGCCCGCTGCGGCTGAAACGGGTTCGGATACAAATTGGTAACAGTCAGAATCCGCATTCGGAGGCTCGGTTCCCTCAAAGCCCAGTAGCAGCCCACGGGGCGTGGAGTTTCCCGAGTTTGGATGCCGCGAGATGTGAAAAGTTGCGATTGTCGCGCGGGTCAGCCGACGAATACGCCGCTCGTAAGCCCGGGGAAGGCATCGAAGGCGAAGTCTTGCGGGGCGGTTCCCCCCGAGAAATTCTTGCTGAGGTACGAAGTGACCCGGCTGCCGGCCCCTTGGCCGTCGCCGACCACGATGTCCGCGAAGACGTCGCCATCGAGGTTCTTGGCAGCGACGCGGACGCCGCCGCGATTGTTCGGATCGCCAGCGAAGAAGTTGGCCAACGGTGTGTCGACGGCCGCGACTGCCCCTTGTGAGAGCAGCGTCGCCCCGGAAACGACCAGCACGCGCGGGCCGCCGCCCGGCCCGGCGCCGCCGATGATATCCGCCATGCCGTCGCCGTTCACATCGCCGACCGCCACATAGGCCCCGTTCCGCAGCGACGGATCGAAGAGGAAAAAGTCGTTCACGGGATGAATGAAATTGCCCGCGGCAAGGGCGGCGCCGTCGTACACGGAAACGCGGGGACCGCCGGCAAACCCGGCCGACACTACGAGGTCGGCGAACCCGTCCCCGTTCAGATCGCCCGCCGCCGCCCGCGCCCCGCCGCGAAAACCCGGGTCGGCGATCCCGAAGAAGTTCTCGAGCAAGGTGAAGTCGCCGCCGCGATAAATCTCGACGCGCGGACCACCGCCCTGGTCGGGCGTCACGATCAGTTCGGCCTTGCCGTCTCCGGTGATGTCGCCCGCCGCCACGAACACGCCGCCGGTGAACAGACCTCCGAATGGCGCGACCTGGAACAGCACGTTCCCAGTCTTGCCGTCGACCACCTCGACGAAATCCGGCGAGCCGACGCCGATTCCGACGGCCAGGTCGTTCACGCCGTCGCCGTTGAAGTCGGCGACCGCCGTACGAACGCCGCCGGTCACCGAGGGATCGAAGACTTGCTTGGACGAACTCAAACTCCCGTCAGGATTGTAGGTCGCGGCGATTGGCCCGCCGCCAGCGTCCGGACCGACCGCGAACTGCGAATAACCGACCAGCACCGGGGAGAGCCGCGAGGTCGTGAAAGCATCGACGCCCGTCCACGCCACGGCCTGCCGATTCGCCGCGGTCGCCTGGCCGCTCGGAACACCCGAGGCCGGCAGCACGACAGGATTGTTCACCCCCGTCAGGTCGAGATTGAGCGCGTTGCCGGGGGAACCGCCGCCCGGCGTGGACCCGCCCGCATTGAATGAAATCGGGGTCGATTCATCGGGAGTAATCGACGCCGTATCGTTGCCGGAACCGGTGTTGAGGTCGAGGCTGCTCAGTTGCCCCGCCGTCCAGCTAATCGTGGCGCCCGGCGCCATGAACCCGACGATGCTTCCGGTCGTCACAGGCGATGGGCTGGAATGCGTCGAGCGGACGGTGATGCTCCGGCCACTGGAATCAGCCGAATCATCGACGGTCAGATCGGTACGGCCATCGACGTTGCTAATGGCGACATTGCCTGCAACGCCCTGGGTCACTCCGGAGTCGCCGATCGTCACTGAATCGTGGCCGTCGATCCCATTAATGGCCAAGGCGCCCGTTGAGGCCAGCACTTGAACCTGATCGTCGCCCAGTCCGCTATTGAGCATCGTGGCGATTCCGGCCGGCGTCGCGGCGACGATGAAGGTGTTTCCCTGGCCGCCGCCGTCCACGGTCAAGCTGCTCAGATCTCCAGCGGTGAACGTAATATCGGCGGGCGCCAGATCGCGGATCGCGCCATCATCTACGATCGCCGAGACGGGGTTGGTGTTTTCGCTGTCGTCGACGGTGAGGCTTGTCTTGCCTCCAGTGCTCTGGATGCTGATGGGGGCGTTGATGGCTTGTGCGCCGAGGCCGGTGGTGCCCCCGACCTGGACCGCGTTGCCCGTGCCGCCGCCCGTATCAATCGCGAGTGGTTGATCCAGCGAGCGGACAGCGATTGAGTCGTCGCCGCCTCCCGCGTTCACCGCCAGCGAGATCACGGAGCCTTCCGGACCCTGAGCCGTGTTCGGATTCGTCAAAGTCCAACCCGCGGCGGTCGCGTTGGCCGTCAACGTAATCGGCGCGCCCGTATCGGCGATCGTGTATGTGGTTCCATCCGTGGCAACGGTGACGGCGTTCGCTTCACTCGCGGTATCGGTGAAACTGAGTGCTCCGGCCTGAATATCCAGAGACGCCGGTACCGTCCGGCACTCAAGCATTTCCAATGTGAATCTACGGTGCCTGGCTGACATAAGGAATCATCCCAAAGCGCATATGTTGGAAGCTACCATCCTTTACTCCACAGCCTTCCGGGGAGGCTGTCAAACTGGAGAAGCCGGCTCCTCTGAAAAACCTGAATGATGAGTAGTGAATGTGAGGCTTGTTCGGGATTTGAAGGACTCGACGTTTCCTGATGAATGCATAGCCAAGTCCCTGGATCGGGGTGGAATCCGCCTTATCTCGCACACGTTCTCCAAGCGAGGCGTCATGAAGCACTTCGTCGCACTGGCCGCCATCTTCGCGGTTGCCTGTCCCGCAGCTGCCGCGGACTGGCCGCAATATCGCGGGCCGAACCGCGACGGGGCCTCGCCCGAAACCGGCCTGCTCCAGGAGTGGCCCGCCGGCGGTCCCAAACTGCTGTGGACGAGTACCGATCTCGGGCTTGGTTACGCCGGCCCGGCGATCGTCGGCGACCGCCTCTACACCGCCGGCGGTCGCGGACCCGATGAGTTCCTCATCGCCTTCGACCTCAAGACGACCGACGGCAAGCCGAAGGAACTTTGGGCGGCAAAGATTGGGCCGCTTTTTACGTGGAAGGGGAATTCCTGGAACGCCGGCCCCAATGTGACGCCGACCGTGGATGGCGACCGCGTCTACGCACTCGGTGGCTTCGGCGACTTGCTCTGTTGCGAGACCGTGACGGGCAAGGAAATGTGGCGCGTCAACTTGCCCCGCGATCTCGGCGGCGCCGTCAACCCCATCGGCGGCGGTCTCGACGATCCCACGCCGATCGGCTGGGGATTCGCCTCCGCCCCGCTCGTCGATGGCGAGAAACTCATCTGCGTTCCCGGCGGCAAGCGCGGCCTGTTCGCCGCACTCGACAAAAAGACCGGCAAGGTGCTCTGGCGGAGTGCGGCAGTCGTCGATCAGGTCAGCTATTCGTCGCCGCTCGCGGTGAAGATCGGCGACGCCCGGCAATATGTGCAAGTGACGAACAAGGGAATCGTCGGGGTCGCCGCATCGGACGGCAAATTGCTCTGGAGGTATCAGCGCAAGCCGGAATACGACGACGTGACGATCGCCACGCCGCTCATTCGCGGCAACCTGATCTACGCTTCCGTCGGCTTCGACCAGGGGTGCGATCTGATTCGCGTCGTTCCCAGCGGCGACAGGTTTACTGTGGAGAAGGTCCATTCGGACCAGGATGTGCAGAGCCGCGATGGCGG
>Ga0134125_10006755_pt1 | contig 12958 bp, 11 predicted proteins | sample KB31751_FD_96464 | JGI IMG/M metagenome (GOLD analysis project Ga0134125, IMG submission 96464) | Terrestrial soil microbial communities with excess Nitrogen fertilizer from Kellogg Biological Station, Michigan, USA - KB3-175-1 | ecosystem: Environmental > Terrestrial > Soil > Unclassified ... | reverse complement strand
CTATTAGGATTCCATCTGCACCAGCATTGCCAGAATTTTTTAGACACGGTGGATCGCACCGTAGAAGCGCTCGTCGATCCCTGCGCGCTGAATGTGCAGCGGGAAGGTAAGTCGACAATGGTGCGCGCGTTCCCGATCAGTGTCGATTATGACGAGTATGTGACGGAAGCGAAGTCGGCGGCGGTTCGCAGCGAAGAAGAGCGTTGGCGAAAGCGGCTGAAGTTGACGGGCAAGAGCTTGCTGGCTGTCGGCGTAGACCGTTTGGATTACACGAAAGGAATTCCGGACCGGCTGCGCGCGATTGACCGCTTATTAGAATTTCATCCACGATATCGAGGCAGATTCACGTTCGCGCAAATCGGCGTGCCGAGCCGGTCGACCGTAAAAGCGTATCGCGATGTGGAAGAAGAAGTGGATGAACTGGTAAACAGAATCAATTTCCGTTGGGCAACGGCGGATTGGCGGCCGGTGCTGTTATGGAAAAAGCATTTTGGGCCGCATGAATTGATCGCGTTGTACCGGCTGGCGAAATTCTGCGTGGTGACCTCGCTGCATGACGGCATGAATCTAGTGGCTAAGGAATTCGCTGCAAGCCGGACAGATGAGGACGGCGTGCTGGTGCTGAGCCGCTTCACCGGCGCCGCCCGAGAGCTGCAAGACAGCTTGCTGGTGAACCCGTTCTCGATTGAAGAAACGGCGGATGCTTACGCAGCGGCTCTGGAGATGGCGCCGGAAGAACGCAAGCGGAGGATGCAACGGCTGCGCCAAGAAGTGGAAGTAAATAACGTCTATCGCTGGGCGGGAAAATTCCTTTCAGCGCTGACGAAATTCGAATTCCGCGAAGAAAGTGTGGCGGCAGCGGGGGCGGCGGCATGACGGCGGCGGCTCCAGTGGTACAGTCGCTGCGGCTGCGCGAAGCGGACGTGTACTGGAAGGAACGGGTGCGCTCGGCGGCGCAAGTCGCATTGTTCCTGGATTTCGACGGTACCGTTTCTCCGATTGTCCGCGCGCCAGAGCTAGCAACGATCGATCCGCAGATCAAATCGATATTGGAACAACTGCGGAATTTGGACGGCGTTCAAATCGCGATTGTAAGCGGACGGCAATTGATCGATGTACGCACGCGGGCGGGGATTGACGGCATTCTTTACGCGGGAAATCACGGACTGGAGATCGAGACGGATGTTCTGTGTTTCCGCGAGCCGCGCGCCGAGAGCTTGCGGCTGGAATTGCGGCGGTTGATTCTGCGCTTGCAACTGACATTGAGCGAAATAACCGGCGTTGAAATTGAGGAGAAGGGTTTGAGCGCCGCTATTCACTACCGCCAGGTACATGAGTCACTTCACGATTGGGTGCGGCAAATGGTTTGGGAAGCCGTGCGCAAATCGCAAGTATTTACTTGCGTGAACAGTAAGATGGCCGTGGACATTCGACCGAATGTGCCTTGGAATAAAGGCAACGCGGTGAAATGGCTGCTGACACGCTTGCCTGAGAAAAATACGTATCCGATTTACATTGGTGACGATACTACCGACGAGGACGCTTTCACGGCGCTCGCAGGAGATGGGCTGACCATTCGAGTGGGCGAAGCGGCGCACACGGCGGCGCGATTCTGGGTTCCGGATTTATGCGCAGTCCGCGGGTTCCTGTCGGAGTTGTACGCGATACGAACCGCGCTGTGAGGTCACATCTTCTTTTCCCTACTGGGGTCGCTAACGCTTCCGGCTCCGATTCAAGAATCTCAGGTTCCGGAACTCAATCGCCGTAAGAGCAAGTGACGCGCCTGCTAAGCACTCGCTTCCTTTATAAAGCTCTGCAGGCGGTCAAGACCACGAGTGAGTTCTACCATCGAAGTCGCATATGAAATGCGGATATGGTCCGACGTGCCGAAAGCTTCGCCGGGAACAACCGCAACGTGTGATTTGGCCAAAAGCTGCTCGGCAAAATCGAGCGAATTTTTGATCCGGCCCGATTTGTACGCCACGCTGATATTCGGATACGCGTAGAACGCGCCTTTGGGCATGACGATGGAAACGCCCGGAATCTGGCGCAACCGTTCGATCACGAAATCGCGGCGGCGGCGGTATTCGGCAAGCATCACAGGAACAGAATCCTGCGGCCCACGCATGGCCTCGACGGCTGCCTTTTGCGCGATCGAAGTAGGATTCGAGGTGCTGTGGCTTTGCAACTTCATCATCGCGCCGATGATTGGGGTGGGAGCTAACGCAAAGCCGATGCGCCAGCCGGTCATGGCATAAGTTTTTGAAAGCGAGCCGGCAACAAGCACCGTGTCTTTGGCTCCCGGCAGCGCGGCAATCGAGAATGGCGCGTCGTCATAGAGAAACTGGCAGTAGCATTCATCGGTCATCAAAAAGACGCCGCGATTCTTCGCCAGCTCGAAAATCTTGACGAACTCTTCGCGCGGGATCACGCCGCCGCTGGGGTTGCAGGGCGAATTGATGATGATGAGTTTCGTGCGTGACGTGATGTGTGGTTCGATCATCGCCGCCGTGACTTCGAATCCGGTATTTTCGTCGGTGTCGATGAACACGCATTTACCGCCAGCGTAATTGACGACGTCTTTGTAAGTCACCCAGTACGGCACCGGGATCACCACCTCGTCGCCTGGATTAATCAGCGCCTGCATCAAATTGAAGATGGCGTGCTTGCCGCCTACGGTAATCAGGCACTCCGCGGGTTTGTAATCGGTGCCGAAATCCTGCTTATGCCGGAAGCAGACCGCTTCCTTCAGTTCCTGCGTGCCGCCGGCGGGAGTGTATTTGGTGAAGTTCGCGTCCAGCGCTTTGACCGCCGCCTGCTTGATGTTGTCGGGAGTGGGAAAATCCGGCTCGCCGGCTCCGAAGTCGACCACATCGACTCCCTCGCGGCGAAGGCGATCGGCATCGGCGGCCACCTTCATCGTGGAGGAGACGCTGATGGTCGAGATGCGGTCCGCGGTTGCAAGTGGGGCGTGCGTTTGGGCTGCCATTTAACTAAGCTTCCTTTAGTAAGTGTAATTTCTTTCGAAGACGTTCTTCGACTGTTCGGGGTACCAGACCCGAAACATTTCCGTTAAGAGAGATGACTTCTTTTACCATCCGCGAGCTGATGAACGAATGATCTTCGCTCGCCATCAGAAAAAGCGTTTCCGTCTCCGGACGCAGGCGGCGGTTCATGAGCGTCATCTGCAATTCGTGTTCGTAGTCGGAGATGGCGCGAATGCCGCGCAGGATGACCCGCGCATCGCGACTGGCGACATAATCGACCAGCAAACCGTCGAATGAATCGATTTCGACGTTGGAGAAAGGAGCGGTGACGTCGCATAGCATCTCGATTCGCTCGGGGACATCAAAAAGTGGATGCTTGGAACGGTTCTGTAAAATCGCAACCACCAGCTTGTCGAAAAGTTTACTGCCGCGCTCGATCATGTCGAGATGGCCGTTGGTGATGGGGTCGAAAGATCCCGGATAGATAGCCACAATCGGGCGGCGATGCGGCATTTCTACGCTGGACCGGGACATTGAGCTGGAATCTTTAGTTTAGCGGAAGGGGAGTCTACGTATTTACGGGGCATCACAGCCAAGGGAAAACCGTAGAGCCTCACATACCTCTTTCATACGTTGCGAGTTCAATCGAGCTACTCGCCGGCCCAAGCGCTGCTGAGCGACTGTAACGCAGTTGTGCAGGTTTACCGCGCAGGCACCTTTCATACCATCCTCTTCCGTTAGTGTTACTTCCGATGGAACACCTCGAATGGTGGAGGTAACGGGTGCTATCGTAACGGTCGACAAATAGCCAATCGCGCTATCCCGTGTCAGTATGAGTGCTGGTCTTCTTTTGTCTGGAGGAGCAAAGGTGTATAGGCGAATATCGCCTCGGGCTATTCCTCTGGCCAAGCGGCCTCCGCTTCCCAATCGGGGACTTTTGGCCAAGCGTCTGGCTTCCGTTGGTACCCGAGGCGGTCCCGTTCCTCTAGTGCTTGCATTTCAAGCCTTCGCAGATGTTCTTGAAGTGCTTGCCGAATAAGCGCGGAGCGATTTTGCTTCATTCGTCGAGCGGCTTTATCCGTGGCCCGAAGTAGCGGTACGTCAAGAACAACCTGAATAGTCTCCACACGTTGATTCTACTCCACAATAAGATCCACACCCTAGTGCCGGCCCAGGCGCTCCAACACAAAGCGCGCCCGCTCCGGTGGCGTCAGTTTCGGAATCTCGATCGTCTCGTAGCCAAGTTCCCGATATACCTCGGACATAAGCGCAAAAGTCCGGATGGCCTCGCCAAAGTCCTGCTTCCGCTCGCTGTCGGTTTCGTAGATCTCGCGCCACTCCGGCGCAAGGAACACGATGGGCGCGTAGCGGTACTGGCGGCAAGCGCTCTCGATGGACTCGCTATCAGTCAATCCAATAAGGCGCGCATAGCAGAGTGTGTCCGGAATGCCGCGATCGGAAAACGTCGTCTGTGCCGCGGGCGTGTATTGCAGGTAGATCTCGATGGAGCGCTGCAACATCATTTGTGTGTAGGCGTGGCGGTCGCCCCAAGGTACCGCGTCACCACCCGCGCTCACCTGTTCTTGAATAATCTGTCTGGCGACCTCCGGTGCATGCGCATAGCTAAGCTTTTGCAATTCAATAAGCAGCGTCATCTTTCCGGCGCCGGGACCGCCGGAGACGATGTAAAAGTTTGAGTCGTTGAACGCATGCCCGTCGTTGAAACGTTTCTTCAGCAAAGCAAACCCTCAAGTCAACCCACAATCCGGCCGTCGCGCATGGTGACGATACGGTCGCCATAGGCGGCCGCTTCCGGATTGTGCGTAATCATTAAAATCGTCTGCCCCGTTTCTTCGTTTAGTTGCCGGAGAAGAGATAGAACGGCATTAGAGTTTTCGGTGTCGAGATTGCCGGTGGGTTCATCGGCAAGCAGAATAGCCGGCTTATTTACGAGCGCTCTGGCGATTGCCACTCGCTGCTGCTCGCCGCCCGAAAGCGCCCGCGGCTTATGGCTCATGCGCTGGCTGATGCTCAGCATATCCAGAATCCGAGTGAAATCCGCTGTCAACGGTTCGTGATTGTTGGCCAGAAAACGCGCCATCATAATATTGTCGAGCGCGGTCAGGGTCGGCAAAAGATTGTATTTCTGAAAAACAAATCCAACTTTGCGCTGGCGCATTTCCGTTCGCTCGGAATCGGAAAGCTGCTGGATATTCTGGCCGTCGATTATCACTTCGCCGTGAGTTGGAGCCGCCAGGCCGCCGAGAATATGAAAAAGCGTCGTCTTGCCCGATCCGGACGGTCCAACAATCGAGAGAAATTCGCCGCGCTTCACCTGAAGATCAACCCCGCGAAGCGCCGGCACATCGACATCGCCGGAATGATAAATCTTTGTCAGTGCGCGCGTCTCGATAATGGGCATATCGTTAGTCATAGGCAAGCGCCTCAATCGCATCCTGCTTCGCCGCTTTCACGCCCGGATACAACGCGCCTAAGAATGCGCCAACGATGGCGATCAGCGCGGCTATCGGCCACCAATCGGGCACATCCACTACCTGGAGCGAAAACGGAATCAATGTCATGATGAGGGCTTTTGCTCCATACGCTAATCCGATGCCGATAATGCTGCCCAGAATCGCAAGCACCAGCGCCTCGCGAAGCAGAATGTTGACAATGGTCAGCGGCTTTGCGCCCAGCGCTTTCAAGACACCAATTTCGCGCGTCCGCTCGATGACTGCTGTGTACATTGACAGGAACACCACCAGAAATCCGACGATCACCGATAGGCCGATCACCACATTGATGAACGTTTTAAGCTGCGGCAGACTGTTGATGTTGTAAATCGACGTTAATTCGTCGATGGAGACCGCCTTCAGATTTCCTTTTAATAGTCTGTTCAGTTGATCGATCACCGCGTTTGTAAACTTTGGATCGTCTACCTTCACGACGATTTGGGTCACTCGCCCGGTATTTCCGGTCAATTCCTGGAGACGATCTTTCGATGCAATCAGGTGGCTTAGCTTTCCGGCCTCAACAACACCAGCGACACGCCATTGGTGATTCAATATCTTGATTTCCTGACCGGCTTTTATGTGGTTTTGTTGCTGATAGTAGTTGTCGACGATAATGTCGTCTGGACCTTCAATAGGGCCGCCATCCAGATAGTGAAAGCCCCCGCTCATCTGCACAAATTTATTCAGATCGACTCCGGCCATGGTGGTGAAGCCGAAGACCGGCACGATGATCACCCCGAGCGCCATTTTTACGTGAGGCTGTTTGGAGACGAGCGCGGTAAATTTCTCGTTGACCTGAGCGGATGAGAGCGTAAAAGCGCTCGCGCCCTCGGGTTTCAGCCAGATATCCGCGCCCACGCCGCGCGCGCGCTGAGCGGAATTCTGGAGCATGCCACGACTCAATCCCACGAGTGTCAGGATCGTGGTCACCTGAACTCCAATCACAATTGCGCTCAGAAGGGTTCGGACCCAGCGATGTTTTATATTTTCAAAGACTAATTTGTTGATCATTCGGGAGGAAGTATGTCGAAAGGTCCCGTTAGGCGCAGCGATTGGCGCCACTCCGATTATAACGACGCATGAGAGGTTTGCTGCCGGCGCTTATCAAGATTGCTGAGGAAATCAGCGGCTACCCGGATCACCGGTACATGATCGATATCCACGCGGCGGTTCATTTGGCGCATCGTTCTATCGTCAATGGTCCCTGAAAGAGCGGCGAGAGCCTCCCGGAGTCCGGGTGTCTTATCGAGAAGATCGTCGCGTACGACAAAGCATGCCTGATAGGGCGGAAAGGCATGCTTTACATCCTGAAGCACCGTGTACTCCTTCGACGTTAAGATCCCATCCGTTGTGTTCGCCGCAGCCATGTCCACTTGTCCATGATTCAAGGCGCGATAAAGAAGTCCCAGGTCCATCGTTTTCGGCAGGCCATTCCACCGCAAATGATACACGGCATTAAGCCTCGCCAATCCGTCAGGTCTCGTCAGGAACTCGTATCCAACGCCGAGCCGCCACGATCGCTCAGCGGCCGCTGTTAACGTCGGCGCGCTTAACTTTCGAGCATCTTCGGTCCGAACGGCCATCGCGAACGAGTCGTTAAAACCGAGCGGCTGCATCCAATGCAAATGAAACCGCTGTTCGTAAAGACGCGCGACTTCGACGAAGACCTGAGATTGATCCGTCAGCAATGGCTGCTTTAAAACGGCCGTAAGAGCTGTGCCCGTGTATTCAGGATAAAGATCGATCTGGCCATCTTTCAAAGCGAGATGGGCGAGCATGGTGCCGCCGAGGTTCAGCCGTCGCTCGACGGGGACATGCAAAGTGTTCTCTATCTGCTGCGCGGCGATTTCGCCCAAGACGATCTGTTCGGTGAAATTCTTGGAACCGATAATAATTCGGTTCGAGCGGCCACAGCTTGTGCAGAGCAGCGCGATGCCGAATATGGCCGCGTTTAGCGCGATCTTCATCATGGTTCTATGCGCCATCGCCGCTCGACCAATGCCATGATTCCGTCAACCGCTAACGCCAAGGCGGCCGCGGGCAGTGCTCCGGCCAATATTTCCATCGTGTTTACCGAAGCCAGGCCGCGCAGGATCAACACCCCCAATCCTCCCGCTCCAATGGTTGCCGCGATCGCAGTAGTTCCAATCGTCGCGACAAGCGCGATGCGGATTCCGGCGAAGATTGTCGGGGCGGCCAGTGGCAGTTCCACATGACGCAAAAGCTGCCAGTCGGTCATTCCCATTGCGATGGCTGAGTCGCGAACTGCCGGGTCCACGCTCGTGATGCCGGTAATGGTGTTTCGAAGAATCGGCAGCAGCGCGTATAGAATCAGGCTCAGGATTGCCGCGCGTTTTCCGATGCCGCCGATCAAAGGAATCGGGATCAGGAACCCGAACATGGCAAGACTGGGAATTGTTTGCGCCACATTGGCGAACGCAAGCGAATACCGCCGCACTGGGGGGCGGCGCGTGCCCAGAATGCCAACCGAAACTCCAACAAGAGTCGCTATACCCGCCGAGATAAAGACAATCCAGATGTGCTCCAACAGCAGCGCGCCGGCATCGCGCGCCAGTGTCTTAAGTACTAGCGTGTCCACTTAGGCCACGTCTCCCGTTACGGCAAGAGTTTTCAAAAAGGCCTGCGCTATCGGAGTGGTGGCGTTCCAGAATTCGTCGCGGCTTGCCATGAATTCCATCTGGCCATTTTCCAGAACGGCGATTCTCGTGCCAAGCTTCAGCGCTTCGCCAACGTCATGGGTCACAAAAATGGCGGGTACGCGATACTGCTCGCGCAAGGCTAGAAATTGCTGCTGCATATCGAGGCGCGTGAGCGGATCGAGCGCGCCAAACGGTTCATCGAATAGCAGAAGCGCCGGATTGCCCGCTAGAGCGCGCGCCACTCCAATCCGCTGCCGCTGGCCTCCGGAAAGGTGATGCGGCATTCGTTGCGCGAAATCTTCGTAAGGGAGGCCTACTTGCTCGAGTAATTCGCGAACTCTCCAGCGCGTTTTATCTTCCGGCCATCCGTGCAGCTTGGGTACAAGCGCGATGTTTTGTTCTACTGTCCAATGCGGCAGCAGGCCAACATCTTGAATGACATAGCCGACGCGCCTCCGCAAAGCAATGGGATTCCAGCTACGAAGATCTCGTCCTTCAAAAAAGATTTCGCCGTTATCGTAGTTCAACAGCCGCAATATCAGCCGCAGGGTTGTTGTTTTGCCGGACCCGCTGCGCCCCAATAAGACGAGTGTTTCTCCGTCGTGGAGATCGAATGAGAAGTGGTCGAGTATGATCCGCCCGTTACGGCGGCATTCGACGTCACGGAAGGAGAGAAAGATCACTTCAACAGCAGGTTATCAATAACCTGATAGGCGAATTTATGCAGTCCGCGCCCTGGAGGGCGTCCTAGCCAATTGCATTTTAGGGCGCTTACGCTTCCGGCTCCGATTCTAAAATTTCCGAATTCTGAAATTAAGTATCGGTTACAGGACTTGATCGTGATCCTTCATGCCCGCCACAAGCATTCCGCGAACGGCCATTCTTCATCCGTCCAGGTGTTCACGATATGGAATCCACTATCCATCGCGTTTTCGCGCAGGTCCTCCAAGCGGAATTTGTGCGACGATTCCGTCCAGATGGTTTCACCCGGTTCAAATTGTGCGACGACGTTTAGCGCCGCAAATTTTACGTGCTGGCGTTCCCGCGACATCAGATGCATTTCTATACGATGTTCAAATCCGTTCCATACCGCCTGGTGTTCGAAGGTCCGCAAATTGAAATTGGCCTGAAACTCGCGATTCATTCGAGCCAGGATGTTTAGATTGAACGATGCTGTTATGCCGGTAGGGTCGTCGTAAGCGGTAAGCATCTGGTCGATATTCTTCACTAGGTCCGCGCCGAGCAAAAATAAATCGCCTGTCCGCAGATGCGAATGGATCTGGCGAAGAAATTCCCTGCGCTCGCCGGGCTCGAAATTGCCGATAGAACTGCCGACGAATAGCAGTAGCAGCGTTCCCTTTTCCGGCCGCATTTTCGAGAGCTGCGCGAGCCCTTCCAGATAGTCCGCGTGAATCGGCTCAATATTGGCGAATTCGGCCAGTTCGTGACAGCAGCTATCGAGCGCTCCATTCGAGACATCGATTGGGAAATACTTCAATGCCGGCTCGGCAATGGCCCCAAGAATATGACTGGTCTTTTTCCCCGAGCCGCTGCCAAGCTCGGCGACGAGGCAGGGCGATCCCAATACTTCCGCAATGTTTTTGGCGGCGCGCTCCAGCAATCTTGCGTCGGCACGCGTCAAGCCGTATTCCGGTAAAAGCGTAATCGCTTCAAAGAGCTTACTGCCCAGCGCATCGTAAAAGTATTTCGGCGGAAGCTTCTTTGGTCCGGCTCCGGTCAAGCCGGATAAAACGTCTGCTGCGAAAGGTGAAAGCTGTGTTTGGGCGGCAATGGACATCAATCTCTTACTCTTACCTTCAGTTTTCTACACAACGGAATGTTGCATACACGTAGGGATAGTCGGCGCGGAACCAGTTGCGAAACGATCGGCGCAATAATCGCGCGGCGGTTCGCGGCGATCCGCCTTTGATGACGTAATGATCGTTATCGAAGAAATTGGCCGAATATCCGGGATAAGACGGCGACGGAGCAAATCCGTCAAATGGGCGGAACAACGTTTGTGTCCACTCCCATCCGTTGCCGGTCAGTTGCCGCACACCCCACGCACTCTTATTTTCCGGTGAGGCATAAACCGATTCCGGGTCCCATCGTCTGAAATCGAAATTACCCAATGCGGCGCTCGGTTGCGAATCGCCCCATGGGTAGCGCCGTGTTTCACCGCCCGGAGTTTCAAATGCCGCGCGGTGGAATTGGGCTTCGGTTGGCAATGCTCTGCCGATCCATGCTGCGTACGACGACGCTTCTTGTTGTGTTACATAGACGGGCCAATCGAGCGGCAGGGGGATTTCTGCAAACATGCCGCGCAGGTATAGCTTTCTTCCGTGCTCCGCCCAAAAATGCGGCCGCGCTGCGCCTGCCTGGACAAATTTCAGATAGTCGCCATTGGTCACTTTGAATTTCTGGATTTTGAACTCAGCAACTGGCACTTGATGCTCGTCATATTCGTTGTCCCAACCGAACGATCCATCCCGTGCCTTGCCAAGCAGAGCGCGCCCTTCGGACACAGTGCGCCATTCGTTCGTTGTTTCCGCCGCCGATCCACCGGCATCCGCCGATTCTTGGTGCGGACTTCTCTTGGCGCGGTAATCAAAGTTATGCCACATATAGGCCAGCGTTTCTAGATGCATCAATCGATGCTCCAGCGCCATTTGCACAGCGCTTTCCGGAGCCGAATCGAGCGCTTCGTCCACCGCCTGCCGCGCGTTTGCCACATATTGACGAACAATATCCAACGACGGCCAATCGTCCGCGGTATCCGCCGGCAAATGGTCCGAATCCGGATCAATCCCCGCTCGGAATAGCTCGTCCAGTTCCGGTTCTTTCGATTTCTGTCCTAAGCCTTCCCGGCAGACTTGTACGTAATCGAAAGCTTCAAGGTGTCCTATATAAAACACCACACGATGCCGCTCTGCGATAGGCCGCTCGTACAAATACGGGGGCGTCAGGACCGAGAAGAGATCTTCCGTTTGCTCTCGCGCGTTGTATAACTCCGTAGCGAGTTGTGTTTGTCTCTTCGCTGCCGCTACTGGCATTTATCCTCCCAGGCAGATCACCCGAACAGAAGACCCACGCTCGGGTACCTTTGTCTGATGCATTGTGAACGATTTTGATTGCGCAATCATTGCACTGTGCGCGTGAATTTCGCTCTGTTATGGTGAAGATGGCTGCAATGACACGATGCCCTTTTCCGTCCTTCCAGTTCGTGAATTCATGGTGCGTCCCGCGCTCCCTGCTTCCATATCCCGGCTCAACGAAATCGCTTACAACTTAATTTGGAGTTGGGACCATTCTATTCGCGCTGTTTTCCGGCGGCTCGATCCGGTTCTTTGGAAAGATTGTAATCACAACCCGATTCTGCTGCTGGGACGAGTGTCCCAAGACGCTCTCAATAAAGCGGCGGCAGATCCTCGTTACCTTGCGCAATATCGCCGCGCCTGCGAGCGGCACGATATCTATATCCGGAAGCGGGATCAGAGCCGCGGCCCGCTAATCGCGTATTTTTCGATGGAATATGGCCTGCTTGACTGTATGCCGATTTATTCCGGCGGATTGGGAGTACTTTCCGGCGATCATCTGAAAGCGGCGAGCGATGCCGATCTGCCTCTTGTTGGAGTGGGACTCCTTTACCAGCGCGGTTATCTTCAGCAGTCGCTGAACGCCGATGGGTGGCAGCAGGAAAAGAATCCGACGAACGATTTCTATACTCTGCCGGTGCGCCCGGTGCTCGACGATGCGGGCCAGGAAGTTTTAGTTAGCGTGCTTTTGCCAACCGGCGAGGTATGGATTAAGGTCTGGCATATCGAAGTCGGACGAGTGCGATTGTTTCTGATCGACACAAACATTGCGCAGAATGCTCCAGAGCATCGCGAAATTACGGATCAGCTTTATGGCGGCGACTATCACAAGCGGATCCGGCAGGAAATTGTTCTAGGCATCGGCGGAACGCGTGCACTCGAAAAATTGGCGATCCGTCCTACCGTGTATCACATGAACGAAGGGCATTCGGCCTTTCTCGCCATTGAGCGCGTTCGCATCCTTATCAAAGAGCAGGGTATTACCTTTGCCGCCGCGCTTGAAGCCACCAGGGTCAGCAATATTTTCACCACGCATACCTGCGTTCCCGCAGGCATCGACCTTTTCGATAACGGCCTGATCTACGACTATTTCGCCGGCTACTGCAACAACGCCGGCTTCACCTTCGAGCAATTTCTTTCCTTGGGCCGAAAAGATATGCAGGACCCGAACGAGCGGTTTTCGATGGCGGTGCTCGCCTTGAAGACGGCTGCTTTCCGTAACGCGGTGAGCGTGCTGCACCGCCGCGTCTCGCAGGAAATGTTTCGGGGATTGTGGCCGAAGCTGCCAATTGAAGAGGTGCCCATCACCTCCATCACCAACGGCGTCCATGCGCCTACCTGGATTAACGGCGATCTCGCCATGCTCTACGATCAGTATCTTCAGCCCGATTGGCGCGAGCGTCTCGAAGATAGAAAGATGTGGGAGCTGGTGCATGAAATTCCTAGCGAGGAATTATGGGAAGTGCATCGCAAGCGAAAACGGCGTTTGGTTGCATTTGTTCGGGAACGTAGCGCACTGAGCGCCGCCCAGCGGGGAAGTTCCGCCGCGGAGATACGCCGCGTATCGGAAGTTTTAGATCCAAATGCGTTTACGATCGGCTTCGCGCGCCGCTTCGCCACCTACAAGCGCGCTACGCTTTTGTTTCGCGATGTCGACCGGCTCAAGAAAATCCTGTGCAATCCCGACATGCCGGTTCAAGTTG
>Ga0134125_10006754_pt1 | contig 12959 bp, 10 predicted proteins | sample KB31751_FD_96464 | JGI IMG/M metagenome (GOLD analysis project Ga0134125, IMG submission 96464) | Terrestrial soil microbial communities with excess Nitrogen fertilizer from Kellogg Biological Station, Michigan, USA - KB3-175-1 | ecosystem: Environmental > Terrestrial > Soil > Unclassified ... | reverse complement strand
TCCTCCAGCGTCGCGGCCGACTGCGCTGCGGACGGTACGACCGGGCGAGCCGGTGCCGCGAGGGTCGCCAGGAGCACGGCGCACCATGCTGCCGCCGGCCCCGGTGAGCAGGTCTTTCGCATGGGCACACGCTAGCGGCCCCGCGGCGCCTGCAGGTTGCAGGACTTGCACACTTTTCGTGGCGGCGGCACCACGTCCGGGCAAGTCCGGGCGGGCTGCTACCATACGCGCCACGGAGTTGACCTCAGGTGGGCGGCCCGCGCGGGGCCGGGGGAGTGGTATGCGCCATGGGTTGCCAATGAGCTGGCCGCGGCCGGCCGGAACCGTGCTGGCAGGTGTCGCGCTCCTGGCGATGGTGCACGCGGCTGCTGCGCAGGGCGCAGCGCCGGCGGCGATCGATCGCCTCGTCACCGACACCCTGAGCGCTCAGCAGGTGCCGGCCATGACGGTGGCCGCGGCGGTGTCCGGCCGGCTCGTTTACTCGAAGGCCTTCGGCTACGCCGATCTCGAGAACACCGTCCCCGCGACCCCGGAGACCCGGATCCGTACCGCCTCCATCGCCAAGTCCATCACGGCTGTGGCCGCGATGACGCTGGTCGAGGCCGGCAAGCTCGACCTCGATGCGCCGGTGCAGAAGTACTGCCCGCCGTTTCCGCTCAAGCAGTGGCCCATTACCACGCGCGAGCTGCTCAGCCACACCTCGGGCATCCGTCACTACGCCGAGGGCGAACCCGAGCACACCCAGCACTATCGCTGGATGGCGGACGGCTTCGCGCTGTTCGCCGCCGAGCCGCTGCTGTTCGAGCCGGGCAGCGGCTTCCAGTACAGCACCTACGGCTACACCGTGGCCGGCTGCGCCATCGAGGGTGCCGCCGGTACCCCCTTCGCGGAGTACGTCGCCGCGCACGTGCTGGGGCCGGCCGGCATGAGTCATACGGTCGTCGACGACGTGTTCGCGGTGGTGCCGCACCGCGCGCGCGGTTACCAGAAGATCCACGGCGAGGTGCGCAACGCCGTCCTCATGGACAGCAGCTACAAGATTCCCGGCGGCGGCTACGTCACCACCGCCGAGGACCTCGCGGCCTTCGGCCAGGCGCTGCTCGACGGCCGGCTGCTGCCGGCATCCGCCGTGGCGCAGATGTGGGTGCCGACCAAGATGAGCGGCAAGGACAGCTACGGCCTCGGCTTCGAGGTGCGTGATGGCGGACGCTTCGTCATGCACAGCGGCGGCCAGGCCGGCACCACCACGCGCCTGCTGATCGTGCCCGAGGCGCACCTCTCGCTCGCCATCCTCGCCAACATGGACGGCGTGCCGCTCGATGACCTGCAGCGCGCCATCGTGCAGCAGCTGCACGCGCCGGTACCGCCGGACAAACGTTGACGGCGGCTGAGAACCGGCAGCCGCGGTAGCCGGCTGCGCGGTGGCGGTGCGCTACGGGCGGCGCTCGATGAGCGCGAGCTCGGAGTTCTCCTGGACGCGGTCGAACACGACCTCCGAGCCATCGGCCGCGACGTCGAAGTCCTGGATGACGAAGTCGCGCGGCAGCTCGCTGAGCACGCGCTCGGCGCCGCTCTGCAGGTCGACCAGCCACAGGTTCTTGTGGCCGATGTCACCGCGCAGCAGCACGAGCGCCTGGCGGTTCTTCAGGAAGGCGACGCGCCGCGCGCCGCGCGTCAGCATCACACCGGGCACCGGGTAGGGACGACCGTCGGACGCGGCCGCCCGCAGCGGGAAAGTCGTGCCGACATCGGCGCCGGAGTAGACCACGAACTCACCCTGCGGCGACCAGGTCGGATCGAGTGAATATTCACCCACCAGCTGTGCCGGCGGATCGCCGTTGAGGAACACGCGCGTCAGGCGCGGCTCGCCGTCGCGAACCGCGGCTGCGACCACCGACTGCCCGTCGGGTGCCCAGGCCGGGCTGCCGCGCAGCAGCAGCGCGTCGCTCAGCACCCGCGCATGTGCCCCGTCGCTGTCGACCACGTACAGTCGCGTCCGGCCCTCGTCCTCGGCGCCGAAGGCGATGCGACGCCCGTCCGGGGCGATCGCCGGCGCGCCGACGATGCGCGCGCGCGCACTGCCCCAGATCTCGCGCCGCACGTCGTGCCTGAGCGTCCAGATCCCCTGCCGGTCGCCGGCGGCGGCGACGAACACCAGGAAGTCCGGGCCGAGCCGCGGCCGGCTGCCGCTGGCGAGGACCGGCGTCGGTGCGGCGACGGGCGCTGCAGCGCCGTCGGCCGGCATCACGATACGCCACAGGCTGGTGCGCGGGCGGGCCATGGTGGCGACCAGACGCGCGCCGTCGCCGCTGGCGCCGAGCGAGGTGTAGCTCTCCAGTCCGGCGCTGATGCGGTGTGGAACGCGGCGCTCGACGTCGAGGGCGTACAGCCACGGCCCCGAGCCGTCGGCATCGGTCGCGAGGTACAGCAGCGTGTGCGCATCGAGCATCGCCGGATAGGCCACGCGTGAGTTGTGCGCGGTGATGCGCTCGAGCCCTGCGCCCGAGGGGCGGATGCGCCAGACGTCCCAGTCATCGGGCGGCACGCCGCGGACGAAGTAGATGAAGGCATCGTCCGGCGACCAGATCGGAAAGTGGCAGTGCACGCCGGCCGGCGCCACGTACACCCTGCGGTCCGCTTCGGCGCCCGCCGCGCGCGGCCGCACGAACAGCGGGTCGCCGGGAGCGGTGGTGTGGTACACCATGCGCGCGCCGTCGTGTGACCAGTCGAACTCGGCGGCATCGCGCAGGTACGGCTGCAGCGGGCCGCCGGCCGTCGGCATGGCGAGGATATTGACGTCGCCGGGCTGCGAGCCGTCCGCGTGGCGGGTCCAGACCGACACCAGGGAGGAGTCGGCCGAGAAGCCCAGCGTACGGATCGAGGGATTGACGAGCTCGGGCACCGTGCCATGCGTGAGGTTGCGGTAGGTGCCGCTGCCGACCGGGCTCAGCCAGGCGTCCGTCTGCCCGTCCGTGGCCGCAAGAAACGCCACGAAGCGCCCGTCGCGCGAGATCGCCGCCGCCTGCTGCGTACCGGCGAAGTCTCCGAGGCGGATGAACCGGGCATCGGCGAGCGGGTTGCGCCAGAAGAGCCCCGCGGGCGCTGCGAACCAGGCGACGGCGCCGAGGGCCAGCACCGCGGCCAGCGCCGCGAGCGCAACTCGGGGCCGGAAACGTATCCCCGGCCCCCGTGCGGCAGGCACCGCAGCGCCCGGCGGCTCAGCCCGGGCCCGCTCCTCCCCCTCCTCGGCCGCCAGGAGCTTGCGGCGGCCCTCCCACCAGGCATCGAGTTCGGAGCGGAAGGCGAACACCGATCCCAGGCGGTCGTGCAGGTGCCGGTGCACGGGCATGCCCTCGCGCCGTTCCCAGCGCTGCACCGTGCTGACGTCGCGCTTCAGGTAGGAGGCGATCTTCTTCCACGAATCGAGGCGGTCGTCGGCGCGGCCCCGCACCGATGCACTCTCCGCGCTCCCCTGATGATCGTCCATGGCCGATCCAGCACCGACGCCCCATAGCCGGGCGATTGTTGCACTCCAACAAACGAGCGGCAATCAACGGTATTGCACGGCAGCGGGCCTGCCACCCCCGGTTGCCGTGCTTTGCAGCTTGCCGGGGGTTCACCGAGGCCTGAGTGTCACCACGCCGGGACCACCGGCGCTGATGCAACCCCGAAGTCGGAGATGAAAAAATGAAGACAGCACCGTTCCAGGGATACCTCCGGACCGCGGCCTTGCTCGCCGGCTGCGCCCTGCTCGGCGGCAGCGGCGGCCTGCCGTACGCCTACGCCCACGATGGCGACGACGGCGAGGAGTCGCGCGCCGCGCGCGGCCTCGAGCTCGCCCCCGTGCCCCTCAACCTCAGGGGCAAGGACCGCCATCTCGTCGGGCTCGGCAGCTACCTGGTCAACGCCGTGGGCAGCTGCAACATGTGCCACTCGGCAGGTCCGGCGACCGAGTTCACCGCTACCGGCAACCCGTACTTCCGGGGCAACCTGCCCAAGACCGTGAATCAGGCTACCTACCTGGGTGGCGGGCGCGCCTTCACGCCCCCCGGCGCCGGCAACCCGAGCATCCTGTCGAGAAACCTGACACCCGACAAAACCGGCCGGCCGGCCGGCGGCATGTCGTTCGCGACCTTCCGCGAGATCATGCGCACCGGCGTGGACTTCGACCACGCGCACCCCAACTGCTCGGCCACCGTCACCACCAACTGCTACCCGGCCACGCAGCCCTACGACGGTGACCTGCTGCAGGTAATGCCCTGGCCGGAACTGCAGGGCATGACCGAGCGCGACCTGCGGGCCGTGTACGAGTACCTGAGCGCCGTTCCGTGCATCACCGGACCGCCCACCGGGCTGCTGCACAACGACTGCACCTAGTTCGCGGCGCGCGGGGGCGGCGTGCCGCCGCCCCCGCGCCCGCGCGCTACTGCTTGAGCTTGTAGCCGGTGCGGAAGATCCAGCTCACGGCGATGACGCACAGCGCCAGGAAGCCGAGCGTGGCGGCGGTGCTCGTGACGACATCGACGTCCGCAGCGCCGAAGAAGCTCCAGCGGAAGCCGCTGATCAGGTACACCACCGGGTTGAAGAGCGTGATCTTCTGCCACAGCGGCGGCAGCATGGTGATCGAGTAGAACGCGCCGCCGAGGAACGTCAGCGGCGTGAGCACCATGAGCGGCACGACCTGCAGCTGCTCGAAGCTCTCGGCCCACACGCCGATGATGAAGCCGAACAGGCTGAAGGTCACCGCGGTGAGCAGCAGGAACGCCACCATCCACAGCGGGTGCGCGATCCCGTAGGGCACGAACAGGCGCGCCGTGACCAGGATGAGCAGCCCGAGCATCACCGACTTGGTGGCCGCCGCACCGACGTAGCCGATCAGCACCTCGATGTACGACACCGGCGCCGACAGCAGCTCGAAGATGGTGCCGGACCACTTCGGCAGGTAGATGCCGAACGAGGCGTTGGAGACGCTCTCGTTTAGGATCGACAGCATGATGAGCCCGGGGACGATGTAAGCCCCGTAGCTCACGCCGTCGATCGCGCCCATGCGCCCGCCGATCGCGGAACCGAACACCACGAAGTACAGCGAAGTCGACAGCACCGGCGAGGCAATGCTCTGCATCAGGGTGCGGAAGGTGCGCGCCATCTCGAAGCGGTAGATGGCACGTATCGCGTGCAGGTTCATTGCCGCCCGCTCACCAGGCTCACGAAGATGTCCTCCAGCGAGCTCTCGCTCGAGTGCAGGTCCTTGACGTCGATCCGCAGCTCGCTCAGGCGCTTCAGCAGCGTCGGGATGCCGGTCTCGCGGCTGTGCGCGTCGAAGGTGAAGAGCAGCGCGTGGCCGTTATCGGTGAGCTCGAGCGGATGGCCGGCGAGCTCGGGCGGTACCGCGCCGAGCGGCTGCTGCAGCTGCAGCGTCAGCTGCTTCTTGCCGAGCTTGCGCATCAGCAACGCCTTGTCCTCCACCACGATCAGCTCGCCCTTGTTGATGACGCCGATGCGGTCGGCCATCTCCTCGGCTTCCTCGATGTAGTGGGTGGTGAGGATGATGGTGACGCCGTTGTCGCGCAGCCGGCGTACCAGCTGCCACATCTCGCGGCGCAGCTCGACGTCGACGCCGGCGGTCGGCTCGTCCAGAAACAGGATGGTAGGCTCGTGCGCCAGCGCCTTGGCGATCATCACGCGGCGCTTCATGCCGCCCGACAGCGTCATGATCTTGGCGTCCTTGCGGTCCCACAGCGTCAGCTCGCGCAGCACGCGCTCGCAGTGCGCCGGGTCCGGCGCGCGTCCGAACAGTCCGCGGCTGAAGCTCACCGTCGCCCAGACGCTCTCGAAGGCATCGGTGTGCAGCTCCTGTGGCACCAGACCGATCTTGCTGCGGGCCGCACGGTAGTCGCGCACGATGTCGTGGCCGTCCGCCTCGACACTGCCGGCACTTGCCCTGACGATGCCGCACACGATGTTGATGAGTGTCGTCTTGCCGGCACCGTTCGGGCCGAGCAACGCGAAGATCTCGCCGCGGTTGATGCTCAGGTCGATGCCCTTGAGCGCGACGAAGCCGCTGGCGTAGGTCTTGCGCACGGCGCGCACTGCCACGATCGCGGCGGGCGGACGGGTGGAATCGGCAGCCAGTTGTTGCACGGCGGACTTGCGCGGGTTCGTCTCGGGACCGCTATCCTAACGGCTTGCCGCCGCAGCTGTCAGGCGCCGCGCTCGAGCTCGTCGATGCTGCGCGGCCAGTCCTGCTTCAGCAGGCGCGACAGCGCGCGATCGGCCAGCAGCCGGCCGCCGGTCTGGCAGCGCGCGCAGTAGTTGGTCTCGTTGTCGGCGTAGCGGATGCGCTGCACCGGCGCTGCGCATACCGGGCACGGCTGCCCGAAGCGACCGTGCACCGCCATGTCGGTGCGGAACGCCGTGACTTTCTCCGGGAATTCGCCCGCGGCCAGGTCCCGCAGCCGCCCGGTCCACAGCTGCAGCTGCTCGCGGCAGGCGGCGTACAGCCGCGCGACCAGCCGCGTCGTCGATGCGGCGGGTGAGCGTTACCGGCGAGAGCCGCGCGGCGTGCAGGATCTCGTCGCCGTAGGCGTTGCCGACGCCGCTGAAGAGCCGCGGGTCCGTCAGCGCGCGCTTCAGGGTGTGGTTGGCGCTGCGCAGCCGTGCGGCGAACTGCGCGAGCGTCGCGCCCTGGAGTTCCAGGCCGCCGGGATCCTGCGCCTGCAGGCCGGCCTCCCCCTCGACCAGGTGCAGCGCGGCGCGGCGCTTGCTGCCGGCTTCAGTCAGGGTCAGCGTGCCGCTGCTGAACTCGAAGCGCGCCAGTGCGGCACGCCGGCTGCGCGGCGTGCCGGCTGCGAACCAGTGCAGGCGACCGGCGATCATGAGGTGCAGCACCAGCCACAGGCCGCCGTCGAGCCCGATGGCGAGGCGCTTGCCGACACGGCGCAGCTCGCGCACCGTCCGGCCGCGCGCGGCATCCAGCGGCGGCGTGACGGTACGCAGCAGGAACGGCGAGGCGAGCTGCACCTGCTCGAGCCGCGCTCCGACGATCCGCGCCTGCAGCGCCTCGAGGTAGACGGTCAGGTCAGGCAGCTCGGGCATCTGGGTAACCGGCTCCTGACGGCGAATTCATGGGCATGCGGATGCTACGATAGTTACAAAACCGTCGAAGGGATTCCCCATGCGCAAGAGCATCTGCCTGGTCCTGCTGCTGCTGGGCGCCGCGGGCGCGGGCGCTTCCGCGGCCGCCCCGGCAGGCGCCGACGCTCACCCCGGCGCCGCGCGCGCCGTGATGAACGAGATTGCGGACGCGGGCTTCAACCACAGCGAAATCGCGGAGACCGCCGAGTACCTCGACGATCAGATCGGCGGACGCATGACCAACTCGCCCGCCATGCGTCGCGCCGAGCACTGGACCGCGGATCGCTTGCGCGCCTGGGGACTGCGGAACGTCCATACCGAAGGCTTCGACTTCGGCCGCGGCTGGTGGATCGAGGCGGCGCACATCCGCATGATTGCGCCGCGCCCCCTCGACCTCAAGGGTATTCCCGTGGCCTGGACCCCGCCCACCGACGGCGTACTGAGCGCCGCGATCGTCGTGGCACCGATGGCCAGCGACAAGGACTTCGCGCAGTGGAAGGGCAAGCTGTCGGGCAAGATCGTGCTCGCCAGCTACCCGGCGCCGGAGAGGGATGGCACCGAGCCCATGTTCGAGCGGCTGTCGGACACCGACATCGCCAAGCGCGACCACTTCGCGCAGCCGGTCGAGGATCCCGAGCAGCGCAGGAAGCGCATCGAGCGCTTCCGCTTCCGCGCGCAGCTCGACGCTTTTCTAGCCGAGGAAGGCGCTCGTGCGCTCGTGACCATGTCGCGCAGCGACGGGCGCCTGGTGCACGGCGAGGGCTACAGCCACCAGGTAGGGCGCACGCCGAAGCTGCCGGCGGTCGAGCTGGCGGCGGAGGACTACCGCAAGCTCGCGCGCCTGGCGAAGGTCGGTGAGGTGCGCGTGGAGATGGAGAACCGCGTGCACTTCGAGGACGCGGACCACAACGCGTACAACGTACTGGCCGAGATCCCCGGCGCCGATGCCGCCGCCGGTTACGTGATGGCCGGTGCGCATCTCGACAGCTGGGTGGCCGCAGACGGTGCCGCCGACAATGGCGCCGGCTCGGTCATGGTCATGGAGGCGGCGCGCATCCTGGCCAGGGTCGGCATCAGGCCCCGGCGCACCATCCGCTTCGCGCTGTGGGCGGGCGAGGAGCAGGGCCTGCTCGGCTCGGCCGCCTACGTCGAGCAGCACCTCGCACGGCGTCCGCCGGTCACCGACCCCGCGCTCAAAGACCTGCCGCCGTACTTCACCCAGGACACCTACCCGGTACGGACGCTGCCGGGCTTCAGCGAGCTGGCCGGCTATTTCAATATCGACAACGGCTCGGGGAAGATCCGCGGCATCTACGCCGAAGGCAATCTCAACGTCGTGCCGATCTTCCGCGAGTGGCTGGGGCCGTTCGCCAGCATGGGCGTCACCGCCGTGGTCGCCGAGCCCACCGGCGGCACGGACCACATGTTCCTCAGCCGCCTCGGCCTGCCCGCCTTCCAGTTCATCCAGGACCCGCTGGATTATGAGTCCCGCGTGCACCACACCGACCTGGACACCTACGATCATCTGCGTATCGAGGACATGAAGCAGGCCGCGGTGGTGCTGGCCACGGTGCTGGTCGCAGCCGCGGATGCCGATAAGCCGCTGCCGCGCAAGCCGCTGCCGACCGAGCCGCGGGTCACCGACCCGTTCGCCTATCCCGAGCCCGAGCCCGGCACATGACCGGCGTGCGGTCCGCCTCAGTCCTCGCGCTCGCCGCCCTGTGCGTCGGCGGCGGCGCGCCGCGGGCGGCGCCGCCGGCCCCGGCACCGGTGCGCATCGCCGTGTTCGCCTTCGAGCTGATCGATGCCACCCCCTCCCAGGTGCTGCTCGGCAAGAGCACCAGCGAGGCGGCCACCCTGGTGAAGGTGAGCCAGGCGGCGCGCGAGCAGCTGGCGCAGTCGGGCCGCTACCGCGTGATCGATGCGAGCCAGGCAACCGAGCCGCGGCTCGGCGACTGCGACGGCTGCGAGGCCGCCCTCGCCCTCAAGCTCGGTGCGGATCAGTCGCTCCTCGGGGTGGTCAAGCGCGTCACCCAGACCGATTACTACATGCTGATCCAGATCCGCGATGCGCACACCGGCAGGCTGCTCGATCAGCAGGGCGCCAACTTTGCGGGCAGCGAGGACGGTTGGGCGAGCGGGGTACGCATGCTGATCAAGCACCAGATCCTCGCCCCGCCGCCGGAGTGAACCTCCGCTGAGGCGGGCGCTGGCGCACGCCGGTACCGCGTCGCTGCATTGCAACGCTACGGCCGCCGACGCACCTAGATTGCGCGCCCGCTACCCCCAGAATGCATCACCCGTACCCAAGCGGGGGGGCTTGCCCGATACTCCGGGCGTGGATCTCCTGGAACGCCAGCCGCAGCTCGAGGAGCTTGCGCAGTACCTGCGCGAGGCGGGAACGCGTGCCGGCAAGATCGCGTTCGTGAGCGGCGAGGCGGGTGCCGGCAAGAGCGCGCTGGTCGAGCAGTTCACGCAGCAGGCACCGCGCGGCACGCGCATCCTGTGGGGTCACTGCGACGCACTGCAGACCTCGCGCGTGCTCGGGCCCGTCAACGAAGTGGCCGCCGCGCTGCTGTCGGCGACGACGCGGCGCGAACCGGGCGATGCGCGCGAGCAGCTGTTCCTGCGGGTACTCGAGGGCCTGTCGCCGCCGCATCCGGTGAGCGTGGTGGTGCTCGAGGACCTGCACTGGGCGGACGAGGCGACGCTCGATTTCGTGGGCTTCCTGGGCCGGCGCATCCAGCGCACCCGCTGCCTCCTGATCGTGACCCACCGTGACGACGAGCTCGATCCGAGCCATCCGCTGCGTGCGGTCCTCGGGGAGCTCACCGGCCAGCACGCGGCCCGCCTGCGCGTCCCCGCCCTGTCGCTCGACGCCATCGAGCGCCTGGCGCGCGGCACCCGCCTCGACGCCGCGCACATTCAGCGCGTCACGGCCGGCAACGCGTTCTTCGTGCGCGAGCTGCTGTCGGCCGCGAAGGGCACGGTGCCTGAGACGGTGCGCGACGCGGTGCTTGGCCGCCTCATGCAGTGCTCGCCCGCGGCGCGCGAACTGGCGGAGGTCGTCTCGCTGGTGCCGGGACGCACGCCCGGCTGGCTCACGCGCAGCCTGCTCGATGCCAGCGGCGAGTGTGCCGACGAAGCGGTGGCGCGGGGGCTGCTGCGCCACCACGAGGATGCGCTCGGCTTCCGGCACGAGCTCGGACGCCTGGCGGTTGAGAGCAGTGTGCCGCGCGGGCGTGCCCAGGCACTCCACGCCCGTATCCTCGCGGCGCTCATCGAGCGCGATGCCGACCTGTCGCAGCTGGTGCATCACGCGGCGCACGCGCACGATGAGGCGGCGCTGCTCGAGTACGCCCCGCGAGCCGCCGAGCGCGCCGCCAGCGCCGGTGCGCACCGCGAGGCGGTGGCGCACCTGGCGACCGCCCTGCGGCACGCCGCAACGCTGAACGCCCCCGAGCGCGCCTGGCTGTTCGAGCGGCACGCGGCCGGCTGCAACATGACCAATCAGGTCGCCGAGTCCATCGCCTCGGCAGAGGCGGCGCTGGCGCTGTGGCGCGAACTCGCCGATGCGGCGGCGCAGGCGCGCGTGCACCTGCTGCTCGCGCAGCAGTACTGGAAGGCGGGCGACAAACACAGCGTCGACACCCAGGTGGCCGCCGCCGTCAGGCTGCTCGAGTCACTGCCGGCCGGGCCGCAGCTGGCCATGGCCTACAGCAGCCGGGCGCGCTACGCCATGAACTGCGGCGACAACCCCCAGGTGATCGCGGACGCGGGACGCGCACTCGAGCTGGCGCAGCGGTTCGGTGATCACTGCGTCCAGGCGCATGCGCTCACGAACATCGGCGCCTCGCAGCTGAATGCGGGGGATGCCACCGGCCTGGCCAAACTGGAACAGGGGCTGGCCGTCGCGCTCGAGCACCGCCTGCCCGAACACGCCGGGCGCGCGTACGCCAACCTGGTGTCGGCCGCGGTGTCGCTGCGCATGCCGGAGCTGGCCGAGCGTTATCTGGCGGAGAGCCTCGAGTACTGCGAGACGCACGAGGTGCAGGACTGTCTTTCCTACAACCGCGCATACGGCGCCTATGCGGCACTTAACGGCGGCCGCTGGGAAGAAGCCGCGCGCGCGGCTGCCGACCTGATCACCTATCACTCCCTCGCCACGGCGCAGCGCATCCCCGCGCTCACCGTGCTCGCCCTGGTGCGCGCACGGCGCGGCGATCCGGGCGCCGACCCGCTGCTCGAGGAGGCCCTGCGCTTGGCCCTGCCCACCACCGAGGTGCAGCGCATCGGGCCGGTCGCGGCGGCGCGCGCCGAGCTCGCCTGGTACCGCGGCGACCACCGCCGCGCGGCCCAGGAGGCGGCGACCGGCCTGCAGGCGCTCGGCGGCCGCCGGGAGGCATGGATCTGCGGTGAACTCGCCTATTGGGGCCGGCGCGCCGACCCGGCATTCGAGATCCCGGCGCAGCTGGCCACGCCGTACGCGCTCATGCTCGACGGCAATTGGCAGGCCGCAGCGGCTGCCTGGGAGCAACTCGGCATGCCATACGAACGGGCACTGGCGCTGGCCGAAGGCCCCGAGGCGGCACTGCGCGACGCGCTCGCCATCCTCGAACCACTGAGCGCCGGACCGCTCACGGCGATTGCGCGCCAGCGCCTGCGCGAGCTGGGGGTGCACAGCATACCGCGCGGGCCGCGCGCCTCGACCCGCGAAAACCCGGCCGGGCTCACCGCCCGTGAGGTGCAGGTCCTGCGCCTGCTGGTGCAGGGGCATACGAACACCGAGCTCGCGCACCGCCTGCACGTTGCGCCCAAGACCGTCGAGCATCACGTCTCATCGATCCTGGCGAAGCTCGAGGTGCGCTCGCGCACCGAGGCGGTGGCGGCGGCGCTTGGTATGGGCCTCGGTGAACTGGGCGCCATCGGCGCGCACGGTTCACGGGGCAGGGCAGCAAGGGGACGCTGAGGCCGTCCCCTTCCGTGCCCCCGGCATCCTAGCGCTGCGCGACAGCGACCGCGGGCCGGTTCTTAGCCAGGTAGTAGCCGGTCAGCAGTGGCGCATTCACCTCGTAGACGGCGCGCTGGATCGCCTCGTGCGTGCAGCGCTGTCCCTCGGCACGCCACTGCAGGTCGCTGAAGATCAGCGGCTCGCACACGACGCGCGCGGCGGCGCGGATTCGCTGGTACAGCACCACCACGCCGCTGGGGCTGGCGAGGTTCAGGTCGGAGTATTGAACCGTGCGCTGGGGCACCTCGGTGGTCGCGTTCCCGGCGGTGGCGATGGCGCTCACCGAGCCGAGCAGCACGGCGGCGAGCGCGGTGCGGATGGCAGATTTCATGGTCGGTCTCCTCGTTTCAGTTAGGCGGATCGGGTCACGGTGCCCTCGTGGAGCCGTGCTGGAGCCCTTTCCGCACGATGAATAAGCTATGCCACGCGCGGCGCGCGCAAAGCGGAGAACCCACCTATTTTTCGCGACGTACCACCCCCAGGTGACCCGCCAACTCCCCGGGGTCGGCGCCGGACTGCACCTTGTTGATCAGACGCGTCTCCCCACTTCGGGCCAGGAGGTGCGCGCGGCCGCGCGAAACCGCGCTCGCGACGCGGCGTCGACGCTGCACTAAGCTACGGACGCCATGACGACAGCCGTACGTGCAGAATTCTCCGCTCCCTGGAGCCGCTCACTGCGCGCCGCGACTTTCCTGTGCGTGGCGCTCCTGGTGCTGCTGTTGCTGGTGGGGCTGCTCACCGGGCCGCGGCAGCTGCCGGTGTGGCGCGTGGTGATGCTCGGGTTGCCGCTGCTGCTGCTGCTCGGCACACCGCT
>Ga0134125_10006753_pt1 | contig 12960 bp, 8 predicted proteins | sample KB31751_FD_96464 | JGI IMG/M metagenome (GOLD analysis project Ga0134125, IMG submission 96464) | Terrestrial soil microbial communities with excess Nitrogen fertilizer from Kellogg Biological Station, Michigan, USA - KB3-175-1 | ecosystem: Environmental > Terrestrial > Soil > Unclassified ... | reverse complement strand
CGGCGACGGCTCCGTGATCTCGGCCACCGCCGGCTCGGGCGACCTGGGCAACGGCGTGGTGACCGCGCGCGTGATCGGCAACAACGGCACGGTGACCTTCACCTCGACCACGGTCGGCGCGCTCGGCAACGGCGCGGGCGACACGATCTCCTACGGCCAGATCGCCACGGCGGCGGCGGCCAACACCTCGGCCGTCGTGCTCGCGCACCCGACGCTGGCCGATGCTTCGACGACGACGGTCACGCTCACGCCGGCCTCCGGCAAGGTGCTGAACCGCGACGCGAAGTGGACCTACACGTATACCAACGCGGCGGTTGTCGCCCCCGGCACCTACGGTGGCGTGAACACCAACAACAGCCGCGTGACCTACACGGCCTCGATGCCGTAACCGGACTCTTGGCAGTGAAGATGAAGTCGTTGTAGTTGGGGAGTTGTAACTTGATGGTCGCGCCCGGCGACGGGCGCGACCATCCTTTTCGTCAGGCCGCCACCCCGAGCAGCCGGCCGGGCTTGCGCTCCCCGGCGAGGCACCCGTCACGCACCTGCTTCGCGTCGTACATGGCGGCATCGGCGGCCTTGACGAGCGCATCCGGGTCCGACGCGTCCGTTGGAAAGATCGCGATGCCGATGCTCGTCCCGATGGTCACCTCGTGCCTCGCGCTCCCAACCCGGAACGGCGCCACGAGCGCGGCCGTGATCTTCGCCGCGACCACCTCGGCCTCGCCGCGCCCGGCGACGTCGAGCAGCAACAGGGCGAACTCGTCGCCCCCCACGCGCGCCACGGTGTCCGACTCCCGTACCACGCCCTGGATCCGCCTCGAGACGTCCACGAGGAGCTCGTCGCCGGCGCCGTGCCCCAGCGTGTCGTTCACCGGCTTGAACCTGTCCAGGTCGAGGTAGAGCAAGGCGAACGACAGGTTGTTGCGCTTGGCCACGCGAACGGCCTGGCCCAGGCGATCCCCGAAGAGCAGGCGGTTGGGCAGGGACGTGAGGCTGTCGTGATGCGCCACCCACTGGATCCGCTCCTCGGCAAGCTTGTGGCCGGTGATGTCGGTGATCACCGAGAATCCCCCGGCGATCTTCTCCTCGCTGTCGATGTACGGGACGACCCTCACCTCCAGGTAGCGCGATTCGCCGCTGGGCAGGAGGCTGACGCTCCCGTAGGTGACCGGATATCCCTGCAGCACCTGGGCGAAGTGGCCTTCGAGCTCGCGATACATGACCTCGCCCAGCACCGTCCGGACGTGCTGCCCCACGATGGCATCGGGGGCGAGGCCGAAGAACTCGCTGAAGACCCGGTTGGCGAGCCGGCAACGCAGGTTCCCGTCCCACGAGACCGTCATCGCCGGGATGTTGTCGGCGAATACGCGCAGGCTTTCCACGTTCTCGCGGAGCTTGCGCCGCAGGCGGTGGAACTGCCCGCCGATGATGTTGAAGCAGGGCAGGAAACCTGCCAGCAGCAGCCAGGACATGATCTCGCGGGGAACATCCGGGATCGCAGCCGGGCGCAGGTGTACCAGCAACGCGATGACGACCGCGTAACCGAGCAGCGTGTAGAGCGTGATCCCGACGAACTCCCGGGCGCTCAGCCGGAAGATGCCGAAGAGGAACACGAGGAAGCAGCCGAACAGCGCCAGCTCACGGCCATCGTCCATGTTGTAGACGATGGCCATCACCATGGTGATCCCGACGAGGATCTGGAATCGGGTGAGGCTCGGATCCTTGAAGCGCAGGTTGAAGCCCGAGCGAATGGCCGCATAGAGGCCCAGGTTGATCGCGAGGTAGGCCGCCAGGACTTGCAGCGCCGCCAATCCGGGCAGCATGCCGAAGAGCCACGCCAATGCGACGAATGTCGCAGTGAGGGCGTAGGTGAGCGCGGCGAGCCCCAGGCGGCGCAGCCGCACGGCCTGCCGCGGATCGGCTTGCGGGGTCAGGAGGGGGTCGGGGGGCAAGAGGCGCCTCGATCCTAGGCCGCGCGTGGAAGCGCAACGAGCGGGCCGGGCGTGAACAGCGGCGTGGGCTTGCACACCCCGTAGCCCTGGGCGTAGTCCACCCCCATGGCCCGCAGCTCCTCGATGATGGCGGGGCTCTCCGCGTACTCGGCGATCGTCTTGATGCCCATGATGTGCCCCACGCGATTGATGGTCTCCGTCATGGCCTTGTCGACCGCGTCGCGCTCGAGGTTCTTCACGAACCCGCCATCGATCTTGAGAAAGTCGACGGGAAGGTTCTTCAGGTAGCCGAACGAGCTCGTGCCGGTGCCGAAGTCGTCCAGGGCGAACAGGAATCCCATGGAACGGCATTCCTTGATGAATTCGACCGCCTTGCGCAGGTTGTTGATCGCCGCGGTCTCGGTGATCTCGAAGCAGATCGCCTGCGGCGGCAGTGCGTGCTCCATGGCGAGGCTGCGAACGAAGTCGAGGAAGCCTTCCGCGTTGAGCGTCGTGCCGGAGAGATTGATGGCGCAGGTGAGCGGATGGCCGCCGCGCTCGGCGACCAGCGCGTGGTAGCGGGCGAATACAGTCCGCACCACCCAGCGGTCGATCGCGGCATCAGGTTGTAGCGTTCCGCCGCCGGCAGGAAGCTGCCGGGCTGGACCAGCTCGCCCTTCTCGTCGACCATCCGCAGCAGCACTTCGAGGTGCGGGCGGCTCCCGGCAGCGTCGCTGAGCGGCAGGTAGCTCTGGTGGTACAGGACGAACCGCTCCTCCTCCAGCGCCTGGGTGATGCGTGCGACCCAACCCATCTCGCGGCGCCGGGTCGCCATGTCGCTGTCGCCGCTTCGATATACGCAGACCCGGTTGCGGCCCTGGTCCTTGGCCCAGTAGCACGCCGTGTCCGCCCTGCTCAGCACCTCGGCGCTGCTGCAGCCCTCTCCCATGATGGGAGCGAGGCCGATGCTGATCCCGATGGCGAATACCTTGGCGTCGCGGTTGAAGCGGAAATCCCCGACGGCGGCGAGCAGGTCGGCCGCGATGAACTGGGCGCGCTCGAGCGAGCAACCCTCCAGGAGCAATCCGAATTCGTCGCCGCCCAGCCGCGCCAGCGTATCGGAGGCGCGCACGCGCGACTGCAGCACCCCGCCGATCTCCTTCAGCAGCTCGTCGCCCGCGGCATGGCCGCAGGTATCGTTCACCACCTTGAACTGGTCCAGGTCCATGAAGCACACCACGTGGTGCTTGCCCGCGGTCCCGGCGCTCGCCACGGAGGCTTCCACCAGGCTTTCGAACTCGCGGCGATTGACCAGGCCCGTCAACGCATCGTGCGCGGCCTCCCAGGAACGTTCATCCACCTCGCGCCGCAGCAACGTGTTGGACTGGTTCAGCTCGTCGGTCCTCTCGACGACGCGATTTTCCAGCTCGCGGCGGTGCTCGGCTCGCGTGTCATGGCCGACGCTCAGGTCCTCCGCCATCTGGTTGAAGGCGCGGCCCAGGCGGCCGATCTCGTCGTCCGACGTGACCACGACCCTCGCGCCGAATTCCTGGGCCGCAAGGCGCTCCGCGCCTTTCTTCAGCTCCACCAGGGGCTGCGAGATGCGCCTGGCGATGCGAAGCCCGAACAGCGCGGCCAATGCCACGACCAGGGCTCCCGCTCCGATGAGCACGTAGAAGAAGGGGAGTTCGGCGGCGAAGAGAGCCTCGCGTATCGGGGTGTACTCGAGGATCACCGCCCCGGCCGGCCCTGCGTCGGAAGCGCTGCGCCGCAAGGGCACGACGATCTGGTGGATTCCCTTGGGGTGCTTGTCGTTGCGCTCGACGAACGTGCGGATGCGGCCATCGCTGATCGTGCTCGCGACCTCGTGGCCGGAGTCGCCATCGTAGCTCCTGCCTATTTCCTGCGAGTCCGCGTCCGCAAGCCCCTTTCCCGCGGAATCGACGATGACCACGTCGCGCTTGCGTATCGAATACAGGCGGGCTACGTATTCCTGGAGGTTGGACGCGAAGCCATCGCCCTGCATCGCGGCGACGGCGATCACCTCGGCAACGTGCCGTGCCTCCAGCTGTGCGGCGCGCTCCAGCCCTTGAATCTCGACGACGACGGCGAAGCCGACGAACGCCGCCACGAACCCCGCCACCGCCATGAACGCCGCGGCGAGCTTCGCCCGGATGCTGCGCCTATCCCACAACCTGGGCATCCTGTGCCTCCACGGCAGGGCTCGCGCGACGCGCCGCGAGGAACCTCGTCTCGAAAACCTCGCTCGGCACGGGCTTGCTGAAGAGGAAGCCCTGCATCTCGTCGCAGTTGAGGAGCCTCAGCAGGCGCGACTGGTCCTCTGTCTCCACGCCCTCGGCCACGACGTTGAGCTCGAGCGAGTGCGCGAGGCTGATGATCGTCGAAACCAGCGCGAGGCCCTGCGGCCCGCCCGTCATCTCGTTCACGAAGGACCTGTCGATCTTCAGCGTGTCGACCGGCAGCCTTGCGAGGTAGCTGAGCGAGGAGAACCCCGTCCCGAAGTCGTCGATGGCCACGCTCACGCCCATGCCGCGGATCGCGTGCAGGCTCGCGATGCTGTGCTTCACGTCCTGCATGACCAGGCTCTCGGTGAGCTCCAGCTCGAGCCCGGCGGCCGCGCGGGCGTCCACCGAAATCAGCTCCTCGATCTCGGGGATGAAGCCGCGGCTGCGCAACTGCAGCGGCGAGACGTTCACGGCGATGCGCACGGCGGCAAGGCCCGCGGCGCGCCAGCGCAGGTAGTCCTCGATCGCCTTCCTCAGCGCCCAGCGGCCGACCTCGTGGATGAGCCCTGTTTCCTCGAGGACCGGGATGAAGCGCCCGGGAGGAACGAGGCCCGCGCGTGGATCGTTCCAGCGGATCAGCGCCTCGGCGCCGGTCATCTTGCCCGTCGCGAGGTTCACCTTCGGCTGGTAATGCAGCACGAATTCCTCGTGGTTCAGGGCCCGGCGCAGCTGGTTCTCCATCCCGAGCGTGGCCGCGACGGTCTCGGTCATCGTGGACGTATAGGAAACGCATCGATCGCCGCGCAGCTTCGCCTTCTTCAGCGCGGCTTCGGCATTCTTCAGCAGCGTGTCGGAATCCGCGCCATCGTCCGGAAAGAGGGCGATCCCCACCTTGGCCGCGATCCGGAATACGGCGTCGTCGAGGCGGAACGGGTGCTCGAGGAAGGCCTCGAGCGTTCGTTCGACCAGCTTCAGCACGTTGCCGTCCGGCCTCAGCTTCGGGATCACCACGGCGAAATGGTCGGCGCCCAGGCGCGCGACCAGGTTCGCGTCGCCCATGTTGCGGGTGAGCCACTCGCCCACCTGCAGCAGCAATGCGTCGCCGGCGGGCTGCCCGAGGCTGTCGTTGATGCTCTTGAAGCGCTCCAGGTCCAGGAGCAGCACCGCGAGCTTGTGGCCGCCGCTCGTGGCGCTGCGCATGTACTGGGTCGTGCGCTCGAGGAAGAGGCTGCGGTTGGCGAGCCCCGTGAGCGCGTCGTAGTAGGCGAGGTGGTCGAAGAGGGCCTGCTTGCCGATATGGTCGAGCGCGAAGGAGATGTCGCCGGCAAGTTCCTCGAGGAGCTTCATCTCCTCCTCGTTGAAGAAGCCGACCTCCACCGAATAGAGCGTGAAAAGGCCGACCGGCAGGCCCCCGACGACCAGGGGCAGGACAGCCACGGAATTGATGCCGCGCTCGGCCATCTGCGGCTTCATGCGCCTGGCGGGGTCGTTGCCGACGTCGTTCGAGATGGCCGCCTTGCCGGTCTCCAGGGCCTGGCTCGAAAGGCTGATGCGGCCGGGCTCGGCATCGGGCACGAAGAAATCCTCCACATCGCCGGCGAACGCCTGGCTCTCGACGCCCGCGCTTCCCGCCATGCCGATCCGAGCCAGGCGAAACCCACCCTGCTCGACCGCGACACGGCATGCTTCCCGGAACAGCTCGTCGCGATCGCGCACGCGGACGATGAGCGTGTTGATGCCGCTCAGCACCGCGTACACGCGGTTCAGCCGCTTGATCCTGCGCTCGGCGTCCTTGCGCTGCGTGATGTCGCGAATGAAGGCGGTGAACATCGGCGTCGCGGCCACTCCGACGGACGTGATCGCCAGCTCGATCGGAAACTCGCTGCCGTCGGCCCGAACGGCTTCCAGCTCCCGGCGCTTGCCGAGGACCGGTCCGTCGCCGGTGGCGAGGAAATGGGCCAGGCCGCGGCGATGGGCCTCGCGCAGGCGCGGCGGAATGATCACGTCCGCGACGTCCTTGCCTAGCGCATGCGCGCGCGAGAACCCGAAAGTCGCCACCGCAGCGGGGTTGAATTCGACGATCGTTCCCTCGTGGTCGATGGTGACGATGCAGTCGAGCGAGGACTCGACGATCGCGCCCTTGAGGCTCTCGCTGCGCAGCAGCTCCGCGGCGGCTTGCTTGCGCCCGGTGATGTCGGAGGCCACGCCCGCGATCCGGTACGGATTGCCGGCGGCGTCGAAGACCGGGAATCCCCGGGCATGTATCCAGCGCACCTCCCCGTCGGGACGCAGGATCCGATACTCGTAGTCAAAGCCGGTGGCGTCGAGCCCGGCGAGCTTCGCCATCGTGGTTTCGAGATCCAGCGGATGGATCGATTCGATCCACGACGCGGGATTCGCACGGAGGCTCTCGCTCGGCCGGCCCCATATCTGCTCGTAGGCGGGACTCACGTAGTACATCTGCGAGCCGTCGAGGTTCTGCAGGAAGAATACGTCGCGGATGTTCTCGGCCATCTGGCGAAACCGCAACTCGCTCGCCGCAAGGCTCTCCTTGGTCTGCGTTTCCTGGGTGACGTCGAGGTGCATGACGACCGCGCCGTTCGCATGTCCGGCGACGAGGGGGACGACAGTCAGCAGGAACCAGCGCTCCTCCCCGGGCGAGTGGCATGCGTACTCCATCGAAAAGCTCTTCGCCCAACCGCCCAGCACCGAACGAATGCCTTCGGCGGCCTGGTGAGTCGACGCGGACCCGTTTCCGCGAGCCCCGTCGCAAATCTCCAGGTAGTTGCAGCCGACGGCATGTCCGGGGCCGTGGACCGCATCGACGCAATCCAGGCCACGCCAGGCGTCGTTCGCGGAGACGATCAGGCCCTGGCTGTCCAGGAGCGCGATGTGCGCGGGGAGCGCGTTGAGGATCGCGGCCTGCCGGCCCGCCTCGATTTGGCGCAGGTGCTCCTGGGCGCCCAACAACAGGAACGACCGGCCGTCATCGCCGGCGACAGTGTCCACCTCGCCCGAGGTGAGCTCCTCGAGCCGCTGACCGGTTTCGTGCAGGGTCGCGATGAGCGCCGCGACTTCCTTGTTCGCGTCGGCGGCGTTGAGTGACCGGGCCGGAATCATGCCGCGCAGGCCTCCAGGCCCAGGGCTTCCAGCAGCGGCTCCTTCTGGCTCAGGGTGCCGACGATCCTCTGGCCCGGCCGCGGCGAGACCTTCACGAGCGTGGGCGTCATGAAGATCCCGTCGGCCAGCGCCCGCTTGGGCTCCCGGAATACGTTGACGACCTCGATATGGTGGCGATCGGGCAGGTGCGTCTTGCAAAGGGCCTTGAGGTTGGACATCGCCTGGGTCGAGTTGTGCGCATTGCCCGCCACATAGAGGCGGAACCTGAATTGCGGGGCGAGGCTCATCGCGGCGCCTTGCGCACCGAAACCGCGTCCGCCCCGCGCAGCTGGCCCATCCGGGTTCGCCCCAGCGACAGCTCGCCCTTGCGAACCTCGGCGGTGCGCGCGAGCAACGCCTTCTCGACCTGCTTCGCCTCGAGCTCGACCTGGAGCGACTTCACTCGAACCACGAGCTCGGCCTCCTCGGCATCGAGGCGCACGCGCTTCAGCTTCGCGGCGACCTCGGTCACCTCGTGGGCGACGCGCTCGGCCGCCTCCTTCTCCCACCGCATCGTCCCCATCAGCACCTCGCCGCCGGCGGTGTAGGTGTCGCTCAGTGTGACGCCCGCATCGCTCAGGATCAGCTCGCGAACCTGGTTAGAGTGCGCGGTTCCGCGCGACTTGATCACGGACAGGCCCCTGTTTCGTTCCCCGGCCTGCATCACGTAGTTCAGGTCGATCCACGTGTCGGTGAGCGTCGAGATCTTCTGCGACGAGCTTTCGGCTTGCCGGGACAACTCGTCGAGCAGGCTGGTGCACAGCACCGTGATGCCCTCGCACTTCGTCCAGTCGATCAATCGCTCCGCCACGCTGTGGGCTGCCTGGTCGTTGCCGGACTTCGACCATGTCGACATGGGGTCGATCACGAGGCAGCGCGCCTTGTGCTCCTGCGAAAGCGTCTTGATGCGCATGAGGTAGGTCTCCGCGCTGCCGGTGATCGTGCGGGCGGAGGCCATGCGCAGCAGGCCGCTCTTCACGTGGAGATCCAGGCGCATCCCCACCGACCGCAGGTCGCGGATCACCTCGTTCGCATCGGAATCGAAGCTCACGAACAGCGTGCGCTCTCCGCGCTTGCAGGCCGCCTCGGCGAAAGCCCCGCTCAAGGTGGTCTTGGCGGTCCCGGGAAAACCCGTGATCAGCACGCTGCCGCCGCGGTAGTAGCCTCCGCCCAGCATGGTATCGAGGCGCTTCACGCCGCTCGAGACGCGTTCGTTCACGATCTTGATGCCCCGCTCGGCGAGCGGGTGCGCGACCGCGACTTCGATGCCGCCGCTTCCGATGAGGAAAGGCGACTCGTTCTCGTCGAAGGCGGAGCCGCGGTATTTCTGCACGCGCAGGTTGCGCTGGGAGACGCCCATCACCACCGTGTGGTTGAGGATCACGGCGCAGTCGACCATGAACTGCATGAAGCCGAACTGCTGCTCGCTGATGGAGCTGGTGTCGTCGGCGCCGGCCTTCGCGGTGATGAGGCCCGTGAGCCCGTGGTCCAGCAGCCATTCGTGGAGGCGGTAGATCTCCCGCCGGCGCGCCGCGTCGTCGGGCAGGAGCGCCAGTACGATGTCGAGCGCGTCGAAGACGATCCGCCGCGCCTTCGTCTTGGCGGTCATGGCCTGGAGCGCCGCCAGCATGCCGCTCAGGTCGAAGGTTCCCGACTGCACCAGGTCCGGGATCGGCTGCGCGTCGAGGAAGACGATCTTCCTCGACCGCAGCTCGGCGAGATTCCAGCCGAAGCTCTCGGCGTTCGCGATGAGCCGCTTCGAGGCTTCCTCGAAGGCGACGAAGATTCCAGGCTCGTTGCACTCCTGCGCGCCATGCACGAGGAACTGGAGCGAGAGGATGGTCTTGCCGGAACCCGGACCGCCGACGAGCAGCGTGGTGCGGCCGCGAGGCAGGCCTCCGCCGGTGATTTCATCCAGGCCGGTGATTCCAGTCGGGGCCTTGGTGGTGCTTCGAGGCACGGGAAGTAGCGAGTTCATGGTTTGCCCTTGGAAAGCGGGATGGGAAAGCCGGCATGCGACCAACGGATGTCTAGCCTGCGAATACGCCCTCGATGCGAAAGCGCATCCTGCCCGGGGTTTCGCCGGGCTCGAGATGGATGCTGAACGTCCCCTCGGCGTACGGCTCGGCGGCCGCGCGTTGGGCCGCGGGCGGCGCGACTGCCTCCGGGACGATGCCGTAGAACTGGCCGATCGCCGCCACCAGGTCCGCGCGGGTCGCCATCGCGGGATCGACCTTGAGGCCGGTCCAGTTCTCGAGCTCGCGCAGCGCTTCCCACGAAAGGGGATTCTCGATCCCCACCGCGATCCGGGTGTCCGTGCGGTACAGCGGCATCACGACGTACTTGCGAGCGAGCTCGCCCGAGACAGCCTCCAGGGCTCGCGGGTCGAACTCGAACTGCGCGAGGTTCACCGTGGGCACGCCCAGCTGCTCGGCGAGGACCTGGCGCACCTGCTCGCGCGTCACCGCCCCGTTCTCGACAAGGATCTCGCCCAGGAGCTTGCGCCTGTCGCCTGCCTGCATCGCGAGCGCCGCGTCGCGCTCGGCCTCGGTGATCAGGCTTTCCTGGACCAAAGCGTCTCCCAGCCGCAGGTGGGACATGGTCTTGCGGCGGATGAGGGCCGAGTCGAGCTGCGAACGCGTGACTACCTGCTGCGCGTCGATGGAAATCATGGTCATTCCTCGAAGGGGGGTGAGGCGTGGAGCAGTATCGCCTTCCAGCGCGAGGCGGGCCCCGGGCATTCCCTGATGCGTCCCCTCCAAATGCCCCAGCGATCCGGGGGAAACGCCTCTAGCGCTGCGCCGCGAGGCGCGCGGTCATATCGTCGCGGGCAACGGGCCGGCCCCTGAGGTAGCCCTGCACCTGGTCGCATCCGAGCGAGGCGAGCGTGCGCTCCTGCTCCTCGGTCTCGACGCCTTCGGCGACGACCTGGAGTCCCAGCGAATGCGCAAGCGTCACGATCGTCGAGACGAGCGTCATCGCGTCCGGGTCGTCGAGCATGGACGCGATGAACGTGCGGTCGATCTTCAGGTCGTTGATCGGCAATCGCGCCAGGTAGGCGAGCGAGGAATAGCCGGTCCCGAAATCGTCGATGGCGATCCTCATCCCAAGCTCGCGCACCGCCGCAAGCTTGCGAATCGTTCCCTCCACGTCGTCCATCAGGACGCTCTCGGTGATCTCCAGGTCGATCCCCGGGTCGCCACCGCCGATCGCGCGCGTCACGACATCCACGAAGTCGCGCCGGTTGACCTGCGCGACCGAGGCGTTCACGGCGATGCGCGGGGCTTGCATCCCAAGGCCCGTCCAGTGGTGGCGGTCGGCAATCGCCCGCTTCATGACCCACTCGCCGACCTCGAAGATGAGACCCGCCTCCTCGAGCGCACCGATGAAATGCGCCGGGTAGACGAGCCCCAGCTCCGGGCTCTGCCAGCGGATGAGGGCCTCGACCGAATCGATCCGGCCGGTGGCGAGCGTCACCTTGGGCTGGTAGTACAGGCGGAACTCCTCGTTGGCGATCGCCTTTCGCAGGCGGTTCTCCATGCAGAGCTGGTCGGCAACGCGCGCGGTCATCTCCGCGGCGTAGAAAAGATAGGGCTCGCCGCGCGCCACCGCGCGCGCCGCGGCCGACTCCGCATGGCGAAGGAGCGTGTCCCCGTCGGCGCCGTCGTGCGGGCAGAGCGCTATGCCGGCGCTGGCTGCGGCGCGCAACTCCGTGCCGCCCAGCGCGAAAGGGGCCTCGACGCATTCGCGCAGCAAGGGGACCAGCGCCTGCGCGATTTCGCTCTCCTGGCGGACATCCGGAAAGATCACCGCGAAGCGCTCGGCGCCGACGCGCGCGAGGCAACTGCATTCGGGCAGCGCCTTTTCCAGCCGTCCCGCGGCCTGCGCGACGAGCTCGTCGGCGGCAACATGGCCCAGCGCGTCGCTCACCACCGCCACGCGCTGGATCTCCACCACCGCGACGGCGAGCCCGCGCCCGGGGGAGCGTGGAAGCGCCAATGCCCGGCCGAGGCGCTCGGCGAAGAGCGCGCGGTTCGCGAGCCCCGTGACCGGATCGAAATGCGCGAGGCGGTGGATCTCGTCGCGGCTCCCGCGCCGGCTGCGCGATTCCCGCAGCTCGCGTTGGAACGCCGGCAGGAGCCTCGCCGGGCTGTTCTTCATCACGTAGTCGCTGGCCCCGGCCTTCATGGCCTCGACCGCCAGGTCCTCGCCGATCGTCGACGAGACCAGGATGAAGGGGATGTCGCCAGGGAGGTCCCGCACCATCCGCAAGGCCGCTATTCCGCTGAAGCCGGGCATCTGGTAGTCCGAGATGACGATGTCCCACCCGCCGTCGAGGAGCGCGGCGCGCAAATCCCGCGCGGTACAGACGCGATGGAACTCGAGGGGCGCGTCGTGGCGCTCGAGTTGGTGCATCAGGAGGTAGGCGTCGTCCTCGGTGTCTTCCACGAGGAGCACGCGTATGGTGCCGGTGGGGCTTTTCGTCTCCACGGGGTTGGCGAAGGTGTCCATGCCGCCGAACGTACGCCGCGGACGTTCCGGCCGATATCGGAATCTTCCGCTCCCTCCCTCAGGGGATTCCCCAGGGGCCGGGCCCGGCACACGGCGCGAGGGGTTATTCGCCCAGCGTGAAATGGAACGTTGCGCCCTCGCCCGGGGACTCGGCCCAGGCCCGGCCGCCATGGCGGCTCACGATGCGCTGCACCGTCGCGAGGCCGATCCCCGTGCCCTCGAAGTCCTTCTGGGCATGCAGGCGGTGGAAAGGCGTGAAGAGGCGCTGCGCATGCGCGGGGTCGAAGCCCGCCCCGTTGTCGCGGACGAAGTATGCCCGCTTGCCGCCGGCAACCGCCGTGCCGAACTCGATGCGAGCGCGTTCCCGACGCGAGGTGAATTTCCACGCATTTCCGAGGAGGTTTTCGAGGACCACCCGAAGCAACCCGGGATCGCCCCGGGCCACGAGGCCGGGTGCGACCACGGTCTCCACCTGGCGCGAGGGATGCGACTGCGCGAGGCCCTCCAGGATTTTCCGAGCCGCGGCGGACAGGTCGATTTCCGCGGGCCGCAGCTCGGTGCGCGTCAACGTCGAAAGGTCCAGGAGGTCCTGGACAAGCTGGTTCATCCGCTGCCCCGATGCGACGATGCGCTGCAGGAGCTCCCGCCCCCGGTCGCCGAGCTTCGCGTCGAATTCCTCGAGGAGGATCGCGCTGAAGCCCTCGATGCGATTGATCGGGGCGCGCAGGTCGTGCGAGATCGAATAGTCGAACGCCTCCAGCTCCCGGTTGGCGGCTTCGAGCTCCGAGGTGCGCTCCGCCACGCGGCGTTCCAGCTCGGCGTTGAGCCGGCGCACTTTCGCCTCGCTCTCGCGCAGCGCCTGCACGGCCTGCTCGCGCTCGGTGATGTCGCGCAGGATCGCCGTGAAGAACGTGCGTCCATCGACTTCGTGCTGCGAGATCGAGGCTTCGAGGGGGAATTCGTGGCCGTCCTTGCGAAGTCCTCTCACCGCGCTGAGCGCTCCCATTCGCCGGCTGGTGACGCCCGCGTCGCCGAAGCACCGGACATGCCTTGCGTGGCGCTCGCGAAAGCGGGCGGGAATGAGCTCGTCGAGGCTACGGCCGAGGACCTCG
>Ga0134125_10006752_pt1 | contig 12961 bp, 10 predicted proteins | sample KB31751_FD_96464 | JGI IMG/M metagenome (GOLD analysis project Ga0134125, IMG submission 96464) | Terrestrial soil microbial communities with excess Nitrogen fertilizer from Kellogg Biological Station, Michigan, USA - KB3-175-1 | ecosystem: Environmental > Terrestrial > Soil > Unclassified ... | reverse complement strand
GGGACCGCTACGCTGCGCGAGCGCGTGTGATCGGGCGTCGCGGGAAGCACTGCGGTCGTGTGTGGGGCTGCCGGTCCCGTCAGGAAGGGCCCGATATGATAGAACGACTTGCCCGTCGATTGATGATGGGTGTGCGACTTCTGCCGGCCGAACAGGATGGCTCCGTTCACGCCCCAATCCAGCATCAGCGAGGCATCGCGTGAATCGCCCCACAATCGCTGCGACGATTTCCACGAGACGGAAGGCCCGACACCGGTGAAACTTCTTTCGGCCTTCAGGCTGGCCAGATGGCTGTGGAAGTATTGCCCAAAAGAAATGTATGTGTGGAAGTATGAGAAGTATTCGGAATTGATGTGCCAATCGGGATCGGATTTGAGGGCGATATTCGACCGGCTGAGGAATTGCGCGAAACGTATGCCGGCGCTGACGACCGACGTGCTGTCCTTGCCGAACAAGCCGAGGCCGACATCTTTTCCGGCCATGAAGTCGACAACGAGATGCTGCTCGCTTGTCTTCGCGGTCGTCTCCGCGAACTGTTGCGCAATCGGCATTCCAAGCCTCGGGGCGGGCGAAACGTATTTGAAGTCAGGATTCGTCTGCTCCATATTGTAATTCTTCGTACTCGCCCTGCCGTATTGAACGGCGGCACTCACGACCCAGTTCGAACCCTCCGGCTGCAGCGAGATCGCACCGAATTCGTCGAAACCGTGGCGGGCCGGCTTCTCGAACTTTTGTGACGGCTCGAACTTCGCAGGCCGGTCCACCATGAGGGCCGGATTGAACGGCTCAACCCCGTCCTGGAGCGTGCTCCATTGGCCGCCCAACTCGATCCACACAGTTGGGCGATCCGCATCTTCGGCTCGCGCTTGCGTGGTTGAGGCCATATGCGCCGCCAGGACAAGCGCGGAAACGCCGGCGAGCAGTTTCCAGCGGATCACTCCGCGGCTATCGGACTTTTGAATAAGTTCACTCATTTTTCGTTCCCCCTCACCAATTCTTCGTGACGCGGACGCCGAACAGGCGCGGATCGGTCAGGAATACGTTTGTCGTCAGACCGCTGTCGTCGCTGTTGAGGAACGTGCCGGTGATATCGGTGACGTCGAAGATATTTTTGACATAGCCCATCACCTGCCAGCCGTTCTGGCCGGTAAGGATCAGCGCGAGGTTGACGTTGGTGTAGCCGCGCAAGCGATCGTAGGGATTGGCGTTGAAGACGCGGGCCCACGAATAATCCTGCCAATAGTAATCGGCGTGGAACGTGCCGGCCCAATCCGCACTCAGCGGAACGGTGTAATCTCCGGACATCGACACGGTGAAGGGCGGCGCATTGGGAAGCTCGTTGCCGCCCAGATTCTTCGCCCACCCCTCGCCGCCATTCGGCGCGGAGGCCGGATCGAAGCCGGGATAATCGCCGGGATCGTGCATATCGAGCGACGATTTGTAATCGTCCGGGAAAATCGGATCCGCCTTGTAAGACTTGCCGGTGACGGGATCGACACCGTGTTGATAGGCATTCGCGCAAGCGCCGGGAATGCTGGCCGTTCCGTTGCCGGCGCCAATGGGAGGCCGCGCCACCAAGATCGCAGCGACAACGTATTTGGGCAGAATGCAGTTGGAAGCTTGCGTCGGGAATGGCTTGACGACCATCCAGTCCGGGTGGTTCTCGACATCGGCGCGGTCCATCAGGTCGATGGAGAATTGACCGTCCTTGATGCGCGTGTGTTCGTAGCCTCCGGCGAATTTGAAGCGCAAGCCCGGAAGCGGCTCGTAAGTGGCTTCGACTTCCGCGCCCTTCACCGTCGCGTCGAAATTGTCGTTGATCGCGGTGCGGTCGACGATGCGCGAGATCTGATAACCCTTGTAGTCGTAGAAGAAGGCGCTTGCGTTGAACACGACCGCACCATCCAGAAGCGTGTTCTTGGTGCCGATTTCATAAGCGTTGATGAATTCCGGCTTGAAGGTAAGTGGGTGAATGGGAGTGGAGATACCCTGCTCGTCGCCGTAAATCGCATGGCCGAACACCAGAAGCTGGGCGCCCGGCGGATTGGCGCCGCCTGCCTTGTAGCCATGGGCAAACGAGGCATAAAGCAAAGTCTCGTCGGTGAAGTCGAGCTTGGGAGTCCAGTTGGCGGCGAACCGGCCGGTGAACTCCTGCCAATCCTGATCGACGGTGCCGTATATGGGATAGCCGTAACCCGCCGTCAGAAGCTGGCTTGGGATATCGACGAAATGTTTGATGTCGTCGGTCCAGCGCAGGCCGCCGGTCAACTTCAGGTCGGGCGTGACGTTGTAATACGCCTCGCCGAAACCGGCGTAGGAATTGAGCGTGTAGGGATTCTGGCTAAGGAAATAGTTATGCCCCTTGCCATTGAGACTGGTCAGCGGATTGGGATCGATATACTGGCAGGCTAGCCCGCCTTCCGTTCCCGTGACATTGTTATGGTTGAGATTGGGAGGCGCGAACCCGCCGTACAGGCAGTTTGAATTGTCCGATACGCCGGGAACCCAGGGCTGCGTCTGTTCGGGCGACGGCGTATCCAGACGGCTCCACGTGTAGGCAGCGAGCGTCAGCGAATTGATGAAAACGTAATAGTTCTCCTCCGTCTCGTAATGCAGATAGTTGCCGCCCACGCTGAAATTGAGCGGGCCGCTGAAATGGGAGGCCAGACGAAACTCCTGGCTGAGCTGCCAGGCGTGCTCTTCATTCAAATCTTGCGCAACCAGGCGCGAGCTGCATCCCAACTGAGGGTCGCAGAAGATGCCGTTGGCCGCACAAGCCGCGCCGTAGCCTGGCGGCGGGGGAATGGTTGCGTCGCAAGGCGCCGTTACGGGCAAACCTTCGCATTGGAATGCCCCGTACAGGCAGATGCCGGCGCCGCTCGGATCTGCTGTCGTTGCCTGCGTGGGATTTTCGTCGACGCCGAAAGCTCCGGGCCGCGTGTTGAAACGGTTGTAGTCTTCCGTCGACCAGAGGAAGTCGCGATTGTATCCGGTTTGCGACGTGAAGGTCAGCGACGGCGTGACGTTGTAATCGACGTTCAATTCCAACGTATCGTTCTTGGCCTTGTATTGCGGATTGATCGTGGCTTCGATGACGCGAAGATCTGTCGACTGGGTGGTGCTGAAATAAGGGTCGAAGCCACCGCCGACGGCGCGGACCGGCACGCCTTCGAAGCCCAGCGGCTCGTAATAAGGCAGGCTTATGCCGTTCGGCACTTGGAAGGCTTCGGGCGCATAAAGAGACGTGGGAATGCACCCTTGACTGAGATAAGGCGGGCCGGAGTAAGCCAGCGGCGCACCGGCAGGCGGCACGACCACGCCATTGATCGTGCTGGGACCGGGATCGGTTTTGCAGAGCTGCTTGGCCGTGCGCATGCGGTCGTCGTTTTCCGAGAAGTGTTCCCAGACGAAGTTCGCCTGGATGTCGTCGAACGGTTTCCACGACAGGCTGACGCGCGACGACCACAGGTTTCGGCCGTCGATGGGATCGCCGGTTATATCGTTCATCGAATAGCCGTTGCGCTTGGTCCATTCTCCGGCCACGCGCAGGTCGAGGCGATCATCGACCAGCGGCAGGTTGACCATGCCTTCGAAGCGGCGGTTCTTGTAATTGCCGATGTCGGCAGAGGCTTGCGCCTCGAACTGGTCTGTCGGCTTGGCGGAAATGATGTTGACCACGCCCGCCGTGGCGTTGCGCCCATAGAGCGTGCCTTGCGGCCCGCGCAGAACCTCGGCCTGGGCGAGATCGTAGAATTCCTGTTCGAAGAAATGATTGCGGATGAACGGAATGTCGTTGAACGCGACGGCGACCGCCGGATCGGTGGAGACGGAGATCGCCTGCGTGCCGATGCCGCGAATCTGAATCGAGTAACCGCTGAAATTCGTCTTGGTGAACGTCAGGTTCGGGACCTGCTTCACGAGATCGGGGCCGCCTGCTGTCTGCGTGGCGGTGAGTTGTTCCTGGCTGAGCGCGGTGATCGCAATCGGAATGCTCTGCACATCGGCACCGCCGAGCTTCGACGATGTGACCGTCACGGTTTCGACGGCGGCGCGCGGGGGCGTTGCTTGCGCAAGCTGCACCGGGAACCCCTGGATCGGCTCGTTGATCGCCTGTGGGGCGCGCACGATGCCCACCGCCCCGCTTTCATCGCGGCGAAGGCTGAAGCCGGTGCCCTTCAGAAGGCGGATCAATGCTTCGTCGCGGGTGAGCGTGCCTTTGACGCCGGACGTGTGAGCGCCCTTGAGTGCGCTTTCGGAGACCATCAACTGCACGCCGGTTTCGGCCATATAGGCGCCGAGGGCGGATCTGAGATCGCCGGCGGGAATGTCGAACTCATCGGCGTGGGCGGCCGCCAGGCTCAGCGTGCAGACGCCGCCGAGCAGCATCGCCTTCGTCCAGATATTGCTTTTCATATTCCCCCCCTTTGGAATTCAGCGAGTGATGAGGATGTCGCCGTTGCGGCGTTCGATGGTGAGACCCAGAACTTCGTGCGCCAGGCGCGCGAAGGCGGCGACGTTGTTGGTCTGGAAGGTTCCGTAGATCGCGGTTTTCGCCACGCGCGGATCGGCCACGACGATGCGCTCGCGATTGTAGCGATTGAATTCGGCGGCCGCGTCGGCGAGCGAGGTGTTGTTGAACACGACCTTGCCGTGACGCCACGCGAGTTCGCGCGCGAGACCCTTTTCAGGCAGCTTGACGAGCGAGACCGCGGTTGCGGTTGCGATGGCGATGTCGCCCGGCATCAGTACCATCGGCTGTTCGGGGACGCGGCTGTTGGACGTTTCGAGTTGGGCGCGGCCTTCGACAAGAGCCACTTCGAGGCGGTTGGTATCGCGGCGGATGCGGAATTTGGTGCCGAGATCGGTGACGTAGCGGTCGCCCGCGATCACCACAAACGGGTTGCTCGCATCGTGATGAATCTGGAAATACGCCTCGCCCTTGTCGAGCCAGACCTTGCGGCGCGAACTGCTGACTTCGGCGCGCAACTTCGTATCGGTGTTGAGTTCGATCTGGCTTCCGTCGGCGAAACGAATGGTTTCGCGTTCGCCGATGGCGGTGGCATAGGTGCGGATCGCGGGCTGGAAAAGAAATGTCGCGCCGAAACCGATGGCCGCAACGGCTGCCAGCGCGGCAGCGACGCTCAACAGAAGTGGCCGGAAGCGGCGCTTCTCGACAATCGCGGCTTCGCTTCTGCCCGGACGGCGCAGGACTTTAAGACGATCGGTGTCGGACCACGCCGCTTCGAGGCGCCAATAGGCGACGCTGTTGAGGATGTCTTCGTTCAGCCAGGCGTCGAGTGCTGCCTGATCGGTTTCATTCCAGTCGTCGCGGTCGCGCGCGGCGAGCCACTGGGCGGCGCGGGCTTCTATTTCGCAGGCGCTCATTTGCCAGCTCCCGGCGGCGGCGCTTCGCCATAGAGTTTGTCCGCGAGAAACCGCATGCCTTGCGCCAGATATTCGGCCACCGTGTCTTCAGTGATGCCCATGCGTTGGGCGATTTCGCCGCGCCCCATGCCTTCGATACGGCGCATCACCACCACCTGGCGCACGCGCGGCGAAAGCTTGTCGAGGGCGGATTGCAGGCGACGCAACTGTTCGCGAGCGATCACGTTGCGGTCCGGGCCGGGCGCATCCATCGCCACGCCCAGCGCATCGAGATCGGCCACTGCATCGATGGGCACCACATGGACGCGGCGCACGCGATCGATCAGAAGATTGCGCGCGGTTTGCAGCACGAAAGGCTTGGCAAGTTCCGGCCGTTCTTTCCGCGCAGCCTCGCAGACGCGCGCATAGACTTCCTGGCGGAGATCTTCGATCTCGCTTGCGTCGCGCCAGTTGTGACGCAGGAAGTGCATCAAGATTGCCTCCAGCGGCAGGACTTCGCGCACAAACCAAGCCTTCAGCTCGGATGCGGTCATCGCTGCATCCGCCCTCTGGCCTGCGCTTTCACGCCCGGTTTCCGTTGTCTTTTCGACCATCCCCCTGGCTTTCCCGCCCAATCCGAGGGTTGAAGCTTACGACTACCGGTGAGACGAAGGGGTGCGCCAAATGTGGGGGGAGCATCCGAAATTTTTCGGCGCAATCTTATTTCGTACGGGAGCACTCAAATGAATATGAGGAAGACCATCCGCCGGTGCGCCGGGCTCATGCCAGTTCAAAAGTCGGGCAAGAAGATCCATCCGCTGATTTTCGCATGTGTCGGCCTCGCCGCTTGCAATGGGCAGGACTGGCGAACACAGGCAGCGGCAAGCGCCGAAGATAAAGTGCGCGCGGAGGTAAATGATTCCGCGGCTCGATTTTCCAGAGTCCAAGTTACGGGCAACAGCACGACGGGACAGACGTGCGGGTACGTCACGGTGAAAGCGGGCTATGCCGGTCTGGATAACACCGCGCGCTTCATCGTCTATATCGACGGGACTGCCGGACCGTTCGTCGAATCAAGCCGGGGCATGCATGCTGTCTCGCAGCAGCGATTTGACTTCGCCTGGCAAAACGATTGCCTCAAAGAAGGGTACAAATCCTGATCGCCCACGCTGAGCAGCCTTCACACGCTTCGCGAGCGAAGGCTGGCGGACAGGGTGGGATTCGAACCCACGAACCCCGTAAAGGGTCTCCGCATTTCGAGTGCGGTGCCATCAACCACTCGACCACCTGTCCGGAGGGGGCGGACCATACTGGCAGGCCTGCGGGGCTGCAAGCGCGTCCTCGGCGCGGCAAAATCTTAATGCCAGCAGCGGCTTACTCCGCTCCGGCCAGCCATTCGACGGACCATTGGGCGGGGCCTGCGCGGCCCAGCGGCCCGGCCAGTGCGCTCAATGCTTCGCGCATCTGCGTGTCGAACCCGAAGGGCGGATTGATAACAAGCAGCCCGGCCTGGCTGAGACGGCCTTCGGAGGAAGCACCGATGTCTAACATGATGCGCAGCACTTTCGTGGCGCCGCGCGCGAGCACTTCGCCGCTCAACGCATCGGCGTCGCTCTTCGACTTGATGGGAAACCAGAGCAGATAAATGCCGGTTGCGAAACGGCGCAACGCGTTGCCGGCGGCATCGGCCATTTTTGCGAATTCGTCGGCCGCCTCGAAGGGCGGGTCTATCAGGATTGCACCCCGCCGCTCCTGCGGTGGCAGCACTGTCGAAAGCCGTGCATATCCATCGGCGCAGAGGGCGCGCGCTTTGCGGAACGGTCTGAGGGCGGCGGCCAGCGCCTCGTATTCCTCGGGATGTTTTTCGATTGCAACCAGGCGGTCTTGCGGACGCAACAGGCGTGCGGCGATCAGGGGTGAACCCGGATAGGTCAGGGGGCCGAAACTGCGGACGGTATCGAGATAGGTGCCGATGGCTTCGTTGGCGGCAGATACTCCGCCAAGGCGCGCAACGCCCTCGCCCGCCTCGCCTGTTTTTTGGGCTTCGGTGCCCGAGAGATCGTAGAGGCCGCGCCCGGCGTGGGTGTCGATCACCGCAAAGGGGGCGTCTTTCTTCCTCAGATGCAGCAACACCGCCACGAGGGCGGTGTGCTTCATCACGTCTGCGAAATTTCCGGCGTGGTACGCGTGGCGATAGTTCATGCAGCCATTAAAGCGTACCGCGCCGGGTTTTCGCTAGGCCGCGGCCGGAGCCGCTGCAGCCGGAGCCGCTTTTTTCTTACGGCGAACCTTGCGCTTTTTCGGCGCGGCGGCCTTTTTCGCCTTACGGGCACCGCCTTTGCGGGCGGCTTTACGGGCGCCCTTCTTTGCGCGCGTCGCCTTCACGGCTTTCTTCGCCTTGCGCTTCGCGCCACCCTTTTTCTTCTTTCTTGCAGCCATTGTATTCTCCTGTTGCGGGGCGACTTCGCATGATGCCAAGCCATCGCCCCGATAAGTGCTGATACAGCGACCGTCCCTGCCCCGCCCTTGGACGAGTGAGAATCAACGTCCGGTCACGTGCGATAATAAATGCAACGGAGAATTTAGCAAAACGCTAACGCGCGTTTTGCGGACCATCCATTTCGATGGCGCCCTTCAACTGAAACGGCGTGCCTGCCGTGTCACGAACTCGCGCGCTTCGGGCAGATATTCGTCGCGCACGGTGCGCCGCCAGTCCGACGGGATGCTGGCGCGCAGGCTCTCGCGGGCGGAATTCGACAGGTCGGCGAAATTCCATCCGCCCCATTTTCCGCTGCGTTTCTTGGGTTCGGTGGCCAGAAGCACGATGGCACCCGCGCCGATTACCACCAGCATACCGGCCGCCACCATCGATCCGATGGCGATCATGCGGCCGATCTGGTTGGCGCGTTGCGAGGCGGTGGGCGTGGCGCGCGTCCGGGTCTTGCGTCCCGCGGCTGCGGCGGACCGCGATGTGCGGCGAGGCGAGCCTTTGCGCTGCAGTTTGGCGACCATCATTAGCGCTCCCTACCTGCGAGCATTCCGATCACGCAGCCAAGTCCGAAGGCCACCGCCAGACTGGTCCACGGGCGTTCGTCGACCTGGCGCTCGATAGCTTCCACGCCGCGACTGCCCTGTTCGGCTACCGTTTCGTACAGGTCGGCCACCGTGTCCTCGATACGCCGCAGCGTACGCCGCATGGCCTCGCTCGCCGCTCCTTCCAGTTCGTCCGACAGGGCCGTTACGTCTTCTTTCAGGTCCGCAACGGTGTCTTCGACATCGTCCAGATCGCTGTGGGCATAGCCTCGCTCACTCACGCCAGTCTCCTTCGATAAAGAGGTTCCCCATGTAACGCCCGCGCGTGACGAATGTTCCTGCCGTCAGGCGGTGGCGATAGAAGGGGGCAAATCCAGATGGGCCGCCGTTCCCCGTTCGCCGGAAATCGTAAGCGTTCCGCCGGTCTGGGCGACGAAGCTTTCTATCAGGCCGGTGCCGAGACCCGCCTTGCGGTCCACTGGCGACATGCCGACACCGTCGTCCACGACGCTCAGGCGCCAGCCTTCGCCGGTGCGCCCGAAGCGCACGCGAATTTCGCCGTCGCGGCCATCGGGGAAAGCGTGCTTGACCGCATTGGTCACCAGCTCATTGGCCACAAGGCCGACGGACAGCGCACATTCGCGGGACATTTTCGCATCCTCGCAATCCCACCGCAGGGCGATACCGGCGGGCGGCAGCACCGCATCGCGCATCGCCAAGCAGAGATCGTCGAGATACTGCCTAATCCCCACCGCGTCGCCCTCGGGCAGGGCATAGACGTGGCGGTGGATGCGCCCGATGGAGCGCACCCGCCCCATCGCCTGTTCCAACGCGTTGCGCGTCTCCGGCGAATTGCTGCGGCGGCGCTGGAGGTCGAGCAGGCTGCTGACGATGGCGAAGTCGTTGGTGACGCGGTGCTGGAGTTCGCGGAACATCAATTCGCGTTCGGCCAGCTTGGCGTTGCGCTCGGCGACAATGTGCCTGGAGGAGACCCGGAACCCTTCGCCCACGAAGACGACGATGGTGCCCGTTATCGCAACGAGTATGGCGCCGGTGAACTGCACGCCGGTGTGCATCCCCCCGACCGTGGGCATGACGAACATCCAGGCCAGCACTTGCGAAAAATAGAGCGTGGCGAGCCCCGCCTGCCAGCCGCCCAGCAGCGTGGCGACCAGCGACGCCGGGTAGACAAGGGCGAAAGGCGCGGCGCCGGGCGCGAAAAGATCGATTACGATACGCAGCACGACCGCAAGACCGACACCGATGAAGGCGCAGGCCGCGCGAATGACCCATAGCGGGGCAACGCCCGCAAACCGTTCCGGAATGTCCAGGCTTGCGATACGGTGAACCATCCGAGCCCCGCCCCATCAGCCCCGAAAGTATGCCTCCGGTTTCGCGAACAAGTATAGCCGGACGCCGGGCGAGCGTTTACGGAACCTTGCAAAAAAAGGGGGCACCAAAGCGCCCCCCTTTGATCTGTCACTTCTTTTTCAGACCGCGATGTTCGAGCATCGGGCCGATGTCGGGATCCTTGCCGTAGAAGGCGCGGAACATTGGGCCGTAATCCTCGGTGTGGCCTTTGGAGAGGATCATGTCGCGGAAGCGCTGGCCGTTCTGGCGCGTGAGCCCGCCATTCTTCTCGAACCAGTCGAACGCGTCGTCAGCGAGCATCACGGTCCATTGATACGCATAGTAACCGGACGCGTAACCGTTTGCCCAGATATGCAAGAAGTAGCTGGACCGGTAGCGCGTGGGCACGTTGGTATAGTCGGTGTGCGTTTTCCGGAGCGCCTCTTCCTCGAACTTGTCGACGTCCTGCTTGGGTGCGCTTGCGTCAAGTTCGTGCCACTGCATGTCGAGTTCGGAGGCCGCGAGCAATTCGCCCAACTGATAACCCTGCCCCCATGTCTGCGACTTCTTGATCTTATCGACCAGTTCCTGGGGAATCGGTTTGCCGGTCTTGTAGTTGATCGCATAGTGCTTCAGCACCGTGGGATCGAGCGCCCAGTTCTCATTGAACTGCGAAGGAAATTCGACGAAATCGCGCGCCACATTGGTGCCCGACAGCGTTTGGTATTTCTGCGTGGCGAACAGGCCGTGCAGCGCATGACCGAATTCGTGGAACATGGTCGTCACGTCGTCGAAGCTCAATAGCGCGGGCTGGCCCGGCGCAGGCTTGGTGAAGTTGGCGACATTGTAGACCACGGGCTTGGTGCCGAGCAGCGTCGTCTGATTGACGAAATTGCTCATCCAGGCGCCGCCCGATTTGTTGTCGCGCTTGAAATAATCGAAATAGATCATGCCGAGCTGCGAGCCGTCCCTGTCGAACACGTCGAACACGCGCACATCCGGTTGATAGACCGGAATGTCGTGGCGTTCCTTGAAGGTGATGCCGTAGAGCTGTGTGGCAGCATAAAACACGCCGTCCTTCAACACGCGGTCGAGTTCGAAATAGGGTTTCAGCTCGTCCTCGTTGAGATCGTATTTCTCCTTGCGGACCTGTTCGGAATAGCGTTCCCAGTCCCACGGCCTGAACTCGAAATGCTTGCCGCTTTTATCGATGGCGGCCTGGATCAACCTGGCCTCCTCGGCCGCCTTGTCGCCGGTCGGGCCGATCAACTGGCCGAGGAAGGCTTCGACGGCCGCCGGCGTTTCCGCCATCTGATTGTAAAGCGCATAAGCCGCGTAGTTGGGATAGCCGAGCAGCTTCGCCTTTTCGGCACGCAACTGGGCGATGCGCGCGATGGTGGCGCGCGTGTCGTTGGCATCGCCCTTTTCGGTGCGCGTCCAGGAATTGTCGAACAGACGTTCGCGCACGGCCCGGTCGGAGAGCGATACCAGCAAAGGCTGCTGCGTGGTGTTCTGAAGCGGGATGAGGTATTTGCCCTTGAGGCCGCGATCCGCTGCCGCCTTGGCCGCGGCCGCGATTTCGCCTTCGCTGAGACCGGCGAGTTGCGCCTTGTCGTCAACGACAAGAGCGCCGTCTTTCGTGGCTGCTATCAACTTCTGCTGGAAGGTGGTTTCGAGAGAAGCGTCTTCCTTGTTGATCTCGCGCAGCTTCGCCTTGTCGGCGTCCGAAAGATTGGCACCGGCATGGACGAATTTCAGGTAATAGACCTTGAGAAGCTGTGCCGATTCCGGGTCGAGTTTCAGCCTATCGCGCTTGTCGTAGACAGCTTTCACGCGCGCGAACAATTTGGGATTGAGGAAGATCGCATCCTGATGCGCTGCCAGTTCAGGCGCCACGTCGGCACGCGTCTTGTCGAGCGTGGGGTTGGTATTGGCCTGCGCAACGCCGAAGAACGCCATGTCTACGCGGTCCAGCATGCGGCCGGATTTTTCCAGCGCGACGACGGTGTTCTCGAATGTCGGGGCGGCTTTGTCGTTGGCGATCGCCTCGACTTCGGCCAGATGCTGTTTCATCGCCTCTTCAAAGGCGGGCTTGTAATCGGTGTCCTTGATCTTGTCGAAAGGCGGAGCCTGAAGCGGCAAAGTGCTCGGAGTTTCAAACGGATTGGCGGGAGCGGCCATGGCAAAAGAAGACGCGCCGAACAACAAAGAGGCAGCGGCGCCCAAATAGAGCGTGTGGAGACGATGCATTCTGGAAATCCTCAAGGCAGGACATTCTTCGATGCACATCCCTCCAAACCCGCCCTTGCGGTGTCAACCTCCAAGCCTTGTGCGCAGAATTCTGTCCGGCTGCGATACTTCACGGCGCGATAAGTGTTTCAATCCCAGCGGCGAGGGCACGATCATTTCCCGTCCGATTTTGTTCCCATGTAATGTTTCCGGCCGCAATCGCATGGAATCCGAAGGCGATAACGGTTCTGAACTCCTGTGTGGAGTTCAGACCGGCAGCATGCGCTCGAAAATCTCGCGCGCGGCGGCCTGTGCTTGCGCAAGTTTGGTCTCGAGTGTTTCAAAATCCGCGGCATCTCCGGCGCGTGCCAGAAGCCCCTTGAGGCCGGGAGACGCTGAGACGGGATCGAGCGTCGCATCGAGCGCAATCCGCAAGATCTGCTGCAGGTTGCCTTCAAGTTTCGCTGCTGAGATCAGCGAGGCTGCGTCCGAAGCGGCAAGACTATCGGCTTCCGCAAGGCGTTGAAGCGCCTCGACGGTATTTTGCGCAAGGATGCCGGGCATTTTTGCGGCGTCGCGCAATTGCAGGATTTGCGCGACGAATTCGATGTCGACCAATCCACCCCGCGAGAATTTCAGGTCCCATCGGTTCTTGCCGGGAAACTGGGCCGCGAGCTTGTCGCGCATGTCCCGGGCATCTTTCAGAAGTTTTGCGGCGTCATTCGACCCCGAAAGGGTCTTGCGGATGACGTCTTCGACCTTTCGCCCCAGATCGGGAGGCGAAGCAATCACGCGCGCGCGCGTGAGCGCCATGCGTTCCCAGGTCCAGGATTCGGTCTCGTGATAACGCGTGAAGGATTCGAGGCTCACCGCCGCCGGCCCCTTGTTGCCGGTGGGCCTGAGTCGCATGTCCACGTCGTAGAGCGTGCCTTCGGCCGTGGGCGCGGTAAGCGCCGCGATGAAGCGCTGCGCGAGGCGCGCGTAG
>Ga0134125_10006751_pt1 | contig 12961 bp, 9 predicted proteins | sample KB31751_FD_96464 | JGI IMG/M metagenome (GOLD analysis project Ga0134125, IMG submission 96464) | Terrestrial soil microbial communities with excess Nitrogen fertilizer from Kellogg Biological Station, Michigan, USA - KB3-175-1 | ecosystem: Environmental > Terrestrial > Soil > Unclassified ... | reverse complement strand
GGCGCTGTCCAGAATCGGCGCGGCAACGCACAGGACACCTTCCGTATTCTCGTTATCGCTGATCGCATATCCCTGGTTCTGTACTTTGGCGAGCTCGAGCGCAAGCTTCGCTTTGTCGGTAATAGTCATGGAGGTCAGCTTCGGAAGTCCTCGAAGGGCGAGGATGGACTCGACCTCAGCAGGCTCCAAATGAGACAGAATACACTTTCCGAGCGCCGTGCTGTGCGCGTAATTGCATTCGCCGATTTCCGCGGAACAGCGGTAGGCGTACTGACTCTGGGCCACCGCAATGAACAAGATCAGCCCGTTTTCGAGCACCGCGATGTGGGCCGACTCCCCCGTGCGAACGACGAGCTTATCGAGCACCGGCTTTGCGTACGTGGTGAGGTGCCGATAGGGAAGTCCGTTTCTCCCGATCTGATAGAACTTGTACGAGAGGCAATAATCTCCGTTTTCGCGCTGATCCAAATAGCCGATCTTTCTTAGCGAGTAGAGAAGCCGGTGCACGGTGGTTTTCGCCATGCCGACCGATCGCGTAATTTCCTCCAGACTCACGGGGCTCCCGGGATTCTGGCTGAACACCTCGAGAACGGCGAAGGTCTTGGCCGTTAGCTCAATGAAATTCTTATCCTTCAAAGGCGCTCTGCGGCGGATCGTAGCGCCCGCGCCCGAAGTCCTAATGGATAAAGCCGTGACGTTGTCTCCTTTCCGTCCAGCTTATTCCCGCCGCCGCTCGATTGCAAACGCAATAATGGAATGAATCCCGAAATAAGTTGTGCGCAATCCGCCGCCGTGCTACAAACGCTTTCATGTGGAATTTGGAAGGCCGTGTGGCGATCGTCACGGGGGCCGGCAACGGCATTGGCCGCGCAACGGCGGAACTGCTCGCGGCGGCCGACGCGAGCGTTGTGGCCGCGGATGTGGACAAGGCCGCGGCGGAAGAGACCTGCCGGCGCATCCAGAAAACCGGAGGTGTGGCGTTTTCCATCGCGGCCGATATTTCCGACGCCCCGGCAGTGGAGAGAATTGCCGATCTCACCCTGGCGCGCTTTGGCCAGATCGACGCGCTCTTTGCAAACGCCGCGATTCAGATTGTGAAAACGGCTGCGGAAACAAGCGACGCGGACTGGGACAGGATCATGGCCGTTAACCTGAAAGGCGTCTTTCTCTGTTGCCGCTCGGTGATCCCGTCCATGCGCTCCCGCCGGAGAGGCGCGATCGTGATCTCGGCTTCGGGTCACGCTTTTGCGACCTACCGCGGATTCTCCGCATACGCCGCGACAAAAGGGGCCGTGGTCGCGTTCATGCGCGGGATCGCGCTCGATTACGCGGCCGAGGGCATACGGGCGAACTGCGTGATTCCAGGTGCCACGGACACCCAGATGCTGCAAAGCTACTTCGACGAATGCGCCGATCCGGATGAAAGCCGCTCCCGCCTGCTGGACAGTATCCCGATGCGAAGGCTCGCAACCCCGGCCGACATCGGAAGCGCGGTGCTGTTTTTGATCTCGGACTACGCGGCCTATATCACCGGCACGTGTCTCGCCGTGGACGGTGGTTTGATGGCGCAAGGATGATTTCGGAATTTGTTCCGAAAGCCTTGACCACGATGCCCGGCTTCGATTATATTCTTCCCATGCGCCGCGATCGGAGCGGCCGCGCCGGTAACGAATGCGGATCGTTGACGTAGAGACCTACCTTGTCGGCAACCCCTGGAAGAACTGGCTCTTCCTGAAGTTGATTACCGACGAGGGGATTCACGGGATCGGAGAAGGATCGTTGGGGCATCTGTCCAAGACTGTCGAAACGGCAGTCCACGAGATGAAGCCCTTTATTCTTGGTCTCGAGGTCTTCCAGACCGAGCTGCTGGTGAACCGTCTCTCGCGCCAGGTATACGCGGATGGGGGCCAGATCAAGATGTGCGCCATTTCGGCGTTGGAGATCGCCTGCTGGGACGCGATCGGGAAAGCTCTTCGGCAGCCGATCCACAATCTTGTCGGCGGCCGATGCCGGGAACGGGTACGCGCCTATGGCAATGGCTGGTACCGCTGTAAACGCGAGCCCCGGGCATTCGCCAATGCCGCGCGGAGAGCGGTTGCCCTAGGATATACCGCTCTCAAGTTCGACCCCTTCGGGGCGGGAATGAATATTCTCGCCGCTTCGGAGGAACATCTCTCGCTCGATATCGTTGGCGCCGTGAGGGACGCGGTGGGCCCGGACGTCGATCTGGCGATCGAAGCGCATTCCCGTTTTACGGTTTCCTCCGCGATCCGGATCGGCAGAAAGCTGGAGCAGTTTAGCCCTGCGTGGTTCGAAGAGCCAGTGCCGCACAACAATATTCAGGCGATTGTGGACGTTTCCCGCCATCTGAACATACCCGTGGCAACCGGCGAAAGCTTTTCATCGAAGCAGCAAATTGCCGAGCTGATGGCATACAACGAGATCGATATCGTCAACTTCGAGCCGCTGCACATGGGTGGCATTCTTGGCTCGCGAAAAGTGGCGGACATGGTCGAAGCCCATTACGGAGTGGTCATTCCGCACGCCGCGCAAGGACCTGTATGCACGCTGGCCTGCCTGCATATCGATGCCGCAACTCCCAACGCGTGGCTTCAGGAAACGTTCGAAGACTGGAACGAGCCATGGGAAAGAGACCTGCTGACTTACTTCCCGGCAATCGTGGACGGGCACTTCGAAATTCCCACGGGGCCCGGCCTGGGCGCCGACCTCAATTTGGAAGAAGTGCGAAAGCATCCCTATCACGAGAACCTCGACACCTCGCTGTTTGAAGAAGACTGGCAGTTCCGGCGATCGGCCGTTGAGACCTCATGAGCATCGAGGAACTTTACCCATGCTGCGATTGAACGGCATTACACCGGTGATGGCAACCTGCTTCAATGCGGACGAATCCATTGACGACGGGGCTTTGCGAAGGCAGATCGACTTCGCGATCGAGGCGGGGGCCGCAGCAGTTTGCGGACCGGGCTTCGGCGCCGAGTTCTACAAGATGTCCGATCCGGAGCGATATCATTTTGTGGATGTCCTGATCGATCAGACGCGCAAACGCGTTCCGGCGATCGCCGCGACAAGTTCCGGTTCCACTCACAGCACGATTGAGTTCTCCCGGTACGCCGAGCGGAACGGCGCGGACTGCCTTATGGTGACGGCGCCCCGCGCCGCGCCTTTACCCGCGGCGGAGATTGTCGGTCACTACAGCAATCTCTGCGATGCCGTCAGCATTCCGGTGATGCTACAGGACGCGGACTTCACGGGCGCCGGCCTTCCCTCCGGTGTTTTCGTGGATCTCGCGCGCAAGCATGCGAATTTCCTTTTCGCCAAGCTTGAGGTGACGCTTCCGGGCCGGAAATGCGCTGAAATCGTGGAACAAACCGCCGGGCAGGTGCAAGTCATCTATGGCTTAGGAGGCGTCGCCATGATGGATGGCCTGGTGCATGGGGCATCGGCGATGATGCCGGGCGCGGCATGTATCGAGGTTTACGTGCGTGTCTACGAACTTTACGCCTGCGGACAGCGCGACGAAGCCAGGGCTCTTTTTCACCGCCTGATCCCGTACTTAACCTTCGCGCTTCAGCATCTCGAGGTTGCGGTCCGCATCGAAAAGATGGTCCTTGAGAAGCGCGGAATTCTACCTAACTCCCGCATGCGCAGGCCGACTATTTCGCTCGATGCCGCTTACGAAGCGCAGATGTGGGAGCTTGTGGAGGGAGTAGCCGGTTTGTCGCTCGAATGCCGCGCCGGCGATTCAATCGTGACGGCAGGTTAGATCGATTTCACCAATAAATAATAAATAGAGACGGCTCCGATGACTCCTCCAGGGAAGGGAATAGGCTCTACGGCCGGGGTGGTGGCTTGGATCTTTTTGTCACTGGCTTCGCTCGCGCAAGGTCGGAGGGGACTGGACAACGGCGGATTTGAAGCGAAAGAGCCGCTCAGCGCCTGGACACTGCTCCCTCCTGCCGCGCGGCCCGGCATCTCGATCCGGAACGACACCGGCGCCTTCAAGGAAGGCCGGCAATCCCTGCTCATCGAGGCGGCCAAGCCCGCCAACGCCAGCCTGACGCAGGAAGTGTTTCTGCCAGTTGGAAGTCTGTGGCGCGCATCGGCGTGGATCAAAGTAGACACCACGGGCGGCTCTCCGGGCGCGGGTTTGATCGTCGAAACGCCTTCTGGCGATCAAGGCGCGTCCAGCGCAAGCAGCCAGACCGTCGAGTGGCAGCATTTACACGTTCTGTTCCGCGTGCCGTCTCCAGGGCGGGTGAGCATTCACCTGACGGCTTTCCAGAATACCGAGGGCCGGAACGGCACAGGTACAGGTAAGGTGTGGTTCGACGATGTCCGTCTGGAGCCACAAAGCGAGCCAGCCGTCTTGCGGGAGGAAGTAACAATCCTTCCGGAGAAGCTCAGCGGCCGGCCCATCGATTTGAAACAGGGCGGCCAGTTCATTGAGCCGCTTTGCCATCTCACGCCTTCCATGATCGCCCAGCAGGTGGAATCGACCAGTTTTGAGGAAGAGCCCGCTTGGAAGCCGAGCTACAAGCGCGAGATCGATGAACCTCACCGGCCCTGGTATCCGGATGGCGCGGTGCATTTGGCACGATTCTCGCTGGATTCTCAGGACCCGTTTAATGGCAGCCGGTCAGAAAAGATCGAGTTGCCAGCGCGGGGAAGTTGGGCTGGCATTTCGCAGGACGGCTTCTATCTTGCGCAAGGCCACCGGTACCAGTTGCGTTTCCACGCGCGCGGCGACCGCGCTCTGCACCTCCGGGCGTGGTTGCACGCCGATGGCGGCGTGACAGCGGAACCACAGGGGATCGAGTTGAAATCCGGGGACTGGCAAGGCTTGGAGGTACGGCTGCTTGCGCTCCGGTCCAGCGGCAATGCAACCCTCAGCATTCAATTTGAAGGACCTGGGGCCTTATGGCTGGACAGGATCTACCTGATTGATGAGAGCGCCGTGCTTGGTATCTGGCGTCCGGACGTGGTAGCCGCATTGAAGGCCATGAACCCGGGCGTGATCCGGTTCGGTGGCAGCACGCTCGAAGTGTTCGAGTGGGACAAGTGCCTCGGCAACTGGGACCGCCGCGTTCCATACGTGACAAAACCCTGGGGAGGGCTGGACCCGAATTTCATCGGAGTGGAGGAATTTGTGCAGCTCTGCCGGTATGTGGGCGCCGAGCCGCTCATCTGCGTCCGATGGACCGGTAAGCGGTCAGAAGACGCAGCCGCCGAGGTCCAGTATTTCAACGGAGCTGCGTCCACGCATTGGGGCCGCCTGCGCGCTCAGAACGGGCATCCGGAGCCGTATCATGTCCGGCACTGGCAGATTGGCAACGAGATTGGAGGTCCGGAGTACGACGCCTCTGTCCGCGCGTTTGCCGAAGCCATGCGCGAACAGGATCCGGGTATTAAAGTTCTGTCCTCGTTTCCGTCTCCGGAAACACTGAAACTGGGCGGCGGGTATCTCGATTATCTCTGCCCGCATCACTATTCAGTTGGCGACTTGGCGGGCTCTGAGCGCAGTTTCCAATTTCTGCGGGACGAGATCGCAAAATATTCCAACGGGCGCGACGTGCGTGTCGCCGTGACCGAATGGAACACGACCGCCGGTGAGATGGGACTGACGCGTGGAATGCTGTTGACGCTCGGCAACGCGCTAAGTTGTTCCCGCTACCAGAATCTGATGCAGCGTTACAGCGGGTTAGTGGAAATTGCCGTCCGTTCCAATCTTTCGGACAGCTTCGGTTCGGGAGTAATTCAGCCTGGACCGGGCTGGCTCTACCTTACGCCCACTTACTACTCCCAGTGCCTGTACCAGCGCGCGGCCGGATCTTTTCCGCTTCGGATCGTTCGTGCCAGTCCTCTTCCCTTGCAATTGCGGGAGCCAGACCTTAGCGCGACACTCGACCGCGGCGGCAAAGTGCTGCGCATCTACGCTGTCAATTCGACAGCTTCAGAGCGCAGCATAGTCTTTCACCTGCAAGGGTTCGCAACGCCGGCCGGCCAGGTGCGCGTCTTTACTCTGGGTGACCGGGCGCGCGCGAGCGATTCGGAGGTGATGAACACTCATGACGATCCGAATCGGGTTTCGGTGGCATCCACTCGAATTGTGGCGCGCGGCAGTAAATTCGATTGCGCCTTCGAGCCGTTCACCGTGACGCTGCTCGAAATCGAATTGGGCGGGCGGCGCTGATCCGGCCGCGGGTTGGAACCGAGGGGCCTCCAAAACGAGGCCTATAGCGGCACGTCTTCCGTGCCGATGGCGAATATCAGGATCGGTTGCTCGCCCGGCTCCAGCCGCCAGGTAGCCGATTCCACGAACTGGCCGCGAAGGTCGGCGCTATACAGCAGGATCTGATAATCCTCGCGAGCCGTGTCCTTCAAAAACCGAATCGCGCGTTGCGCGCGCGTGGCAATCGGGTCTATTCGGGTCGTCTGGTAAATCATATTGCCGCGCGCGACCTCGTATCCGTGCCGGAGAGGGAAAACCTGTACACTGCGATCCCGATACGCCACCCGGAGATTGCCAGCGACCGCGCCGGCTTTGCCAGACGGCGGGTAACCACCGGGACACGTGATGTGCCCGAGCACGTGGAGACGTGAGCAGCGTCGCCCGACAGCTATAGTGACCTCAAGCTGCGCGGCGGTCACAACGACCGGCCGCGCGTAACCTTCGACGCTGGGCACGAGGAATTGAACGCCGAGAATATCGATCGCGGTATCCCGCCATAGGAGAAATTCGCTCCCGGTCCTCTGCCACTGGTTACGGCCGTAATCGGCCTTCGACCAATACCCGGCAACGGAATGCTCAAAGTCGTTCCAGGCGTCCATCTGTGGCGCACCGCGAACCACGCTGGTGAGATCGATACCTCGGACCGCGTTCCCCGGCGTCCAGGGAGTATGTCTCAGAGGCACGAGTTCCGGGCTAACGGAGGGCGGCAACGATGTTTCCTCGCGCCCTTCATACAAGCGCCGAAGCTCCATGACAATGCGCGGGCGAGGCTCACGCGACTCTGTCACCACACCCGATTCGAGAATGCCGTTTTGCATCTCCTGGTCGATGCGGCTGAATTGCGGCAAGTCCTGCCAAGACCAAAAGCACGTTCCGGCAAGCTGGTCCGATTTCTGCAACGCAAGCAGAGCGTCCACCGTTTTTGGCATGACGTACCGCGATTGTCCAATCTCTTTGCCGCCCCATTCCGTGAACGTGAGGGGGCGGCTGTCTCCATAAAATGCGGCGATCCGCTGGAATTCGCTGACATCGAAAGTGTATGGGTGGTCGTCGAAGAAGTCCATGCCGGCCTGTTCGAAAAGCGGCTTTGCGTCCTCTTTGTTCATTGAGTTCGCGGCCGAAACCAAACGCCCGATCGGGTCCGTTTTCCGGCACATCGCCTTGCCCTCGCGAAGGTACTCGGCCGTCAAATGACACTCATTCGCGAGAAGCCACGCGACCACCGATGGGGAGTTCCAGTCGCGGCGGATGGTCTTATCGAGTATCTTCAAACCGAGGTCAATTTCGGATCGCGGTATTTTGCGGAAATCGACCTGCCAGTAACCCGGCTCCTCGCTCACAAGCAGCCCCAATTCATCGGCGAGCTCGACAATGTGGCGGTGATGAGGATAGTGGACTAGACGCACGAAGTTGGCACCCATCGCCTTAATCGCTCGCATGTCGTAGCTCATCTGCTGCCGGGTCAGCGTGAAACCCTGGTCTTTCCACATGTCGTGGCGGCAAACGCCGTTTAAGATAACCGGTTTGCCGTTCAGCTCAAAGGTGGTCCCCTTCACGCGGAATTCGCGGAATCCCGTGCGAAACCGAAACTCGTCGGACCCGCTAGGGGTTTGTATGGAGACCGTTGCGTCGTATAAGTCGGGGGTTTCAGGCGACCACAAGGCTGGGCCGGGAACTTCGAACGGTATATCGACCTCTCCGCCGCCAGCGGCCACGGAAAATGCGCGAGTGCCCTTGCCAAAGACATGGCCCCCGCGCCGAAGCTTCGCCTCCAGTTTTCCCGATGCCGGATGGCGAGACTGGAGATATGCGCGCAGACTGCACCGGGCCAAGCGAAAGTCCGGTTCGAGCGTGTACGCGATACGCGCATTTTCGATGAACGTCGCGGGTCTGAGTTCGATCCACGCATCGCGAATAATGCCGCCGTACGCTTCCCATCCAGGATTTACCCCGAGCGCGATTTCGTCGTCGCCGCCGCTCTCGGCTTCGGTCTTCAGATCCGCGATATGAACGCGAACTACGTTCGATCGTTCCCGTGCCGTTCCGGATATATCGAATTCATACGGCACGTATGGGCTCATAACGCCGAGCTCAGCGCCGTTGCAGAAAACGCGCGCGAAGTAAGCGATGCCGTCAAAATGCAGCATTGCGTGCTCGCCCGGAGCAAGCCGCGGCAACGTAAACTCGCGGCTCAAATCGTAGCTCCCGATCGGCCGGTTTGAGGATGGCGTCTGCACGGTTCGGGCGAAGACGCCTAAAATCGACTGATTCCAGCCTCCGTTCAAATCAATGCGGGCGCGCTGGGAGGAGGGCCCGCGAGTTTGGCCTTGAACCGCGTCTCGCGCGATTGCGGCGTAAGCTCCCGCCGCTCCCAGAAAATGCCGGCGTTTCACTGGGCTCCTCCTGTCTGGGTCGCGCCTTCCGCGGCCGTAACGGCGAAGATGACCAAAGGCGGTCCGCTTTCGAGTCTGCAACGCAGCTCGCTTACATGGCCATGCGCCGGACACGCGAAAAGGAGCGCCTGATAGTGCTCGCGGGCGGGGTCCTTCTCGAATGTGAGGGCTTGCGGCGCCAGCAGGGCCAGCGGTTCGATCCGGGTCGCCTCATCGATAAGATTCGAGCGCGCGATCTCGTATCCGTTCCGCAGAGGAATGCGCTCACCGCGGCCATCCTGATAGCGAAGCTCGAAACTACCCGCGACGGCGCCCGGTTTACCCTCAAGCGGATAACCGGAAGGGAGCGTGACGTTGCCGAGCACATAAAGCCGGTCGCAGTCGCGCGCCACCGGAATGGCCACTTCGGACGTCTCCTTCGTAATTACAATTGGCCGCACAAAACCGTCGCGAAGCGCGCACGTGAACGGCACGCCTGCGATTTCGAAAGATGGCGAGCGCCAGAACCGCAGCCGTCCTCCGGTGCGCTTCCATTGCCCGCGCGCCAAGCGCGACTCCGCCCAGAACGCTTCCATCATCCGCTCAAGCGACTGCCATGCAGCCATCCCGGATGCTGAATCCACCACCGGCTGCAAATCGAGCGGATGCATTTGCCCGCGGCGAGCCACAACCGGGATTCGAAGCGGAACTACCAAAGGCGTCGCGGCCGGGATATCGTGGCCAACGCGCGCGCTTTCAGGATATTCCCGCTGCCCCTGGAAAAGACGGCTGAGGCGCAGATATAGCTCCGCATAAGGCTTCCGCGCTTCGCTCATCACGCCCGAGAAAAGAATACCGTCGTGGGTTGGCCAGTCAATGCGCCCATACTGGCGAAGATCGTTCCACGACCAGAAAGCATGCCCGGCAATCTTCCCTTCCTGAATGGCATCCAGAACATGATCGAAGTTCCGGTCCCAGAAGATCTCGCCGTGGCCCGCATCTTCCCAACCCCACTCGTCGATTACAAGCGGCTTTCCGGCACCGTAATAATCGGCGGTGGTCTCGAACTTATTCTCATCCAAGTCGTAAAGATGCTGCGAGAAGAAATCGAGGCCGGCTTCCTCAAACTGCTTTTTTGCTTCCTGTTTGTTAGTGCTGTTGGCGAATGAAACGGGGCGGCCCAGCGGGTCCAGACGGTTGCACAGCGCTTTCCCTTCGCGCAGGTACTCCACCGTTAGCCGCGACTCGTTGCCCAGCAGCCAGGCGAACACCGCGGGCGAATTCCAGTCCCGGCGAATCACGCCTTCGAGAATGCGCAGGCCCGCTTCGACCTCCGGTCGCGGCATTGACGGAAATTCCACTTGCCAGAACCCTGGCTCTTCCGTGACCAGCAGCCCGAGTTCCCCGGCCAACTCAATTACATACGGGTGATGCGGATAATGGACCAGGCGAACGAAATTAGCGCCCATCCGTTTGATCGCGCGCATATCTTCGCGCATTTGCTCTTTGGTTAACGTGAATCCCTGGTCCAACCACATATCGTGGCGGCAGACGCCGTTCAAAATAAGCGGTGTCCTGTTCCACTCGAATTGGCGTCCGCGAATGGCGAAGTGGCGGAAACCGGTGCGGCATGTGTGCGTATCGGAAGCTGAGCCGGCGCCGAGAGTCGTCATTAGCGTGTACAAATGGGGCCGATCCGGCGACCACAACAGTGGATTGGCAACATTGAAAGAGATGTCGGTTTCGGAAGAGCCTTCCGACAGGGTGACCCGTGAAGACGCGCGAGCCACTTCCGCCGATCCTTGAAGAACACGGACCGTCAGATCGCCCGTTATCGGATGCACCGAATCGAGAAACGCAGTGACCTTACACGAAGCGCGGGAAAAATCCGCCGCCACTTCGTAGGAGAGCCGAGCGTTGGCGATGAAGGCCTGAGGCCGGGTCTCAATCCACACGTCCCGAATGATGCCGCCGTACGCTTCCCAGCCCGGATTGACGCCGATGGCCAAGTCGCCTTTTCCTTCTCCGTTCGGTCCCGGCACCAAGTCGAAGAGAGTAACTTCGACCGTGTTCTCGCCCTCGCGGAGGGAGCGGCTGATATCGAACTCCGCCGGGATATACGCGTCAATCTCGCCGGCGGCGCGCGAATTAACCGACGCCGAGCCGTGATACGTCAGACCTTCAAAACATAGAAACGTGCGTTCGCTTGCGCCCAGGCGGGGACGCCAAAAACTCCTTTTCAACACGTAAGTGCCGGAGGGACGTAGCGAGGAAGGAACGGTTACGAAATCCCACACTTCTCCATTGACGATGCGCGCCCATTTGCCGCCGAGATTGAATTGGCGACGCGTCCCGAGATTGGCGGAAGCGGTAACACTGCCGGCTTGGCTGGACTGCATATAAAAGTGCCACTCACGTTATCACACCTTCAGGCCGGGATCAAGAATAATCGGAATGCATTCCGAACTGTTGCCAAAAGTTGCGCCAAATCGGCCTCCGGATCGGCGGGATTCGTGGGAGTTCCGTGCGAAGCCGTTCCGCTGGTTGAAGCATCGAAGCGGCAGATAAATGCGCGATGTTCGCGGGAACCGTCCGGATATTGTCTCGGCTAATGATGCTCCACATGTAAACCTGCGTGATGTTAAACTACCGCCTTATCTTATAGAGATATCGCACAGCAAAGACGGTTACGGGACGGCCACTTGTCTGGTCCCGAGATACCGTTCCGTAGTTTCCACCGAGGCGTGGCCGAGCAGACCCGCGCCGCCTATTCTTTACGCGTCTCGGCGTGTTGGCGACGCCTGAGCGTGTGCCATAACCAGGAGGCCTCCGAGATCACGGAGCCGCAACAGGCGGCGCACGTCATGGCGTGCTGCCTGATGATGAACGAGCTCACCTCTAGCACCGCGACGCTGACCGGCGTGGCCGACCTGCTCGTCCACTAACTCGCCAATCACAATGCCATGGCGCATTATGACTTCCGGGCGGACCTGCTACGCAGCCTGGAGATATTCGAGCGCAACCGCGCGCTGCTGGCCAAGCAGTCGAGAACGGTGGACCTGGAAGCGGAGTTCAGCCGTGCGACCGGGCTCTCGCCGCGCCACTTCATCGAATTGTGCCTAGTCGTCGGTACGCCCTACCGCATGATGAAAGCGGGGTCGCTGATCAACAACGATCCGAACTTCTTCATCGACAAGAACCGTTTCGGCAACATGAACCTGAGCGATGCCGAAATGACTTCGTTCTTCCCCACCGTTGCGCAAACGGCGCAGCAGCTTGCGGACTATCTGCCGACGCAGGGCGAGCGCCCCCTCGGCGACAGTACTGTGTTTCAATCGTGGCCCGTCATCCGGACGGCGGACGGAGAACGTTATTACTGCTGTGGGCGTGGCGAGCCCGATGGACAAGACCGGCCGCGGACTTTACTGGATGCTGTTCGGTGCCGCCGACAAACCCACCAGAGGAAAGCTTGGCGGCACTTATGGGCGCGCCTTCGAAGCCTATCTGCACAATCGCGTGCGGCGTGCGGGGTTTGCACTGGACGCTTACCTGGAGAGGCCGTTATTCGCCGATGGCGCTGAGGTTTGCGACGGGCTGTTCGTCGACGGATCGAGCCTGATCCTGTGCGAGTACAGGAGCAGCGTGCTGCGAGCCGATGCGAAGCTGAGTGGGCGGCTGGACCTGCTCGAACCGGACATCTGCAAGAAGTTCGTTAGCGGCGGCGAAGACGGCCGCAACGGCATCGCTCAGCTCAGTCGCAGCATAGAGCGCCTGTTGAGGGGCGAGGCGGTCATCGGGCTGCCGTCACGAATTGGAGCATCGTTCAGCCCGTGATGGTCTGCCTGGAGCATGCCATGCTCTGTCCCGGCATGTCCGGATATCTGAATAGCCGGTTCGACCGGACGGTGTTCAGGAAACTATCACGTAGTAGAATCACGCCTCTGGCTTTGATATATATCGAGCATTTCGAAGATCTGCTGCCGGACATGAAGGAGTTCGGGTTAGCCCTGTTTTCCGTCAGGCAGCGCCTTTAGCTTACGAGCATTCCGACCGTCGCCGCGCTCATCAAAATGAACGTCACCCACCCTAAGATGCGCAACCAGGTTGAACTCACATGCTCTCCCATGACCCGTCTATCGCTCGTCAAGAGGATGACAAGCAGGATCAAGGGCGGAGCGAGCGCGCCATTCACGACGGCCGACCAAAACATCATCTTGACGGCGTCCAGCCCCAGGAAATCAATCGCGAGCCCGCCGACCATGGCCGCAGTGAGAACTCCATAGAAGCGGCGCGCGCCGCGGGGCTTCTTCTCCAACGAGCCCCGCCAGGCGGAAGCCTC
>Ga0134125_10006750_pt1 | contig 12962 bp, 15 predicted proteins | sample KB31751_FD_96464 | JGI IMG/M metagenome (GOLD analysis project Ga0134125, IMG submission 96464) | Terrestrial soil microbial communities with excess Nitrogen fertilizer from Kellogg Biological Station, Michigan, USA - KB3-175-1 | ecosystem: Environmental > Terrestrial > Soil > Unclassified ... | reverse complement strand
GAAGCTCACCACACCGGACGGCGATGAGGTCGTGACCGCCGTCATGCCGCTCGGTGAGCTTATTGCGGCCGAGCGCGCCTCGCATGCGCCGTTTATCGTGACTGCGTCGAGCGAAGCGCCATCTGGATCGCTGCTCCGTGCACTCTTGCCCGGCCTTCTCCCGCTCCTGCACATCGCGCCCCTGCGGCGCTTCGTCACGAGACGGTTGGCCGCGGTGAAGACGCCCGCTCGGCCACAACCAAGACAGCACTCCTGGGGTCATGCGGAGGTCGAGTGGCACGACGGTAGCCAGCGCGAAGGCTGGCTGAAGCTGCCGAACGCAAGCGAGTTCACCACCACGGTGGCTGCAGAGGCGGCAGTTCGCCTGCTGGCCGGCCAGGGCCGCCCGGGCGCCTACACGCCGGCCGCGCTCTTCGGTTCGTCACTCGCCGAGGCCTGCGGCGGTGAATACCTTCTCGCGGAAGTGGTGAGGTGATGCCGGGCAACGCTGCACTCCGGCCGTCTCCGATGCGCCGCGGCAGCAACGGCGCTCCGCCGCCGAGCGCAACGGGTGCGATCGAGAGAGCCACCTCGTCGAGCGCTCCAGCATCGAAGAACTGCCCCACGAGTTCCCCGCCACCGACGAGCCAGACATCACCGTCTCCAGCAGCATCCTGAATCACGGCGAGGGTATCCCCGACGAGACCGCGCACGAATCGCACATCCGCGCCCTCCGGCACGGGCAGTTCACGAGTGGTGAAGACGAAGGTGGGTCGACCCTGCGAGAAGGTCGTCCACTTCTCCGGTCGCTGAATCAAGTCCAGCTCTGCGAGCATCCATTCGTAGGTGGTCGATCCCTCCACCATGACTGTGGCCGACTGCGGCACCAGTTCGGGGTCTGGTTCGGTGCCTCCCGGGACGGCGAACAGCCAAGCCAAGGAGTTCTGTTCGTCGCCGATCCACCCGTTGATCGTCGTGGTGGCGTCGAAGATGAATCTGGTCATGCGATGACCGTAGCGAAGACCGCAGAGCCCGAGGTCCGGTCAGCCTAGGCCTGCTCGAGCGGATTCTCCCGAAGCTTGCGAGCCACGCCGCCGTCAACGAGTCGGCGCGCTGCCGTATCGGGCTTGCGAGAGGCCTGATCCGTGACGCACGCCGCGAACTCGGAGGCGAGGTCAAGTCGTGGATAGCGATCGAGAACCTCGCGCAGGAAGGGCGCTGGCAGCTCATTCGGCCGAGCGCCCGAGATGTCGAGCGCCGTCGCAATCTCGAGCAGGTGCCCCTCGACGTCGAGAGCAGGATCGACCTCCGGCCAGTTGTGCCGCACGATCACCTCGTGAACGCGTACGCGGCGCTCCCCCGGCCACCCGGCGCCAGCCGTGAGCGCGACCGCGACGTGGCCGCCGGCGTCCTCATAGGCGAGCGTGGCGTTGTCGAACTCCGGCACGAGTCCCACATCGTGAAGCAGCGCGGCGACATAGAGCAGTTCCCGGTCGGCATCGAGGCCGCGCAGTCGCGAAAACGCCTCCGCCCACAACCACGAGCGCTGCACGTGATTCAGCAGCGATGGCGTGTGATATTCGGTCGCGATGTCGAGCGCGCCTCGCGCTGCCCGCGTGTCAGGAACGGCGATCTCACTGAGCTTCATGACACCATCATGACGGATGCGGTGCACCCGAACGGCACCTCCCCGATCCCCCTTCCCTGTCCATCACTATCAGCGGATGATTGAGAGGCGCACTGCACACAGAAGCGACCAGCGCGGCACGACGACGAGGATGATGACGATGCGAGCAATCACGGTCACCGATCAGGCAGCCGGCATCGGAGGCGCGGAAGTGTCGGAACTCCAATATCCGCACGCCGCAGAGAACGATGTCATCCTGGCGGTCCACGCGGCGGGTTTCACACCGGGCGAACTGACCTGGCCCGCCACGTGGAAGGACAGGTCCGGGCGCGACCGGACGCCGAGCGTGCCCGGCCACGAGGTCGCTGGAGTCGTCGCCGAATTGGGGTACGGCACGACGGGTCTCACGGTCGGTCAGCGAGTCTTCGGCCTGACGGATTGGGCACGCAACGGATCGCTCGCGGAGTACGTCGCGGTTGAGGCGCGAAACCTCGCCGCACTGCCCGTGCAAGTGGATTTCACGACCGCAGCGGCCCTCCCGATCTCGGGTCTCACGTCGTGGCAAGGCCTTTTTGACCACGGTCAGCTTCGAGCGGGCCAGACGGTGCTGATCCATGGAGCAGCCGGTGGCGTCGGCTCCATCGCGACGCAACTTGCTCACGAGTCTGGCGCTCGAGTGATCGGCACCGGCCGGGCCGCCGACAGAGACACGGTGTTGAGCCTGGGCGCCCAGCTCTTCGTCGATCTCGAGAACGATCACTGGGACGACATCGGTCAACTCGACCTCGTCTTCGATGTCCTCGGTGGTGAGGTCTACATGCGGTCCCTGCCGCTCGTGCGGCCTGGCGGCCGCATCGTCACCATCGCGGCTCCGCCGCCCGTGCAGCCTGAGAACGGCCAGGCCATCTTCTTCGTCGTCGAGCCCGATCGCACGATTCTGGCTCACATCGCGCAGCGAGTGGCCGCGAATTCGCTCAGGCCTATCATCGGCGCAATCTATCCCTTGGAAGAGGCTCGGTCGGCGTTTGCGCCGACGACCCGCGTGCACGGCAGAACCATCATCACGGTAAGGCAGCACGATTAGCCCGTCGAGCTGCCCGTGCCTGAGCGGCCTTCCCTACGTCGAGTGCTGCGGTTCCCTCCATCGGGGCGAGACTCGTGCGGCAACCGCGGAACGGTTGATGCGGTCGCGGTACTCGGCCTTCGTGGTGGGCGACGTTGCCTACCTGCTCGCCAGCTGGCATCCGGAATCGAGGCCAGCGGAATTGACACTCGATTCTTCGTTGCGCTGGTACCGACTCGACATCCTCGCGACATCAGGCGGGGGAATGCTCGATTCCCTGGGCACTGTGGAGTTCCGTGCCCACTACCGCTCCCCCGACGGCGGCGGCACGCAGCACGAGCTCAGCCGCTTTGTGAAGGAAGAGGCACGCTGGCTCTACGTCGGCGCGGCCTAGGCCCACTCGGGTCAGCGCATTCCGCGCGCCTCGAGCCACTCCTGATGGTCACGCAGCGCCTTGCGCACCGCAGACCGGATGATCGCCCACAGTATCCACAGGGCGATCACCGCCGCGACGAGATAGATGAGGATGGGAAGAAAGAAGAAGGTGCTCATCCGCTCAGGCTACAAGTGAGAGATGCCCAGCGATAGCCCCACAACCGCCCTGCCTACAGCCCGCTGCGGGTCGCGGTGATCCAGGCGTCGAGCTTCGCTGCGGCCGCACCGGAGTCGATCGCCTGCGCTGCCGTGGCCATCGCGCTCGCGAACCGCTCGACGATGCCCTCCTGCACATGGCTGGGGTTCAGCGCCAGGTCGTAGGCGACGAGGCCGGCGGCCGCGTTGAGCAGCACGATGTCACGCACGGCCCCCTGCTCCCCCGCGAGCGTGGAGCGCACGATGGAGGCATTATGAGCGGGGTCCCCGCCGAGCAGGGCCGAGACGTCAACCCTCTTGATGCCGAGGTCGAGCGGGTCGAGGTCGTGCTCTGTGACCGCACCGCGTGAGACCTCCCAGATGTGACTGTGACCCGTCGTCGTGAGTTCGTCGAGGCCGTCGTCACCACGGAAGACAAGGGCGGTCGCTCCCCTGGTCTGGAAGACACCGACGATGAGGGGCACCTTGTCGAGACTGCTCACACCGACGGCGCTCGCCTCGGGCCTCGCCGGGTTGACCAGCGGACCCAGGAAGTTGAACACGGTGGGGATGCCGAGCTCGCCGCGCGTCGGACCCGCGTGCCTGAACCCCGGGTGGAACAGCGCAGCGAAGGCGAAGGTGATGCCCACCTCACCGAGCACTGCGGCCACGCGCTCGGGAGGCAGCTCGAGGTTGACCCCAAGGGCCGCGAGCACATCAGACGCGCCGGACTTGGAACTCGCCGCACGATTGCCGTGCTTCACGACGGGAACCCCGGATGCGGCAACCACGATCGAGGCCATGGTCGACACGTTCACGGTGCCGAATCGATCGCCGCCGGTGCCGACGATGTCGAGGGCCATCGGATCCACCGCGAGCGGAAGCGCGTGCTCGAGCACGGCGTCGCGGAACCCGACGATCTCATCGACAGTCTCGCCCTTCGCGCTCAGGGCGACCAGGAATCCCGCCAATTGCGCCTGACTGGCTTCGCCGAGCATGACGCTGCGCATAGCCCACGAGGCCTCACTGATGCTGAGGTCCTCTCCCCTGAGGAGAGAACTGAGCAGGGCAGGCCAGGTGAATTCCGAGGGCATAGCTGCGATCCTATCGACTCCGCAGACGCCGGCTCAGTGTGGCGAACCGCCAGACAGGCCGAACCAATGAGAAATGTCGTCCCCGATATCGACCATAATGGGAAGCGTGACCAGCACCTCTCTTTCTCCTTCAGTCGGGGCTCCCGCCGTCAACAGACCGAACCCGGTAGCCGTGGGCACGATCGTGTGGCTCGGTAGCGAGGTGATGTTCTTCGCGGGCCTGTTCGCGATCTACTTCACCCTGCGATCCACGTCCCCGCAGCTGTGGGCGGCGCAGACCGAACACCTCAACGTGCCGTACGCGCTCGTCAACACGCTCATCCTGGTGCTGTCATCGGTGACCTGCCAGTTCGGAGTATTCGCGGCAGAGCGACTGCAGCCGCGCTCCACCGGGTGGAAGTTCAGCGAATGGGGCCTGACGCGCTGGTTCTTCGTGTCCTACGCTCTCGGCGCCGTGTTCGTCACGGGCCAGATCTTCGAGTACGCCACTCTCGTCTCCGAACATGTGACGCTCTCCTCAGACTCGTACGGCTCCGCTTTCTACCTCACGACCGGCTTCCACGCGATCCACGTCACCTGCGGGCTCATCGCCTTCCTGTTGATCATCGGGCGCGCCTACAGCGTGAAGAACTTCGGCCACAGGGAGGCGACGAGCGCAATCGTGGTCTCCTACTACTGGCACTTCGTCGATGTCGTCTGGATCGGGCTGTTCCTCGTCATCTACGTTCTGAAATAGTCACTCCACCGATGGGAATCAGGAAAGTCACGCGCATGGCGAATTCAGCACTCAAGGCTCGCAAGGGTCGACCGGCCAACCGACGGCACCCTCTTGCCACTGTTGCCCTGATGATGATCGGGCTCGTCGCCACCGGTGGCGCCTATGCGCTGTTCACCACCGCGGCCTCCGCCCAGACGCCCACCGCGGCCTCACAGTCCTCGGTGCAGGAGGGGCAGAAGCTCTTCGCCGCGAACTGTGCGACCTGCCACGGGATGAACGCCCAGGGCACCAAGGACGGCCCGAGCCTCTACGGCGTCGGCGCGGCGTCCGTCAGCTTCCAGGTCGGCACCGGGCGCATGCCGCTTGCCCAACAGGGACCGCAGGCCGAGCAGAAGCCACCGCAGTTCACCGAGGAGCAGATCGCCGATCTCGCCGCCTACGTCGCGTCTCTCGCACCGGGCCCCGGCATCCCGGACTCCAAGTACCTGCAGGGTGATGGCAATGCCGCCACGGGCGCGCAGCTCTTCCGCATCAACTGCGCCATGTGCCACAACGTGGCCGGTGCCGGTGGCGCGTTGACCGAAGGCAAGTTCGCTCCGGCGCTCGCCGGCGTCAGCGCGGAGCACGTCTACGAGGCGATGGTGACGGGGCCGCAGAACATGCCCGTGTTCAACGACGCCAACCTGACGCCGAAGCAGAAGGCCGACATCATCACCTACCTGAAGTACCTCGATCAGCACCCGTCCCCGGGCGGATTCGATCTCGGCAGCCTCGGCCCCGTCTCTGAGGGCCTCTTCATCTGGATCTTCGGCCTCGGTGCTGTCGTCGGTGTGACGATCTGGATCGCTGCCAAGGCGAACTAGCCCGCTGCCCGCAGCGCTACACGCAATTACCTGCACCAAACGAAGGGATGAGAATGGCACACGACGACGACGGTGGCACGAACGCCGCTGTTGGCTCGGCCATCGAGAAGAGCGAGCCGCCACTGGCTTCGCCAGGGACCGCGGTCGTCACGGCTGACGGCTTCACAAACCCCGGCCTACCGCCGGAGCGCCCGCGGGTGACCGATCTCGATCCCGCCAAAGAGAAGCAGGCCGAGCGTCGCGTCTACACGCTGTTCGCGGTCTCGATCGTGGGCAGCATCTTCGCCATCGTTGCGTACATCGCGTTCCCGATCATCCCGGGCAACACGGAGTCGGTCCGGCTCAACACCATGTTCCTCGGCATCGGCATCACGCTCGGCATGCTGGGGATCGGTGTCGGCGCCATCTACTGGGCGAAGAACCTCATGAGCGGGCACGACCTCACGGAGTCCCGTCATCTCACCCGCGGCTCGGAGCCCACTCGTGAGCGCGCCGTGGAGATCTTCAAACAGGCCAACGAGGAGTCCGGATTCGGACGACGCACGCTCATCCGCAACACCCTCATCGGTGCGCTGGTGGCCACCCCACTGCCCGCGGTCGTGCTCTTCCGCGACCTCGGCCCCGCCGAAGATCCGGTCAAACTGCTTGACGAGACCATGTGGAAGACCGGTACCAGGCTCACGCAGGATCCGTCCGGCACGCCGATCAAGGCCTCCGAGGTCACCCTCGGCTCGGTCTTCCACGTCATCCCCGAGGGACTCAATGACGTCGAGGACAAGCTCGAGGAGAAGGCGAAGGCAGCCGTTCTGCTGATGCGTCTGAGGCCCGAAGACCTGCACGAGATGCCGTCCCGCAAGGGCTGGTCATACGACGGCATCGTCGCCTACTCCAAGATCTGTACTCACGTCGGATGCCCGGTCGCACTCTACGAACAGCAGACGCACCACCTGCTGTGCCCGTGCCACCAGTCGACCTTCGACGTCACCAACCACTGCGAGGTCATCTTCGGACCGGCCAAGCGGCCTCTCCCCCAGCTGCCCATTGCGGTGGACTCCGAGGGATACCTCATCGCACAGAGTGGCTTCCACGAGCCAGTCGGACCGAGCTTCTGGGAGCGTTCATGAGCACCGTCACCTCGCCACCCACTCAAGGCTCCCGTTTCACGACGGCCGCAGCGAACTACATCGACGAGCGCACGAGCATCTCCGGAATCGTCAAGGAACTCGGGCGCAAGATCTTCCCCGACCACTGGTCGTTCATGCTCGGTGAGGTCGCGCTCTACAGCTTTGTCGTCATCCTGCTGTCGGGCACCTTCCTGACGTTCTTCTTCCAGCCCGCGATGACCGAGGTCGTCTACCACGGCTCGTATGTGCCGCTCAAGGGCATGGACATGTCTGCGGCCTACGCCTCGTCGCTCAACCTGTCATTCGACATCCGCGGCGGGCTGCTCTTCCGCCAGATCCACCACTGGGCGGCGCTGCTCTTCATCGCCGCGATCGGCCTGCACATGGTTCGGGTGTTCTTCACCGGTGCGTTCCGCAAGCCGCGCGAGATCAACTGGGTCATCGGCTTCGTGCTCTTCATCCTGGCGCTCGCAGAGGGCTTCACGGGCTACTCGCTGCCGGATGACCTGCTCTCGGGCAACGGCCTGCGCATCATCGACGGCATGGTCAAGGGTCTGCCGGTGGTGGGTACCTGGATCTCGTACCTGCTCTTCGGTGGCGAGTTCCCGGGCACAGACATCGTCGGCCGATTGTTCAGCCTCCACATCCTGCTGCTTCCGGCGATCCTCGTGGCGGCGCTCGGACTGCACCTGCTGCTGATGGTCATCAACAAGCACACCCAGTTCGCCGGGCCCGGCCGCACCAACGACAACGTCGTCGGTGTACCGATCCTGCCGGTCTTCGCCGCCAAGGCCGGAGGCTTCTTCTTCGTGATCTTCGGCGTGATCGTGCTGATCGCCTCGTTCTTCACGATCAACCCGATCTGGAACTACGGGCCGTACGACCCGTCGCCCGTCTCCGCCGGAACGCAACCCGACTGGTACATCGGATTCGCGGACGGTGCTCTGCGCCTGGTTCCGCCGGGCTTGGAGTTCGTCTGGCTGGATCACACCTGGTCGTTCAACATCATCATTCCTGTGCTCGTTCTCAGCCTGTTCATCGTCACGGTGGCGATCTACCCCTTCATCGAAGCGTGGATCACCGGCGACAAGCGCGAGCACCACATCGCCGAGCGTCCGCGTAACGCGCCGGTTCGCACGGCGATCGGAGCTGCGGGCGTCACCTTCTACTGTGTGCTCTGGGCGGCGGCAGGGTCCGACCTGATCGCCACCCACTTCAAGCTCACGATCGAGGGCGTCACCCACACGCTGCAGGCGCTGCTGTTCGTGGGACCGTTCGTCGCCTATCACCTGACCAAGCGCATCGCGCTCGGTCTGCAGAAGAAGGACCGGGAGATCGCGCTTCACGGCTTCGAGTCCGGTCGCATCGTTCGACTGCCCGGTGGCGAATACATCGAGGTGCACGAGCAGCTCAGCGAGTACGAGCGCTGGAAGCTCGTGAGCTTCCTCGACTACAAGCCGCTGATGATCCGCCCGGATGCGCGTGGGCGCATCACCCTCGGTCAGCGCCTGCGTGCCGGCCTCTCACGCTGGTTCTTCGAGGACCGCATCGCCCCCGCTACCCGTCGGGAATTGGAGTCAGGCGAGCACCACTAACCTCACCAACAGAACGAAGAGGTGGGCCCGATCGGAAGCGATCGGGCCCACCTCTTCTTCGTTGTCACGGTGTTCTTCGTCGTCATGGTGCTCATCGAAGCTCGAGCCCGGAGCAATACCGCAACCGCCGTATTCGCGCGCAGAAGGAGCGCACGCACCGCTCGTCAGTCGCTCAGAACCTTCTTCAGGAAGTCAGCGGTGGAGCGGTAGTCGAGCCGCTCGTAGAACGCCGCACCACGGCTGCTGGCCACGGTGAGCTGACGCGCTCCCCTGCGACGGCACTCCGCCTCGACAGCTGTGACCAGTTGGCTGCCGATGCCGCGACTGCGAGCCTCGACATCGACCACGAGCTCCTGGAGCTCAGCGGAGAGGCCGTCGGTGTAGAGCGGCCTCACGACCGTGGTCAGCGCGTAGCCGACGACAACGGCACCCGACTCCGCAACGTAGAGAAAGCGGTCGTCCTGGTCGCGTACGACATCGCCGAAGGCCTCGTCGAACGAAGCCCTCGGCGGATTGTAGCTGGACGGCAACTGCTCGAGCAGCCCAAAGATCGCGTCCGCGTCGGCTGACGACGCGAGACGGATGATCGTTCTGTCAGTGCGCGAAGTTTCCGCGGTAGTACTCATAGATCCATCCGACGAGTGCGATGACGGTCAGGACGGCACCGATGAAGGCGATCCAGAATCCCGCGGCGATACCGAGGAACACGAGACCGGCCCCGAATGCCAGGCTCACCGGCCACCAGCTCCACGGGCTGAAGAATCCCTGCTCGGGGTCGCCGTCGTCGACGTTGGCGTCGACGGCATCCTCAGGAAGGACCTGACCTTCGAGCGTGTTCCGAAGGCGTGTCAGGTAGAACGCGATGAGCGCGAACAGTGCAGAGCAGAGTCCGAGCGCGATCGTGCCGACCCACTCCACGCGCTGGTGGAAGGGGTCTAGCAGGCCCCACACGGTGTACTCGACGGTGGCCGCCGCGAAGAACGCACACAGCACCCAGAAAACCCTGACATTGATTGTCATTGTGCTACTTGACCTTTCCGTCGTTACGGTCATACACGTCGGCGTCGGGCGCATCCTTGATCGGCCCGACTCCGAGCGGCACGCCGGCCTCCGGGTGGTTCAGGTCGAATGCGGGCGACTCGGAGCGGATGCGCGGAATCGAGGTGAAGTTGTGGCGAGGCGGCGGGCATGAAGTCGCCCACTCGAGCGAACGGCCGTAGCCCCAAGGGTCATTGACCGTGACGCGCGGCGCCTTGCGAGCGGTGATGTAGACGTTGTACAGGAACGGGATCATCGAGATCCCGAGGATCATCGCGCCAACCGTGGACACCTGGTTGAGCCAGGTGTAGTTGTCTTCGGGCTGGTACGTCGCGTAGCGACGCGGGAAGCCGATGACGCCCAGCCAGTGCTGCACGAGGAACGTCGTGTGGAACCCGATGAACAGGAGCCAGAAGTGAATCTTGCCTAGACGCTCGTTGAGCATCTTGCCCGTCCACTTCGGCCACCAGAAGTAGAAGCCGCTGAACATTGCGAAGACGACGGTTCCGAAGACCACGTAGTGGAAGTGGGCGACGACGAAGTAGGTGTCAGACACGTGGAAGTCGAGCGGCGGCGACGCGAGGATCACGCCGGTGAGACCACCGAACGTGAAGGTCACGAGGAACCCGATTGCCCACAGCATTGCGGCCTCGAAGGTCACTGACCCTCGCCACATCGTTCCCAGCCAGTTGAAGATCTTGAGACCGGTGGGCACGGCGATGAGCATCGTCATGAGCGAGAAGAACGGCAGCAGCACGGCACCGGTGACATACATGTGGTGCGCCCAGACGGTCACCGACAGGGCGGCGATACTGATCGTGGCGTAGACGAGCGTCTTGTATCCGAAGATCGGCTTCCTGCTGAAGACAGGGAACACCTCTGAGACTATGCCGAAGAATGGCAGAGCAATGATGTAGACCTCTGGATGCCCGAAGAACCAGAAGAGGTGTTGCCAGAGGATCGCACCACCGGCTTGCACGTTATAGAGCTGGGAACCGAATACCCTGTCGGACCCGAGGGCGAGCATGGCGGCGGCGAGCACCGGGAAGGCCATCAGGACGAGGATCGACGTGACCATCGCGTTCCACGTGAAGATCGGCATCCGGAACATCGTCATGCCGGGAGCGCGCATGGTGATGATCGTGGTGATGAAGTTGACCGCGCCGAGGATGGTGCCGAAACCGCTCATACCCAGGCCGAAGACCCAGAGGTTTCCGCCTAGAGATGGTGTGAAGGTTGTTGTCGACAGCGGGACGTAGGCGAACCATCCGAAGGACGCGGCACCCTGCGGGGTGAGGAATCCGCCGACGGCGATGAGGCTACCAAAGCTGTACAGCCAGTAGGCGAAGGCGTTCAGTCGCGGGAAGGCCACGTCTGGTGCGCCGATCTGAAGCGGCATGATCACGTTCACGAAGCCCGCGAACAGCGGGGTGGCGAACATGAGCAGCATGATCGTGCCGTGCATCGTGAAGAGCTGGTTGTACTGCTCTTTCGTCTGCAGCAGGTGCAGACCGGGCTCGAACAGCTGCGCACGCATGACGAGCGCCATGACGCCGCCGAGCATGAAGTAGACGAACGACGTGATCAGGTAGAGGTACCCGATCGTCTTGTGGTCGGTGGAGGTGATCCAACTGACCAGGACGTTGCCCTTGCGACCGACCTTGGAGGCTCCGAAATCCTGACCGGAGCTGGTTCCGCCTACTGTGGGGCGGGTTGTTGTTGCAGTACTCATGGCGACCTACTCGTTGCTCTTCGGAGCTTTGTTGTCAGGCTGGTTCGAATTCGTGTCGTACTTCTCATCAAGTGCGCCGGTGAAGCCCTTGTCGGCCTGGCTCTGGATGTACGCGTCGTACTCGTCCTGCGGCACGACCTTCACCTCGAAGAGCATGAGCGAGTGGTAGTCACCACACAGCTCGGCGCACTTACCGGCGTACGTTCCGACCTTCGTCGGAGTGAAGTACATGTAGTTGTCCTTGCCGGGGATGTTGTCTTTCTTGTACAGGAAGTCGACGACCCAGAACGAGTGCGCGACATCGCGGCTCTCGAGCTTGATCTCGACCGTCTTGTTGACCGGCAGGTAGAGGGTGTTGAGCTGGGAGTAGTCGATCGACTTCTCCTTCTCGAGCTCCTGCGCCTGGATTCCCGCGGAGTAGACGCCCTCCTTCTTCGGACCCACGTTGAGATAGTTGAAGTCCCAGGCCCAGCGCTTGGCGTAGACCTCGATCTGAACATCCGGGTTCTTGGTCGGTGTCTCGATGGACGCCTGCTCCTTCGCGGTGAACGCGAAGAAACCGATGATGAGGATGAGCGGCACAACCGTGTAGAAGATCTCGATCGGCATGTTGTAGCGCAGCTGCACCGGAAGGCCTGTCTGGCCCTTGCGGCGGCGGTAGACAACGATCGCCCAGATGATGAGGCCCCAGGTGAGCACACCGACGATCAGCAGCACAAGCCACGACGTGACCCAGAGACCGGTGATGCCATCGGTGTGGTTGGTGATGCCGGGTGTGCCCGGCAGAAAGCCTCTAAGTTGCTCCTGTGTGCAGCCTGCCATTGTCGCAACCAGTAGAGCGGCAATGGGGACGGCGGCCCATCGAAGACGGCGGTAAGAACGCACCTGTGACCTCTCGGATGACACGGACTGTTACGAAGCACAGTCTATTTGTTGCTCCCAGCCTAGCCGCAGGACGCGCTACCGCAGACCGAAAAACGGCTCCGTCACCAAAAAAGGGGAACCGCCTCGGCGATTCCCCTTTCGTCGCAGCCCCGTGCGACCGACTCCTAGTGGAAGGAGTCTCCGCAGGCGCAGCTGCCGCTGGCATTGGGGTTGTCGATCGTGAACCCCTGCTTCTGAATGGTGTCTTCGAAGTCGATGGTCGCACCGTCGAGGTACGGAACGCTCATCTTGTCGACGACGACCTCAACGCCGTCGAAGTCGACGGTCGCGTCCCCTTCGAGCAGTCGCTCGTCGAAGTAGAGCTGGTAAATGAGGCCGGAGCAGCCACCGGGCTGCACGGCCACGCGCAGGCGCAGGTCGTCGCGGCCCTCGAGCTCGTACAGGCTGCGCACCTTGCTCGCTGCAGCATCACTCAGCGAGACGCCGTGTGCGGCGGTCGCGGTCTCAAGTGTCGTCGTGTCAGTCATGGCCACTCCTTCTGATGTCATCGTCGGCCCCGCGGCGAAAGTCTCTGCCCCAGTCTAAACAGGCTCGGGCGAAATTGCTGCGTGCAGAATGCGCGCGCTCAGGAGACATCGTCTCCGCGTTCGGTCAGGCGCGTTCGGTCAGGCGCG
>Ga0134125_10006749_pt1 | contig 12964 bp, 6 predicted proteins | sample KB31751_FD_96464 | JGI IMG/M metagenome (GOLD analysis project Ga0134125, IMG submission 96464) | Terrestrial soil microbial communities with excess Nitrogen fertilizer from Kellogg Biological Station, Michigan, USA - KB3-175-1 | ecosystem: Environmental > Terrestrial > Soil > Unclassified ... | reverse complement strand
GCGTCGGCGGCCGGCCCGGCCGGTGTGCGGGTCGGGCCGAGGTCCCGCCGGGACTCGAACACCAGCACGGACACGGTGGCGGCCAGTTCAGCCGGGGTGAGCGGATTCCACAACCGTTGCCGCAGGCATTCGGCGACCACCAGGTCGCTCTCCGACCAGATCCGGGCGAGCACGGCCCCGGCCGGCGTCACCCGGTCGCCGCGCAAGTACCCACGGTCGGTGAGCAGCGCGAGGATCCGTTCGAATTCCCGGCCGAGCGAGCCGCGGGCGGCGTCCACCCGGGCGGCCAGCCCGCGGTTCTCGTTGACCAGCCGCTCCCATCGACGGGCCCATTGCAGGTGCTGATCACGCTCGGCGCACCCGTGCACCGGGTGCGCCCGCACCGCTCGCCGCAGCACGGCGATCTCCGCGTCGTCCGTCGAGGTGGTGCGCGCGCCGCGGGTCGGCGCGCTGATGCCGGACGACACCAGCGCCGATGCGATGTCCCGACGGACCTGGGGTGAGCGGTGGTCGGTGTGCTTGCCGAGCCGGATCCGGCCGAGCGACGGCACCGGACCGCGGAAGTCGGCGCTGGTCAACCGGCCGGCCCAGCGTCCGGCGGTCACCACCAGCGGTCGGGCGGTCCCGTCCGTGGCCACCCCGGGATCGAGGATGACCGCCAGCCCAGCGCGGCGACCGGTCGGGACGGCGATGACGTCACCACGCTTGAGAACGGTGAGGTCGCGGACGGTGGCTTCCCGTTTGCGGGCGGCGCCCGCCCTGGCCACCTCCTTCTCCGCCCCGGACAACGTGTTCAGCAGGTCGAGGTACGCGCGGATGTCGCCGAGGTGGCACTGCATCGTGCGCTCGTGGGCGACGATGGCCTCCTCGTTGCGGGAGACCTGACGGGCCAGGCCGACCACCGCGGCGTCGGCCTGGAACTGGGCGAACGACTGTTCGAGCAGTGCCCGGGCCGCCGTCCGGCCCATCCGGTCGGTGAGGTTGACGGCCATGTTGTAGCTGGGCGCGAACGACGAATGCAGCGGGTAGGTGCGCTTGGAGGCCAGCCCGGCAACCGCCCGCGGATCCATCCCCGGGGCCCAGAGCACCACCGCGTGGCCCTCGATGTCGATGCCGCGGCGGCCGGCCCGCCCGGTGAGCTGCGTGTATTCCCCCGGCGTCAGGTCGGCGTGACCCTCACCGTTGAACTTGGTCAGCTTCTCCAGCACCACTGTCCGGGCCGGCATGTTGATGCCGAGGGCCAGGGTCTCGGTGGCGAACACCGCCTTGACCAGTCCGGCGACGAACAGCTCCTCGACGGTCTCCTTGAAGGCCGGCAGCATCCCGGCGTGGTGCGCGGCGACGCCCCGCTCCAGGGCCTCCCGCCATTCCCAGTAGCCGAGGACCCCCAGGTCGCCCTCGGGCAGGTCGGAGGTGCGGCGGTCGACGATCTCCCGGATGCGATCGCGCTCCTCTTCTGTGGTCAACCGCATGCCCGAGCGCACGCACTGCGCGACCGCGGCGTCGCACCCGGCGCGGGAGAAGATGAAGGTGATGGCGGGCAGCAGTCCGGTGCCATCCAGACGTTCGATGACGTCCACCCGCGCGGGCGGCCGCCAGCCCGGGCCGCCGCGGCCGTGCCGCCGCCCTCGGCCGGGACCCCGGCCCGTCGACACCGCCCACCGATCGGCGGTGGCCTCGGCGTCGGAGACCGCCCGGGCCAGAGTCGGGTCGATGCGCAACGCCCCGGGCTCGGTCCCATCGCCGATAGCGGCGGCCGTCTCCACGCTGAACAGGTCGTACAGGCGCCGGCCGACCAACATGTGCTGCCACAGCGGCACCGGTCGGACCTCGTCGACCACCACCGTGGTGTCGCCGCGGACGGCGTGCAGCCAGGCACCGAATTCCTCGGCGTTGGAGACCGTCGCCGAGAGCCCGACGAGTTGCACCGCGGGCGGCAGGTGCAGGATCACCTCCTCCCACACCGCCCCGCGGAACTTGTCGGCCAGGTAGTGGATCTCGTCCAGCACCACGGCGGTGAGCCCGGTCAGGTCGGTGGAACCGGCGTAGAGCATGTTGCGCAGCACCTCGGTGGTCATCACCACGATCGGTGCGTGCGAGTTGATCGAGGTGTCGCCGGTGAGCAGGCCGACGTTGATGGTGCCGTGCTCGGCGCACAGGTCCGCGTACTTCTGGTTGGACAGCGCCTTGATCGGCGTCGTGTAGAAGCACTTGCCGCCGGTGACCAGGGCGCGGTAGACGGCGAACTCCCCGACCACGGTCTTGCCGGCCCCGGTCGGCGCGCAGACCAGGACGCCCCTGCCCTCCTCCAACGCCCGGCACGAGTCCGTCTGGAACTTGTCCAGGACGAACGGGCGCTGCGCGGCGAACTCGGCCAGGTGCGGGTGGTTCGCCCGGTCCCGCGACCGGGCGAACCGTTCGGCCGGGCTCTCCGCCGGCTCGTCATCGGTGATCAGCACATCCGGCGCCACACGCTTGCTGCTCACACTCTCCAGCGTGTCATACCTGTTCCTCGGCGCAGGTCGGGCGGTGGCGAGGGTCAGGTGGCGTCGCCGATGTCGCGACGGTCGGACGGGTCGGCCGGTTTCGGCTTCTCCACCGGGTCGGGTGCGGCCACCGGCTCGGCGTCACCCACCGGCGTCACGCCTCCGATCGGCCCCGACGCTCCGCCGGCCCCGCGGGTGCCCGGCATCGGCGAGGCCTCGTCGTCGGACAGCGAGCCGTAGTCCAGGGCGTAGTCCTCGCCGCGCTCGACCGCGGCCTTGGCCTTGCGCCGGTCGTGGAGTTTGGCAACCTGGACCGCGACCTCGTACAACAAGGTCAAAGCGAGGGCCAGCGCCGACATGGTGATCGGGTCGTTCCCGGGCACCACCAGGGCCGCGAACACGAAGATCCCGAAGATCGAATAGCGCCGCCACTTCGCCAGCTTCTTGCCGGACACCATGCCGATCTGATTGAGCATGATCAACAGCAGCGGCAGCTCGAAGGACACGCCGAAGATCAACAACAAGGCGATGAGGAACGAGTAGTACGAGTCCGGGGACAACGCCGCGACCGTGGTGTCACCGCCGAAGCCGAGCAGCACCTTGAGGCCCTCGGAGATCACCGCGTAGGCAAGCACGGACCCGCCCAGGAACAGCACGCCGGCGAAGCTGACGAAGATGACCGCGAACTTGCGCTCCTTGCTGTACAGCGCCGGGGTGATGAAGGCCCACAGCTGGTACAGCCAGACCGGACAGGAGATGACGGCGCCGGCCATGATCGCGGCCTTGAGCCGCAACTGCAGGATGGAAAACGGAGTGGTGGCCAGCAGCTGGCACTGGCTGGCCGTGGTCCCGATGTCCTGGGCGCCGATCGCGGCCACCCGAGGCGGCACCGGCACCGCGCAGTAGGGCTCGATCAGGATGTCGCCGAGCGACTTGAGGCCGATCGCCGGGATGCCGTTGGCGAACCAGATGAAGCCGATGACGCTACCCAGAAAGATGCCGAGCACGGCCAGGAACAGCCGGTGACGGAGCTCGTAGAGATGCTCCATCAGGGTCATGGTGCCGTCGGTCGGCCGGTCGGCCTTCTTCCGACTGAGCAGGGCCACGACGAGATCTCCTGACGATGGGCGCCTCGGCGTTCGGCGGCCGGGCATGGTCTCTGGGATCCGATACTACGGACGGCGCGGATGGGAACGAGCCACGATCGGCACGTTCAGGCCGGTTGGTCGGCCTCGTACAGCTGCAGCGCCGCGCCGGCCCGCTCGACCACCCTGGCGGTCAGCTCGTCCCGGTCGACGATCTGCGCGTCACCTCCGAGCGAGAGCAACAGCCGGACCAACCAGTCGTCACCGGGCGTTCGCATCCGCACGAGCAGGAAGCCGGAACGCCCGTCCGGATCGAGTTCGACGACCTCCTCGACCGAGTAGTACTCGGCGATCCACCTGGCCTCGGGATTCAGCACCACGGTGGCCGGTGGGACGAACGGGTCCGGGTGGTACATCCGCTCGGGAACATCGTCATCCACCCAGAGCGGGGGCTGGGCCGGCTCGCCCAGCACCCTGGCGTCCTCGATCCGGTCGACCCGGAACTGCCGGACCGCCGACACCAGGTGGCAGTAGGCCTCCAGGTAGGTGTGACCCTCGGTCATGATCAGCCGGATCGGGTCGACGGTGCGGTCGCTGACCGCGTCACGCGAAGCGGTGTAGTACCGGATCCACAGCTGGCGCCCGTCCTCGAGTGCCTTCGTCACTGCGCCCAGCGACGGGGCGGGATCGCCGGGGACCACGTCGATGGCCGGCTCGAAGCCCGCCGTCACCGCCTCGAGCTTGGCCAGTGCGGTACGCACGGCGTCGCCGGCCAGCAGCCCGGAGCTCTCGCCGAGCGCCCGCAGGGCGACGGTGAGCGCGACGGCCTCGTCCGCGGTCAGCCGGACCGGCCGCTCGATCCCGGCGTCGAAGCCGATGGACACCTCGGTGCCGTCGTCGGACATGACGACGTCGATCAGGTCGTCCGGGTAGTAGCCCGGCAGCCCGCACACCATGAGAAGGTCGAGATCCTTGGCGACCTGTTCGTCGGTGACGCCGAACTCGGTGGCCAGTTCCGGCACCGAGATCCCCGGCCGGCGGGCGATGTACGGCACCATCGACAGGACCCTGGCCACCCGCTCGGTGGCGTTCTCCTGCGGGGCCGCCGCCACGGTCTTGGACGGCCGGCTGCGCTTGCGGGGACGAGGCTCGGTGAGCCGATCCACCCCTTCGGGCAGGGCGAGCCGGTCCAGTTCGTGGGCGCCGGTGAGCACGTGTATCACGGCTTCCCGCAGCTCCGGCGGGGCCTGGACGTGGGCGTCGGGGCCGAGTGCGGCGACCTGCCGCGCGGTTTCCCACAAGCCGGGGACGGCGAGATCGACGACGTCCCAGTCGTTGTCGTCGCCCCCCGGTTGGACGCTCGTGGCGCTGCGGCGCAGGCCGGCCCCGGCGTCCTTGCGCAGCCGGATGGTGGCCGTCGCCCGCGGGGGCGGGGCGACACTGGCCCGGACGGTTTCCAGCAGATTGACGTCGCCGGGCACCCGGACGGTCCCGGCCGGGCCGGTGACGGCGACCGGGCCGGTGATCCTGGAGAGCCGGAACGTACGTTGGGCGCCTCGGTCCAGATCGAAGCCGACCAGGTACCACCGCCCGTGGAAGAACACCAGGCCCCAGGGATGCAGGTGTCGCGTGTCCGCCTCCCGCTCCCCCTCCTTGCGGTACGCGAATCGCACCGCGCGACGGGCCTGGACCGCCGACCACAGCGGCCGGAAGGCGGGGTCGCCGGTGCGCACCCGGGGCTGCAGCAGCTGCGGGGGTTCGGCCCGCAGCGTCTGCGCCTTCTCCCGTGGTCGCCGGTTCCCGGGTTCCGCGGCGTCCCGGATCTTGCGGACCGCGCCGGCGCCGGCGGACTCCAGCGTGGTGGTCGACCACAGCCGGGCCGCCAGGCCCAGCGCGGCGGTCTCCGCCGGGGTGAAGTTCAGTTCGGGCAGGGAGAACTCGACCTGCGGGATGCGGTAGCCGTCCCGGTCGTCGGTCAACAGCGGGATGCCCATCTCCCGCAGTTCCTGCTTGTCCCGCTCGAACATCCGGTTGAAGGCATCGCTGGTCGGGGCATCCGCGTAGCCGGCCACCTTGTCGTGGATCCACTGCGCGGTGCGGAACTGCCGGGTGTTGAGCAGGGCGATCACCAGGTTCAGCAGTCGTTCCGCCTTCGCCGTCGCCACGCGAGCAAGCGTGCCACACCGGGCGAGCGGCGTCGGGCAAGCATCCCGACGGCCCGCGATCGCGGCGGGCTACATGGACTCGATGAGCTTGGTGACCCGCTCGTCGGTGGCCTTGAACGGGTCCTTGAGCAGCACGGTCCGCTGGGCCTGGTCGTTGAGCTTGAGGTGCACCCAGTCCACCGTGTAGTCGCGGGCGGCGTCCTGGGCCGCGGCCACGAACTCGCCGCGCAGTCGGGCGCGGGTGGTCTGCGGCGGGACGGTGACGGCGGTGGTGATGTCGTCGTCGGTGACCACGCGGGACGCCTGGCCCTTGGCCGCGAGGAGCGAGTACAGCCCCCGGCCGGGACGGACGTCGTGGTAGGTCAGGTCGAGCTGCGCGATCCGCGGGCTCGACAGGTCAAGGCCGTGCCGCTCGGCGTAGCGGTCGATGAGCTTCTTCTTGATCACCCAGTCGATCTCGGTGTCGACGCTGGACAGGTCGCCGGACTCGACGGCTTTCAAGGTCCGGCCCCACAGGTCCAGCACCTGCTGGGTGATCGGGTCGGCCCCGCGGGACGCGACGAAGTCGGCGGCCCGCGAGTAGTAGTCAAGTTGGGCGTCGAGGGCGGAGACCTCACCCCCGGCCGCCAACCGCACCGGGCGGCGCCCGGTGGTGTCGTGCGAGATCTCCCGGATGGCCCGGATCGGGTTCTCGAAGGTGAAGTCCCGCAACGGAACTCCGGCCTCGATCATCTCAAGCACCAGCGCCGCGGAGCCGACCTTGAGCAGCGTCGTGGTCTGGCTCATATTCGAATCGCCGACGATGACGTGCAGCCGACGCCACCGCTCGGCGTCCGCATGCGGCTCGTCGCGGGTGTTGATGATCGGCCGGGACCGGGTGGTCGCCGACGACACCCCCTCCCAGATGTGGTCCGCCCGCTGGGACAGGCAGTACGACGCGCCGCGCGGCGATTGCAGCACCTTGCCGGCGCCGGCGATCAACTGCCGGGTGACCAGGAACGGGATCAGCCCGTCGGCGATCCGGGAGAACTCGCCGGCCCGGGCAATGAGGAAGTTCTCGTGGCACCCGTAGGAGTTGCCGGCCGAGTCGGTGTTGTTCTTGAACAGGTAGATGTCGCCGCCGATGCCCTCCTCCTCGAGCCGGGCCTCGGCGTCGACCACCAGGTCCTGCAGGATTCGCTCGCCGGCCTTGTCGTGGGCGATCAGGGTGCGCAGGTCGTCGCACTCGGCGGTGGCGTACTCGGGGTGCGAGCCGACGTCCAGGTACAGCCGCGACCCGTTCCGCAGGAACACATTGGACGACCGGCCCCAGGACACCACCCGGCGGAACAGGTAGCGCGCCACCTCGTCCGGGGAGAGCCGGCGCTGCCCGTGGAAGGTGCAGGTGATGCCGAACTCGGTTTCGATGCCCATGATCCGCCGCTGCATAACGGCCAGCCTAGGCCGAGCGCCAGGGAACCCGGCAGAGTGGAAGTCGCAGTCCCGACTACCGGACCTCGACTTCCGCTCTGTTGGGCCCTGGGGCTAGTCCTCCCGGTGCCGGTGGGCCGGGGGGCTCTCGTCGAGCTCCAGCTCCTGGTAGACCTCGTCCAGGGTGGCGCCGCCGTAGCGGAACTTCTTCATGCTCCAGCCCAGCAGGCCCAGCGCGACCATGCCCGACACGATCAGGAAGGCGCCGGTGGTCCACCCGCCGAACAGCCACCACTTGTCCGCCAGCGGCCACCAGGTCGGCGCGGCCGGGCGGATGCACCACAACACGCCCACTGCGATCAGGGCCAGGGCGCCGAGGCTGGACAAGATGATGCGCGGCCAGGTCTTGACCGCGTCCGCTGCGCCCTTGAAGGCGGCGCGCTTCACCGGGTCGAGCAGCCGATCGGCCCAGCGATAGTTCTGGGCCAGTACGTACAGGCCCAGTGCGAGCAGCAGCAGCCCGGGCCCGGGCAGGATCAGCGCTGCCACCCCGGCGGCGAGCAGCAACCAACCCAGGATCTCGAGTCCGATCCTGGTCACTGCCGACCTGCTGGTGCCTTCGCCCATGCTCACAGGATGCCCTAACGGTCAGCCGGACAACCCGGGCCCGATCCCCAACCGCACCGTCGTCCGCGAGGATCAAGTCCGCGCGTGTGGTATCGGTGGGACAGAAGTTGCCGACTTCATCCTCGAAACGCCAGTTGATCCTCGCAGGCCGGGGGGGTCACCCGGACGGGAACGGGTCAGGAGTTGGGCTCGGGGCGGCGGCGGGTGGCGTCGCGGACCTCACCGATCAGGGACTCGATGACGTCCTCGAGCATGATCAGGCCGAGGCGACGGCCGGCGGGGTCGGAGACCTGGCCCACGTGGGCCCCGGCCCCCCGCATCCGGTCCAGGGCGGTGCGCAGCCCGGTGCTGCCGGGCAGGTCGGGCAGCCGGCGGATGCGTTCCTCGGGGACGGGCCGGTCGCGGTCGGCGACGGGGATGTCGACGACGTCGCGGATGTGCAGGTAACCGGTGTAGTGCCCGTCCGGCGCCTGCACCGGGAACCGGGAGAAGCCGCTGTGCGCACACGCCCGCTCCACCCCGGCCGCCGTCACCCCGACCGGAACGGCCACCACCTCGGTGTCCGGCACCAGCACCGAGGTCACCGCCTCCGTGTCGAACTGCAGCGCCGAGGTGATCAGCCGGTGGTCCTCCGGGTCCAGCAACCCCTCCTCGCGGGACTCGGCCAGCAGCCCGGCCACCTCCTCGCGGTTGAACGAGGACGCCACCTCGTCCTTGGGGTGGAAGCCGAGCAGCCGGACGGTCCAGTTGGCCACGTGGTTGAGGCCGCGGACGATCGGCCCGATCGCCTTGACCAGGGCCCGCATCGGCGCGGCCAGCATCATCGCGGTCCGCTCCGGCGCGGCCAGCGCGATGTTCTTGGGCACCATCTCCCCGAGCGCCACGTGCGCCGAGACCACCAACAGCAGCGCGACCACCAGGGACACCGGATGCAACCAGCTCTCCGGGACTCCGAGGGAGTGGAACAGCGGCTCGAGCAGGTGGGCGATGGCCGGCTCGCCCAGTGCGCCGAGCAGCACCCCGCACAGGGTGATGCCCAGCTGCGCGGTGGCCATCATCACCGATACCTCCTCCATCGCCCTGAGCGTGGCGCGGGCCCGGTAGGAGTTGACGGCCAGCGGTTCGACGACGGTGCGCCGCGCGGAGATCAGCGCGAACTCGGCGGCCACGAAGAACGCCGACAGCACCAGGAGCAGCACGACGAGCAGCAGCAGCCAGACGTCAGAACTCATCGGTCGACCTCGGTCAGCGCCACCGCCGAGAGCCGGACCGTCTCGATCCGACGCCGGGCCCGACGGTGCACGGACAGGCGCACCAACACCGGTCGGGGCACGTCGTCCTCGGTCTCGGGTTCCAGCGCCGATCCGCCCGGCATGGCGCCGAGCCCGACGTGCGCGTCGGCGGTGGCCGGCACCTCGACAGAGTCGCCGCTCTCGGCGAGCCGACCGAGCCGGGCCAGCACCAGGCCGGCCACGGTTTCGTAGGAGCCGGACTCGGGCAGCCGGACGCCGGTGATCTGGGCGATCTCGTCGGGCCGCAGGGTTCCGGGTAGCAGCCAGGTGCCGTCCGGGAGCCGGTCCGCCCGGCCGGCCACGGGATCGTGTTCGTCCGTGATGTCACCGACCAATTCCTCGACGACGTCCTCCAGCGTGAGGATGCCGGCGGTGCCGCCGTACTCGTCGACCACCACTGCCATCTGCAGGCCACGCTCGCGCAGCAGGTCGAGCAGGTCGTCCAGCGGCATGGTGCCAGGGACGACCGGCACATCGACCATCAACTGGTCGACCCGCACCTGCGACCGCTCGTCCGGCGGGATGGCCACCGCCCTCTTGAGGTGCACCAACCCGAGGATGTCGTCCAGATCCTCGCCGACCACCGGGAAGCGGGAGTGACCGGTGGCCACCGCCGCGTCCATGATCTCCTTGGCGTTGTCGGCGCCCTTGACGAAGCGCACCCGCACCCGCGGGGTGAGCACGTCGTCGGCCAGCTTCCCGGAGAACGTCAGCGACCGCTCGAGCAGCCCCGCGGTCGGCGCCTCCAGCGTGCCCTGGGCCGACGACCGGCGAACGAGCGAACTCAGTTCCTCCACGGAACGCGCCGACCGCAGCTCCTCCTGCGGCTCGACGCCGAAGATGCGCAGCACGCCGTTGGCGGTGCCGTTGAGCGCCCAGATCAGTGGGCGGAACAGCGTGGTGGCGACCCGCTGCGGTCCGACCACGGCCTTGGCCGTGCCCAACGGTTCGGCTAGGGCGATGTTCTTGGGCACCAGCTCGCCGAACACCATGGACAGCGCGGTGGCGACGATCAACGCGACGATCACCGCCACTGATGTCGCCGTGGCGGCGGACAGCCCGATGGCCTCCAGCGGGCCGGACAGCAGCGACGCCAGCGACGGCTCCATCACGAACCCGAGGGCCAGGGTGGTCACGGTGATGCCGACCTGGGCGCCGGACAGTTGGGTGGACAGCGACCGCAGCCCGGTCAACAGCGAGCGGGCCCGCCCGTCACCGTCGCCGGCCTGGCGCGAGACGGTGGCCCGGTCCACGGTGACCATGGAGAACTCCGCGGCGACGAACAGCGCGGTGCCGAGGATGAGGACGATTCCGACGAGTAGCAGTACCCACTCGATGAGCAAGATTCAGGCTCCGAACAGAGTCAGTGGCGCTGGGACGTCTCCGGCGACGTCCAGCGCGGCGGCCAGGGCGGTCGCCGGATCGGCGCCCTCGAGCAGCCGATCGTGATAGGCGGTCATGACGGTGGCGGCGACGCTGTCGTTGATGCGGCTGACGCCGGCCACCACGGTACGTACCCCACTGCGCAGTAACGCAGCGGCCAGCCCCAACGGTTCCCCGCCGGGTTGGTCGACGGACTGGCCGACGTCGCACGACGACAGCACGACGTGCGACGGCAAGGTCAGGTTGGGCGCGAAGTCGTAGCCGAACAGCGGTCCGTCGGCCAGCAGCACGGCGGAGAACATCGGACTCTCCGGGACGTGGTGACCGTGTGCGGCAATGTGCAGCAGTCCGCCGGCGGGGATGTTGGCCAGCACGGCCTGCCCGGTTGCCTTGTCGCCGATCAGCACCTGTGAGCCGGCATGGCGTTCCCCGACCGCGAGCGCCTCGGCCTCACCGCCGCGGACGTCCGGCCCGGCGACGGCCAACACCCCGCGTTCGTGGGCCGGCGTGTCATCGGGCGGCAGGGTGAGCGCGGCGGTGATCGACGGGGTGACGGAGATGGGCCGGCCGACGAGGCCGGGTAGCAGTCCCCACGGCGTGGTCCCGAGCCGGCCGACGACGGCGATCCGCAGCTTTCCGGACCCGAGCAGGTCGGCCACCGGGTCGACGAGCAGGTCCGCCAGCCCCATCAGCCCCGACTGCAGCGATCGGTTGGCCACGGTGCGCACCGGCGCGCCGATCCGCGGCGCGGCCAGCAGGTCCAAGTCGGCGCTGATCCGGGCCAGTCGGCGCTCGACCACCGCCCGGTCCTCGAGGACCCGGTAACCGGCCTTGCGCGCGGTCACCACCAGCGCGTGCACCTTGCCCTGGCCACGGAAGTAGGCCAACACGGTGCTGTCCGGCTCGTGTTCGCGCAGGTGCCGCTGCACGCTGGTCATCGTCATCGGCCGCTGGGCCTTGCCTTTGGCCCCGCCGGTCGTCCAGGTCCGGGCCCTGATGCGGCTCCGGCGCTCCACGATCTCCCGTTCGAGCGCTCGGTCCGTCGTGCCGGCGAGTGTGGCTTGTCGGGCCTTGCGGACGGCCAGCCTCAGTTTCGCCAGTTCCTCGACCAGTTCTGGGTCGTTCGGCGGCCTGATCGCCGGGAGCCGGGTGGTGGCCGCCCTCGAGCGCTCCAGCCAGGGGAGAATGACCGCCGGTTCACCGGTCTCCAGCGCCGTGCGAAGCCCTGTGCGGGCCAATGCCCCACCGTGCACCGACGCTGCTGCTTGCATGTCCTGGGAGCCGAACCGGACCATGAAGCTGGCCAGATCGTCGAGGCCCTTGGCGATCTCGACCAGCGAGCCGTGTCGGTCGCCGGACGCCAACGCGATCCGGGCATCGACCAAGCGGTGGTGCAACCGAATCCCCAGGTTCGGCTTGCGAGCCCCCTCGGCAGCCCTTGCAGACGCCTCCCGTGCGCCGGCCAGGTCGCCCAGCAGCAGACGGGCGTCGGCCAGTACCAGTCGCGCCGTCCTGGCGTCCTCGATCAGGCCGGCATCCTCGAGGGCACGAGCGAGTTCGACCGCCTGGGTGGCAGCCGCCCGTAGGGTGGCCCGGGTCGGCGGCGTGATGCGGCTGGAGCGCACGGGGTCGAAGGCCACGGCATCTGCCCGGAGCGACAGCAGCCGGGCGACGAGCACAGCAGACTGGTGCGCCCGCCGCGAGCTGATCCGCTCGGCCCGGCGCGCCTGACGCTTGGCCGTGATTTGGTCGCCGCGGAGCAGCGCCAACTCGCCCGACGCGAGGAGGGCATCGACGAGATCATTCTGGGCACGGTGAGCCGTGAACGCACGAAGGGCACGCTCCACGGACTCCTGCGCTTCCGAGAACAGTCCGGCCGCGGTCAGCACTCGCGCTCGATCCAACGCCGGGACGCCCATCGCTGCGTCCGGCGCGTGCGAGCTGGCCATTGCCATGGAGTCCAACGCGCCGGGCAGGTCGCCGGCCAGGAACTTGATGTAACCGAGGTTGTGCTCGGCCATGAAGACCAGCACGTCGTAGTCCTGCGCGATACCGAGCCGGCGGGCACGTTCGGTGTCGACCTCGGCTTGGTCCAGGCGACCCGCGGACATGAGGAAGGTGCCCCGATTGAGCAAGGTCATCGACAGGTCGCGGCTCCCACCCGACTCCAGCTCGTCGACCGCCCGGTTGTACTCGGTGAGGGCCTCGGAGTTGCGGCCGAGCCTGGACAGCAGCCAGCCACGATTGGAACTGGCAGTCGGCCCCGCGGCCGGGTCCAGCCGTTCTGCTTCGTCGATGGCGGCAAGCGCTGCCGAGAACTGCCCGAGCTCCGAGAGCTGGAATCCCAGTGTCAGCAGGATCCGACTGTGCAAGCCGCTGCCGGCGCGCTCGGACTGCTCGATCAGCTCGAGCGCCCGTTCGCACAGCTGGACCGAGCGGTCAGGCCGGCCGGCCCAACCCGCTTCCCTGGCCCGCTGGTACCACTGCTCGACGGTCAGACGTCCGCGAGCCCTGGT
>Ga0134125_10006747_pt1 | contig 12964 bp, 8 predicted proteins | sample KB31751_FD_96464 | JGI IMG/M metagenome (GOLD analysis project Ga0134125, IMG submission 96464) | Terrestrial soil microbial communities with excess Nitrogen fertilizer from Kellogg Biological Station, Michigan, USA - KB3-175-1 | ecosystem: Environmental > Terrestrial > Soil > Unclassified ... | reverse complement strand
GCTTTGTCTTCTCGCAGCAATCCCAGCAGCAGGTGCTCCGTCTCGATATATGGACTACCAAACTGGCTGGCTTCATAGCGGGCAAAGAAAATGACGCGGCGTGCTTTCTCCGTGTACCGTTCAAACATGGCGATTTCTCCAAGCGGGCCAATGGCGAGCACAACATTCTAAGCAGATGAAGTGAAATATCCAAAGCGGATCATCGCCTGCGGGCAATTACTGCATTTACAATTTCAATGATTGTTCATTCGCAAGGAGCGATACCTACATGCAAAGAACAGCAAGCGCACATTGGAGTGGCGGTCTGAAAGACGGCAAAGGCACGCTCAGCTCGCCCAGTGGCGTTCTCAAAAGTACGCCTTATTCGTTCGCGACTCGCTTTGAATCCCAGCCTGGCACCAATCCGGAGGAGTTGATTGCCGCCGCCCACGCCGGCTGCTTCAGCATGGCCCTGTCCGCGCAACTCGGGCAAGCTGGCATGACTGCTCAATCCATTGATACCACGGCTACGGTAACCCTGGAAAAGCAGGACTCGGGATTTGCCGTCACCGCCAGCCACTTGCAGGTGAAAGCAAATATTCCGGGAGCCGATAAGGCCAAATTCGACCAGGCCGCCAAAAACGCCAAAGAAGGCTGCCCCATTTCCAAGCTGCTCAACGCCAGAATCACCATGGATGCCCAGTTGGAATCCTAGGTAATCGGCAAGAAGAGAAAGCCATGGGCGGCGCCGCCGCCCAATTCCCAGCTCCCCTGATTTTGCCCTGGCACTCTCCCGGCTAACAAATCTTTGAGTGTTGCGTCTAAACGCAGGTCTGCTGCCGGGCAGAGCCGCGCGCAGCGGATCTGAGGAGGCTCGCCTATGTTCAAGCATGTCGTCGTATCGGTAATTATGACCGGCAGTTTACTTCTGGGAACCTCAATCGCCAGCGCTCAATCAACCGTTCTGGACCTGCCGCGTGACAGTCAGCACGCGCGCGTCATGCAGCGCATTGGCCTTACAGACATCACCATCAACTATCATCGCCCTCTGGTGAATAATCGCGGGATTTGGGGCAAGCTTGTTCCCTACGACAAGGTGTGGCGCGCCGGAGCCAACGAGAACACCACTATCGAATTCACCGATCCAGTGATGGTTGAAGGCAAGCCTCTCGCCGCCGGGACATACGGCCTGCATATGCTTCCCAGCCAGAATGAGTGGACCGTCATTTTCTCCAAGGTCGCCAGCGCGTGGGGCAGCTTCAGCTATGACCAGAAGGAAGATGCGCTGCGGGTAGCAGTGAAACCTCAGCCTTCCGAAATGCACGAAGCCCTGACGTACGACTTCGACGAAGTGAAACCGACTGCCACCACAATTGCCCTCCGCTGGGAAAAACTGGCCGTCCCTTTCAAAGTGGAGGTAAACACTCCGGAAGTCGTGCAGCAGAGCCTGCACAAACAATTGCGCGGCCTGTCCCAGTACACATGGGAAGGCTGGGACGATGCTGGTAACTATCTCACGGACCACAAGGGGAATCTGGAAGAAGCGCTGAATTATGAGAATCGCTCGATTCAGGTGGAAGATCGTTTTGAGAATCAAATTACCAAGGCACGAGTTCTGGACGAGTTGAATCGCAAGCAGGAGGCGGTTGCCGCCCGCGAAAAAGCCATCTCAATGGCTACCGCTATGCAACTGCACAGCTACGGCCGGCAACTCCAGACGCAAGGCAAACAGCAGGAAGCGCTGGAACTGTTCCGGGCCAACGTGAAGAAATATCCGAACCACTGGATAGCTCACAATGACGCATCACGACTGGCGGTAGCAGACGGTAATTTCCCGACCGCTGTCAAAGAAATGCAGCTCTCACTAGCCGGCGCGCCCGACCAGGTAAAACCGCAGCTTGAGGCCTTGATCAAGAGACTCCAGGACAAGCAGGACATCAACAAGTAACTTCGCGTCGTTGCACGCGAGTAAGCGGAATCCTGTTAATCTCTGCCTTTATGTGTGGCAGCCATCGGGGCGAGAGATGACAGGATTTCGTTTTTCGTACCAATCGAGGCCGCCTGCAAGCCGAAGGGTTTCGGGGCTGAATCCGGTGCGCTATGATTGAGAGCGGCTTTTGATTATCTTTTCGAACTGGAGTCCTTGCTCCATGCGCAGGTTCTTTTTTCTGGCTTGCCTGCTTTTCGTTGCTACTGCCACGCCCGCATCTCTCGCGGCGCAGGCGATTCAGGTTCCGCCCGATCCCGGCCCCATGGCGAAGAATGTCCGCTCAGAGTTTCTCTTTGCCTGGAATGCCTACAAGGAATACGCCTCCGGCCATGACGAACTGAAACCTCTGAGCCAATCGGGTCGCGACTGGTATGGCAAGTCTCTGTATCTGACGCCGGTCGACGCTCTCGACACCATGATCCTGATGGGACTCACCGACGAGGCGGCTAAAACACGCGAGTTGATCGCGACACGCCTCTCCTTCGATCAGGATATTGAAGTCAAGAATTTTGAGATCACTATCCGCATGCTCGGCGGTCTTCTAAGCAGCTATCAATTGAGCGGTGACAAACGCCTGCTGGACTTGGCAGAAAACCTCGGCAATCGCCTTCTTCCGGCTTTCAATTCGTCTACGGGCATGCCTTACATGTACGTCAATCTAAAGACCGGAAAAACTCGCGGGGTGGAAAGCAATCCCGCGGAGATCGGCACCTTATTGCTTGAATTCGGCACGCTCAGCAAACTCACCGGAAAGCCTATCTATTACGATAAAGCGAAGAATGCTCTGACTGCGCTCTACAGCAGGCGATCGAAAATCGGCCTGGTCGGCTCCCGCATCAACGTGGAAACTGGACAATGGACTGACACTACAAGCCACATCAGTGGCGGAATCGACTCCTATTACGAATATCTTTTTAAATCCTGGTTGCTGTTTGGCGACAAGGATTGCGAAAAGATGTGGAAGTCGAGCATTAAGGCCGTCAATAAGTATCTCGAAGACGACAGGAAAACTGGACTGTGGTATGCCCAGGTGGACATGAACACCGGCAAGCGCATCTCTACTCATTTCGGCGCACTGGACGCATTTTTCCCCGCTGTACTTGCCCGCTCCGGGGACCTTCAGCGCGCCCGAAAGCTTCAGGAATCGGCATACAAGATGTGGACCACATGGAATGTTGAGCCGGATGAGATCGATTACAACACCATGCAGATTGTCTCGCCCGCTTATCCCCTTCGTCCGGAAATCATGGAATCCGCGTACTACCTCTACTTCTTCACCGGCGAAGATCGTTACATGGAAATGGCGTCAACGTTCCTGCGTGACCTCGCCCACTACTGCAAAACAGACTCGGGCTATGCCTCTTTAGAAAGCGTGAGTACGCATGAAAAGAGTGATGAAATGCCAAGTTACTTCCTGGCCGAGACGCTGAAGTATCTTTATCTGACGTTCGCGCCGAAGAAAACTCTCGATTTGAACAAGGTGGTTTTCAACACCGAGGCCCATCCTCTCCAGAAAACGTGGTAGCGGCTTTTTGTGTTCAGGACAAAAAAGTGGGCGGCTGGTTGGCCGCCCGAGTCGCTATTGTGTTTACCCACACCTGAAAGAAGGAGGTTATTGCTTAACTACTTCCACGAGGATTCCTGCGTAAAAAACCACTTGGCACCTTCTCCAACAACCCACCACCGCAAGAGAAGAAGGAAATGCCCGGCGCAACCACAATTTACCAATTTAACGCGCTCTCAGGCGACTCTTCCCTTCTCCCTCGCCCACAGCATTGGCTCATCGCTACCAGCGCCAGCACCCACCCCGGAAAAGACCCATGTACTGGTCTAAATTCGCTTGCGCTTCTTGTTAGCTTTCCGTCTGCTCTTGTATATAGCAGCCGGAATGCCAAACCAGATTTCCTTGCAAGCTCATGAAAAACAGGTAATTCCCCGCACCACAACGGGCGGGGCTGTGACAAAGTGTCACAGGCCAAAATCAATGGTGTCACACGCGCCCGTTTGCGTGTTTTTGTGCGAAGTGCATATAAAAGAGTTAGTGCCCACTGACCTCATCCAACCCACGGCAGCCGACAGTCCAAACCAGATCAATGGGCCTGCCCAGGAGTATTCTCGCCGGCTCAAGGTGGCGGAAGAGCAATCCCGGCAATTGCAGCGCAGGCATGTGTGGACCGGCAATACCCGGGTCGTTCTCTTCGGAGCGATCCTGGTACTCTGCTGGACCATTGGCAAGTCGGGCCGGCCTTCCGTCTACTGGCTCATTGCGGCCATCGTTGCCTTCATTGTCCTTGTTGTCCTGCACCGCCGCATTCTTCGTGCAAAGAGCATTGCCGAACGTGCTAGCGATCTCTACAAACGCGGCATTGCCCGTATTGAAGACCGCTGGAGTGGTGTCGGCGATACGGGCGAAGCCTTCGCCACGCCTGATCATGTCTACGCTGAAGATCTGGATATTTTCGGGCCAGGGAGCCTGTTCCAGCTGCTTTGCACCGCCCGCTCGCGAATGGGAAAAATGCGTTTGGCTAAATGGCTTGAGACGCAAGCTGGTTCAGCCGAAATACTCGATCGACAGTCGGCCATCACCGAACTTCGCAAAAAGCTCGATCTCCGCGACGATCTTTTGCTGGCGGGCAATAGCGATAACATCGACGCAAATCCCGAGAAACTTAAGCATTGGTCAGAAACTCAGGTTGACCTGAACTACTGGACGTGGTGGCCGTCCATCGCCGTTCTGACCCTGACAAATCTTGCATGTCTTGCTTATCCCGTTTATGCAATCGCGCGACACAAGGAAGCGCTCTGGACTCCCTTCCTGCTCTCGCTGGTAGTCAACGGCACAGTTCTGTATTGGGTCCGCCACCGTCTGCAGTCCCTGTTTGCTGGTCTCGACCAGGCGTGCCACAACTTGAAGGAACTAGCTGCCCTCCTGCGTCGCGTCGAGGATGAAGAATTCACCACGGGACGCCTAAAGGCTTTGCGGGAAAAACTCTTTGCCAGTGGATTGACCGCATCAGAATGCATCCGTCGCCTGGGTACGCTTTGTGATTTGGAGGACTCGCGCCACAACCAGTTCGTGCGTTTGCTTGAGCTCCCGATTCTCTATTCCCTGCACGTGGCATGTGCTCTGCAACGTTGGCGCAGAAAATATGCTGCTCATGTAGCCCACTGGATCGATGCCGTAGGGGATCTTGAAGCGCTCGCCTGCTTTGCCACCTATTCGTTTGAGCATCCTGAGGATCCTTTTCCAGAACTCTCGGCAAACCAGAAAGGCCCTTTCTTCGAGGGTGAAAGCCTTGGCCATCCGCTGTTACCGGGCAGAGATTGTGTCCGTAACAATGTCACCCTCGGTGGCAACAGGCAGGTGCTGCTGGTGAGTGGCTCAAATATGTCCGGGAAAAGCACACTTTTGCGTGCGGTAGGCGTGAACGCCGTCCTCGCCATGGCGGGATCCGCCGTCCGGGTTCGCACGCTTCGGATTACGCCGCTCGCGGTTGGGGCATCCATGCGCATTTCTGATTCCTTGCAGAAGGGCGTCTCTCATTTTTATGCCGAGATCAACCGCGTCCGGCGCGTGGTCGAACTTTCCGGGCAGGCTCCTTTATTGTTCCTTCTGGACGAGATTCTGCAAGGCACCAACTCGCACGATCGCAGAGTCGGCGCGGAGGGCGTTCTGCGTACCTTGCTCGAAAACGCAGCCATCGGGCTGGTTACCACTCACGATCTAGCTCTGACATCGCTCGCAGAAATATTCCCGCACAAAATCGCCAACGTTCATTTTCAGGAAAGACTCGAATCCGGAAAGCTTTCATTTGATTATCAACTGCGGGCAGGAATCGTGACCACCAGCAACGGCCTCGAATTGATGAAATCCATCGGACTCAAGGTTTGACAGCAGTGAAAAAAGTGGCCCGCCCGTGAAGCGAGCCACCAATCCCTCTATCGGGCATGAGCATGCGCTGCGTTTCTGCTCGACAACCTTGAGCGTCAACGCCCCCTTTGTGCAAGCTCACGCCTTCCAGAGGCCACTACAAAGTTCGTAGAAAAGCGACCAGGTCGCTCTTCTGCTCTTCCGTCAAATGCAAATCGAATCGCTGGTCATAGAAATTCACCACGTCCTCCAGCGTCGCGGCTGACCCATTGTGGAAATAGGGAGCGCGACCTGCCAAACCGCGCAGGATGGGCCCTTTGGTCTTCCCGATATCGGCACACTTCCCTGTGATCAAAGCTCGACCCGGATCGGTCGTCTGCATCGTTGAGCCCTTCCCGACTGGAGTGATAGCTCCGGCCGCACAGCTAATCGTGTAGACCGGAAGGCCAGTGATATCGAGCGCCGGCACTGCCGGATAATCCGTCACTCCGATGTTGAGAGCGAGCGATACCGAGTGATTGCCCACATTCGGTGTGTTGTGGCAAGTGGTGCAGGTGCCGCTGAAGGATGCAGGCACCCCCGGGATGTCGTTGAGTCCCGCAACACCGGAGAGGGTGATCGGCAAGGTATTGAATAAGATCTCACCTCGAGCCACGGCAGCGCGAGCCGCAGGTCTGCCGTCACGATCATGGCTCTTCAGGTTTGCCCATTTATCAAACAACGTCATCGCAACCGGATTGAAATCGACTCCCGGCGGCGTTCCGCCCAGAGGATCGTTGATCCCAATGGTGAATGGCTGGTTAGCAAGTTCCTCAGGACCTCCCTTGGCTCCGTCAGAATGTAGATTACCCGCCGCCTCATCGAAGGTCTGCGCAGTGAAGTTCGCGGTCTCCAAGTTCACGATCTCGGCGACTTGTGCAGCCGTCGGCTGCTGAGCCGCCTGAGCGTGCCCCATTGTGGCCTGGACAGCCTGGTCGCTTAGATCAAAGTTGATCGTTTGGCCCTTGAACGTTTCGCGTCCATCCCACATCACCGTAGCCAGGAATGGGAGGTTGGTGGCAGGTAGAGGGCGGCGAAACAGGGCGAGACCTGCAGGCGTGGTTTCCGCGCAGTTATGCGGATCGTCAATGCCGGTGACGGCGAACTCAGTGGTCCCCGTCGGCACTCCGATTGAGACCCGGATCAAACCCTTGTTGAGCAGCATGCTATACGCCTGCTGCCGGGCTTTAAACGTCGACACATCCGCGCTCGGGCAGTTCGCGCCGTCGTTCGTGCGAAAGATCGGATCCAGGCCCTTCGTAGCAAAGAACCGTTGCTGAATGTGGGCTGGAGTCACACTCCAGGCATCGCTCGCCTGATGGCAGCTTGAGCAGCTCCGGCCATTGGTGCCCAGGCTCTGGAAGAACGCATTATTGATTCCCGCTTCTCCAGTCTTGCTGAAGGTCTGGATTGTCCCCGTGGGGTCGGGGAATGGCGATAAGTTACGCAAATGCGAATCGGCTGAGATCCCGGCCGTAATCACCAGGATGCCCAGGCCAATGAGAGCTGCTCCCTTAGCCCTGGGTTTTCTTAACAGCAATGAGACGAACCCGTCGACCTGCTTCATTCCTTTCCTCCTCGAGCCTAAATCCGTATGGCTAACGCCGAGCCAGCGAACTGACAACCGGTGCATGTTCGGTGCGGAATGGCGTTGGCTCTGTTACAGTAAGAACCTTTCAGCGCTTTCCTTTCAATGGCGGGGCCTGAAGATTGTCTTATTTCAAATGAACTCGTAAGTAGCTGACACTATTGTGTTTCCGAGACAGAAAAAGTCGTTGTAATATTGCGCTTGCTAGTTTGAGACAAGATTGCCGTGTCAACAGAACCGGTCAGGGTCGCAGAAACTATAAGGCTGGGTGAAGAGTTCGAACTGGACTTGCGCGCCTACGAACTACGCAGGTCTGGCCGCCCACTTAAGCTTGAGCGGATTCCTATGGAACTGCTCCTCTTCCTGGTCCGGCAAAGCGGCCAATTGGTAACCCGAGACCAGATCGTCACCCATATCTGGGGCAAAGACGTGTATCTCGATGCGGACAATAGCATCAACGCCGCCATACGTAAAATTCGCCAGGTTCTGAGAGATGATCCCGAGCACCCGCGCTTCATTCAGACAATTACTGGTCGAGGATACCGGCTGATCGCCACTGTCGTGTCGAATACCACAGAATCTTCCCCCACCCGAGAGGTAGTTTCCAGCCAATCTTCCTCACCAGAAAGTCTGATCGGCAAAAAGCTTTCACACTACCGAATTCTCCAGCTTCTTGGGGGCGGCGGTATGGGAGTTGTTTATAAGGCGGAAGACCTCAAGCTGGGTCGCAGCGTTGCTATCAAGCTTCTGCCAGCCGAAGTTGGGCTCACTTCTCAATCGCTGAGTCGGATGTATCACGAAGCCCGGGCAGCGTCTGCGCTGGAACATCCCAATATCTGCCCTGTCTACGAACTTGAGGAACATCAGGATCAGCCCTTCATCGTAATGCCGCTTCTGGAAGGCCAGACACTCCGGGAGTGGATCTCGCAAGCCACAGACCAGGCGTCGCCTTCCTGCCTGAACCAGTTGGTAAGTATTGGAATCCAGGTCTGCCGTGGACTGGAGGCAGCCCACGAAAAAGGTATCCTCCATCGCGATATCAAGCCCGCAAACATCTTTGTTACAAAACGCGGAGAAGTTAAGATCCTCGATTTCGGTGTGGCCAAGTTTCTGCACGCCGGCAGCATATCGTCTGAAGCGAAAGAGGGGGCGGCAACCGCCGGATCCGGCGCGTCTCCTCAAGAAACAAAGCCTCCAGCCGAAGGGATTCCATTCACCCAGACTGCCGATTCGGTTGGTACTCCATCGTATTTGTCCCCCGAGCAGGTACGGCGTGAAGAATTGGACACGCGAACAGACTTGTTTTCCTTCGGGCTTGTTCTTTATGAGATGGCAACAGGTGAACGTGCCTTTTCCGGGAACACGGTTACGGAGATCCAGAACGCGGTCCTGCGCCTTCCTGCTGCGCCTCCTCGAGAGTTGCGGCCTGGTCTGCCTTTGGGCCTTGAAGCCATCATCACAAGGGCGATAGAGAAGGAACGCGGTCTACGCTATCAGACGGCCGACGAAATGCGGGCGGATCTGGAGAGCGTGGCTGCATATCTCAGTGTCTCCATTGCGTCCGCAAAACCTGACCTCGCAGCACCGCAAACAGCTCGCGCTCGCACCCAGAATCGACATCTGGTCCTTGCTGGATCAATCTTGTTTTTCCTGGTTGCGCTCGTTGTGGGAGGGCTCTACTACCGTGCATATCAGGCCAAACATCTTTCGGAAAAGGACACAATCGTTATCGCCGATTTTGCCAACTCCACAGGCGATCCAATTTTTGACGACACCCTGAAACAGGCCCTGAACGTGGCGTTGCGCCAATCTCCTTTTTTGAACATTCTTTCTGACGACAAGATTGCCTCCAACCTGAAGCTGATGACGCGTCCACCGAATTCAGCGCTGACCGCAGACGTGGCACGCGAGGTTTGCCAGCGCTCAGACAGCAAAGCCTATGTTGAGGGCGCAATTGCGGCGTTAGGCAATGAATATGTGATCGGTCTTAAAGGCGTGAACTGCCAGACTGGAGATGTTCTGGCCCGCGAGCAGGTCACTGCGAGCAGCAAGGAAAAAGTCATTGCCGTCCTGGGTGATGCCGCCAACAAAATGCGTTCTGAATTGGGTGAGTCACTCGCTTCAGTACAGCAATTCGATGTCCCTCTTGAACAAGCCACTACGGCATCACTCGACGCGCTCAAGGCTTACAGCCTTGCCTACCACGAGTCGAACAGCGGCGCTTATCTCGCAGCCATTCCTCTATACCAGCAGGCGGTTACAAAAGACCCTCAATTTGCGGTTGCTTACGCCCACATGGGCCAGGCATATGCGAACAGCGGCCAGGATGATCTGGCTGTTAAGAGCATCAACAGCGCCTTCGACTTGCGGCAACGCGCCAGCGAATTGGAGAGGTTTTATATTGATACTCGCTACTACGAACTGGTAACGGGCGATGTTGATAAACGCATTGAGGTCCTTCAGCTCTGGAAGCGCATGTATCCACGCGACAGTGTTCCGCCCAATGATCTCGCGGCTGAGTACACGGATATGGGCAAGTACGATCAGGCTCTGGCGGAAGCACAGGATGAAGTCCGTCTCGCACCCAATGACCACACCGGCTATGAACTTCTGGGTATTTCCTATCTAGGCCTGAATCGGTTCGACGAAGCTGAGGCAGTCCGGCAGAAATCAATCGCGCACAAGATCGATTATCACTGGGACCATATCGATCTGTATGGCATAGCATTTCAGAAACACGACTCTGCAGGCATGCAGCGTGAACTTGAATGGGCAAGGGGAAATAAATACGAGTTTCTCATGCTGCGAGCGGCGGCGGGCGACCTCGCTTCTATCGGTAAGCTTCGGGAAGCAAGAGATGTTTTCCGGCAAGCCATGGAGAAAGCACAATCCGCCGGCATGACAGACGCTGTAAAGAGCACCTCCGTCGACCTCGCTCTCACAGAGACCATGCTGGGATATCCTGTGAACACCACCGAACATCTGGTCGCTGAGGCAGGCAACAATCGCAATTCAATCATTAATGCCGGGCGTTATTACGCCTTGGTAGGCAATCTCAAAGCGGCGAACACCGTCGCAGACAATCTGCTCAAACAGTCGGCGCTGGATACCTACATGAACAATGTCTGGGTACCCTCAATCCGGGCAGAAGTTGAGATTAACCGCGGGCATCCTGCGAAAGCACTTGAGATACTTGCGCCATCTGCGCCCTATGACTTTGGTCAAAAAGCAGAGTTCTGGCCGAACTACGCACGCGGGCGAGCTTACCTTCACGCCGGCAAAGGAGCGGAAGCATCCGCAGAATTTCAGAAAATCCTGGGTCACCGCGGCGTTTGCTTTGCTGGCTTTCTCTCACCTCTTGTCTATTCCCTGTCGCAGCTTGAACTGGCTCGCTCCAAAGTGATCGCGGGCGATAGTGCCGGGGCCCGCGCGGCGTACCAGGCCTTGCTGGTTGTGTGGAAGGATGCTGACCCTGATATTCCGGTCTTGAAACAAGCCAAAGCTGAATTGGCAAAGCTCAACTAAAAACGACCAGAAATCACCAGAAAAGAATCGGGTTCAAAGAAAAAGAGGCTGGCGGGGCAAAAGCGCCAGCCTCTCCGGTGGTGGAACTGCCATTGGCAGCATTCGAGAGGAACAGCACTGTGGTCCCGCATCAAAGCGGTACCACTCACGCGCGGCATACCTGGGGGAGGAAATGGTCGCTCACATTCCCAACATGCCACGGTTCGGCAACAAATTCCTCTCGGCCCGTGCTTCAGCCGCTGGGTCGAGCGTCCAGCGGACGTCATTTGCGGCTCCACATTCTGCCGCTCAACATCGATGACAGCGGGGGTCTCGATGTCAGACGGCGTAGCGGGGCCGTGCCACGGAGCACCCGACCACCTTTCCGCAAATTACCCTGCGCAGCAGTCCGCGATGGTGCATGGCTGCTCTTCAACCGGCTGCCAGGTTCAATTTGCAGAAGAACTTGTATGTACTAAGCCCTTCAATTCAATGAGTTTCAATTACGCGAATGGCTCTCCGGAACACTACCGGATTCAGCTTAAGGGAGTCTTAGGCTCTCATTAAAAATTCTTAGGAATACTCTGGCGCTCGTCGCGTTGGGAAGACGATCGCATCAGAAAACCAAAAAGCTACCCAGAAGTACGTTCTGGGTAGCTTTGCTGTTGTTCGTTGAGTTCGCTCTTATTTTTTCTTGCGGGCTACTACGCCGGAAACCAGAGAGCCGAGGCCCAGGAGTCCGAGAAGAGGCAGAGGAGATGCCGTTTGTGGAAGCTTCTGGCCAGTTGCGGCATTACCGGTCTGAGCAGAATTGCCGGCCGCGTTCTGGTCTGTACTCGTACCCGCAGCATTCTGGTCACTGCTTGACGGAGTGGTAGCTGACTGGCTCGCCGTGGAGCTCTGATCAGTCGCGCTCGGGGTAGTTGCAGCCGCGCCGGCCGCATTTTGATCACTTGTTGACGGAGTTGACTGCGCTGCAGTGGAGCCCTGATCAGTTGCGCTCGGAGTCGTTGCAGCAGCGCCGGCCGCGTTCTGGTCGGTCGAACTCGGGTTGGTTGCAGAGTTCGGACTGGTTGATGCCGCGCCTGACGCGTTGGCGTCATTCGTGGTTGAAGGCTGTGAAGCCGGGGCGGTCTGAGTCGCGCTTGGAGAAGTAGTTGCCGCACCTGCGCTGCTCTGATCGGTTGCCGGCGGATTCGAAGCAGCACCCTGATTTGGCGGTACTGACTTCTCGCTGCCGGAGTTTGCATCGTTCGTGGTCTGTGGAGGTGGTACCTGCTGGCTGGCAGGCGGATTCGTGTTCACCTGGTCCGTGCTGCTGGCGCTCGACGGAGCCTGAGTGCTGGCAGAGCTCTGGTCGGTGCTGGTTGCAGACTGCGCACTGTTTGCAGCGCTATTTGCAGCCTGGTCAGCCGCTGCTGCGCCCGTGGCTGCCGCCCCGGTCGCTGCTGCACCGGCCGCCGCGCCCATATTGCCTGCAGCCTGCTGCGCCGTGCAGGTATCCGAGATTGAATTCACTGAGCTCGCCTGCAGAGAACCGTCAGACGCCTGCGTACCGGTAATTTCAACCTGGTGCGCATCGTTCGGTTTTAGCGTGCTGTTATCGCCGCTCACATTGACGGTCTGGCCATTGTCAGTCGCCAGTGTCCAATTCCCACCTGACTGCTTCAGGCAGCCGCGCATCGTGGTTGGCTGGCTTGAACTGGAGCTTGAAGTTGTAGTCGTGCTGGTTGTGCTTTGTGTTGACTGGTCCTGAGTCGATGGTGTTTGCGAAGTAGTGGATGGCGTTTGCGAAGTACTGGACGGACTCGATTGGTCCGTTGATGACGGCTGCTGCGCGGAAGGCTGCTGCTGGTCCGGAGTTGCCGGAGTGCTGCTGCCTGTCTGCGCGAATGCCATGCCTGAGGCCAGCATCACCGCCAAGATGAGTTTCCTGTTCATAGCTGTGCTCCTTCGAAGTTTCACTGCCCGTCGGGCTCGTCGAATAGGTCTC